>Ga0207873_1001069_pt1 | contig 27872 bp, 20 predicted proteins | sample BGWIniCompost_FD_187373 | JGI IMG/M metagenome (GOLD analysis project Ga0207873, IMG submission 187373) | Cellulose adapted compost microbial communities from Newby Island Compost Facility, Milpitas, CA, USA - BGW Initial Compost (SPAdes)... ...
CCCGTACGAGGAGCCGCCGTAGGACTCCTCGGCGTTCTCGGCGATGTCCGCCTTGGCGATCTCCTCGGGCGTGCTGCCGCGGGTGCCGAGCAGCAGGGCCGGTGACGAGTAGGCGCCGCCCTTGGTGCAGGTCTTGGAGCTGTCGCCGGGGCACTTGTAGGTCTCCTCCGACGACACATGGGCGCCCACCTGCATCTCCTGGCCGGTCCAGCCCTTCGGGACGGGCAGGCTGATCCCGCTCAGCGTGTCGGTCACCGAACCGCTCCGCACCAGGGGCGGATCGGACCCCTCCGGTCCCGGTTCGGCTCCGTCCGGACCGCCGCCGGACCCGCCGTCCCTGCCGTCCCTGCCGGAGTCGCCGTCCCGGTCGCCCCGCCCGCCGTCACGGTCCGGGCGCTCCTGGGAGGCCGAGGACCCGCGTCCGCCGTCGTCGTCGGCCAGCACGTAGACGCCCGCCCCGATGCTCGCCAGGACCGCGACCGCCGCCGCCACGGCCGCCCCGGTCCGGACCGCGCGCCGTCGCCGGGACGGCGGCCGGACGGGCGCCGGGGGACCCCAGCCGGCGGCCTGCCCCGACGGGCGCACCTGATCCGTCCAGGCACCGCCGTCCCACCAGCGCTCGGTGGCGGGCCCGTCCTTCTTCTGCCCGGGATCGGGGTACCACCCGGGAGGAGTCAGCTGCGTCATGCCCCCACCGTAAGCGGCGTCGGTGAGAGCCGGATGAGAGAGCGGAAGAACCGTTCCTCCCTGGTGCGACGACCCGTCAGACCGCACAGTCGCAAGCCTTGTTGACCCGCACCGCTCCTGGTGAGCGCGGTGATGCGTCGACCCTTCGCACCCCGGGTCACCCGTCGCGGCAACTCATGCTCCGACCCGTCACCGTTCGGGCACGCAGAGGGATACGCTCGAGGTCTGTACGTCGTTCGGGCGACTTGGGGAGGTAGCGGGATGACGGAGGTACGGCCCAAGGCCGGAGCCTCGGCCCTGTGGGAGCGGGAGGCGGAGATCGCCGCCATCGCACAGGCCGTCGACACCCTGTGTGCCGACCGCACCTCGTCCGGCAGCCTGCTGGTGCTCCGCGGCGAGGCCGGACTCGGCAAGACCGCGCTGCTCGCCGAGACCCGCCGCATCGCCGAACAGCGCGGCTGCACCGTCTGGTCCGCGCGCGGCGGCGAGACCCTTCGCTCCGTCCCCTTCAACGTCGTACGCCAGCTCCTGCAGCCCGCGCTGCTGTCGATGCTGCCGGAGGAGGCCCGCGAGTACCTCGGCGACTGGTACGACATCGCCGGACCCGCCCTCGGCATCGCCGAACCGGGCGACCGGCACGCCGACCCTCAGGGCGTGTGCGAGGGCCTGGTCGCCGCGGTGCGCAGGCTGGCCCGCCGGGACTGGCCGCTGGTGCTGCTGATCGACGACGCCCACTGGGCCGACCAGGAGACCCTGCACTGGCTGGCCGCCTTCGCCGAACGCCTCGACGACCTGCCCGTCCTGGTCGTGGTGGCCCGCAGGCCCGGCGACATCTCCGGGGTCGGCGCCCGCCACCTGGACGCCGTGGTCGCCGCGTCCGACCACCCCGTCACCACCCTCAGCGCGCTCACACCCGAGGCCACCACCGGGCTCACCCGCGCCACCCTCGGCGAACACGCCGACGCCGCGTTCTGCCGCGAGGTGTGGGCCGTCACCGGCGGCAACCCCTACGAGACCGTCGAACTCCTCGCCAAGGTCCAGGACAGCGCGCTCGAACCGGTCGAGGCGCACGCCGGTGAACTGCGCGCGCTCAACCAGTCCGCCCGCGGCGGCGGCCTCGTCGCCCGCCTGGAGCAACTCGGCATCGACGCCACCCGGTTCGCCTGGGCCGCCGCCATCCTCGGCACCGGCGTCACCGTCGACCTGGTGGCCCGCCTCGCCACCCTGGAGCACGACGCCGCCGTCCGCTGCGCCGAACTCCTGCACAGCGCCCGCATCCTGACCTCGCCCGACCCGGCGAGCCACGGCGGCGCCCCGGCCGACCTGGAGTTCGTGCACCCGCTGATCGCCACCGCCGTCTACAACTCCATCCCCGACGCCCTGCGCCGCGCCATGCACGGCATAGCGGCCCGCATCGTCACCGACTCCGGGCGGGGCGCCGCCGCGGCCGCCCGGCACCTGATCGAGGTCCACCCGGACGACGACGAGGAACTCGTCGAGCAGCTGCGCGAGGCCGCCCGCGAGCATCTCGCCGTCGGCGCCCCGGACGCCGCCCGCCGGTGCCTGGAACGCGCCCTGGAGGAACCGCCCCGCCCCGAGGTCCACGCCCAGGTCCTCTACGAACTGGGCTGCGCCACCTTCCTCACCGCGCCCGCCCGGACCATCGGGCATCTGCGCGCCGCGCTCGGCATGCCCGGCCTCGACGGCGACCAGCGGGTGGACGCCGTGGTCCGGCTCTCCCAGGCACTGCTGCACAACGACCAGATGGAGGAGGCGGTCCGCACGGTCGAGGCGGAGGCCGCCCGGCTGGAGCCGGGACCGGCCCGGATGCGGCTGCAGGCCGTGCAGTTCATGTGGGAGGGCATCCACGCCGGCGCCACCCTCACCCCGAACCGCTCCGAACGCCTCGCCGAGCTCGCCGCCACCTGCACCGGACGCGACAACTCCGAGCGGGCGCTGCTCATCCTGCACGCCTTCGACGCCATGATGCGCGGCGAGAACGCCGAGGAGATCGTCGAACTGTGCGACCGCGCCCTGGTCGACGGCCGCCTCGCCCCCGGACTCGGCTGGACCGACTCGGAGTGGGGTGTGGAGCTGCTGCTGATGCTGGCCGGCGTCTACGCCTACACCGACTGCCTGGACCGCGCCGAGGCCCTCTACAACGAGGCCCTGCACGCCTATGAGTCGGCCGGCTGGAGCGGCGGCCACCTGGCCCTCGCCCACGCCTATGTCGGGCTCGGGCACCGCAGGCGCGGCCGGCTCGCGGAGGCGGAGGCCTCTCTGCGCGAGTCGCTGCGCCTCGCCGAGAAGGTCGGGCGCGGGCTGCCGCTGTACTGGACGGCGACCTGCAACCTGGTCGACACGCTGCTCGCCCGCGGCCGTGTCGACGAGGCCTGGGCGATCGCCGAGCAGTACGACTTCGCCCCGCCGTACCCGTCCACCATCGTGCTGCCCGACCCGCGTTCGGTGCGCGGCCGGCTGCTGCTCGCCGTGGGCCGCACCAAGGACGGCATCAACGAGCTGGAGGCCGCCGAGAAGGCCGCCGTGACCCGCGGCCACCACAACCCGGTGCATGTCTTCTGCGCCGCCGACCTCGCCCGCGCGCTGGCCACCGAGGACCCCGAGAGGGCGGCCCGGCTCGCCGTCGACGTGCGCCGGCGGGCCGAACGCTTCGGCACCGCCACCGCGCTGGGGGAGGCACTGCGGGTGGCCGCGGCCCTGGAGACCGGCCAGCGGGCGGTCCGGCTCGCCGGGCAGGCCGTCGCCCACCTGGAGTCCTCGCCCTGCCAGTACGAACACGCCGCGGCCCGCGTCGAGTACGGCATCCTCGCGCGCTCCGCGTCCGACCTGGAGCGGGGCCTTGCCCTGGCCCGCTCCTGCGGCGCCGACGGCCTCGCCGAGCGCGCCAGGGCGGAGCTGGACGCGGGGGCGGGCCTGCGCTGAGCGGGTGGCCGACGGCGCTCCGCGTCCGACCTGGAGCGGGGGCCGTGGCGACGGTGCGGCCCGGGTCCGCCGGGTCAGGGCGCCTTCGCGTAGACGACCCACACCTGGCCGCGGGCGAAGTTCATCCGCTCGCCCTCCTCGGTGGTGAAGGTGGTGCCGTCCTCGGCGCCGGGCCGGTTCCACCGCGCCTCGTAGGCCTTGCCGCCGCGCAGCACCAGGGCCTCGCCCGAGCCCACCGTCTCGGTGTACGGGGTGTTGTTGCCGAGGAAGTCCTGGAACTTCGACGGCCGGACCGTCACGTACTGCACGACCACGGTCGCCGGTGCCAGCCGGCCGCCGTCGCTGGTGAGCGCGGGGCTGCCGTCCAGCGACACCAGCCAGCGGCCGTCCCCGGCCGACCAGGTGAAGGTGAAGCGGGCCGCCGGGTAGCGCACCGTGCGGGAGACCTCGGGCGTGCCGCCGGACGGGGCCCGGCCGAAGCGGAATCCGGTGGTGAGCGCCTCGGCACCCGCCGGCCGGTCCATCAGCCGCCCCGGACGCAGGTAGAGGTTGTGCGGTGCGGGACGGCCGGCGCCCCTGGTGTAGACGCCGGAGAACGACTCGGGCGTGACCGCGGTCAGGGGTGCCGCCTCGATCAGCGGCTTCAGCTTGCTCTGTGCGCCGGAGTAGGCCAGCACCGGCCGGTCGAACTGGCGCAGCAGTTCCAGATCGGCCTCGCGGGCACTGCGCACCGGTCCGACCCGGTCCGGCAGCCGCGTGGCGTACACCGCCATCAGCCGGCTCAGCCCGCCCTCGACCTGCTCCACGTACACCACATCGGCGTCCTCGACCCCGGTGTGCGGGCGGGCCCCCCGAGCGTTGTCGATCTTCACGGCGAGCACCGCGGGGCCGGGCTCACGCCCGGACGTCCCCGGTGACCGCTGCGACGGGCCGCGCCCGTCGTCGGGATCGCCCGGCACGGTGCAGCCCGCGGCGAGTCCTGCTGCCAGGCAGAGCGCCATCAACGATCTCACCGCGGTGCCGCGCCGCGTGCGCGCCCTTCGTCCCGTGCCCACCGTCGCCACCACGCCCTGTCGTCGAGTGTCTTGATTGTGCGCTTGTCTGATCGTCGGTTGCTATACCCGATCGGGAGTGATCCCGCGCTGCGGTTCCGCCGATCGGCCCGGCGGCCCACGATTCGCCGCGGGTGCCCTCGGGTACCCGGTGCCCCACCGCAGGGGCCGAACAGCGGCCGGCACGGAGGGAGCGCTCGGCGATGAAGGCAGTGACCTGGCAGGGCAAGCGGGACGTCCGGGTGGAGAACGTCCCCGATCCCAGGATCGAGGAACCGACGGACGCGATCATCCGCATCACCTCGAGCGGGCTGTGCGGATCCGATCTGCACCTGTACGAGGTGCTCACCCCGTTCATGACACCCGGCGACATCCTGGGCCACGAGCCGATGGGCATCGTCGAGGAGGTCGGCGCCGGTGTGCCGGACCTCCAGGTGGGCGACCGGGTCGTGGTGCCGTTCCAGATAGCCTGCGGCAACTGCTGGATGTGCCTGACCGGGCTGCAGACCCAGTGCGAGACCACCCAGGTGCACTCCGAGGGCATGGGCGCACCCCTCTTCGGCTACACCCGGCTCTACGGTGCCGTCCCCGGCGCACAGGCCGAGTACCTGCGCGTGCCGCAGGCCCAGTACGGGCCGATCAAGGTCCCCGAGGGCCCGCCGGACGACCGCTTCGTCTACCTCTCCGACGTGCTGCCCACCGCCTGGCAGGCCGTCGCCTACGCCGACGTCCCCGAGGGCGGCAGCGTCGCCGTGCTCGGCCTCGGCCCCATCGGAGACATGGCCTGCCGGGTCGCCCGGCTCAGGGGCGCCGGGCAGGTCTTCGGCGTCGACCTGGTGCCCGAGCGGCTCGCCCGGGTCCGCGAGCGGGGCGTGGAGACCTTCGACCTGCGTTCCTTCCACGACGAGAAGGAACTCGTCGAGGCGATCAAGGACCGCACCGACGGGCGCGGCCCCGACGCCGTGATCGACGCCGTCGGCACCGAGGCGCACGGCAGCCACATGGCCCGGCTGGTGCAGAACGCCGCCGCCATGATGCCCCGCAAACTGAGCGGTCCCATGGCGGAACGCTTCAGCGTCGACCGCCTCACCGCCCTGCACACCGCGATCGAGCTGGTGCGCCGCGGCGGCACCATCTCCATCTCCGGCGTCTACGGCGGCATGGCCGACCCGATGCCCCTGCTGACCATGTTCGACAAGCAGCTCCAGGTGCGCATGGGCCAGGCCAACGTGCGCCGCTGGAGCGACGAGATCATCCCGCACCTCACCGACGACGACCCGCTCGGCGTGGAGGACTTCGCCACCCACCGGGTGCCGCTGAGTGAGGCACCGCAGGCCTACGAGATGTTCCAGCAGAAGCGGGACGGCGCGGTCAAGATCCTCATGCAGCCCTGACCGGGAAGCGGCCCTGACGGACACCGTGTCAGGGCCCGCCGAGGATCTCCGCCAGGTCGTACCGGACCGGCTCCTCCAGCTGCGCATAGGTGCAGCTCTCCGGGGTGCGGTCCGGGCGCCAGCGGCGGAAGCGGGCGGTGTGCCGGAAGCGCTGCCCGTTCTCCATGTGGTCGTAGGCCACCTCGGCGACCCGCTCCGGCCGGAGCGGCACCCACGACAGATCCTTCTTGCCGGTCCAGCGGCTCGGCGCCCCCGGGAGCCGCGCCGACTCGTGCGCCGCCTCCTCCGCCCACGCCGCCCAGGGGTGCCCCCGGACGTCGTCCATCCGCAGCGGCTCCAGCTCCTCCACCAGCTCCGCGCGCCGCTTCATGGTGAACGCCGCCGACACCCCCACGTGCTGCAGAGTGCCCTTGTCGTCGTAGAGACCGAGCAGCAGTGAGCCCACCACCGGGCCGCTCTTGTGCAGCCGGTACCCGGCCACCACCACATCGGCGGTCCGCTCGTGCTTGATCTTGTACATGGCGCGCTCGTCCTGCAGGTAGCGCAGGGTGAGCGGTTTGGCGATTACCCCGTCGAGACCGGCACCCTCGTACTGCTCGAACCACCCCTGGGCGACCTCGACGTCCGTCGTCGCCGGCGCGACATGCACCGGCGGGGTCATCCCCGACAGCGCCTCGGCCAGCCGCTCCCGTCGCTCGGTCAGCGGGGCCTTGAGCAGCGACTCGTCACCGAGCGCCAGCACGTCGAAGGCGACGAACGAGGCCGGCGTGCGCTCGGCCAGCATCCGCACCCGTGAATCGGCCGGGTGGATCCGCTCGGTCAGCGCGTCGAAGTCCAGCCGCCCCTCCCGTGCGATCACGATCTCCCCGTCCAGCACGCACCGCTCTGGCACCCGTTCCCGCAGCGCCTCCACCAGCTCGGGAAAGTACCTGGTCAGCGGCTTCCCGGTGCGGCTGCCCAGCTCCACCTCGTCCCCGTCACGGAACACGATCGCCCGGAACCCGTCCCACTTCGCCTCGTACTGCATCCCCGCCGGGATGCTCGCCACCGACTTGGCGAGCATCGGCTTCACAGGAGGCATCACGGGCAGATCCATGCTCCGACTCTAAGGAGCACGGGCGCCGGCCGCCCGTCGGGCGGGACCGGTCACTCCCCGGCGCCGGCCGGGACCACAGGCGTGCGCACCGGCGTTCCCGGCTCACCGGTCCGGCACGCCCGCCCTGCCGCTACCATTGCGCCACCATGACCCGAGCCTGGACCTTCCCGCTGCTGCTGGCGCTCAGCGGTGCCGTGGTCGCGGCCATGCTGATCCTCGCGGGCAGTCCAGTCGCGGCGACGGCACTCCTCCTGGCGTTCCTGCTGCCGGCCGCCGTCAGCTCACCCCTGATCTTCCCGAGGCCCGTCCCCGCGCGGGAGGCACAGCGCCGCAGCGCGGCCGACGGCCGGCCGGTCGTCTACTGGCGCCCGGGCTGCCGGTACTGCATCCGCCTGCGCATCCGCCTGGGCCGCGCCTCCCGACAGCTGCACTGGGTCGACATCTGGCGCGACCCGGACGGCGCCGCAGCGGTGAGAGCGGCCAACGACGGCGACGAGACCGTACCCACCGTCGTGGTCTGCGGCCGGGCGCACACCAACCCCGACCCCTGGTGGGTGCGCACGCAGCTTCCCGCCGCCCGCTGACCGGGAGGCCGCCGGTCTCACGCCGACGCCCTGCGCACCAGCGTCGTCGGGAGTATCACGCTGGACGGGGCCTGGGCGAGGCCGCGGAGGAGGAGGCGGGCCATCAGGCGTCCCATCTCCTCGATGTCCTGACGGACCGTCGTCAGGGCGGGTTCGGTCTGCTCGGCGATCGGGGGCATGTCGTCGAAACCGACGACCGCCACGTCGTCCGGCACCCGGCGTCCGTGCTCGCGCAGCGCGCGCAGCGCGCCGGCCGCGGTGAGGTCGTTCGCGGCGAACACCGCGTCCAGGTCGGGGCAGCGGGCCAGCAGCGCGTGCATCGCCCGCTCGCCGGTCCCGGCGGTGAAGTCGCCCTCCTCGACCAGGCGCGGATCGGCGTCCACCATCACGTCCCGGTAGCCGTCCAGGCGGTCGGCCGCCGAGGTCTGGTCCAGGGGGCCGGTGATGTGCGCGATCCGGGCGCGGCCCAGGCCGAGGAGGTGGCGTACGGCGTCCCGGGCGCCGCCCCGGTTGTCGCTGTCGACGTACACCACGCCGTCCCGGCCGCCCGACCAGCCGGGGCGGCCGCCGAAGACGGTGGGCACTCCGGCCCGCTGGATCAGCTCCGGCAGCGGGTCGTCGAGGTGGAGGGAGAAGACCAGGGCGCCGTCCACATGGCCGCCGGCGAGATAGCGGCCGACCCGGGCGTGGTCGTCGCGGCCCTCGGTGAGCAGCAGCACCAACTGGTTGTCGTGGGCCGTCAGTTCCTTGCTGATGCCGCGCAGCTGACGGGCGAAGAACGGGTCGGCGAAGACGCGGCTCTCCGGCTCGGCCACGATCACCGCGACCGCGTCATGCCGCTTGGTCACCAGACTGCGTGCCGCCTGATTGGGCACGTAACCGAGTTCCTCGACGGCCTGCTGCACCCGTTCGACCAGGGCCTGTCTGACTCCGTCCCCGCCGTTGACCACGCGGGAGACGGTGGCCCGCGACACCCCGGCGCGCGCGGCCACGGCCTCCAGCGTGGGTCTCGGCGCTGTGTCGGTCACGTCGGGGCTCCTCACCTGCGGTTGCGGGACAGGATAATCCCGTGACCGCGGTCAGGAGAGGGCGTTCTCGATCACGAAGGGCGGTCATGGCTCCCGGGCCCGGCGGTGGTGCCGCGGTGCGCATGCGGGTCGTACCCCGGAATGGTGCCGTCCGGCTTCTTCACCTTGAACAGGCCCACCATGCCCATGTCCGAGTGGCTCTGGACGTGGCAGTGGTACATCCACGCCCCGGCCCCGACACCCTCCCCGGCGATCACCTGGAAGCCGAACGAGTCCGCCGGGCCCGTGATCTTGTTGTCGATGACCGGGCTCGGGTCGTCGGGGCCGGTGAGCATCCCGGTGCGGTTGTCGGCCCAGCGGTGACCGTGCATGTGGAAGGTGTGGTAGTACTCGCCGTGCGTGATCACGACGAACTCGACGCGGTCGCCCACCGTCGCCTCGAAGTCGGGGCCGGTGTGCGGGGCGCGGTTGTTGATCGTCATGTCGTTGAAGACGATCGTGTGGGTCGCGTCCGGCAGTACGTCGCCCTTGCGGCGCACGATCACCGGGCCGTAGAGCCCGTTGCGGATGCCGCCGGTGCCGTGCACCGTGCCGACCACATGGTCGTGGTAGTGCCAGTAACCCGCGCTGCCCGCACGCCAGGTGCCGTCGGCCCGCCGGCCGGGCGCGTGGGTGCGCCAGGTGTAGGTGCGGGTACCGCCCGGCTCGACATCGCTCCTGTTCTGCTTCGTCCCGTCGCTGGAGATCTCGTAGTCCAGGCCGTGCACATGGAGGCTCACCGGCACGTCCATGGTGTTCTCGAACTCGATGTGCAGGGTGTCGCCCTCATTGAGCTCGATCAGCGGGCCGGGGACCGACGCCTTGCCCTTCTCCAGGCCGTAGCCCATCTGCCCGTCGGGCAGCTTCTCGGCGTACATCGTGATGCGCTTCACCTCGCCGCCGGCGGGCGCGGTCCGCGCCGCCCGGACGGCACTGTGCGCGGCGGGTGCCGTGGCCAGCGGAGACAACGATGTCGCGACGGCCGCGCCGCCCAGCAGCACCCTGCGGTTGAAGCCGCGTCTGTCCATGCCGAACTCCCCAGGTGGCTGTCATGAACCTGTGGAACCGTAGCGTTCGCGCCCGAGTTTATCCACACCAAGGACAAAGTTCGTTGCATTGCGGCCATAGGTATTGGCGCGTGGCGAAAAGAGGTCTACCTTCCTTGACGCTGTTGCCGCGACCGATGAGGGGTGGGTGGCCACATGCGATTCACATCGCATCAGAAACCCGATCCGTTAAGAGGGTTGAGCACCAGAAGTCCGCGAACGGCCCGGAGAGCGAGACGGTCCGGCCCCCGGCGCCGCGCCTGGGTGGCAGCCGTCACCTCCGGGCTCGTCGCCGCCGGACTGCTGTCCGGCCCCGCCGCCAGCGCCCGCCCGGCGCCGGAGGTGACAACGATGTCCATCACGTCGCCCCCGGGCGGCTCCGACGTACGGGTGCTGCTGTTCTACGGCTCGGCCGCCGGCGGCGAGGAGTCCCCGCTGGTGAACGCCGGCATCGAGGCGATCGAGAAGATCGGCCTCACCGGCCCGGAGAACCAGCGCTTCAAGGTGACCGCCACCGGCAACGCCGACGTGTTCACCGATGCCGAGCGGCTCGGCCGCTTCAACACCGTGGTCTTCCTGACCGGCGGCGGCGACGTCCTCGACCCGGAGCAGGAAGCCGGCCTGGAGGCGTACATGGAGGCCGGCGGAGGCTTCCTCGGCATCCACGACGCGGCCCGCGCCGAGCCCTACTCGGACTGGTTCACCGGACTGATCGGCGCCCGCCCGGCCGCCTCCAGCCCGGCCACCGTGCAGCGGGCGACGGTCGAGGTCGGCGACCGCCGGCACCCGGCGACCAAGAGCCTGCCGATGGAGTGGAAGCGCCCCGACAAGTGGCTCAACTGGGTGAAGAACCCCTCCGGCGAGGTGCACACCGTCGCCCGGGTCCGCGAGTCCACCTACCAGCCCGGCTCGAGCGCCAACGGCTGGGACCACCCGGTGAGCTGGTGCCGCGACTACGACGGCGGCCGGTCCTTCTACACCGGCATGGGCGGCACGGTGTCGTCCTACGACGAGACCGACTTCCGCGAGCATCTGCGCGGCGCCCTGCTGTGGACCACCCGCCTGGTCCGCGCCGACTGCACGGCGACCATCACCGGCAACTACAAGGCCGAACGCCTCACCCAGCCCAACCAGCCCGGGCAGAACGACCAGATCGGTGAGCCGCACGGCCTGGTCACCGCCCCCGACGGCCGCGTCTTCTACATCGGCCGCGGCGGCGCCGACGCCTCCCAGCCCGTGATCACCGACTGGGAGGACCCCGACATCGGCAAGGGCAAGGGCCAGATCCACGTCTACGACCCGAGGACCAGGAAGGTCACCCTGGCCGGCGAGCTGACCGTCTTCGGCAACAAGGGCGGCGGCGACGAACTCGTCAAGGTCGAGGAGGGCCTGCTCGGCATCGAGCTGGACCCCGGGTTCTCCCAGAACGGCTGGGTCTATCTGCACTACACGCCGCACTCGGAGATCGACCGCGAGACCCACATGGCCGAACGCCGGGTCTCCCGCTTCACCTACGACGAGGCCACCGGCAAGCTCGACCTGAGCAGCGAGAAGGTGCTGCTGAAGTGGCCGGTGCAGATCCACAGCTGCTGCCACGCGGGCGGCGGCATGGCCTGGGACTCCAAGGGCAACCTCTACATCGCCACCGGCGACAACAACTCCAGCCGGTTCAGCGACGGTTACTCGGGCAACAACCCCGAGCCCAACTTCAAGGGCGTGTCCTTCGCCGACGCCCGCCGCACCGCGGGCAACACCAACAACCTCAACGGCAAGATCCTGCGCATCCACCCGGAGCCGGACGGGACGTACACCATCCCCGAGGGCAACCTCTTCACCGGGGAGGAACCCGACGAGGGCGGCGGCAAGACCCGCGGCGAGATCTATGTGATGGGCGTGCGCAACCCGGCCCGCATCTTCGTCGACAAGACGACCGACATCCTCTACGCGGGCTGGGTCGGTCCCGACGCAGGACAGCCCTCACCCGTGTGGGGCCCGGCCAAGTACGACACCTTCGCCGCCATCACCAAGGCCTCCAACCGGGGCTGGCCCTACTGCATGGGCAACAAGCAGCCCTACCGGGACCGCAACCTGCCCGACCCGTCCAAGCCGCTCGGCTGGTACGACTGCGACCACCCGAAGAACGAGTCGCCCAACAACGACGGCCTGGTCAACCTGCCGCCGGTGACCGCCAACAACATCTGGTACTCACCGCAGGGCGGCGGCCCCGACTTCCCGCGCGACGAGAACGGCGTCCCCTCCTACAAGGAGGAGGAGGCCATCTACCGGCTGCCCTGGCTCAAGGGCGGCGGCCAGGCCGCGATGAACGGCCCGGTCTACCGCTACGACGAGAGCAGCGACAGCTCCGTCAAGTGGCCCGCGTACTGGGACGGAAAGTGGTTCGTCGGCGACTTCTACGACGCCGACCAGCCGCGCAACGCCGTGCTGATGAACCCCGGGACGCTCGGCGACGGCGGACTGCCGGTGCACTCGGAGTCCCTGAAGAAGATCGTCCCGGTCGGCAACGACGGCATCAAGAACCTGATGGACTGGAAGTTCGGTCCGGACGGTGCCCTCTACGCCCTCGACTACGGGCGCGGCTTCTTCACCTCCGACGACAAGTCCGCGCTGTGGCGGGTCACCTACACCGGCGGCGGGCCGACCCCGGCCGCCGACCAGCTCGCAAGGGGGACACAGTGACACGACGGCGAAGAATGTGGGCCGCGCTGCTGGCCGGCCTGCTGATGGTGCTCGGCCTGCAGGCCGGGCCCGCCGCGGGGCAGCCCGAGGACGGGGCCGGCCGAGCGGCGGAACAGGTCCTGACCTGGACCGCCGGCAACGACATCGACAAGTACCTGTCCGCACCGGCCACCGCGGTGGCCGGACCGGCGACGATCGTGTTCGAGAACAGTGAGGCAACCGGCAACACCACCGGCATGCCGCACACGCTGACCTTCGTCACCGGAGACCCCGACTACAACAGCGACGTCCAGCTCAACATCCTGGCCAACCCGAACGACGCCAACGGCGGCCGGCACACCGCCGAGGTGACCCTCACCCCCGGCCGCTACAAGTACTACTGCACCATCCCCGGTCACGGGGAGATGCAGGGCGTCCTGGTGGTGACCGAGGGCGGCGGCGAGGACACCACCGCCCCCGAGGCCACCGCGAAGGTGGAGGGCACGCAGAACGCCGACGGCGCCTACGTCGGCACGGCGAGCGTCGTCATCGAGGCCACCGACGAGGGCTCGGGCGTCGACCGCATCGAGTACGCGGTCGGCGACGACGCCTGGCAGCCGTACACCGCGCCCGTCGTCTTCGACCAGGTCGGCACGCACACGGTGCGGTACCGGGCCCTGGACAAGGCGGGCAATGTGTCCGAGGAGAAGAGCATCGAGTTCACGGTGGCCGCACCGGACTCCGAGGACACCACCCCGCCCGAGACCTCCGCGACCGTCGACGGCGAACAGAACGAGGACGGCGCCTACATCGACATGGCGACCGTCACCGTCACCGCCTCCGACACCGGATCCGGGGTCAACACCATCGAGTACGCCCTCGGCGACGGCGCCTGGCAGACCTACACCGGACCGGTGATGGTCCACCAGGCCGGCACCCACACCGTGCGCTACCGCGCCACCGACAGGGCGGGCAACGTCTCCGAGGAGAAGAGCGTCCAGTTCACGGTGGTCGCCGCACCGCCGAAGGACACCACCCCGCCGGTCACCGGTGTCAGCGTCGAGGGCGACCGCAACTCGGACGGCGCCTACATCGGCAACGCCAAGGTGACCGTCAGCGCCGCCGACGAGGGCGGATCCGGGGTCGCCGCCATCGAGTACTCCCTCGACGGCGGACCGTACCTCGCCTACACGCAGCCGGTGATCGTCGACCGGGCGGGCCGGCACACCCTGACCTACCGTGCCAGCGACAAGGCCGGCAACACCTCCGAGGCACTGTCCGTGAGCTTCACGGTGGTGCCCGGCGGCGGGGTGCCCGCGCCCAACTGCCCCGAGTACGACGAGCGGCTGACGGTGATCGTCGGCACCGTGGACTCCGGGGTGCCCAACCGGGTCACCGACAACCGGTGCCGGATCGGCGAGCTGATCGAGGACGAGAAGGAGTGGACCTCCCAGGCCCTCTTCCTCAAGCACGTGCGGACCGTGATGGACCGGCTGCTGAGGGAAGGGGTCGTCGACCGGCGCGAGTACCGGGCGATCAACCAGGCCGCCCGCCAGTCGGGCATCGGCAAGCCCGGCCAGACCGAGGGCTACCGCACCATCCTGGACGGCACCGAGGAGTCCTTCGCCAAGTGGGAGCACGTCGGCGGCGGTTCGTTCAGCCTGAACCCGGACGGCTCGATCACCTCCGGCACCACCGAGTCCGGCCTCGGCATGCTGTGGTTCCCCGAGCGCAAGTACGGCGACTTCTCGCTGAAGCTCCAGTGGCGGGACGACGCGCCCGGCACCGGCAACGCCAACGCCGGTGTGTTCGTACGGTTCCCGCAGATCCACGACCACCCCGAGGAGCCGCGCCCGGAGTGGGCCGCCATCAAGTTCGGTCACGAGGTGCAGATCCTGGACCTGCCCGACGGCGACATGTACAAGACGGGCTCGGTCTACGGCTTCGACCGGGTGGGTCTGGCCGGTGCGGGCGTGACCCAGAAGGGCACCTGGAACGACTACGAGATCCGGGTGGTGGACCAGCACTACGAGGTCTACCGCAACGGCGTGCTGATCAACGAGTTCGACAACACCGGAGGCCAGGAGTTCTACCCGCCCCGTGAGGACGACCCGGGCACCGACGGGCGGCGCTTCGCCTCCGGCTACATCGGACTGCAGGTGCACGGCACGACGGACGTGATCTCCTACCGGGATGTGAGGATCAAGGACCTGTAGGCCAGAACCACTGGATCCACGGGCAGGGTCCGCAGGTCAGGTCTGCTTCTTCGCCCGGCTCGGCTGTACCCGCTTGGGTTCCCCCGGCATCTTCGGATACTCGGGCGGGTACGGCAGATCACCGAGTCCGTGGTCGTGCTCGTCCCTGCGGGCCAGCTCGAGAAGCGGCTCCAGGGAGAACGCGTGATCGTCCATGTCCGCGTGCACGTCGCCGAGTTCGGCGAAGCGCGCGGGCATGGTCGCGAGATCGAAGTCCCCGGGATGCGCGACCCCGACCTCTTCCCAGCGCAGCGGGGCGGAGACGGGGGCGTTGGGGCGGGGGCGCACCGAGTAGGCGGAGGCGATGGTGCGGTCGCGGGCCGTCTGGTTGTAGTCGATGAAGATGCGCTCGCCGCGCTCCTCCTTCCACCACTTGATGGTCACCCGGTCCGGCATCCGCCGCTCCATCTCCCGGCCCACCGCGATGGCGGCCCGGCGGACCTGGGTGAAGGTCCAGCGCGGCTCGATCGGCACGAACACATGAATGCCCCGGCCGCCCGACGTCTTGGGCCAGCCGCGCATCCCGTAGGACTCGAGCAGGTCCCGCAGTTCATGGGCGGCGCGGGCGGCGTCGTCGTAGTCGGTGCCCGGCTGCGGGTCGAGGTCGATGCGCAGCTCGTCGGGGTGGTCCACGTCGTCGCGGCGCACCGGCCAGGGGTGGAAGACCAGTGTTCCGTACTGGGCGGCCCAGACGACGGCCGCCTCCTCGGTCGGGCACATCTCGTCGGCGCTGCGGCCGCTGGGAAAGGTGATGTGCGCGGTGGGGATCCAGTCGGGCATGTTCTTCGGTGCCCGCTTCTGGAAGAACGACTCGCCCGTCACCCCGTCGGGATAGCGCTCCAGGGTGGTGGGGCGGTCGCGCAGGGCGCGCAGAATGCCGGGGCCCACGGCCTGGTAGTAGCGGGCCAGGTCCAGCTTGGTGAAACCGCGCTCCGGGAAGAACACCTTGTCCGGGCTGGACAGCCGCACCGTCCGCCCGGCCACCTCCAGTTCCACCGCGTCACCCATGCGAGCCACGGTAGGCCCACCCCGGGAACCTCGCATACCGGACGAGCCGCGCGAGGCGGCCGATTGTCAGTGCCGGGTGCGAGACTCGGCACGAGGGTCGAAGACGACGGCCCCCGATCGGACTCGAGGAGGAGACGCCACATGCTGACCACCAGCTTCGTCGACGGCGGTCCTGACTGGATCGAGATCGGCGGGCCCGACGCCGAGGGCGCCGTGGCCTTCTACCGCGGTCTCTTCGGCTGGGAGTTCCGCTCCGCCGGCCCCCAGGCCGGGGGATACGGCTTCTTCGAGCTGGACGGCGACATCGTCGCGGCCTGCAATCCGGCCCAGGAGGCGACCGCCTGGACCCTGTACTTCCAGAGCCCCGACGCCGGGGCCACGGTCAAGACCGCCGAGCAGGCCGGGGCCACGGTGATCGAGCCGCCCACCCGGGTCATGGAGCAGGGAACCTCCGCGGTCCTCGCCGACCCGGCGGGAGTGCCGTTCGGCATCTGGGAGCCCGGCCGCCGCAAGGGACTCGACCGGGTCATGACGGCCGGTTCCCTGTGCTGGGCCGAGCTCTACACCCCGGACATCGCCCGCGCCGCCGCCTTCTTCAACACCGTGCTCGGGTGGGAGACCGCCGCCCTCACCTTCCCGACCGGTGTCTACACCTCCCTCGCAACGGCCGGCACCGGCGAGGAGGGCACCTTCGGCGGTCTGGTGTCGGTGGCCGACGATCCGGTCGAGGCCCGGTCGGGCGCCCGCCCCCACTGGCTGCCCTGCTTCGGCACCGACGACCCGGACGCGACCGTCTCCAAAGCCGTCGAGCTGGGCGCCGAGGTGCGCATGCCGGCCAACTCCATCCCCGGCGTGGGCCGCCTCGCCCGCCTCGAGGACCCCTACGGTGCGCGCTTCGCGGTCCTCAAGGGGGACCCGCGCCAGACCTGAGCCTCACCGGGCGTGCCGCCGTGCCTTTTCCGGGTGCCGGAGGCACAGTCGTGCCCGGTGCCCGGTGCCCGGTGCCCGGTGCCCGGTGCCCGGTGCCCGGCCGCGGCGGGCGGCCTCGGCGGGCTGGGCGATCGTGGCCGGCCCGCCGGACGGAGCGCCGCGCAGTGCGTGGTTGCGGGCTGCGTTGATGTCGTGTTGATGGAATGTTTTCCGCCGCCCGGCACGCTTCCGGCCATGCACTCGCACCTGGACATCGGACGTGGCGCCTCTCCCGAGCTGGACTGGCAGGAAGAGGCGCTGTGCGCGCAGACCGGGGGAGACTTCTTCTTCCCCGAGCCCGGCAGCTCCGTGCGGGAGGCCAAGCGGATCTGCGCACTGTGCCCCATCCGCGCCACCTGCCTGGAGTACGCCCTGACCCACGACATGCGTTTCGGGGTCTGGGGCGGGCTGTCGGAGAAGGAGCGGATGGAGTTGCGGCGGACGGGGCGCTGAGCGCGCTCCCACGGCCGGAGGCCGGTGAGCGGGGGCCCCGGGTCAACCGGCGGCGCGGGCCGCCATGCGGGCCTTGCGGGCCGCGAGCTTCTCGTCGAACTTCCTGGCTTCCTCGTCCAGGCCGTGCATGTACAGACCCAGTTCCTCCTGGGCCTTGAGGCCCTCGGGGCCCAGACCCTCGATCTCCATGATCTTCAGGAAGCGGAGCACCGGCTGCAGCACGTCGTCGTGGTGGATGCGCAGGTTGTAGACCTCGCCGATCGCCATCTGCGCGGCGGCCCGCTCGAAGCCGGGCATGCCGTGGCCGGGCATGCGGAAGTTCACCACGACGTCCCGCACCGCCTGCATCGTCAGATCCGGGGCCAGTTCGAAGGCCGCCTTGAGGAGGTTCCGGTAGAAGACCATGTGCAGGTTCTCGTCGGTGGCGATCCGGGCCAGCATGCGGTCGCAGACCGGGTCACCCGACTGGTGGCCGGTGTTGCGGTGCGAGATGCGGGTGGCCAGCTCCTGGAAGGAGACATAGGCGACCGAGTGCAGCATCGAGTGCCGGTTGTCCGACTCGAAGCCCTCGCTCATGTGCGCCATGCGGAACTGCTCGAGCTTGTCCGGGTCCACCGCACGCGAGGCGAGCAGATAGTCCCGCATCACGATGCCGTGCCGGCCCTCCTCCGCCGTCCAGCGGTGCACCCAGGTGCCCCAGGCGCCGTCCCGGCCGAACAGGGAGGCGATCTCGTGGTGGTAGCTGGGGAGGTTGTCCTCGGTCAGCAGGTTCACCACCAGGGCGATCCGGCCGATCTCGGTGACCTTGGACTGCTCCTTGTCCCAGGCCTCGCCGTCCTCGAAGAGGCCGGGGAAGTTGCGGCCGTCGCTCCACGGCACGTACTCGTGCGGCATCCAGTCCTTGGCGACCTTCAGATGCCGGTTGAGTTCCTTCTCGACCACCTCTTCCAGGGCGTACAGCAGCCGTGCGTCGGTCCAGTCGGTGGCAGGGCTGCCGAGGCGGGGAGAAGCGATCGTCACGGGGACTCCAGGGGGACGTGTGACAGGTACGGGGCCCGGCGAGCGGTGCCGGGAACCTACGGAATCGTAGGCTACGAATCCGTAGGTTACGTAGCCGTAGGTTAAGGGCACCGTAAGGGCCGCTGATCAGCCCCGTGACCTCGGAGAGCCGCCGGAGACGGCACGGCCCCCGCAACCCGCAGGTCCGGGGGGCCGGACGAGGGACTGTCAGGGAGCCGACCGGCTCGTCAGGAGTACAGGCCGCGCAGTCGCACCGAGAGACATGTCACACATCCCTCGAGCTTCTCGAACTCGCCGATGTCCACCAGAACCGGCTGGTAACCCAGGTCGGCGAACAGCTCGGCCGTCTTCGGCGCGCTCGCCGCCATCAGCAGCTTGTCCCCGCCGAGCAGCACCACATGGGAGCCCGACTCCTCCGGCACCGGGAGGAAGCGGTCGAACAGCGACGGCGCGTCCATGTTCGGGATGTGCCCGATGACGGTGCCGTCCGGCAGCGCGGTGACCGCCGACTTCAGATGCAGCACCTTGCTGACCGGCACCGCGACCACCCGCGCGCCCAGGGGTTCGAACGCCGCCCGCAGCTGCTGCACCCCGGCGGCGTTGGTCCGCCCGCCCCGGCCGACGTACACGGTGTCACCGATCTTCAGCACATCGCCGCCGTCCAGGGTGCCCGGCTCCCAGATCCAGTTCACCGAGCAGCCGAGGCCCGCCACGGCCTCCTCGACCCCGGCGGTCTCCGGGCGGCGCGACTCGGCGCCCGGGCGGGCGATCAGCGCGACATTGCGGAACATCACCACCGTGTCCTCGACGAACACCGAGTCCGGGCAGTCGTCGGCCGGATCGACCTCCACGGTCTCCCAGCCGTGCGTCCGCAAGGCCTCCACATACGCCTCCCACTGCTCCATCGCGCGGTCGGCGTCGACCTTCTCGCGCTGGATGTGGGTCACCAGCCCCTCGGCCAGGCGCGGGCTGGGACGGCGGACCAGGGCCTTCTTGCTGGGCACGGGCGTGACTCCGAATCGGATGGAACGTGACGTGGGCGTCGGCCGACCATCATGCAAGCCGGGACCGGACGGGGACACCCCCACCGCCGGTGAGTTTAACCACCGGTAACCGGACGGCCGGGGGCACGCCGCGCCGCCCGGCGCAGATGCACACCCGTCCAGGAGCCCTCCGCCTCGAGCAGCTGTGCCGGAGTTCCCTCGAAGACCACCCGTCCGCCGTCCCTGCCGCCTTCGGGGCCCAGGTCGACGACCCAGTCGGCGTGCGCGATCACCTGTAGGTTGTGCTCGACCACGATCACGGTGTTCCCCGCGTCCACCAGGCGGTCGAGAAGGGCGAGGAGACCGTCGACGTCGGCCATGTGCAGTCCGGTCGTCGGCTCGTCCAGCACATACGCCGCGCCGGTGCGGTGCAGCCGGGTCGCCAGTTTGATCCGCTGCCGTTCGCCGCCGGAGAGCGTGGACAGCGGCTGGCCGAGCGTGAGGTAGGAGAGGCCGACGTCCCGCAGCGCCCGCAGCCGGCGCAGCACGCCCGGATCGGTGAAGAAGTCCAGCGCCTCGCCCGCCGTCATGGCGAGCACATCGGCGATGGACCGGCCGCCGACGGTCAGGTCCAGCACCTCGTCCTTGAAGCGGCGGCCCTCACAGGCGTGGCAGGTGGTGGTCACCGGGTCCATGAAGGCGAGGTCGGTGCAGATGATCCCGCGGCCTTCGCAGGCGGGGCAGGCGCCGTCCGAGTTGAAGCTGAACAGGCCCGCCTCCCGGCCCGTCTCCCGGGCGAAGATCTTCCGCACCGTGTCCATGATTCCCAGGTAGGTGGCGGGGGTGGACCGTCCCGAGACGCCGATGGAGGACTGGTCGATCACCACGGCGTCCGGGTGGGCCGCGGTGAACTCGCCGACCAGCGAACTCTTCCCGGACCCCGCGACCCCGGTGACCGCGGTGAGCACCCCGGCGGGGAAGCACACGGTGACGTCCCGCAGGTTGTGCCGGGCGGCGCCCTTCACCCACAGTTCGCCGGTCGCCCGCCGGACCCGTTCCCTGACCTCGGCGGGCCGGCCGAGCAGCCGCCCGGTCAGGGTGCCGGACGCGGTCAGCTCGGCCGGGGAGCCCTCGAAGACCACCCGTCCGCCGTCGGCGCCCGCGCCCGGCCCCATGTCGACGACGTGGTCGGCCAGGCGGATCACGTCCGGGTCGTGCTCGACGACCAGCACGGTGTTGCCCTTGTCGCGCAGCCGCAGCAGTAGCTCGCCGAGCCGGTGCACATCGCGCGGGTGCAGGCCCACGCTGGGCTCGTCGAAGATGTACGTCATCCCGGTCAGGCTCGACCCCAGGTGCCGTACCGTCTTCAGCCGCTGCGCCTCGCCGCCCGAGAGCGTGGCGGTCTCCCGGTCCAGGCTGAGGTAGCCGAGGCCGATCCGCTCGATCCGCTCCAGCGCCGCGACGGCGGCCCGGGCGACCGGCCCCGCCACCGGGTCGTCGATCTCCCGCAGCACCCGGACGAGGTCGGTGACCTGCATCCGGGTGCAGTCGGCGATGGAAAGGCCGTTGATGCGGGTGGCGAGGGCCGCCTGGTTGAGCCGGGCGCCCCGGCAGGCGGGGCAGGTGCCCTCGGTGAGGTACTCCCGCACCAGGTCGCGGGTCTTCTGGCTCATCCCGCTCAGGTCGCGCTTGAGATACAGCCGCTCGAACCGGTCGGCGAGGCCCTCGTAGTCGTGGGTCCAGTTGCCGCCCGAGCCCTGGATCGAGACCTTGCTGCCGGGCCGCCCCCGCATCAGGAACTCTCGTTCGGCGGCGGTGAAGTCGCGCACCGGCTTGTGCGGGTCCAGCTCGTCGGTGTTGGTGTACGCCTGGCCGTGCCAGGTGCCGGGGGCGAACGGCGGGAAGCGCACCGCACCCTCGGCGAGCGAGCGGTCCTCGTCGAGGATGCGGTCCCAGTCCGGCCGCACCGTCCGCCCCAGCCCGTCGCACTCGGGGCACATGCCCGACGGGTCGTTGAACGAGTACGCCGTCGCCGGCCCGGCACTGGGTGTGCCGTGCCGGGAGAACAGCACCCGGATCACCGAGTACACGTCCGTCATCGTGCCGACCGTGGAGCGGGAGTGACCGCCGACCGGCCGCTGGTCGACGACGATCGCCGGGGTCAGGTCCTCCAGCGACTCCGCGTGCGGGCGCTCGTACTTGGGCAGCCGGTTGCGCACGAACCAGGGGAACGTCTCGTTGAGCTGCCGCTGCGACTCGACGGCGACGGTGTCGAGGACGACGGACGACTTCCCCGATCCCGAAGGGCCGGTGAACACGGTCAGCCGGCCCTTCGGGATGCGCAGCGAGACGTCCTTGAGGTTGTTCTCCCCGGCCCCGGTGATGGTGAGGTACGCGTTGTGGTCGACGGATGCGCTCATGCCGCCGACGCTAGGCGGAATACCCGACAGCTTCTGTCGTCGTTTCCTTCAGTTCTCCCTCCTCCACGATCAGCCAGCGGGTGATGCCGATGGACTCCAGGAACGGCAGATCGTGGCTGGCCACGATCAGTGCGCCCTCGTACGACTCGAGCGCCGTGGTGAGCTGGCGGACGCTGGCCATGTCCAGGTTGTTGGTGGGCTCGTCCAGCATCAGCAGCTGGGGCGCGGGCTCGGCCAGCATCAGCGCGGCCAGCGCCGCCCGGAAGCGTTCGCCGCCGGACAGGGTCGCCGCCTTCTGGTCGGCGCGGGCGCCCCGGAACAGGAAGCGGGCCAGCCGCGCCCTGATCCGGTTGTTGGTGGCCTGAGGCGCGAACCGCGCCACGTTCTCGGCCACCGACAGCTCCCCGTCGAGGACGTCGAGCCGCTGCGGCAGGAACCGCAGCGGGACGTGCGCCGTCACCTCACCCGCCACCGGCGCCAGTTCCCCGGCGATGGTGCGCAGCAGCGTGGTCTTCCCGGAGCCGTTCCGCCCGATCAGCGCCACCCGCTCCGGGCCCCGCAGGTCCAGGCCCCCTTTCAGCCGTGTCCCGTGGACCAGTTCCGCGTCCCGCAGGGTCAGCACGTCGCGGCCCCTCGGCACCGCGGTGTACGGCAGGTCGACGCGGATCTCGTCGTCGTCCCGCACCGCCTCCACCGCGTCGTCGAGCCGCTCCTTGGCCTCGGCCAGCTTCTCCTCGTGGATGATGCGGTGCTTGCCGGCGGCGACCTGGGCCTGCCGCTTGCGCTCGCCCATGACCACCTTGGGCTCGCGCTTGTTGTCCCACATCTTCTGGCCGTAGCGCTTGCGGCGGGCCAGCTTGATCTGGGCGTCGGCCAGTTCGCGTTTCTGCCGGCGCAGTTCGGCCTCGGCGACCCGCACCATGCGCTGGGCCGCCTCCTGCTCCACGGCCAGCGCCGCCTCGTAGGCCGAGTAGTTGCCGCCGTACCAGTGGACCTCTCCCGAGCGCAGATCGGCGATCTGGTCGACGTGTTCCAGCAGTTCGCGGTCGTGGCTGACCACGACCATCACGCCGGCCCAGCCCTCGACGGCGGCGTACAGCCGCCGGCGGGCGTACAGGTCCAGGTTGTTGGTGGGCTCGTCGAGCAGCAGGACGTCCGGCCGGCGCAGCAGCAGCGCGGCCAGCCGCAGCAGCACCGCCTCGCCGCCCGAGACCTCGCCGACGGTGCGGTCCAGCTCCAGCCGGCCGAGGCCGAGTTCACCGAGCGTGGCCAGGGCGCGTTCCTCCACGTCCCAGTCGTCGCCGATGGTCTCGAAGTGCTCCTCGGACGCGTCGCCCGCCTCGATGGCGTGCAGCGCGGCCCGCCGGGCGGCGATGCCGAGCACCTCGTCGACGCGCAGCGCGGTGTCGAGCGTGACGTTCTGCGGCAGGTACCCCACCTCCCCGGCGACCCGGACGGTGCCGTCGGCCGGTGCCAGCTCACCGGCGATCAGCTTGAGCAGGGTCGACTTACCGGACCCGTTGACGCCGACCAGGCCGGTGCGTCCCGCGCCGAAGGTGACGTCGAGGTTCTCGAAGACGGGGGTGCCGTCGGGCCAGGCGTAGGACAGGGACGTACAGACGATGGTGGAAGACATGCGGGCCTCCGCGGTTGCTCGAGCGGTCGGGAACAATCGCGTTTCGAGACACCGCGAGGAGGCGACGGGAGCGGGGGCCGCACACCGGCACGGCTGCCGGGGGCACACGCCGGCGGATGGGCCGGACATGGGAAAGCCCTGTTCCGCGAGGACGGCTCGACGCCGAGGTCGCACACGGCGGACACACGTCTGGTGTGTCACGCGGTGTCTCAGGACCTCAGAGGAGCAACGTCCTTCTCCCATCGACGGCAACAGGACTGTCATACACTGTAAGAGAGTCCGGTCCGGGCGTCAACACCCTTTCCACAGGCGGTTCTGCGCCGGATCCCGGGACGGGCACGGGCGGGCCCGCGGATCCTCCCGCACCACCCGGCATGATCACTCAGCGAACGGCCCGCCGTCGCCGAACACCCGCTCCGCGAAGCGCTCGCCGACGCGGCGGTGGGCGGCCGCGTCCGGGTGCAGATCGTCCGGCAGCGGCAGCTCGGCGTGGTCCGCCTCGCCGTAGAGCTCGCGGCCGTCCAGGTAGTGCAGATGAGGGTCGTCGGCGCTCCGCTCGCGCACGATGCGGGCCAGTTCGTCGCGCACCACGGTGAGGGTGAGCTTGCCGGCGGCGACCTCGGCAGGATCTCCGGCGGCGTGGAAGCCCAGCTTGCCCTCGCTGAGCCTGCTGAAGTCGAACGCGCTGGGGCCCGGGGTGTTCTCGTGCATCGGGCACAGCAGCGGCGAGACCACCAGCAGGGGAGTGCCGGGGTGCCCCTCGCGGACGGTGTCCAGGAAGCCGTGCACCGCGGCCGTGAAGACCCGCAGCCGCATCGCGTCCTGGTTCACGAGATTGATGCCGATCTTGACGCTGACGAGGTCGGCGGCGGTGTCCCGCATCGCCCGCGCGGTGAAGGGGTCGAGCAGCGCGCTCGCCCCCAGCCCCAGATTGATCAGGTCCACCCCGCTCAGCCGTGCCGCGAGCGCCGGCCAGGTCGTGGTGGGGCCGGCGGCGTCGGAGCCCTGGCTGATCGAGCTGCCGTGGTGCAGCCACACCCGGCGGTCCCCGGCCGGTACCGGCTCCGCGGGAGCGTCGGTGCGCAGCGCCACCAGCTGCGTCATCTCGTTGTGCGGAAGCCAGATCTCCACCCGCTTGTCGCGCGCGGGGAGTCCCGTGAACCGCACCGTGCCGACCGGTCCCGGGCGCACGTCCGTCTCCCCGGTGGCCAGGTCCGTCACCACCTGATTGCCGCCGTCGACCGAGGAGCGCCCGGCCGGCTCACCGTCGACCAGCAGCTCGTACTGCCCGTCCGGGCGGGGCGGCGCCCCTTGGTAGACGGCCTTGGTGCGCAGCGCGTCCAGCTCCACCGCCGTGGCCCGGGTGCGGAACACCAGCCGCACCCCGGACGGCTGGGCCTCCGCCATGACCGCCTGCCCGTCCGCCTGCGCCCGCGCCCGCGCGGGCAGCCGGTGCGGCTGCACACCCTGCCCGGTCCGCTCCAGCTCCAGTGCGCCGCGCAGCAGCTCGTCCGTGAGGGGCGTGGTGATCCAGTCCATGATCACAGGCTGCCAACCGGGCGGGGCATCCGCAAACGCTTTCCGGCCGGCCATGGGGGCAGGCAGCCCCGGCGAGGCTCAGCAGGCGTCGCGCATCAGCTCCGCCAGACCGTGGTCCAGGTCGAGCTGCAGGTGCTCCAGGCCGGCCGGTACCAGCTCGTCGGTGGCCTGAAGGAAGCGGCGCACGTCCTCCGAGCGCACATGCACCACGGCGGTGCCCTCGGGGGCGTGGAACTCCAGCACGGTGCGGTCGTAGCCGTACGGCCGCACCCGCACGTCGCCCTGGCCCCGGGGGCCCTCCAGCCCCGCGGCGAGCAGCTCGCGGGAGAAGGTCCAGCTGACCTCCACACCCTCCAGGGTGGCAGGCCCGGGGAAGGTCATCCGGACGGCGAACGGATCGTTCCGGTCGTAGTGCAGGGTGGCGGGAATGCTCGGCATCCGCGGTGCGGCGGCTACGAGCCGGGCCTCGACGGGCTGCTCGATGACGGTGGACAACGCCTTGCTCCCTCGTGACGGCTGGGCGGGCTCTCTGACGGACTCTCAAGCGGACGGGGACCGGGACGGCTACTGGAAGAGACGACGGAATGAGCCGATCCGTGCACACAAGGGCCGAGTGACCTGTGTCACCGCCTTCATGCACACCGATGGCACGGTTCCTCACTTACGACTGACGGACCTTGGTGAGGGTTGTGGCGCGTGTGACGATCGTTAACCGGCCTTCCGGACGGCGCGCCCGGCGGTGGCCGGCTTCGCCCGTCATGAGGCGTTCGGGGCACACGCGACGCGGCGGGCGACAGGGCCGGGTCGGCCGCCGGCCGCCTGGAGCACTGACGCACATCCGGTGCTCTGGATCCCGCCGGTCCGGGTACCCGTTCCCGGCACGGGAACGAAGACCGGAGGGAGCGGACATGCCACGCGGGTCCAGCCCGAAACGGGAGCGTCAGTACGAGCACATCAAGGAGAGCGCGAAGGACCGGGGCGAGAGCACCGGCCGTGCCGAGGAGATCGCCGCGCGGACCGTGAACAAGGAACGCGCCCGTTCCGGCGAGTCCAGGACCGCCAGCCGCACCTCGACGGAGGACATCTCCTCCGGCAAGCGGGGCGGCCGGCGGTCCGGGAAGGGCTCCCAGGGGCCCACCTACGACCAGCTCTACGAGGAGGCCAGGCGCCGCGGCGTCGAAGGCCGGTCGACCATGAACAAGGGGCAGCTGCAGCGGGCCCTCGGCAAGTGAGCGGCCCCGGCCGCCCGGCCGTCGCGCGGCCCCGACGCTGAGCAGGAACTCCCTTCCCGGCGGCGGGGTTGCGGGGTTCGTCTGCCCGGAGGCCCCGCACCCCTCGGGTTCCGCCTGCCCGGAGGCCCGGACACCCCGTAGGGTCGGGGGCACCATGACGACGACCGCACCCGTCCCCGTCCCCGACGACTGGCCCGTGACCGAGGAGCAGGCCCGCGCCGTGCAGGACGCGCTGCGCGCTCGCGTGGTGCTCGACGAGGCCGGACCGCCGCCCGGCACCGGGCACGTCACCGGGGTGGACGTGGCCTACGACGACGAGCGGGACCTCGTCGCGGCGGCGGCCGTCGTGCTGGACGCGGCGAGCCTGGACGTCGTCGCCGAGGCCACCGCGCTCGGCCGGATCTCCTTCCCATACGTCCCCGGTCTGCTGGCCTTCCGGGAGATCCCCACCGTGCTCGCCGCCCTCGACGCCCTGCCCTGCCCGCCGGGACTGGTCGTCTGCGACGGCTACGGCCTCGCCCACCCCCGGCGCTTCGGCCTCGCCGCCCACCTGGGCGTGCTCACCGGCCTGCCCACCGCCGGAGTCGCCAAGAACCCCTTCACCTTCACCTACGCGGATCCGGACACCCCGCGCGGCAGCTGGGCGCCGCTGCTCGACGGCACCGAGGAGGTGGGCCGGGCGCTGCGCACCCGGGACGGCGTCAAGCCGGTCTTCGTCTCGGTCGGCCACCGCGTCACCCTGGACGGCGCCTGCGCCCACACCCTCGCCCTGACCCCGTCCTACCGCCTGCCGGAGACCACCCGCAGGGCGGACGCCCTGTGCCGCCGCGCGCTGCGCGAGGCGACCGTGGCCCGCGCAGCCGATCCGAGCAGGGCGCCCGAGCGATCCGAGTACGGCGTCTGAGCAGCCGCGCGGATGTCCGCACCCGCCCCTGCCCGGCAGGCTCGGGTGCATGCCGACGCACCGTGCACCCACGCCTTTTGCCGCCTCCGGCCGGACCGTCGAGCGGGGCGTGACCGCCGCGCCGGTCCTCGCCGTCCTCGCCGCGCTCGGCTGGATCGCCGGGATGGTCTGCACGCCCGTCGAGTGGCCGATGCAGGTCCCGCGTTCGACGGGAGCGCCGCCGGGCGGTGCGCATCCGAGACCGAAGGGGGCGCCCCGTCCGACGGGGTGCCGCCGGAGGGCGCCGAAAGGCACCGCATCCGAGCCGCCGCCGGGAGGTGCGGAGCCGTCAGCGGGTCGCGGCGACGCGGAAGCGTATGCCTGCCCGCCGCAGCCGCTCGATCAGCGCGTCGCCCATCGCCACCGCCGTCGTGACCTGCCCTGACGTCGGCGGAAGGTCGTCGAACGCCAGCGACAGCGCGGCCTCGGCGAACATCTTGGCCGTCTCTCCGTACCCCGGGTCGCCGCCGGAGACCTCCGTGTAGACCCGCCGGCCGCCGCCCTCGCCGACGAACCGCACCGAGAACCAGCTCCTGGCCCGCTTCTCGGCACTCGGACCCTCGCCGGGCTGCAGCCGTCCGGACACCAGCCGGCGCAGCGGGGGCACCTGGGCCGCGGCGAACAGTCCGCCGACGGCCGCCACCGCGCCCACCGCGACCGGCAGCCGGCGCACCGCGGCGTAGTGGCGGTAGCGGAAGTCGGGCCCGTACCGCTGCAGCGACTTCGCCGAGCGGTGCACGATCTGCGGGTCGATGGTGGGCAGCGGCAGCGCCCAGGCATCGACCTCGGGCGCGTAGCGGGGCGCCCCGGCGGGCGTGGCGGCGCGGCGGCCCACCAGCCGGGGCTCGTGCCGGCGCCGGTCCCGGGCC
>Ga0207873_1001070_pt1 | contig 27842 bp, 24 predicted proteins | sample BGWIniCompost_FD_187373 | JGI IMG/M metagenome (GOLD analysis project Ga0207873, IMG submission 187373) | Cellulose adapted compost microbial communities from Newby Island Compost Facility, Milpitas, CA, USA - BGW Initial Compost (SPAdes)... ...
GGGCGTCGAGACGGACGTGTTGGTGCAGTGTTTCGAGCGGCGGTGCATGACGTACACCCCGAGCAACCCCGAGGGGTGGCGCGTCGAGATGGGGAACATCGGCCGGCACTATTACCACTGGCGCTACACCGAGATCCCGGCCGAGACGCAGGAGCCGTAGGCTGCACCGAACCCACCGAGGACTGCAAGACAGACACCCCCGGCATGACTGTGGTCATGCCGGGGGTGTATCTGTGCCCCGGATCCGTTCCCGAGCCGCCGCGCGCCGGCGGTCGATCGCCATCTCAATCGGGAACACGACCAAGCCGACGAACCCTAGCGTCCCGATGACGACCTTCTCGATGTACCACCGCCGCAATGTCCACCGCGCATCCGCCACCGCGCGCTGGGCGTAGGCGATCCGCCGTTCGCTGCTCTCTGGATCGGCCATCACGTCCTGCAGTATCTGCTGTGCTGCCTGCAACTGTTTCGCGGGCGAATCCAATCCTGAAGGAGGCCCCGGCCAGCTATGTGAACAGGAACACCAGCGGGCCCCCGACGATCAGGTAGATGGGCAAGCGAAACCAGAATCTCGCCATGGCTCCTCCACGCCCGCAATGCCCGCGCTGCCGCGCGCCGCTGGAGCCACCGCCAGACGATCGGGGGCACATGCAGGGCGGCGCCCCAGGACCGCAAAGAGCGCCCTGGGTGCTTCCCAGACTATCGCGCAGGCGACATGCACATTCCCGGTCCCTTCGCTGTGTCCCGTGACTTTCACTAGTCTAACGCTCGAGATGATCCATTGTTGCGATAAGGAGAATTGCGCACATTAGCGGCCTAGATGTCATGCGCGATCACCGTAGAAACCCGACCCCTCCGCTCGGACGGAACCACGGCCGCCTATACGCCGGACTGGGGCACGCTTCCGCGCCTTTTGACAGGCTGGCAGGCGAGGTCTATAATGCGAAGCGCCCGCCGGTCCGGCGGGCTCACTTATGAATGCATGGAATGCCGGGGCCGGACCGCGGTGCCCAGCCACGAGGAGTTTTCACCGTGCGGATCAAACCGGGTTTCGCGTTGATCCTCATCGTCCTGCTCACGCTGGGCGCGGTCTGGGTTGACCTCCCCGACGGGGTACTCGACCCCTTCAACTGGAAGGGCGACCGCATCTCCGTCCATCAGGGGCTCGACCTCCAGGGCGGCCTGCAAGTGATCCTCCAGGCCCAGCCGCCGGCCGGGCAGTCGGTCAGCCGCGACGCACTCCTCGGCACCCGTGACACGATCGAGCGCCGCGTCAACGCGCTCGGCGTGAGCGAGCCGCTGATCCAGACCCGGGGTGACGACCAGATCGTGGTCGAGTTGCCCGGCATCGAGGACCCCGAAGCCGCCGTCAATATCCTCAAGGAGACGGCGCTCCTGGAGATCATCAACCCCAACGGGCAGTACCTCCCCGAGGGCATGCTGGTGAATACCTCGCTCGGGCCGGCGGAATCGGTCGGCACGGGCAGCCCGGCAGCCACGCCCGGCGCCACGCCTGATGCAACGCCGGAGGCAACCCCCGGCGCCGAGGGTGCGGCCGGGACCGAGGCTGAAGCCACGCCGGAGCCGACGGGCCCGGTCTACGAGACGATCATCACCGGCGCCGACCTGAAGGACGCCTACCCCACCACCGACCCGCAGACCGGTGTCCTGGTCGTCGGCTTTGAACTCAAGCCCGAGGCCGCGCAGAAGTTCTACGACTTCACCAGCACCCACATCGGCCAGCCAATGTCGATCGTGGTCGACAAGCGGGTCATCAGCACTGCCGAGATCCGGAACCCCATCCGAGACTCGGGGGTGATCCAGGGGATGCCGGCCAACGAGGTCAACGCGCTGGCGCTGCAGCTCAAGTCGGGCGCGCTGGCCGTGCCGCTGGAAGTGGTGCAGAGCCGCACCGTCGGCCCGACCCTGGGTCAGGACTCGATCGACAAGAGCATCGTGGCCGGCGCGGTGGGACTGGCGCTCGTCGCCCTCTTCATGATCCTCTTCTACCGCGTGCCGGGCGTCCTCTCGGTCGTCGCCCTGATGGTCTACAGCGCGATCGTCTTCGCCCTTTTCAAGTTGATCCCGGTCGTGCTGACGCTGGCCGGCATCGCGGGGTTCATCTTGTCGATCGGGATGGCGGTCGACGCCAATGTACTGATCTTCTCGCGCATGAAAGAGGAGTTGCGCCGGGGTAACCCGGTGCGGCGCGCCATCGAGGCCGGTTTCGACCACGCCTGGCCGTCGATCCGCGACTCGAACGTCTCGACGATGATCACCTGCGTGATCCTGTACTGGTTCGGGCGGTATACGGGCGCCAGCATCATCCAGGGATTCGCCCTCACGCTCTTCATCGGGGTGGCGGTCAGCATGTTCAGCGCCATTACCGTCACCCGCACCCTCCTGCGCGTCATGCTGACCCGTGGGTTCTTCCACAACGAATGGTGGTTCGGGGTCGAGTCGGCGCCCATCCCGCCGGCCGGGCGGGCGGCCAGCCGATGATGAGCACCAGCGGCCCGATCGATGCCCCTGGGCGCACCGGGGCACGGCGAGGATGCAGTTGCCCATGATCGATATCGTTGGTAAGCGCTACTGGTGGTTCCTGCTCTCGGTGCTGGTGATCCTGCCGGGGCTGGTCTCGCTGGCCGTCAACGGCCTGCGCGTGAGCATCGACTTTACGGGCGGCACCCTGTGGGAGCTCCAGATGAGCCGCACGGTGCAGCCGGGCGAGGTTCAGCGGGTGCTCGCCGCCAACGGCTACGACGGCTCCATGGTGCAGACTTCGGAGGACAACGTCGTCCTGATCCGCACCAAGGAGATCCAGGAGGGCTCCGAGGCAAAGAACCAGTTGCTCACCGCCCTGCAGGACGAGTTCGGGCAGGTGACCGAGTTGCGCCTGGAGTCGGTCGGCCCCACGCTCGGCACGGAGATCCGCAACCGGGCCATCATCGCGGTAGCCCTGGCGTCCATCGGGATCTTGCTCTACATCGCGTTCGCCTTCCGCAACACCCAGAATCCGTTCCTCTACGGCACCGCCGCGATCATCGCCATGCTGCACGATGTCGCCATCCTGCTTGGTCTGGTCTCGATCCTCGGCTGGCTGCGGGGTGTCGAGGTCGATGCCCTCTTCATCACGGCCGTGCTGACTGTCATCGGCTTCTCCGTCCACGACACCATCGTCGTGTTCGACCGGATCCGCGAGAACCTGGCGCACAAGGTGGGCGAGACCTTCGAGGAGACGGTCAACTACAGCGTGGTGCAGACTCTGGTCCGGTCGCTGAACACCTCGATCACCACGATCCTCCCCCTCGCCGCGCTCTATCTATTCGGCGGGGAGACCACCAAGACCTTCGTGCTCGTGCTGCTCGTCGGGATCATTGCCGGCACCTACTCGTCGATCTTCAACGCCAGCCAGATCCTGGTCGCCTGGGAGAACGGCGAGATCCAGCGCTTCTTCGCGCGGCTGCGCGGTCAGGGGCGGCAGAGCGTTCCGGCCGGGAAAGGGACGCGGCCATGACCCCGGCCGCCGGTCCGCCCCGCCTCCGCGTCGGTGTGATCGGCGGCGGCATCGCCGGCCTGACCGCGGCCTACCGCTTCGCCCAGCGGGGCCACCAGGTCACCCTCTGGGAGCGCGGGCCACGCCTCGGCGGGCAGGCGGCTGCCTTCCCGGTGCTCGATACCGCGATTGAGTACTTCTACCACCACCTCTTCATGAGCGATCACGACATCGTGCAGCTCATGAACGAGATCGGCATCGGCGACGACCTTATCTGGCTGCCATCCCCAGTGGGATTCTTCGCCGACGGGAAGATCTACCCGCTCTCCGGCGCCTTCGACCTGCTCCGCCTGGGGTGCGTCCCGCTGATCGACCGGCTGCGCATCGGATTCACGACCCTGTACCTGCAGAAGCTGCGCAACTGGCGGCACTTCGAGCAGGTGACCGCCGCCGAATGGCTGCGGCGCGCCGTCGGCCAACGCGCGTTCGACCGGGTGTGGGGCGCGCAGCTTCGGGCCAAGTTCGGCCCCCGGTACGATCAAGTGGCGATGGTCTGGTTCTGGAACAAGATCTACCTCCGCACCCAGTCCCGCCCCTCGCTCCTGGCCAAGGAGAAGCTGGGCTACATCCGGGGCAGCTTCAACACCCTTATCGACCGGCTCGCGGAGGTCATCGCCGAGCAGGGGGCCACGATCAAGGTCGGCGTCGGCACCGACCGGCTGGAGCGCCGCGGCAACGAGTGGCTGGTGCGGACGAGCGAGGGCGAGGAGGTCACCTGCGACGTGATCGTGGCGACCGTCCCGTCGCCGATCCTGGCCAAGCTCTTCCCCGACCTACCGGAGGACTACAAGGCCAAGCTGACGGGCGCCGTCTACCAGGCAGCGGTCACCATGCTGCTCCAGACCACCCGTTCGCTGTCGCATATTTACTGGCTGAACATCGGGGACCCCTCGGTCCCCTTTACCGGCATCATCGAGCACACCAACTTCATCGGACCCGAGCACTACCAGGGGCGCCACTTCATCTACGTGAGCAAGTACGTCGAGCACGACCACCCGTACCTCACCACGCCCGACGACCAGCTCTTCGCGGAGTACGTCCCCTACCTGCAGCGGATCAACCCCGCGTTCAGCCCCGACTGGGTCGAGCAATACTGGGTCTTCCGCGAGTACGCGGCCCAGCCGATCATCACCAAGAACTACTCCGCCCGTATCCCGGAGCACCGCACACCGTTACCCGGCCTTTACCTGGCCAACACGGCCCAGATCTACCCGGAGGACCGCGGCACCAACTACAGCGTCCGCATCGGCAATGTGGTCGCCGACCTCGTCGAGCAGGATCTCCGCTCCGGCCTCCTGCGCCCCGGTTCCCCCGCCCCTGCCGGCGGCTCTTGATCCAAACGCCGACTTCCATCCCCTGACGGTCCTGTCAGAATCATCGCGATAATTAGCCTGTCGCTATACACTGTGCCCGTCGGAACGCGGAGCGGCACGCGCGGCGGCCGGCGCGATGCGGTGGGCCGTCGCACGGAAACCCTCGCGAGCACCTGCCGGCCGGCGGGAATGATGCTCCTCACCGGCCACCGCGTCAGTTCCTGGGAGCGGTTTCGTGGGGCGCATCACGGGCGCCCCAATCGCACGAGGGAGGCGCAGCATGTTCGGGACAGTCGCCCGCATCCGGCCGAAGCCGGGTGGGATCCAGGCACTCCTCGACATGAGCCACGAGTTCGACCGCGAACACGCCAAGCGGGTGAAAGGGTACGTCGCCGACTACATATTCGAGTCCGAGAAGCACCCTGGGGAGTACATCCTGGTCGCGATATTCGAGGACCGCGAGAGCTATATGGCCAACGCCGATTCCCCGGAGCAGGATGCCTTCTATCGCCGCTTTCGCCAGCACCTCACCGAGGACCCGATTTGGGAAGACGGCGAGATCATCTACGCCTCGCATGGCTCCACCATGCCCACGTGGGACGACGCCAGCGGGATGATGGGCACCGAGCCGGCATCCCCTGAGTAGGGGCGAGCCATGCAGTCGCGGAGGATCAGGGATTGATTCCCCCCGACCGGCCGCAGCGAGCAATGACCGTACATGTGGGGCGACGCCCCCGACGACCAGCGGGCGCCGTACGCGGCCGATTGCCGCCCAGGCGCCCGCCGTGGTATACTCACTGCTGCATTGGCAGGCGCCCGTAGCTCAGTGGATAGAGCGTTTGCCTCCGGAGCAAAAGGCCGCAGGTTCGAATCCTGCCGGGCGTACCACCCGATGAGGAGACGAACAGCCCGAGGGTCAATACCCTCGGGCTGTTGCGTTCCAGGCGTCCTCCGGTCGCGACCCCTTTGTCTCGAATCCGAATCCGCCCTTGCCCCGATGTCATCCTGAGCGGAGCGAAGGATCTCGCTTCGGACCCACCCCACAGCAGGGAGATCCTTCGACTCCGCGGCGTGGACTAGTGCCGCGTCCGCTGGGTGTCCTCGACTTCCCACTCGGCTCGCTGCAACTCTCGCCGGCGACGGCGCATCCGAATGAGCCGGTACCACAGGAGCGCGGGTCCCCAGAGTGCCACCATGCCCACCATGATCCACAGGACGTGGGTAGCAGCCAGGAAACCCACTGTGCCCCACGACGTGGCGACCAGCAGGATCAGCAGCAGTGTCCAGAGCTTGAAGCCCACCAGGATCGCGATGAAAGCTCCTGCTCCCGGCCCGTCGTCACTCCCTGAGTGCCCGTGATCCATGCGCCTCGCCTACCCGCTCCCGCACGGCTAGAGCCCGGCTGCCCATCCACCGGGCGCACGGCTACCAAGCATACCTGATATACGTGGCAGCCCTCCTCTCGGGCGGTGCGACGCCCGGTCTCAACGCGCCCGGACGCTTCATCGCCGCACAACGCACGCCGTGCCTGCTAGACAAGTGTGTACGTACACTATATACTGTCGCCAACAACCGTCGTCCGGCGCCCACCATGGCCGCGCTGTGCGGCCTTTGAGCGCCCATAGTACAATCGTTGGGAGTGGGGCCGATGGTAGTTCGACCGAGAAGCGAGATCTGGCGCAGTGTTGCGCACACGTTCGGCCACGACCCGGATTCGGACCTTTTCGTTTCACGATGGATACGGCATCTCCGTGGGTGGTGGTTCCGAACGCGCGATCCGCAGCCCGGCATCGACGCACCCCATCCCGGATGGCTGTGGACGACGACGGTTGCGCCCACGTCCCGCCTTGTAACCGCGACGCTCGACTGGCTGATGCCGGGAGGAAGGGCCATGATCTTCCGGAAAGAGAACCGTAGCGAGTCGTTCCAGCGGCAAATCTCCAGCCTGCGCCAGCAGTTGCAGACGGAGACCGAGTCGCAGACCGACGAGTTCCGCCACAGCGAGTCTCAGGACACCTCACAGTTCAGCGCGTCCGCCCGCGAGGGGCGGGAGACGGCGGACGTCACGATCGCCGCGTCCCGACCAACCGATACCAGCGGTACGACCCAGATCACGACCGCCACGACCGCGGGCACAACCCCACGCGGGACGTGGCAGACGCCAGACACCAACACCAGCGTGATCGCCGGGAACGCGCACTGGAACGGCACGCTGCGCACCGAGGGGTCGCTCCACGTCCATGGGCGAGCCGAAGGCGAGCTGCATGCGACCCACGACCTCTACGTGGCCGAAGGCGCCCAGGTGGACGCCGGGATCTTCGCCGACAACGTGGTCGTTGCCGGGTTGGTTCGCGGCACGATCGAGGCACGCACCCGGCTTGAGGTTCTGCCGCAAGGCCACGTGTCCGGTGACGTCAAGGCACCCAAGCTCGTCGTGCACGAGGGTGCCCGGCTGAGCGGGAAGCTGACGATGGAGGGCACGGGCGCCGTCCAGTACTCGACGTCCAGTCAGAGCACGAAGTCGCGCCGCTCGGGCCGTTAGGCCCGCCGGACCACCCTGTTGGGAGGAGGAGGCCGATGTCGTATCGTCCAGGCGGGTCAAGCTCCGGCTTTGGCGAGGCGGGGAACGCCCAGATGCCCGAGGCCTACAGCCTCATCGACCGACACTCGACCGTCGAGGGTACCTTCACCTCCGAGCGCGACCTCCGCATTGAAGGGCAGATGCGGGGTACCCTGCGCTGCCAGGGGCTGGTCTACATCGCCGAGGGAGCCGACGTCGACGCCACCGTTGAGGCCGCCCACGTCACCGTCGCCGGAGACCTGCAGGGACAGGTCAACTGCCGCGGCAAACTACAGATCATGCCGACCGGCCGCGTCCGCGCCACCGTCACGACCCAATCCCTGGTCATCAACGAGGGTGCCCTCTTCGAGGGCGAGCTGCACATGGAGGTCGGCTCGGTGGCCACGAGCACGGTGGGCGAGGCTGCCGCGGACGACTCGGTTCCGAGCGTCCTTCGACACTTCGCCGGCGAGGCCGGGGAGTCCTCGGATGCCGAGACATCCCCGGGTGCCCAGCGCGCGAAGGAAGAGTGACGCCCTCGCGGCCCATATCGGCACCGCGACACCACGAAAGCCCGTGCTATAATGGCCCCGCCGGCTGGGGGTAACTCAGGAGCAGCCTCGGCCAGGGTAAGGTTTTCCCTGCGCGCTCTCTGTTTGTGCCTCACGCCCCTGGCGGTTCCGTGACGACACCCGGCACAAGGGGGGGCCATGACCGTACGGAAGTGCAGCACATGCAAGCACTACGAGCCGGCGCCGATTTGGCGCAAGGGTTGGTGCCGGAACCCACTGCTCTACTCGCCCCAGCAGAGCCACCTCGTCGGTGAGGACGACCTGGACTGCGATCGGGGCATGGGTAACTACTGGGAGCCGATCGACGCACCGCCAGGCGTCGCCGGTGTCACCCCGCCCCCGGATACCGAAGCAGACCTGACCAACCCCAATCCCACGCCCGCGTTCGAACCCCAAGTCGCACCCTTGAACTTCGTGCCGCCGCCCGGCGGCGGCGCCCGTTCCGGTAGAGGAGGCGAGATGCATCAGTACCCCGGCAGCGGACGGCCCGGCGACTTCGACGACGATGATGAGTTCCAGCGCCCCTCCACCCACGATCGCTCCCGATCGCCCTTCGCCAGTGGGAGCGAGCGCCAGTTCACCTATTACAGCGAGGAGCGCTACTGGACCGACTACCTGCGGATCGCCGTCCCGGTCGTCGGCGTCATCCTCATGCTCGGATTCGTCTGGTTCCTCCTCCAGTCGCTTCTGGGTGGTGACGACGAGGCCGGGAACAACACGAACGGGAACACCGTCCCAACGGTCGTGATGGGTGCCACCCCCGGTGGCGGGGTCGGCGCGGTCAGCACGCCGCGGCCGCTGCCGACGACCGAGACGACCCCTGCCCCGTCCAGCGGGTCGATCGGCCAGGGCGCGACCGTCGTGGTCGCCAACACTGACGGCGCAGGCGTGAACCTGCGCAGCAGCCCCAGCACCAGCGGCGAACTCGTCATGACGCTCGAAGAGGGGACCGAGCTGACCATCACCGGTGAGTCGGTCACGGCCGATGGCTACACCTGGTGGCCTGTCGAGGGGGACGGCGTCGAGGGGTACGTCGTCGAGGACTTCCTGGAGCTGGCCCAGTAGCTGACCCAAATCACCTGGATGGCCGGGCGCAGCCGATTGAGGGCGGAAATCGGCCTGTGCTATACTGAGCGTCGGCGGTATCAGCCGCCAAATTCACACGTGCCCGGACCGACCCTGGTGTGCCGCGTATGCGGTCCTCGGTCGGGATGAAGGGCACGGACGCTCTAACACCAGGAAGGATAGACCATTGGTCACCGCAGCCGATACCGAAGCCACCCGAGTCAGTATGAAGGCGCTGCTGGAGGCAGGGGTCCACTTCGGACACCAGACCAAGCGCTGGAACCCGAAGATGCGCCCCTACATCTTCACCGAGCGCCACGGGATCCACATCATCGACCTCCAGCAGACGGTCCGTCTGCTCGCCGAGGCTCAGGATTTCGCCCGCGACCTCGCCGCCCGCGGCGGGCGCGTCATCTTCGTCGGCACCAAGAAGCAAGCGCAGGAAGCCGTCAAGAATGCGGCCGAGCGCAGCGGCATGTTCTACGTCAACCGCCGCTGGCTGGGTGGCACCCTGACCAACTTCGTCACCATCCGTTCGCGGCTCCGGTACCTGAAGGAGCTCGAGCGCCAGGCTGCTGCCGGTGAGCTCGACACCCTGCCCAAGCAGGAGGGAATCCGCAAGCGCCGCGAACTCGAGAAGCTCCGCCAGACCCTCGGCGGCATGCGTGATATGACGCAGCTCCCCGCCGCGATCTTCGTCGTCGACCCGAAGCGGGAGAGCATCGCCGTCGCCGAGGCCCGGCGTCTGGGCATCCCCATCATCGCGATGGTGGACACCAACTGTGATCCTGATCTGATCGACTATGTCATCCCCGCCAACGACGATGCGATCCGCTCAGTCCGGCTGATTACCTCTCGCATCGCGGACGCCCTGATCGAGGGCCGCACCGAGCTCGAAAGCACGATGGCCGGGGAGCCGGGCGTCGGTGAGGAGCCGGAGGAGGATCTGCCCGACTACTCCATCGACGAGGAGGAGCCGCTGGAGGACGAAGAGGAGTTGGAGGCCGAGACCGAGGCTCCCTCTTCGCGCCGCTGAGGTTGCTGTTTCCGTCGGCCGGCGCGTGCGCCGGCCGAGTCATGTCTTGCGCCGAACACCGGACGCCACGTTACATCCACGAGGAGGACCTGTGCAGATCACCACTCAGATGGTCAAGGAGCTGCGGGAGCGCACGGGGGCTGGCATCATGGATGCCAAGCGCGCGCTCGAAGAGTCCGAGGGGGACATGGACAAGGCCGCCGCGCTCTTGCGGCAGCGCGGGCTCGACCGTGCCGAGAAGAAGGCGAGCCGCGCGGCGTCGCAGGGTCTGGTCAAGGCCTATATCCATGGCGGCGGACGGATCGGCGCACTCGTCGAGGTGAACTGCGAGACCGACTTCGTGGCCCGCACCCAGGAGTTCCAGGATCTGGCCCACGACATCGCCATGCAGGTCGCGGCCATGGACCCGCGCTACGTCAGCGTCGAGGACGTCCCGGCCGAGGTGCTCGAAGAGGGCGAGCGCGAGTACGGCGATCGCGAGCTCTTCCTGAAGCAGGCAGTCCTGCTGGAGCAGGCATTCATCAAGGACCCGAAGCGGACCATCAAGGATCTCGTCAAGGACCACATCGCTCGGCTGGGCGAGAACATCGTGGTGCGCCGCTTCGCGCGGTTCGAGCTGGGCGTCGGCACTGGGGCGGCCGGCGAAGAGTAGAGGACACGAGCCGTGGGAGCAGGCGAATCCGGTCCCGGAACCTGTCAGCGGCGCCGCTACCGGCGTGTCGTATTGAAGCTGTCGGGCGAGGCCCTTATGGGCAGCGCCGGGTACGGGATCGATCCGGCCGTGGTCAAGCGTCTGGCTGCGGAGATCGCGCGCGTCGCCGCCGACGGTGTCCAGATCGCGATTGTCGTCGGCGGCGGCAACATCTGGCGCGGGCTGGCCGCCAGCTCGCGGGGAATGGATCGCGCCACGGCTGACTACATGGGCATGCTGGCCACCGTCATCAACGCACTGGCGCTCCAGGACGCGCTCGAACACCAGAGCGTCCAGACCCGTGTGCAGACCGCGGTGGAAATGCACCAGATCGCCGAGCCGTACATCCGGCGCCGTGCCATCCGGCACATGGAGAAGGGCCGTGTCGTCATCCTCGCCGGCGGCACCGGAAACCCCTACTTCACCACCGATACCGCGGCCGCCCTGCGCGCGGTCGAGATCGGCGCCGAGGTCATCCTTATGGGGAAGAACAACGTCGACGGCGTGTATGACGACGACCCCAATATCAACCCGAACGCCACCCGCTATGATGTGATCTCCCACCAGGAGGCACTCGAGCGCCATTTGCGGGTCATGGATCAGTCGGCCCTCGCACTCTGCCGGGAGAACGACCTGCCGGTCATCGTCTTCGACTTGAATCGCCCGGGCAATATCGAACGCGCTGCGCTCGGCCACGAGGTCGGAACCCTCGTCTGTTGAGCGCGGTGCGCACGCCAATCGCGCGCCGCCACGGGGCGGGCATGGTCACACAACGCAGGAGGCCAGCGTGATCGAGGATGTACTTGCCGATGCCGAAGGCCGCATGACGAAGACCCTCGACAACCTCCAGCGCGAACTGGCCGGTATCCGAACCGGCCGCGCCTCGCCTGGCTTGATCGAGCGCCTGGAGGTCGATTACTACGGCACGCCGACCCCGCTGAATCAGGTGGCAGGGATCAGTGCGCCCGAGCCCCGGCTTCTCGTCGTGCAGCCGTGGGATCGGAGCGCCATGTCCGCCATCGAGAAGGCCATCCGTAGCTCCGACCTCGGGCTCAACCCGACCAACGACGGCCAGGTTATCCGCATCGCCATCCCGCCGTTGACCGAAGAGCGTCGCAAGGCTCTGGTCCGGGTTGTGCGGCAAAAGGTGGAGGAGAGCCGCGTCGCGATCCGGAACATCCGGCGCGATGCCCTGGCACAGGTCAAGGAGATGCTCCAGGAGAAGCTCATCGGCGAAGACGATGAGCGCCGCGCCGAGCAACAGGTCCAGGAGCTCACCAACCGCTACATCAACGAGGCGGACAAGATTGGCAAGAACAAAGAGGCCGAGGTCCTCGAAGTCTGACAACGGCGCAGCCGTGGCGCCCACGACAGATCCGGCGGCGTCCGCGTCGCCGGAACGTGTCGTGCCGCGCCACGTCGCCATCATCATGGACGGCAACGGTCGCTGGGCGACGCGCCGCGGCCTGCCCCGCATCGCGGGCCACGAGGCCGGGACCGAGAACATCCGCCGCGTGACCACCCATGCGGCCGAACTCGGCATCAAGTACCTCACGCTCTGGGCCTTCTCCACCGAGAACTGGCGGCGCCCCAAGGAGGAGGTCGAGGGCATCCTCCAGATCCTGGCCCGCTCCATCGAGCGCGAGACTGCCGAGTTGCACCGCAACGGGGCGCAGCTCCGCCACATCGGCAGCCTCGACGGCCTCGACCCCGACCTCCAGCAGGCCGTGCGCGAGGCCATCGCCCTCACCCGCAACAATGACCGCATCGTCCTCACGCTGGCCTTCAACTACGGAGGGCGCGCCGAAATCATCCAGGCGATCCGCCGGATGATCGCCGACGGCGTCCGCCCGGAGGAGGTGACCGAGGAGCTGGTCGATCGTTACCTCTACACCGCCGACCTCCCGGAACCGGACCTCATCATCCGTACCTCCGGCGAGCAGCGCACCAGCAACTTCCTCCTCTGGCAGGCAGCCTACGCCGAGTACCATTTCACACCGGTGCTCTGGCCGGACTTTGGCCCCGAAGACCTCGAGCGCGCCGTCGACGACTACTGTCATCGCGAGCGGCGGTTCGGTGGCATCACACCGGCCACCCCCGGCCGCGCTGCCGGCTAGTCCGGGCAGGCGGCCATGTTGCGGCAGCGCTCTCGCAGTGCCGTCCTCATCGTCCTGGTCGCCGCCGTCCCCGCGTTCGTCGGCGGGTACGTCTTCGCGGCGGTTATGCTGCTCCTCGGCCTTTTCTCCGTCGCCGAGTTGACGCGCGCCCTGGAGGCGAACGGCACCCGACCGCTCCGCACGGGCGCCCTCACGTTCACAGCCCTCCTCATCGCCGCCGTAGCGCTCGACGCCTCGCCCGCCGTCTTGGCAGGGCTGCTCACTGCTGCCGTACTCGGCACCCTGGCCATAGCCGTCTTTCGCCCCCAGCCCATCCCGGGACTCCAGGACTGGGCACTGACCCTGGCCGGCACGCTCTATGTGGCGATCCCGATCGCCCACTTCGTCGCCCTGCGGGCGCTGCCGGGCGACGCCACGCGCGGCTGGGTCAACGAGCTCGTCGACCTGCTCGGCTCGGACGGCACCGGCCTGGGGCTCTCCTGGTTCGGCCTCGCCCTCTCCGTCACCTGGCTGACGGACACCGCGGCCTATCTGATCGGCCGCGCCTACGGGACGACGAAGCTCATCCCGTCGGTCAGCCCCGGCAAGACGCGCGTCGGCGCCGCGGCCGGCCTCGCTGCGGGCGCCCTGACCGGCATCGCTGCCGCCGCACTGTTCGGTGTGCCGGTGGCGTGGTACACGGCGGTCGGGGTGGGCCTCGTGCTCGCCGCCGTCGGCCAGGTCGGCGACCTGAGTGAGTCACTGATCAAGCGCAGCCTGGGCATCAAGGACATGGGGCACCTGATCCCCGGACACGGCGGCCTCCTCGATCGCATCGACGCCCTCCTCTTCGCGCTCCCGGTCGCGTACTATCTGGCCCGGCTGCTGTAGAGAGGTTCTGTCGGTATGCGACAACGCCTCGCGATCCTCGGCTCTACCGGTTCCATCGGCCGCCAGACACTGGCCGTCGTCGACCACCTGCCCGACCGCTTCGAGGTGGTGGCGCTGGCCGCCGGACACAACGCCGAACTGCTCCAGGAACAGGTGGACCGCTACCGCCCTCGCCTCGTCTCAGTAGCCGACGGCTGCGACCCGCGCACCATTCAGGCACCGGAAGTGCTGTCCGGCGCCGAGGGGCTGGAGGCGGTCGCGACCATGCCGGAGGCCGACATCGTGGTCGTGGCCACCTCGGGCCACAGCGCCATCCGCCCCACGCTGGAGGCCATCCGGCGCGGCAAGACGATCGCGCTGGCCAACAAGGAAGCCATCGTCTGCGCCGGTGAGATCCTGGTCGGAGAAGCCCGCCGCCGCGGCGTCGAGATCCGTCCCGTCGACAGCGAGCACAGCGCCGTCTGGCAGTGCCTCAGCGTTCGGCACCAGGAGTCTGAGGTCGATCGGGTCACCCTGACCGCCTCCGGCGGCCCCTTCCGCGACACCCCCGCGGCTGAACTGGCAACAGTCACCGTCGAACAGGCGATGGCTCACCCCACCTGGCGCATGGGGAGCAAAGTCACCGTCGACTCCGCCACCCTGATGAACAAGGGCCTGGAGGTCATCGAGGCCCATTGGCTCTTCGACCTGCCCTACGAGCGGATCGACACCGTGATCCACCCCCAGAGCATCGTCCACGCGCTCGTCAGCTTTGCCGACGGCTCGGTCGTCGCCCACCTCGCCGTGCCCGACATGCGGCTGCCGATCCAGTACGCCCTGACCTACCCGGAACGCCCACCCGCTCCACACCTGCGTCTCGATATCGCGGCCCTGGGCCGGCTGGAGTTCAGCCCACCCGACCCCGAGCGCTTCCCGGCACTCGAGCTGGCCCGCGCTGCGGGTGAGGCCGGCAGCACCTTCCCCACCGTGCTCAGCAGCGCCGACGAAGTCGCCGTGGCCGCCTTCATCGCTGGGCGCCTTGGGTTCACCGGCATCGTGGACGTGGTCCGCGCGGTGCTCGACCGCCACCAGCCCGCGCCCGGTCCCCTCACCCTCGAAGCGATCGCCGAAGCCGACGCCTGGGCCCGCCGCGAGGCCGAGACCCTCATCGCCGCCACCGCTCGCTAGACCCACAGCCCCGACGTCGCCCCCCGGGACTGCGGTCGGCCTCGCCCAACCCCATGCAGTGCACCCTCCGCCACCGGGACAGCGGTGACCCAGGGCTCATGGAGTTTGACGAACACGATGGAGTTACTCCGGCGGTAAGGTGGGTCTTCGGCGCTGTCGTGTGCCCAGGGCGAAAACCGCCGGGCTGACAACATGAGGTCCACTGAAGGGACTGGGAAAGCTCCGCCCCGTGGGAGGCCGCCTTCATGGCGGCATCACAGCCCCTTCAGTGGGCTTGCCCATACTCAGCCCGGCGGCTTCCGCCCCGGGCCTATACCTTGGCGCGTGGATCCGCACGCCACCCATCAGCGTCTCGACGACGGCACGACACAAACCTCGGCGCGGCGTGAGGCCGCACCATACCAAAGCGGCGGCTCTGGCCGCCGCACTCCAAAGCCGGCTTTAGCCGGCTTCGCATTGTGAGCCCGGGGGTTTACCCCCGGGTACAGGTCCGCCAGCGGGCACCCAATCACCTGGGGGTCGGCCCTGGTTCGCTCCCGCCGGCTGCCGCAGGCTTGGTCTTGTCAGCAGTCCACTGCCGCGCTCCTGTCATCCCGAGCGGAGCCGGGGGCGGCGGCCAGCCGCCCCCGGCGACTCCGTCCGAGCCGAAGGATCCCTCCGGTGCGTCGCCGGTCCGACGCGAGATCCTTCGCTTCGCTCAGGATGGCAGTGAACGAGCGCCGGTTCTGGACTAGGGATCGTGAGCCGGTCCGTTCTTCGAACTCCTCTCAGACCCCGACGCGTCGTGCGGCGTAGAAGCGAGGGCCCCAGTATCCGTCCCACAGGTCGCTGATGGTGACGCCGACGCCGGGCATGGAGGCGTGGATGAACTTCCCGTCGCCGATGTAGATCCCGGCGTGCGAGAGCCCCCACTGGTAGGTGTTCTGCTGGAACACCAGATCACCCGGGTGCAGATCCTTCGGATCGACCGGGACACCGCTGGCGACCTGCGCGTCCATGCTCCGCGGGAAGCCGCCGCCGAGGACCTGGTTGACCACGTAGTAGACGAAGCCCGAGCAGTCGAACCCGGCAGGGGTCGTCCCTCCCCAGACATAGGGGGCGCCAAGATGCCGCAGCGCCTCCTCCTTGATCAGCTCGCCGACGGGTGGGGCCTGCAGCGGCGCGGCGACCGCAGTCGGCTCCGCCGCTGCCCAGGCCGGGTACCCCACCAGCCCGAGGAGGGTGTCGTGCGCGGCGCCCGTTCCCGGGTGGTACTCGAACCGTGCGCGCTCGAAGTACTGCACGGTGACGCCGTTCTCGACGAACTCCTCGCTGATCGGGTAGCCGAACAGCGCCAGCGACTCCCGGAACGAGACGCCAGGATCGCCCAGTTCGACGCCGTGGGACTTCCAGTAGTGCCGGAAGCCGTTGCACAGCCAGTGTCCGGTCTCGGCGAAGTAATCGCAGCCGGGCGCACTGCCGCCGGGTTGCGGTGCGAAGGGGGCCGTCTCGAGCAACCCGCGCCGAGCTGCCTCATCGGCGCCCAGCCGGCCGAGCTCCACCTCGTACGCGGTTCCCGCTTTCTCGGGGTGGTGCTCCAAGCGCTGGCGCTCGAAGTACTGGACGCGCAGCCCGTTCTCGAGCACCGGCATGCTGATGGCGTAGCCGAAGATCGGCACGCCGCCGCTCCGGTCGTAGAAGCGTTTGAACTCCCAGGAAATGGGAATCGTACCGGGTGCCGCTGGCGTCGCGGTCCCTCCGCCGGCGCCCGCCAGGGCTGCAGATGAGGGGTTGTACGTCGGATCGTTCGCGTCGTGAAGCGTATCCGCGGCAACCGACACCGGCCCCAACAGTGTCACGGCCGCGGCCACAAGGCAGCCGCCCAAGAGGCGGCTCCACGCCGCTCGCGTGGTCAAAGGCCCTTCCCTTCCTACGTCCCATGGCCGGCAATGCCATAGCCCCGTCCCCGCGGGGCGCTCGTGCCAGGCCTCCTCTGCTAACGCTCGGGTGCGCAGGCTCTCCCCTGCCGCCCCGGACCGAGTCCGGCCCGAGCAACGCTCAGTAAACGACTGCGATTCTCGTCGGTTGCGCGAGTTGCATCGCTGCACGCCCACCGTTGCAGACATCTGCTGCGCGACAAGCTGCCACTTGCCTCAAGATGCCGCGTCCGAACGCACCCTTTTCGCAGGCTCGGTACGAAAGTACTAATTCGGCGAATCTCCCGCCGAATCCCCAAACCCCGCGGTGTGTATCCCTGCTGCCGTGTACCGGTGGGGACGGCGATACCGTGGTTGCCCGCTATTGAGCGATCGGGCTGGCGACGGGGTCGTGCGCCTCAAGTTGGTGGCCGATTTGGGCTAATTCCCAAACCCGGGAAGACGTGGGACACTATCCGGCGTTCGATCCGGCCTGAGAGCAGGGAGGAATGGGAGCACCATGCAGACCCAGCCAACCCGCGAGACCGGGTTGCCCTTGCGCCCGGCAGCGGTCCACACCATGCGGTGGCGCTGCATCGGCCCGCACCGCGGCGGCCGTGTCGTGGCCGTGGCGGGCGACCCCAGCGACCCCGCGGTGTTCTACTTTGGCGCCTGCGCGGGCGGCGTGTGGAAGACAACCGACGGCGGGCAGTACTGGCGCAACGTCTCCGATGGCTTCTTCACCACTGCCGCGGTCGGCGCGATCGCCGTCTCGGAGTCCGACCCCAATGTGATCTACGTGGGCACCGGGGAGACCTGCATCCGCGGGAACGTCTCCCACGGCGACGGGGTCTACAAGTCGACCGACGGGGGGAAGACCTGGACGAACGTCGGGCTCCGCGACACCCGCCACATCGGCAAGATCCGCATCCACCCCCAGAACCCGGACATCGTCTACGTCGCCGCGCTCGGCCACGCCTTCGGTCCCAACGAGGAGCGGGGCGTCTTCCGCTCCACCGATGGCGGAAAGACCTGGGAGAAGGTGCTCTACCGCAGCCCAAACACCGGCGCCGTTGACCTCTCGATGGACCCGAACAACCCGCGCATCCTCTATGCGACCATGTGGCAGGCGCGCCGCACCTTCTGGAGCCTCTCCAGCGGCGGCCCCGAGTGCGGCATCTTCAAGTCCACCGACGGCGGCGACACCTGGGTCGACATCAGCCGGAACGAGGGGTTACCCAAGGGCATCCTGGGCAAGATCGGCGTGGCCGTCTCGCCGGCGCAGCCCGACCGCGTCTACGCCATCGTCGAGGCCGAGGACGGCGCCCTCTTCCGCTCCGACGACGGGGGACAGACGTGGCAGCGGCTCTCCGAGCAGCCCGGGTTGCGCTGGCGTGCCTGGTACTACATGCACATTTACGCCGACCCGCTCGACCCCGACACCGTCTGGGTGCTCAACGGCGAGTGCTGGAAGTCGATCGACGGCGGCAAGACGTTCGTCTCCGTCCCCACCCCGCACGGGGACAACCACGACCTGTGGATCGACCCCAAGAACCCGCTGCGGATGATCGAGGGGAACGACGGTGGCGCCTGCGTCACCTACAACGGGGGGCGGTCCTGGTCCACCCTCTACAACCAGCCGACGGCGCAGATGTACCACGTCACCGCCGACAACCAGATCCCCTACCGGGTTTACGGTTCGCAGCAGGACAATACCGCCATCAGCATCCCCAGCATGTCGGTGCTCGGCGCGATCACCCCGAGCGAGTGGTACGAGCCGGGCGGCGGCGAGAGCGGCTACATCGCGGTCCGCCCCGACGACCCCAACATCGTCTTCGGCGGCGCCATCGGCAGCGGTGAGGGGAACGGGCGGCTGACCCGCTACGACCATCGCACTGGCCATATCCGCAATATCACCGTCTGGCCGGTAGACCAGGGCATGGGCGACGGCGCCGAGACGCTGAAGTATCGCTTCCAGTGGACCTTCCCGATCGTCATCTCGCCGCACGACCCGAACGTGCTCTATGTCTGCTCCAACGTGGTGCACCGCAGCACCGATGAGGGGATGAGCTGGGAGGTCATCAGCCCGGATCTCACCCGCAACGACAAGACGAAGCAGCAGGCCTCGGGCGGGCCGATCACCAAGGACAACACCGGTGCCGAGGTCTACGACACCATCTTCGCCTTCGTCGAGTCGCCGCACGAGCCGGGCGTCTTCTGGGTCGGGACCGACGACGGCCTGGTGCACCTCTCGCGCGACGGCGGCAAGACGTGGCAGGACATCACCCCGCCGGACCTTGAGCCATGGACCCTGGTCAGCGTGCTGGAGGTGTCCCCGCACGACCCGGCTACGGCGTACATCGCCGCGACTCGCTACAAACACGACGACTACCGGCCGTACCTCTACAAGACGAACGACTACGGGAAAACCTGGACCAAGATCGTCGACGGCATCCCCGAGGATGACTTCACCCGGGTCATCCGGGAAGACCCCAACCGGCGCGGACTGCTCTACGCCGGGACCGAGACGGGGATCTACATCTCCTTCGACGACGGCGGCCACTGGCAGCGCTTCCAGTTGAACCTGCCGGTCTGCCCGATTCACGACCTGATGGTGAAGGGGACCGACCTGATCGCCGCGACGCACGGCCGCTCCTTCTGGATCCTGGACGACCTCACCCCGCTCCACCAGATGGCGGACGGCCTCGCGGACAAGCCGGTACACCTCTTCACGCCGCGCGACACCACGCGCTTCAAGGTCTACAAGGGGTACGGCTCCGAGTCGAAAACCGAGACGAGCTACCGCATGGCCGGTCCGCTCGTCTTCGGCTATCGCAAGCGCGAGACGCCGACCGGCACAACGGTCGAGGAACTGCTCGACGCGGGCGAGAACCCGCCTAACGGCGTGATCATCACCTACTGGCTGAAGGAGCAGCCAGAGGGCGAGGTCACCCTGACCATCCTCGATGAAGCGGGCAACGAGATTCGCACCTTCTCGAGCGAGCCGCCCAAGCCGGCGCAGCTCGCCGACGGCAGCGCTCCGAGCCCGCGCGAGCGCGCCATGATCGAGGGCGGCGAGGCGCCGGGGAGCGAAGAGAAGAAGGAGCCGCGTGTCCCGAAGGATGCCGGGCTCAACCGCTTCGTCTGGGATATGCGCGTCCCGGGGCCGACGATGGTGCCCGGCGACAAGACGACCGAGGACTACCGGGACGGGCCGGTCGTGGTTCCCGGCACCTATCAGGTGCGCCTGACGGTCGGGGAAGAGAGCCAGACCGCGACCTTCCGCATCCTGAAGGACCCGCGCATCGCCGCCACGGATGAGGACCTGGCGGAGCAGTTCCAACTCCTCCTCGCCATCCGCGACAAGGTGAGCGAGGTGCACGAGGCGGTGAACACGATCCGCGACGTCCGGCGGCAGGTCGACGACTGGGCGCGCCGGGCCGGGGAGCGCGATGGTGGCAGCGCCGTCGTCGACGCGGCCAAGAGCCTGAGGGAGAAGCTCACTGCGATCGAGGAGGAGCTGATCCAGGTCAAGGGCGACGACCCGCGCCAGTTCCCGAGCAAGCTCAACTGGAAGCTGGCGGTGCTAACGGTGTTCGTCGACTCCGACGACGCTCGCCCGACCAAGCAGGCGCGCGACGCCTTCGCCGAACTCGCTGCGCAGGCCGACACCCACCTCGCAGCGCTACGTCAGGTGTTGGACACCGACCTGGCCGCGTTTGACCGCGCGGTGCGCGACGCGGGCATCCCCGCAGTCGTCCCGACGAACGGCTCCGCGCGGGTCTGACGGCCACTCCCACCTGGGTGCTGGCAGGTGCCAGCACCCAGGTTTCTCCTGCCTCTCTGTCACGATTCCCGCTGATCGCACACCACAGGAACAACTGTGTTCCCGCGGCCTCACTAGGCTGGAACCGAACGCTGGTCGAGTCGGACAGGACACGGTCTGTGACCGCTCGGCACGGCCACGACGGGCAGGTTGCGCGCCCGGCCTCCAGCCGCGGCGCGACTACGGGAACGGAGGTGTGCGATGGAGGAGCAGGTAACGGGAACGCTGGCCGACGGCCGGACCTACCGCGCAACCCCCTATGCCGTCGAGATCCTTGACGCGCAGGGCGCGGTGGTGGAAACGATTGACCTCAGTGAGGTCATGGAGTTGCGCCGCGAGGGACTCGACGTGACCTTCCGGCGCCGCAAGGGAAAGACCCTCACGCTGCGTGGCGCGACGCTGGCAGACGCCGGGCGGCTGGAAACCACGGTGCGCCCGGCCATCCCGCAGGCTCCGGCGAAGTCTGGCGGGCGCATCGGCGGGCTCTTCAAGTGGGGCTGCCTCGGAACGCTCGCGCTCGTGGCCCTCATCGTCATCAGCACCATGCTGACCGGCGGCTCGAGCGACGGTGACAGCGGCGCAGCCAGCACGGGGTCCACGACGACCGTCTCCGGCAGCGGTGCGAGTAACAGCCTGAGCACCAAGGAGGTTGGCACCAACGAAGGCGATGTCCACTTCCCGTTGGAAGTCGGTGCCGTCGGCGAGGTCCAGCAGGCGAAGGACAAGCTCCACCGCGTGACGATCGTCTCCATTACCGACAACGCGACGTCATCGAACGAGTTCGAGAAGCCCTCTAATGGCCATAAGTTCTGGGTCGTCGAGGTTCTCGTGGAGAACGCCGGCCCGGCTGAGATCTACGTGGGAAGCTGGAAGCTTCGGACCACCGCCGATTTCGAGTACGATCCCACGATCGCGGTGGGGTTCGGTGAGCCGCTCAATCTGGTGCAGAACCTCACCTCCGGGGCCAAGACGCAGGGGGTGGTGGTCTTCGAAGTGCCGGAGGATGCCCAGCCCAAGTTCCTCCGCTACGATCCCAACATCCTCGCCAAGGGCGACCTGTACTTCGATGCCCAGTGACCCTCCAGCGCGGTGACACCGAGGGGGCGGCCGAAGTGGCCGCCCCCTCGGTGGTTTCATAGCAGGAGAGAGGGCGCCCTCGCCCGTCTTCTTTCGTCAGGTGCGTCGGTTTCTTGGCGGCTCTGCGCCGAGTTGCCTGGACCGAGAGCGGGGGACGGGTGAGGACGCCCGCTCTCCTAGGTTGACCCTACGACCACGCCGTGGCTAGTGTACTTGCTTCCCCCGACGCTTCCCATGGGTACCGCTCCAGCAGCTCCCGGGCCTGCTCGATCAAGGTCGCAGGAGACTGGACCGAGACGTGGCCCCCTGTGGCACCGATGTCGACCGACAACGCCTGCGCCAGGACGGACCTTCCCCAGTCACACGGAGCGGTCGATAAAGGCGAGCGCGACGTCCGCCGGGATCGCGAAGTTGATACCCTCGATCGGCAGTCCACCCAATTCCCGAATTATCCAGGTCGCCACGCCGACAACTTCGCCAGACCCGCTGACCACCGGTCCGCCGCTGTTTCCCGGGTTCATCGCGGCGTCTGTCTGTATGTAGTCCACCTGCCCATACATGCGACGACCCGAGAGCACTCCGCGCGTAACAGTGGGATCGCCCAATAACTCATCACCGAGGGCAAAGCCGATCACGTAAAGCGGGTCACCCGCACGCAGGTCGCCGACATCGCCCCATCGCACCGGCGACATCCCACTGACTCCCTCGACTACCAGCAACGCAAGGTCGAGGGTGGGATCCGCGGCGGTTACCCACGCATCATGCATGGTTCCGTCTGGCGCGACTACCGATACGGCCTCCGCACCCTGAACCACATGCTCATTCGTGACGAAGAATGACCGGCCATCTTCCTGCCGCACGAGGAACCCCGTGCCGAGGCTCTCGTTGGCACGGACCTGTACGACGCTCGACATCACAGCACGGACAGCCTCGCCCTCAGCAGTTTGAGCCTGCGCGGCCTCCACCGGATCAGACGGGGACGGGCTGGGGGTTGAGATCGCCGTCGGAGTCACCGATGCCGAAACCGCTGTGAGTGTGTTGGTAGCTATGAGGCGCACCCCGGGGGGAAGCGAGACTTCCTGAGCGGGAGTTATCAGTGCCCGAACCGTCATAACCCCCATGACCACGGCAACGACCACGGCAGCGGCGAGTGCAACGAGCGCCGCGTATTCGGAGGGCGGTGTACGATTTGACTGGTGCGGTTTCACCACGGCAATGTCGCTATCAGTGCCTCGCGTCGCGCAAACAGTTCATCGATGCGCCCCATCAACACTAGCGCTCGGTCATTCGCGCGTTGGTAAGCAAAAGAGTTCCGAACACGAGTAGCCTCCTCCATCTCGGCGACGGTCACCAACAGATCGACGAATGCCTGATGTATCTCCTCGTCGACATCGAGGATCATTGCGAGCGTCATACCCACCGCCTCGGCGGCTTCCGCGCGGTTCTGCTGTCGCGAGCTCTCCTCACGTGCCTGACGGAGGAGTCGATCCCGCTCGGCCAAATCCTGATTCAGCTCGGCTTCCCGGCGTTCCAGATCCGCAATCCTCGCCGTAAGGGAATCACGCTCGCGCGTGAGCTCGTCACGCTCCCGCGAAAGCTGGTCGCGCTGGTTGGTCAGATCCGCAACCTGCTCTTGGAAGGACAGGTTCGCAGCCGAGAGACTGTCGATTGTGGCCTGGTGCTTGGCGATTAAGCTGTCCCGTCGGCCGATCTCCACCATCGCATAGATGCCGCCACACACCAGCGCCAAGATGAGCAAAACCGTGACCCCGAGCAACAACGGTGTTAACCGGCGTACCCCCCGGGATTCATGAGGCTCAGCCGCCGCCTGATATCCGACAATTTCCGGCCCCAGCGAATCGCGTGCATCGGTTTGCACCACGCGCAGCGAACGGGTCTCGGCCGAAGAGGCTTCCGGAATAGAATCTTCCCGATTGGCCGGGTCGACGGGACTTACCGGCAGATCAATCCTCTCGTCAGCGCCATTCCCCGTGGAATCATTCCCGGCCACGCCCGCCTGGTGTGCCGGCTCACACTTGGCATCTTTCGCAGCATCGTCTCCCATTGGGTAGCCTCCCTCCCGCTGATATCAACGATGCTGGATGTTGTTAACCACTCGTGTGCTTCGCGACAGTGCAATCCGAAGCTCATGGTCGCATAACTGATATCATACTTCTTTGCGCGGCTGAAAGGAGGTGACGAGCAAGTCTCCAACTTCGACGTTAACCCTCGAGTACCGCTCCACCAGCGCCCGGGCCTGCTCCGCAAGCCAGGTACGGAGGTGTACCGGCGCGACAACATCGCAGTCGGCGCCGTAGTGGAGCACCCAGCGCGCGAACTCCTCGGTGACGGGGACGGTCACGCGGAACTCGAGCGACCCGTCGGGGAGCCATTCACTCCGCTGCGTTGGGTGCCACTGCTCCTCCGCCACCCAGCGGCCCGCCGTCGGGGTGAAGCGCAGCACGATCTCCTCCGGCGGCTGGTCGGTGCCACGGGTCACCCCCCAGCCCGCGGTCAGGAACTCGTTCAAGTCGAACTCCGGGTCTGGGGTGAAGCGGATATCGGTCACCGTGACGTCCTCGACACGGTCAACCTTGAAGATCCGAACGGCGCAGCGCAGGTGGCACCAGCCGATCAGGTGCCATGATTGCCCGTTGGGCACCACCGCATACGGATCCACCCGCCGCTGGGTTCGTTCCCCTGGGCGCGATGCCGGGTGGTAGACGAGATCGACGCTCTTGCGGGCAGCGATCGCGCGGGTCAGCACTTCCAGGATCCGCTCGCGGTGGCGGTTTCGTGGGACCGGCGGGACCGCAGCCCCATCGTCCTGCAACAGCGGCTGGAGTTCCCGCGGCATGATCGAGCGCAGGCGGGCGATGGCGGCAGAGAGCTCCTCGTGCGGGATGCCCGCCAGGCGGCGACCTGCCTGAGCGGCCAGGAAGATGGCGAGCGCTTCGGCGAGCGAGTACGAGACGGCGGGAAGGCGTGGCAGCGTCTTGAAGTAGTACCCCCCGCTCGGCTGCCGCTCCAGTTCAAGGCGCAGGCCGTGGCGGATGACCTGCAGATCCTTGGTGATCTGCCGCTCGCTGATCTCGTAGTGCTCGGCCAGACTGCGCCGGGTCCACTGGTTAGGCGCTGCGCTGATCTTGGAGATGATCTCCAGGATGCGGCTCGCGCGCTGCGTCTCCGGTGCGCGTGGTTCCCCGCGCGTCGTCGGGTAGCGCTTGCTCATCGGCCCTCTCCTCGCGCTCATGACTGCTTTATCGCCAGCATAACGCGAGCCTGGGAACGCAGTCATTCCCGCAACAGGGATGTTCGCACCGCCACAGGCAGTATCACCGCGTCTGTCCCATGGCACTCATCAGGGCACACTCAACACGCCCGAGCCCGAATCGCCCGGCCAGCTCGCGGTTTCACGGGCGAGATCCGATGGGATGGCGAATGAGGTGCTGGCAGTCGTCGAGTTGTTCTGGAGGGCGGCGCAGAACTGGGTGGTACCGCCCTATTCCAAGGCGCCGGAGGGCCCCACCGGACCACGCACTCTCCTTTCTTCGGCTGGCTGCCATTCTAGGATATAGTTCCAGCATGTGTCCAACATCGCATCGTGGCGGACCTCCCGCGTACCGCGCTGGTGCTCCCCTTGCCTCTGCTCGACCTGTCTCGTATCGTCGGTCCGATACCGCCCCGCTGGGGGCTCGCTCCGCCCAGGAAGGGGATAATGCTGGGAAGCGTGGGATCGACGAAGGCCAATGTGAATGACGCCAAAGTGGGTCGAGGAGCCGGCGTTCGCCCATCGCTGCGGATCCTCGGCGTGCGCGTCGACGACGTGACGCTGCCTGAGGCGGTCGAATGTGTCCGGGAATGGGTGCGGGCGGGGCACGGGTCGCTGCGGCATGTGGTCACGGTCAACCCGGAGTTCATCATCGCGGCGCGGCGCGACGCGCAGTTCCGGGCGACGCTGGAGGCAGCCGAGCTGGCGACGGCAGACGGAGTCGGGGTGACCCTGGCGGCGCGGCTGCTGGGGCGGCCGCTGCGCGAGCGGGTCACCGGGGTTGATCTGGTCGAGGCGCTCGCCGCGGCAGAGGATCCGGCACTGCGATTGTTCCTCCTCGGGGCCGGGCCGGGGATCGCTGAGCGGGCAGCGGCCGAGTTGACCCGGCGCTTCCCCGGCTGTGTGATTGCCGGCACCTGGCCGGGGTCGCCGCGGGAGGAGGATGCTCCGGAGATTCTGGAGCAGCTGCGGGCGGCACGGCCGGCGGTGTTGCTCGTCGCGTTCGGCCATCCGGCGCAGGACTTGTGGATCGCGCGGCACCGGACGGACCTTGCAGCCTGTGGCATTATGGTAGCGATGGGGATCGGCGGGACACTCGACTACCTGGCCGGGGCAATCCCGCGCGCACCGGCGCTCGTCCGCCGCCTCGGATTCGAGTGGCTGTACCGGCTGATCCGGCAGCCCTGGCGTTGGCGACGGCAACTTGCCCTGCCGCTCTTCGCGGCCCTCGTGCTGCGCGAGCGGCTCCGGCGATCAGACTGACCCTGGTGGAACACGCAGCGTGACAGCAGAGATTTCGGATATCAACGAGCGCCAGTGCACCTACCACCCCAACGTCCGCACGCGCCTGCGCTGCAGCAAGTGCGGTACACCGATCTGCCCCCGTTGCGCGGTGGAGACGCCGGTCGGCTATCGCTGTCCTGACTGCGCCGCTGTGCGTGGACTGCCGACCTACCAGACGGACACGGGCGTGCTGGCCAAGAGCTTCCTCGTCGGCACCGTGGTGGCGCTCGCGGTTGGCGTCCTCTGGGGCTACTTCCCCGAATGGAACTTCTATCTCTCGCTGCTGCTCGGCTTCGGCGTGGCGGAGGGGATGTCGTGGGCGGCGAACTATAAGCGTGGCCGTGACCTCCAGGTCGCCGCGATGGGGCTTGTGGTCCTGGGCCTGATCGTCGCCCGGGTCGTGATCGCGCAGACCAACCCGTGGGGATACACGCTCGACGATCTGCTGAATCGGGCCATCGACAACGACGTGCAGCAGGTGTTCCAGATCCGGCTGATCCCCGACCTGCTGTTCGCCGGGCTGGCGCTGCTGATCCCGTATGTGCGGTTCCGGTGATGGGAATGGGTGAACTGGCATCGCTGCGGCCGCTGCTCGCCGCGATGCGCGGGAAAAAGCTGCTCGTGGTCGGGGATCTCTACCTCGACTGCTACATCTTCGGCCTTCCGGCGCGGGTCTCGCGCGAGGCGCCGATTATGGTCCTGGAGGAGACGCGGCGCGAGGAGCGGCCCGGCGGCGGGACCGCCCCGGCGCTTGTGGCTCGCGCACTCGGCGCCGAGGCGTGGCAGGCCGGCGTGATCGGCAACGACGCCGAGGGGCAGCGGCTCCGCCAGATGCTGGCGGATCAGGGGGTCGACGTCAGCGGCGTTCTCACCGATCCAACCCGCCCCACCACCACCAAGACCCGGCTGGTGGCCGAGGGGGTCTACAACGTCTTCCCACAACAGGTGGCGCGCGTCGACCGGCAGGATCGCCGCCCGATCGATCCGGCCATCGCACGCAGCCTCGCCTCCTTCGTCGAAGCCACCGCTCCCGAGGTGGACGCCATTCTCCTCTCCGACTACCGGAGCGGTGTGATCGTTCCCGAGGTGATCGCGGCCGCAGCCAGGAGTGGCCGCCTGGCGACGGTTGACTCCCAGGGGTCGCTTGCCGACTTCCGCGGACTGGGCCTGGTGAAGTGCAACCAGGCGGAGGCTGAGTCCTACCTCGGGGAGCCGCTGGGAGATCCGCAGCGGCGACGCGAGCACCTGACCGCGCTGCGCGCGCGGCTGGAGTGCGAGCGGCTGGTGGTCACCCTGGGGCCAGCCGGCGCGGCCCTGGCGGAGGCAAACGGCGCCTACCACGAGGTGCCGCCGCTCGTCCGGCGGCAGGTCTTCGACGTCACCGGCGCGGGCGACACGGTCATCGCGGTGATGTCGCTCGCCCTGGCAGCCGGGGCAGACGCTCTGGCCGCGCTGCGCCTGTCGCAGGTGGCCGCCGGGCTGGTCGTCGGGAAGTGGGGGAACGCGCAGGCGACCGCGGAGGAGATCGAGGCCGCCCTCGAC
>Ga0207873_1001074_pt1 | contig 27797 bp, 21 predicted proteins | sample BGWIniCompost_FD_187373 | JGI IMG/M metagenome (GOLD analysis project Ga0207873, IMG submission 187373) | Cellulose adapted compost microbial communities from Newby Island Compost Facility, Milpitas, CA, USA - BGW Initial Compost (SPAdes)... ...
CGGCGGGCGTCCTGGTCCGTTAAGATACCGGCGATGCGTCATTCCCACATCGGATGAGCTTCGGGCTCAATTGAGCACAGGGGGCGACAGCCCGCCGCCCGTCCTCGACCTCCAGAATCTCGCGCGACTCCAGGTGGCGGGCTCGGTTGACCGTTCTCCATGTGCTCCGATCCGGCTACTCTCGTCCGACCATGTCCTCTCTTCGTGTTGTGACGGGCCTACATCGTCTCCTTCCATGGGCTGTCGGAGCCCTCCTGTTGTGTGCGGGGTGTGGGGGCGACGACTCCGGCGGTGGAACGGAAGGGAGCGGCGCCAGCCGCGGCACCGGGGGGAGCGGCAAGGGCTCCGGGGGTGGCAGCGGCGCGGGGAACGGCAAGGGCTCCGGGATGGCGGGCGGCACCACCGTCGACGTCGACAACCCGCTCACGGATCCGGAGACGGGGCCTCCGGCAGGCAACCCGGACGGGGACTGCGACGTGCCCGCGGAAGCCGGGCTCGAGGACGTGTCGAGCCCCGACCAGGTCGTCGGTGATGGCACGCCGGAGAGCTGTACGGGCGACGCCTTCATCGAAGCCGTCGCCCAGGGGGGCGTGATCACCTTCGACTGCGGGCCCGATCCAGTCACCATCACCCTCGATCGACCGGCGAAGGTATTCAACGACGCCAACGAGCGCGTCGTGATCGACGGCGGCGGGCTCGTCACCCTGAGCGGGGGTGGCCGCACGCGCATCCTGTACATGAACACCTGCGACGAAGCGCAGCACTGGACGACCGCCCACTGCAACGACCAGGACCACCCCCGGCTTACCGTGCAGAACATCACCTTCGTCGACGGGAACTCCAAGGGTGAGCCAGGTGAAGGGAACCTCGACGGCGGCGGGGCCATCTGGGCGCGGGGCGGCCGCTTCAAGGCGGTGAACACGCGCTTCTTCAACAACGTCTGCGCCGACGAGGGTCCGGACGTGGGCGGCGCGGGCATCCGTGTGTTCGATCAGCACGAGGACGCGCCCGTCTACGTGGTGAACAGCACCTTCGGCGGGAGCGAGGAGCTCGGCAACGTTTGCTCCAACGGCGGCGGCATCAGCAGCATCGGAGTGTCCTGGTCGATTTACAACAGCCTGTTCTCCCACAACCGCGCCATCGGCAACGGAGGCAACCCCGCCCAGGCGGGCACCCCGGGGGGCGGAAGCGGGGGCGCCATCTACAACGACGGCAACACGATCACGCTGTCTTTGTGCGGGACGCGCATCGAGCACAACTCCGTGAACGCTCACGGGGCCGCCATTTTCTTCATCAGCAACAACCACCAGGGCACGCTGCGTCTCACGGAGTCCGTGATCCGCAACAACGAGGGCGGCTCCTGGTACGCCCTGCCGGGGATCTCCATGCACGACTCCACCGAGCAAATCATCGACGACGCCACCATCTTGGAGTGACGAGCCTCCGCCGCGGGAGCGCGGGCTCGTCCCGATGTGGTCCCTTGGTTTCAGGACGGCGTCGCCGGGCCGTGAGGCGAAGGCGGAGCGCCGATCGCTCCGCGACGACCGCCCGCTCCCGCGCGGGGGTGGGTCCACTGGACTTCTGGGGAGATCACTCAATGAAACGCATCACTGGAATTTCGACGCTCGTGGCCGCCACCTTGCTCGCGATGTCCCTGGGGGCCTGTAGCCGCCACGGGAGCGAGAGTCGGCAGCCCTCCATGCAGGCCACCGGCGCCGAGGTCCAGGCCGTCCGCGGCGACGCGCGCAGCAGCCTCGAAGACGCCCGCCAGGAGCTGAGCGAGGCCATGCAGGAGCTCGACAAGGCGCAACGCAACCTCGCGCAGACGGTCACCGAGGAGGCTCGCCAGGACGCCAAGGACGCCGTCCAGGAGGCCATGAGCAAGATCGAAGACGCCAACGAGAAGCTGGACGAGGCGCTCCGCGAGCGCACCAAGCACGACTGAGCGCCCCTACGCGGCCCTCCGGGACCTCGGTCGACGGCCCCACAGGCCAGCGTGCGGCAGAGCGTCCCCCGCCGGGCGGTCCGATCCGTCCGCCCGGCGCCGCGACGCATCTCCACATTGTCTTCGCAGGGCCTCCTCGCCGGCTCCGCCCCCGCCCTGGGCGCCCGATAGACGTGGAGCTCGCAAGGAGGTCCGCGTGACCATTCGCACAGCCGATCCCCTGCTCGAGCCCCCTCTGCTCACGGGGCGCTCCGTTCGTCGCGCGGCACCCTGCGCGCTCCGTTCGTCGCGGCCCCTGCGCGCGCTGTCGTCGAGCAGACGCGATCGCGCGCGGCTCACGGGGCGTTCCGCCCGCGGAGCGGACGCCATCGTCGCGAGCTGTCGTCGAGGGGCTCAGTTGTCGAAGCCTTGCGTCCAGTAGTGGCCGAAGGAACCACCGCCGTAGTAACCGACGCCGATCGTGCGCAGGTTACCGTTCATGATGTTGTTGCAGTGGCCGGTGCTGTTCATCCACTGGTTCATCGTGTCGGCCGCGGTCGAGTTGCCGGCGGCGATGTTCTCCCACCCGGCGCCCATGGGCCCGCCCACCTCCTGGACGCGCAGGGACGGCGACTTGCCGCAGCGGGAGGGCGTACTGCCCGACGTCCGCGGTTGGCAGGTGTAACCGGAGGCGCACTGACCGTCGTTCGAGCAGGCGTCCGCGGACTCGTCCCACGTGCCGTGGGAGAAGTAGTCACGCTCCGCCATGTCCATGCTGTGGAGCCGCGCGGCGCAGCGCAGGTGCGGGTCCATGCTCAGCGGCTCCACGGGTGGCCGGGCCTCTCCGCCACAGTTGGCGCCCGCCGCGCGGTGCTCGTTCACCAGGGTGAGGATCTCGTCCTCGCGGGCGCTCCAGTCGTCGGGCCAGTCCGCGACGTCGGCACAGGCCGCCCCGTCCGGGACCTCGTCGCTGCCCGTCCCGTCCGCGCCCCCGCTCGCCTCGGATCCTCCGTCCCCGTTCATGTCGCTGCCGCCCGTCCCGGTAGCGCCACCACTCTCCGTGAGGCCACCGCTGCCCTGCGTGGCTCCACCAGAGGTCGCGCCACCGGAGCTCACGCCCCCGCCGTCCACGCCGCCACTGCTCGGCCCCGCCCCCCCCGACGCGCCGTCGGAGCCGTCGTCGACATCCACGGAGCACCCGAGGGAACACCCCAGCACCACCAGCGAGCCGATACCCAGTGCGCGAGCGAGGCGCCTCCCGTGAAATAGACCTTGCATCCGAACTCTCATCTTCGCGAACCCGGCGCGGGGGAGCAATCGCAATCGCAGCTGCCGATCGAAGAGGATAGGACAGCTGCCGATCGGATCGGATGCCAATCGGACAGTACCCGTTGAGCCGTCGTTCTTCGACCATTCAACGGGTATGTGAATGAACGTCGATGAGCGTTCCTCTACGCCAATGACGGAGCAGGTAGTCGCGATGCGTGCAGAGGCGCCCGCGCAACGGCAGCGCAATCGCCCATGGGGCCTCCGAGCAGGAGAGCCCGATGGGCGCACGCTCCTCCCCACGCCCCCCGACGTAGAGAACCGTCAGCAGCCGCTGCGCGAGAGTTTGCCGCTGCAGCTCCCGGCGACGGCTAGCGTCCCGTCCGGGCAGATGGCTCCCGTGAAGTCCACGCTCTCGTCGTCGATCTGTGACTCTTCGAGGATGGCGCACGTGAGGTCGGCGTCCACGAAGCGCGTGTAGCCCCCGCTGCCGAAGATCGCCCCCGTGAAGTCCGCGTTGACGAACGTGGCGCCGCGGAACCGGACCTCTCTGCTGAACGAAGCCCCCGCGAGCTTCGCGTTGCGGAAGCTGGCGTTGGTGAAGTCGGCCCCATCGAAGAACGTCTGGGCGTCGCCATCCGCGGGTGTGGCGGAGATCTCACTCAGGTTCGCTCCGACGAAACTCGCCCCCGTGAAGTTCGACTGGTAAACGGTCGCGCCCGTGAAATTCGCCCCATCGAAGACGCTTCCCTGGGCGGACATGTAGATCATGGTCGCCTGGACGAAGACGGAGTTCGCGGCCGCTGCACCATCGAGAGAGCTCCCGCGGAGATTCGCGCGGTAAAAGATGGTGCCGGTGAGCTTCGCGTCGTCGAGGACGCCGTTCAGGATCTGCGAGGAGCTGAAGTTGGCGCCGGCGAGGTTCATCCCAGCGAGCCACATGCCGCCGAGGTCCACGCCCAAGCAGACTCCGCCCGGCCTCAGCGCACAGGTCGCACCGGGTTCCACGCCGTCCGAACCTCCGCCGTCCGGTACGGGGGCTCCGTTCGTGAAGATGACGGGCGGGGATCCGTCACAGGTGAGGGTGAAGGAGCCATCGCCGTTGTTGGCGACGGGAAACGTGAACGGCGTCCGCGAGATGCGCGTGGACGGCCTCGAAATGCACGAAGCCGGCGCGGGGGGCCGCGCCGGCTTCGTGAGCTCCCTCAGGTGCTGAGCTCACACGCGGATCAGCGACGGCAGGTAGTCGCTCGGCGCCTCGTACCCCAGGAGGTTGAAGACGGTCGCGGCCACGTTGCCGAGCCCGGGCTTCTCCACCTCGGGGTTGAACTGCAGCCCGTCGATGCCCGGCGCGTAGATCACGAAGGGCACGGGGTTGAGGGTATGGCTCGTCTTGAGCTTCGGGCGCCCCGCCGCGTCCTTGGCCACGCTGCCGTCCTTGTTGTGGTCATACATCTCGTCGGCGTTGCCGTGATCGGCGGTGACCACGAGGATGCCCTTGGCCTTCTCCGTGAAGCGCATCAGGCGCCCCAGCTGCAGGTCCACCGCCTCGACGGCCATGACCGCCGCGTCCCGGTCCCCCGTGTGGCCGACCATGTCGCCGTTCGCGTAGTTCAGGCGCGCCGCCTTGAACTTCCCCGTCTGGAGCTCGGCGAGGAGTCGATCGGTGATTTCGGCGGCCTTCATCCAGGGCCGCTCCTCGAAGGGGAGCGTGTCGCTGGGGATCTCGACGTAGGTCTCGTTCTTGTCGTCGAACTTGCCCGAGCGGTTCCCGTTCCAGAAGTACGTGACGTGGCCGTACTTCTGGGTCTCGCTGATGGCGAGCTGGGGGATCCCGTTGCGCGCCAGGTACTCGCCCGCGGACTCGCTGATGCGCGGCGGGGGCACCAGGAAGCGCGTCGGCAGCTTCAGGTCGCCGTCGTACTGCATCATGCCCGCGTAGAGCACGTCCGGCACCGGACCCCGATCGAACTTGTCGAAGGTCTGCTGCTCGAAGGCCTGGGTGATCTCGATGGCGCGGTCCCCACGGAAGTTGAAGAAGATGACGGCGGCGCCGTCCTGGATCGGCCCCACGGGCTTCCCATCCTTGCCCTTCACCACGAAGGCCGGGAGGTTCTGATCGCCGATGCCCGGAGACTCCGCCCGGAAGGTCTCGATGGCCTCCCGCGCGCTCGAGAACATGCGCCCCTCGCCGCGCACGTGGGTCTTCCAGCCGAGCTCGACCATGCCCCACTCCGCCTCGTAGCGGTCCATGGTCACCTTCATGCGGCCGCCTCCCGAGGCCACCTGGTAGTCGCGGCCCTTGTCGCGCATGGCGACGAGCAGCGCCTCGAGATCGTCCACGTAGGTGAGGGCGCTCGTCTCGTGGACGTCGCGGCCGTCGAGGAGGATGTGCACCCGCACCTTGGCGACCCCCTGGGCGTCCGCCTTCTGGATCATCGCCTTCAGGTGGTCGATGTGGGAGTGGACGTTGCCGTCCGACAGCAGGCCGAGGAAATGCAGGGGCTGGCCGCTCTGCCGCACCCGCTCCGTGAGCTCGCGCCAGGCGTCACTCTCGAAGATGGCCCCGGACTCGAGGGCGTTCTGGACGAGCTTGGCGCCCTGATCGTAGACGCGCCCGGCGCCCAGGGCGTTGTGCCCGACCTCGCTGTTCCCCATGTCCGCGTCGGAGGGCATGCCGACCGCGGTACCGTGCGCCGCGAGGCGCGTCGACAAGGGCAGCCCGCAGAGGAAATCGAGGTGCGGCTTGCGCGCCAGGAACACGGCGTCGGACTCGTCCTTCTTGCCGATGCCAACACCGTCCATCACGCAGGTGATCACGGGACCCGGGACGCCGGGGAACGAAGAGAGCTTCTTGAGCTGCCAAGCGGTCATACCCCGCATCCTGCTCAGGGCAGCCCATGATGCAAGAGCCCCGGATCCGGTTTCCAGCCATCTTTCGACGACGCTGGGGTTCCCGCGAGCGCGTGAGGCGGTGGGCCGCGCCCGCGGCGAAACCTCGGGAGGAGGGGCGGGGGCAGGGCGGGGGCTCATCCCCTGAGGCCGGCGCCCCGGGACGACAGAGACGGTCGTGTCCCAGGGGGAGGCACGCGGTGACACGGAGTGTGTGGCACCCGTGCCACGCCTTGCGGGCAAGATCACCCCAGGTAGGGCACGAAGATCCGGGGGCAGCCCCCCACGGAGGGCCTCTGGAAGGGAGTTCTGCCTCCGATCGTCGACTGGCACGCCGCATGCTCTCGCTGCAGACGTGTCCTCTCGTTGGATCCGCGCAGCGCTCTGGACGGTGGCGATCCTCGCCCCCGGTGGACTGATGTTGGTGCCGCTCCTGATCGCGGCAGGGCGGAAATCCCAGGACCTCGGGAGCCGCGCAGGCTCCCCCGCGGCGCTCCCCGCCGCCCCCACCGCTGGCGCCCACCTCGGCTGATGCCGCGCTGCGCCGCACGCCGCCCCGGTCGCGTCGGACCCGGCGCGCCATGGCGAGCCTGAACCCCTGAAGTAAGCTGGAGGAGGGGAGACGATCGCGGGGCGAGACAGGCGTCGCGGGGCGCCCACGACACGCCCCTGGATCGCTCCCGCGGGGAGGGACGGATTCTTTGGAAGGACACGCGGAACGACTCCGCGCGTCGCGACGTCGGGCGTGGCGCGGCGGACCGCGAGCGCATCTCCAGCTGCGTCGCTTGTCGCGCGCGGAGCGCGCGGAGCTCGCCGAGGCGGTGCGGGTGCGCCTCGAAGGGGTCCCCGGGGTGCGCTGGGCGCGCCTCAACGCGCCCCTGAACCGCGTCGTCGTCGACCACGACCACGAGCTGTGTCCCCTGCGACGTCTCGAGGAGCTCCTCCTCGAGATCGAGCGCGATCGGGGGCTCGCGGAGCGCCCTTTCCTCGACGAGGCGTTCGCCCCCGGCGACGAGGAGCCCCTGCGCCGCGCCTGCATCGCGATCGGCGCCGAGCTCGCCAGCGTCGGATTGTCGGCGCTGCTCGAGCGCTGGAAGGCGCGGCGCCTCCCCTTCGACGTGGATCTCGCGGCGGTGCTGGCGATCCTCGAGGGGATCCCGGAGCTGCGCGCCCTGCTGGATCGGGGGCTGACCCGTCGCGGCGCCGACCTCCTGATCGAGCTCGGCAAGGCGTCCCTCCACACCATCCTGCGGAGCGAGGTGGGCCCCCTCGCGGCGGTGTTGCGGCTGGGGTTGGCCCTCCGGGAGGCGCGCGCTCGATCGCTCGCCTGGGAGCGGATCGAAGGGGTCCTCTGTGGCGACGCCGCGAATCACCCCGAGGAGCACCCGGAGCTGCCCCCGCGGCCCTGCCCTCTGCGCGCCGGCGCCGTGGAGCGCTACGAGGAGAGCGCCGTCGCCGCGAGCCTGAGCGCCTTCGCGGCGGAGGTCGCCCTCACCTTCGACCGGCAGGCGGCCGCGTCAGCCCTCTTCGGGGGGCTCCCGCGCGTGGCGCGCTTGGGGCGCTGGGCGTTCACGTCACAGCTGGTGGGGGAGCTGTCGGCGCGGGACGTGGTCGTGCTCGATCGAAGCGCGCTGCAGCGGCTCGACCGCATCGACTACGTCGTCCTGCATGAAGCGCTGGCCCGCGAGGAGCACCCGGGGCTCGAGCGTCTCGTGAGCGCCGCGCGGCGGGCCCGCCGCGCGATCCGCGTCGTGGGAGCGACGCCGCAGGGTGTCCGTTGGGCGCGGGGCGCGGAGCGTCTCCCGTCGTCGCGCTCGCTGGTCGAGGTGGTGCGGGAGCTCCAGCAGGGGGGCTCCGGGGTGCTGCTCGTCCAGCGGGGCCCCGACGATGCCCTCGCGGCCGCCGACCTCTCCCTGGCCCTCTCCGCCGAGGGACCGCCCTGGGGTGCTCACCTGATCGCGTCACGGGGTTGGGACGACGCGGCGTTGATCGTCGAGGCCCTCGCAGCGGCGCGGGCCGCCACGAAGCAGAGCGTACGGCTCGCCCTGGGGGAGGCAGCGACGTCCCTGTCCCTGCTCTTCGGGGGCCTCGATCACGTCACGACACGGCGCATCATGGTCAGCTCGAACATCGCCCAGATGTTCGCCATCGGGAACGCGATCCGCTGGGGCCGCAGCGTCCGGCGAGCGCCCCTGGACGTCCCCGAGAAGGAGATCCCCTGGCACGCCCTCACCCCCGAGGACACCCTCGCGCGCCTCGACGGCAGCGAGCAAGGCCTCGACCAGGCCCAGGTGGAGGGGCGCCGCCGAGCGCTGCCCAAGCCCGTGAGTCCTCGTCGCCTCCTCGCGCGGAAGATCGGACAGGAGCTCGCCAACCCGATGACGCCGATCCTCTCCGCAGGCGCGGCCCTCTCGGCGATGGTGGGCTCCGTCGCGGACGCGGCGCTCATCGGCGGCGCCCTCGGCTTGAACGCGGGCATCGGCGGCGTGCAGGGATATCGCACCGAGCGGGCCGTGCTGGCGCTGGAGCGACGGGAGGAGCGACCGGTCCGCGTGGTGCGTGACGGGCAGGAGCGGCTCGTCGCCGACGATCAGCTGGTGCGGGGGGACGTCGTGCTCCTCGAGGCGGGCGACGTGGTGCCGGCGGACTGCCGCATCCTCTCGGCGACGTCCCTGGAGGTGGACGAGTCCTCCCTGACGGGGGAGTCCCAGCCCGTCCGCAAACAGGTGGAGCCGACGCCGCGGGCGCACCTCGCCGAACGGGGCTGCATGCTCTACGAGGGCTCGAGCATCAACGTGGGCTCCGCGCGCGCCGTCGTCGTGGCCACGGGCGAGCACACCGAAGCCGGGCGCGCCCGCATCGAAGGACAGCAGGGCGAGCGCCCCGCGGGGGTCGAGGCGCGCCTGCAGTATCTCTCGGGGCTCACGACGCCGGTGGCGGGGCTGAGCGCGCTGGCGATGACCGCCTCCGGCCTCGGGCGCAACCGCCCCGTCGACGAGGTCGTCACCTCCGCAGTGGGGTTGGGAGTCGCCTCCGTGCCCGAGGGGCTCCCCATCCTCGCCACCCTCGCGCAGCTCGCGGCCGCCGAGCGCCTGTCCACCCGGGGCGCCCTGGTGCGCAACCCGCGCGCCCTCGAGGCTCTCGGGCGCATGGACGTCCTCTGCGCCGACAAGACGGGCACCCTCACGGAGGGGCAGATCCGCCTGCGGATCGTGTCGAACGGCGTCGAAGAGCGCCCGCTCGGGGATCTCGACGAGGAGCACCGGGAAGTGCTCCGCATCGCCCTGCAGGCGAGCCCGGTGCCGAACGGCGCTCCCCTCCCCCACCCCACGGATCAGGCCCTTCTCGAGGGTGCCCGCGCCCACGGCGTCACGCGCGACGCGGACAACGAGCGCCGCGCGGAGCTACCCTTCGATCCCGCGCGCGGCCTGCACGCGAGCGTGGAGGGGAACGGCGCGGGCTTTCGGCTCGGCGTGAAGGGCGCCCCCGAGGTGATCCTCCCCAAGGCCACCCGTGTCCGTCGGGGCCAGGAGATCCGAGATCTCGACGAGGCGGAGCGCCAGCGTTGGTTCGATCGAGCGGATCGGCTCGCCGCCAAGGGGTACCGCGTGCTGGCCGTCGCCGCGCGCGGGGTCCCCGGAGACTTCGAGCCGAACGACGAGAACGTCTCGGAGCTCGTGCTGCAGGGTTTCCTCGGGTACGCGGATCCGGTGCGGGAGAGCGCGCGGGAGGCCATCGAGCGTCTCGATCGCGCCGGCGTGCGGGTCGTGATGATCACGGGAGATCACCCGGGCACGGCGGAGAGCATCGCCCGGGAGCTCGGTCTCTTGAACGGCCACCGGGTCGTCACCGGCGCCGAGCTCGACGAGCTCGACGACGCGGAGCTGACGGAGGCCGTCGAGCACATCGCCGTGTTCGCGCGGGTCGCGCCTTTGCAGAAGGTCCGCATCGTGCGCACCCTGCAGAGCGCCGGGAGCGCCGTCGGGATGACGGGCGACGGCGCCAACGACGCCCCGGCGATCCAGCTCGCGGACGTCGGCATCGCCCTCGGAGAAGGCAGCACCTCCGCGGCCCGCGCCGCGGCGGACCTGATCGTGAGCGATGGACGGATCGAGACGATCATGCGCGCGGTGCTCGAGGGACGCGCGCTATGGACGCGGGTCCGAGACGCGGTGGCCATCCTCGTGGGGGGCAACCTCGGGGAGATCGCCTTCACCGTCGCGGGAGGGCTCAGCGGGGGGCGCTCGCCGCTGAACGCGCGCCAGCTGCTGCTCGTCAACCTGCTCACGGACACCCTGCCGGCCCTCGCCATCGCCGTGCGCCCCCCCAAGAACGCCTCGGAGGAAGCCCTCCTGAGCGCGGGCCCGGAGGCGTCCCTCGGGCGAGAGCTCGAGCGGGACATGCTGCTCCGGGGGCTGGTCACCGCCGCCGCGGCGGCCACCGCGATGACTCTGTCCAGGCGGCAGGGGGCCTCCTGGAACGAGGCGAGCACCGTCGCGCTGCTGACCTTGACGAGCACCCAGCTCACGCAGACGTTCGTGTCCGGGGGCAGGACCGCGCCGGTGATCGCGGCGAGCGCGGGCTCCCTGGCCGTGCTCTTGGCGGCCGTGGAGACGCCGCGCGTCAGCGAGTTCTTCGGCTGTCGCCCCCTGGGTCCTCGGGGACTGCTCCAGGCGGCCGCGGTGACGGCCGGGGCCACCGCCGTCGCCGGGATCGCGGGGGAGGTGCTGCGACGGGAACGGCTCGCCACCATCGACGAGGCACGCTGGCGGCGCTGGAGCGCCCTGCTCTCCCGGGCGGAGGAAGCGTTGCGGACGCGGGTACCCCGGCGGCTCGAGCTGCTCCGCGCCGTGGCGGAGCTCCTGCGGCTGCTCCGTCCTTTGGAGAGCGCGGGAGCCTCCTGAGCCCGCCCCTGGTCACCCCAGTGACCGCCGCAACGCCGGCCCCAGCTCCGAAGCGCCTTCTGCGCTCTCTTTCGAACGCCGCTCGGCGCGCCCCAGCGCGCCCGCGGCGCTCCGGCGACGGAAAGGTGGAGGACACCTGGCACGGGCCTCGCATGGTAGGGTGCGATGACGATGACCCCGCCCACCGCCTCCCCGTCGCAGGCCATCCAGGCGGCGCTGCTGGTGAGCGTGCTCGCGACGAGCGGTTGCGCGGACCTGCTCGGCCTCGACGGGCTGACCTTCGACCGAACCACCGCGCCCCAGGAGACCGACGCGTCTGGCGGCGCAGGGGGTGGGCGTCAGGACGACCCCAAGCTCATCGTTCCCGCGACGGGGGGCGCGGGGGGCGCCGAGAACCGTCCCCCGCCCACCCAGCAGGAGCTCTGGGGCTTCCCCGCCAAGTGGCCCGCGGTGATCCCCGTCGCGGCCCAGCTGCCGCGCAGCTTCGGTCTGCACGTACCGGAGGAGGAGGAGACGAACTCCGCCTTCCACGTCTACGAGCCCGCGACGGGGCGGCTCACGAGCCACAGGCTCCTCGAGGATCGCCGCGAGGAGATCGCCGCCAGCTGGTCGCCGGGCTTCGATCTCGTGCTCCCCCGTCCCAGCGCGGCGGGGGTTCGTCTCTTCGGGTACACGGCGGAGGACGGGCGCAACGAGCTCGGCCCGCCCTGGGATCCCTGGGGGGTGCCGGAGGAGGAGCGCGCTTCGCTCCAGGGGGAGGTGCGCTACGGCAACCCCGGCTGGACCCACGTGCTGCCTCTGCGCCACGGGGGTGGGTGGCGCCTCGTCGTCCACAATGAGCTCACGGGACGCTACCGGGTGGGGCCCGCAATCACGGACGCTCCCGAGAGCTACGATCACCCCAGCATCGGCGGGACGTGGGAGCGCGGCTGGCCTTCGCTGCTCCCTTACGACCTGGGAGACGGCGAGCACGGTCTGCTGAAGCTCTCTCTCGGGACGGGCCTCGCCCAGCTCGACGCCTTCTCCGAGATCGACGGCGCACCGGAGTCGATCGCCGCGGTCGACTGGCGGGGGGAAGAGTGGTTCTCCTGGAGCGACGAGCCGTGGACTCACGCGCTGACCTTCGTGGTCGGCGAAACCCCGGAGCTGCTGGTGTACAGCGCCGGCTCGGGGCGCGCCCTGCGGGGCAGGCTCGACGCCGAGCTCACCTTCAGCGTCGACGCGGAGGCCTTCTGGGCGGAGGGCTGGACGTCCCTGACCCTCGTGCACGCGGGAGGAGAGACCTACGCGCTGGCCTACGACGAGGAGCGCGCCGTCGCGCAGATGTTGACGCTGGATCCCTTGGGCGGCTCCGACCCCGTCGTGATCCGCTGAGCCGCGGTCCGCTGAGCCGCGCTGCACGGAGCTCTGCTTCGCGGCTCCGACGTCGGTTCCCGCGGCGGCACGGCGCCCGCGGGCCCGCACCTGCGCCCCTGCGTCGCCACACTGAAGCAGCGGAGCGAAAGGGCCCCGTGCTAGGCTCCCGGACGGTGTCGCAGGAGGCCGGCCAGCTCGTCGCAAGCAAGTACCGCCTGGAGCGCCCCCTGGCGCGGGGCGGCATGGGAGCGGTCTGGGTCGCGCGCCACGTGGAGCTGGACGTCGACGTCGCCCTCAAGTTCCGTCGGTTCGCGGACGACGTCGAGCTCGCCGTCGAACACCGCTTCAAACGCGAAGCTCAGGCCGCCGCGCAGCTCCGTGGGCCCCACATCGTGCACATCCACGACTACGGGGTGCACGAGGGGACGCCGTACATCGCCATGGAGCTCCTCTCCGGAGAGGATCTGGGGCAACGGCTCGATCGGGAGGGCGCCATGTCCCTCACCGTCGCCTTGGGCTGGCTGCGCCAAGCGGCCAAGGCGCTGCGGGTCGTGCACGCCGCGGGGATCGTGCATCGCGACATCAAGCCCAGCAATCTGTTCCTGGCGGAGCAGCAGGGCGAGGCGGTGCTGAAGATGCTCGATTTCGGCATCGCCAAGACTCCGGACGAGGGCGGCGCAACCACCAGCGCCGGGCTGCTCCTGGGTTCACCGGCATACATGAGCCCCGAACAGGCCCGCGGGCAGCGCGTCGACGCGCGGAGCGATTTGTGGTCCCTGGCGGCGGTCCTCTACCGCATGCTGACCGGACGCGCGCCCTTCGAGGGCCCGAGCTCCGGGGACATCCTGGTCCGGCTCTGCACCGAGGACGTGGCGCCGCCGTCGAGCGCCGCGCCGCACCTCGGCCCGGAGGTGGATCGCTTCTTCCGACGCGCCTTGGCGCGGGATCCCGACGGGCGTTTCCAGGACGTGGACGAGCTGTTGGCGGCGGCGGAGACGCTCGCGGAGCTCCCCGGAGCGAGTGAGGTCCCTTCCCTCGCCTCCGGCGGGTCGGCGTGCGCCGAGGGACGACGGACGCCGAGCGTGCAGTCGTCACCGCGACCCGTCGCCGGCGGCGCTGGCCGGGGGCGCTCGACGCCGACGGAATCGCTTCGGATCCCCCTCCCCGTCGTCGAGCACACCCTCTCCTCGGAGCGCCCGTCTCTGGCGGCGACGTCCCTGGTCTCCCCTGCTCCGGCGCCCCCTGCTCCGGCGCCCCCTGCTCCGGCGCCCCCTGCTCAGGATCGGGCGGCGGAGGAGGCGGCGCGGGATCGAGGCGAGGAGGCGCGCCGCCCTCTGCCGAACACGCGGCCCTGGTTCTCGGCGCTGGGTGTCGGCTCGGTCGTCGCTCTGGGCGTCGTCGTGCTCTGGTCACGGAGCGAGGGCCCGGAGCCCGACCCGCCGCTCACCTCGACGTCGATGTCGGCGCTCTCGCCCCCCGCGCACGCACACTCCGCCGACGCACACTCCGCCGACGCGGCCTCCCTCACGACGGGCCCGTCGTCTCCCGACGTTGCCTCCTTGTCGTCGTCCGTCCCCGCCCCGCCGTCGCCCTCTGCGCCGACGGCTCCCGCGGCGCGCACGGAGGCTCGGGACCAGCGCGCCCCCGCCGTCTCCTCCCTGCGAACACCCAGCCGTCGGGCGCCCTCCGACACGACCTCGCCGGGGCAGCCCCCCGCGCGACCGCCCTCCGAACGACAGACGCACGAGCCCACCGTCACGCCGCCCGCGGATCCCGTGTTCGGGCTGCCCCTCCAGGAACGCGCCCCCGGCGCAGGGACACGATGAGCAACCGACGACGCGGCAAGCCCTCGCTGGTCCTGCTCCTGAGCGTGTCGGGGCTGCTCCGCCCGGAGCTGGCGCTGGCCGAGGACGCGACTCCGCCACCGCGCCCCTCGCCGCCGCACGACTCCGCGCCGCACGACTCCGCGCCGCACGTCTCGCCGACGTCCGAGACGCCGACGTCGGAGGCGCCCCCCCTCGAGCGAGCCGAGGCGGCGCGGGAACGAGGACATCTCGGGCTCGCCGCTTACGCGGAGGGGCGCTGGCGCGCGGCCCTCGACCATTTCACGGCCGCCGAGCGCTGGATGCACTCGCCCGTGTTCGTTCTGTACGCAGCTCGCTGCCACCAGAAGCTCGGCCAGCCGCAGCGCGCGCGCGAGCTCTACGCCCGAGTCCTCGAGGAGCCCTGGCCCGAGAACATCCCGCCCGCCTGGGCCGAGGCGCGACAGAGCGCTGCCCGAGAGCTGTCGGAGCTCACGACCTCGGACGAGCCCACCGACGCCGCGCCCCACGCACCGCGAGCCGACGCACCGCGAGGCGATACCCCCCGTGAGCAGAGACGGCGCGGCCCCGCTGCCCGATCGGACGCATCCCGAGGTCCCGTCCCGCTGAACTCACAGGACTTGCTCCTCGCGGCGCCCCCCGCCGCGAGGACGGAGCCCACGCGACCGTACCGCACCGGCGCCTACGCGGCCTTCGGCGTCGGGCTCACAGGTTTCGTCGTCGGAAGCCTTGCGGGGAGCCTGGCCTGGTCCAAGGCTCATGAGGTGCGCGCCCGCTGTGAGGGATCTCGTTGTCTGCCGGACGACGAACCGGAGGCTCACGAGGCCCGCCGCCTGGCCCATGTCGCCACCGCGGGCTTCGTCGTCGCCGCGACGGGCGCCCTCGCGGGCATCACCCTGTGGCTGCTCCCCGTGCCCTCCGGGCACGACGTCTCCGTGAGCCTGTCCCCCACCCGAGCCTCCCTGCGCGCGACCTTCTGAGCCCGTCGCCCCTGGACCCCATCCCTGAACCCACACCCACCCGAGGCGCATGTCCGACCTCCTCGCCGAGCAGTATCGAACCCTCTCCCGCTACAACTCCTGGATGAACGCGAAGATCTACGAGCGCGCCGCCTCCCTCGGGGACGAGGAGCGCCGCCGGGATCTCGGGGCGTTCTTTCGCTCCGTGCACGGCACCCTGAACCACCTGCTGCTCGCGGATCGCATCTGGATGGGCCGCTTCACGGGGCGCCCGGAGGAGTTCGCGTCGAAGGACGCGACGGGTGAGGTCATCCCCTTCCAATCCCTCGCCCAGGAGCTCTACGCGGATTTCGACCAGCTGCGGGCGGAGCGCGCCGCCACGGATGCCCAGATCGAGGAGTACTGCGCCACCCTCGACGCCGCGGCCCTCGCGGCTCCCCTCCGCTACCGCATGACCTCCGGCGTCGCCAACGACCACCCGCTGTGGTGGGCGCTCACCCATTTCTTCAACCATCAAACCCATCATCGAGGTCAGGCGAGCGCCCTGCTCACGCGGCTGGGCGCCGACGTGGGTGTGACGGATTTCATCGCCTTCCTGCGCAGCTGAGCTCGACCCAGCGGGGTTGGCCCTGGCAACGAGGCACCACCCAGGCACCACCTCACTTGCTTCCGCTCGAACGGCGGCGGGCACGCTCGGAGACCGTCGTCAGGCCTCCGTCAGGCCAGGCCGTACTTCTCCAGCAGACGCCGCAGGTAGCCCCGCTGCAGGTCGGCGATGCGCGCCGCCTCGGAGCGGTTTCCGCCCGTGCGCTCCAGGAGCTGCTCCAGATACACCCGGGTCAGCCGCTCCACGATCTCTTCCTTCAGCTCCGCGTAGGGGCGATCCAGATCGACGAAAGCCCGCAGCATCGCGTCCAGCCCCTCGACGCGCGCCCCGGGTCGTGTCCCCGCCTCGGGCAGCTCGCCCAAGGCCGCGTAGGCGGCCAGCGCGTGCTTGAGCTCACGGACGTTGCCGGGAAAGCTCCGTCGCTGGAGCTCGGCGACGACCTCGTCGGGGAGGCGCTCGATGCCCAGGTTCGCCGCCAGGTGGCGCGCCAGGACGGGGATGTCTTCCGGACGATGGCGCAGCGGGGGAAGAGAGAGACGCACCACCATCAAGCGATAGTAGAGATCCTGCCGAAACGTCCCCTCCTCGACGTCGCTCTGCAAGGAGCGGTTGGTGGCCGCGATCACGCGGACCCGCGCGGGGCGCTCCTTGGTCTCACCGACGCGGCTGTACGTCCCCGACTCGAGAACACGCAGGAGCACCGGCTGCACGTCGAGGGGCAGCTCCCCGACCTCGTCGAGGAACAGCGTCCCCCCCGCGGCTTCTCCCAGCGCGCCGATGCTCTCCGACGCGGCTCCCGTGAAGGCCCCCTTCTTGTGGCCGAACAGCTCGCTGCGGATCAGCGCGCGATCCAGCGCTCCACAGTTCACCGCGACGAAGGGGCGCCCGGCGAGGGCGGAGTGGTCGTGCAGCGCGCGCGCGACGAGCTCCTTCCCCGTCCCGGACTCGCCCTCGATGAGCACGTTCACGAGGGAACCTTCGAGGCGCTCCAGCAGGGTGTACAGGCGCTGCATGAGCGGTGAGGTGCCCCGGAGCTCGCCGTACTGGGCCAAGGGGCGTCCCTGGGTGCCCTCGAAGTCCTCCACGTCCGCCTCGAAGCGCAGCTCGGTCGTGCCGACGGTCACGCCTCCGCCGAGCGCGAGCGTGATCTCGCCGACTCGCTGCCCCGCGTAGAAGGTCCCGTTGCGGCTCCCGAGATCGCGCACGCAGATCCCTTCGGGCACCAAGGTCAGCTCGAGGTGCGCGCGCGACACCGCCACGTCGTCGAGCACCAGGTCGCAGTCCCCCGCGGCGCCGACGCGACACGTCCCTGCGGTCAGCTTCACGGTGCGGAGCACACGGCCCTGCTGGATGACCTTCACCAACGCCGACAGCGGCGCGGGCACGGGCCCTCGGCGCAGGCCCTCCGTCTGCTCTCCTTGCCGCGAAGCGCCCATGCTGCCGTGTATAGCGAGGCGCCCCCGGGCTGACCACGGGAGACGCACACCTGTCCGCGGCGAGCTCAGGGGCTCGGCGCGACGTCCCGGGGGAAGGCGCCGAGGGGCCGCCCGGCGGACACGGACGGGTGCTCGGTCCGCCGGAGCCGCTCCACGGGGTACCCATCCCGCCGCAGCCGCTCGATCAGGCGCGTCATGATGGCCTCGTCGAGCCGCGCGGTGCGCGCGAGGATCCACACGTGGTCCCGATCCGGCGTCCCCACGAGGGCCCACTCGTAATCGGGATCGAGCGCCAAGATCCAGTAGTCCCCCCGGAAGGGCCAGAAGAACTGCACCTTCAGCTTGGCCGGCTCCTCGGGGTCGGGGATGGTGGCCACGCCCTCCGCCTCCCGCAGCTCACCGTCCTCGGCGTCCCGGCAGGTGTTCGTGACGGCGATCTTGCCGTCCTCCTGGAGCCGATAGGTGGCGCGCGTGTCGACGCAGTTCTCCTGCTGCGACACTGGAACGCTCGCGATCTCGTACCAGGTCCCCGCGTAGCGCTCGAGATCCACCCCCTGCACCACCTGGGGCTCCGGACCCGATTGCCCTCGACATCCCGGCGCCCCCAGGCAAGCCAGACCGAGGAGCGCTCCCCCGAGCCATCCAGAAGCTCCGCGCATCTTCCATTCTACCCCGGGCGAGCGCGCTCTGCCTGCTCGACCGCCGTTCGTTGGCGCGTGCCACGGGGCTCCCCCCGCCCTACCATCCGGGCCCCGTGGGCCGCGTCCCCCCAGACCCCGCTCGTCGCCGCGCACTCTCCCACCACGTCCGTGAGCTCCTGCTCGCCCATGGTCGCGAGGCGGGCGCCTGGCAAATCCTCGAGCCCGGCTATCGCTGGTTCTTGCACGGAGCGGACGCCTGCGTCGGGTACGTCGACACGGGGCGAGCGTGGGTCGCCGCGGGTGCGCCGATCGCTCCCCGGGCGCGCCAGCGGGAGGTGGCCTGGGCGTTCGTCGAGAGCGCCGCAGCCGAGGGACGGCGCGCGTGCTTCTTCGGGGTCGAGGCCGATTTCGGCGCCGCCGGCTTCGATCGACTGCGCTTGGGAGAGCAGCCCGAGTGGGTGCCGCGCCAGTACGTCGCGCAGCGGCTGCGTTCGAGCCTCCGGGAGCAGCACCGCAGGGCGCGGGCGAAGGGGGTGGAGGTTCGCGCGGTCGCGCCCACCGAGCTGGGTCGAGGCGAGCGCGGCGCGGCGCTCCGGGGCGGATTGCAGCGCCTCGGGCGACGCTGGCTCCAGACCCGTCGCATGGCGACCCTCGAGTTCGTCGTCTCTCTCGAGGCCACCCTCCGGGGCCTCGAGCAGGATCCCGGCGCCCTGGGCAGCCGCCTCTTCGTCGCGGAGCGCGCGGCCCACGACGGTCGAGAGCTCGTCGCGGCGGCGCTGCTCCTCCCCGTCCCCCGGCGCAGCGGCTGGTACGTCAAACACGTCCTGCGGGACCCCACCGCGCCGAACGGCGCCGTCGAGCTGCTCGTCCACGAGGTCCTCACCCGTCTCGCCCGAGAGGGCGCGGAGTACGCGACCCTGGGCCTCGCGCCCCTCGCCGGAGACGTCCACCCGGCGCTCCGGCTCGCGCGCCGCACCCTGTCCGGCGCCTTCGACTTCGAAGGGTTGAATCGCTTCAAGGCGAAGCTGGCCCCCTCCCACGCGACGCCCATCCACCTCGTTCATCCTCACGGCTCCTCCACCGCGCTGGGCCTGTACGACAGCCTGGGTGCCTTCACTCCACGGGGCCCCCTGCGCTTCGCCCTCGCCTCCGCGGGCCACCGGCTCGTTCGGCTGGGTGGGGAGTGGCGCCCGAAGCGACCTTCCCGGTCCCAGGACCCAGCGGGCGCCTCCGATCAGCGGGCATTCTGAGCCGTCATCGCCTACCAGCGACCAGCGCGCACCCACTCCCAGAGCACGGCCCCCGGCTCCCGATGTCCGGCCCCCCCTCGGCGCGGCTCGAGCCGGTCTCTCGAACCCCAGCGACGAACCAATCGCTCCTGGGGGTTTCTCTCGACGCTGCGCCCGCCGTCCGTCCGCTCCCGCGGTCCAGCGCCTGAGCACGCATCTCCGACAGCGCGCACCCCCACGAGCCCCACCGGGGAGCGATGTCGGCTCCCATCGCACACCTCTTTCGCGAGGCTTTCCGCGCGAGGCGGACGGTGCGAACATGCCGCTCATGATCCGCTCACCTGCCCCTACGGCTCCGCCTCGCCTCCGCGCGCAGGCCCAATTATCCAAGCGAGCCCTGTTCCCGGGGTTGCGTGCGGCGGTCCTCCTCGGGCTCACCCTCGGCACCCTCGCATGCTCCGGCGGCAACGGCGGTGACGGCGCTGGCCCTTCCGGAGGAGGCCCGGCAGCGGACCCCGTCCCCCTCGGCGATCCTCGGAGCGGCGAGGGCACCTACTACGACGCGGACGGGACCGGCGCCTGCGCCTTCGACGCGGGGAAGAGCCCCCTCCGCGTGGCCGCCCTCAACGCGCCGGACTGGTCGGGCTCCGCCTCCTGCGGCGCCTGCGCGGCCGTCACGGGGCCGGAGGGCTCGGTCACGGTGCGCATCGTGGACCTGTGTCCGGAGTGCAGCTCGGGGGACCTCGATCTGAGCCTCGACGCGTTCACGGAGCTGGCTCCCCAGGAGCACGGGCGCGTGCCCATCGAGTGGACCCTCGTGCCCTGCGACGTGAGCGGCCCCCTCCGCTACCTGTACAAGGACGGCTCGAACCCCTGGTGGACGGCCATCCAGATCCGCAACCACCGCCTCCCCATCGCCCGCGTCGAGTGGTCCGCGGACGGCTCCACCTTCGAGGCCCTCGAGCGGACGGACTATAACTATTTTCTCACGGAGAGCGGCTTCGGCGAGGGCCGCGTGCACGTGCGCGTCACCGCCATCGACGGTCAGGTGCTCGAAGACGAGCTGCCCCCGGTGCAGGAGCTGCTCGAGGTCGCGGGCGCCGCCCAGTTCCGCTGAGCGGGTCCTTCGCGGTCCTCAGCGCCAACGGACGCCGAGGCGGTGCAGCGCGGGACCGCTGCCTTCGTCCCCGTCCACGTAGACCACGTCGTCGCCCGCCAGGAGCGGCGCCGCCGCGTCGGAGAAGCGCCCCCGCAGCGCCACCAGGAGCTGCGGCGTCACCCCCTCCGTCGCCCGCCGGCCATCCCCCCGGGGGCGCCAGCCGGCAGCCCAGAGCTCGCTGCGCGGCCCCGCGTCGACGGTGACCACCACCCGGCAGTCGCTGGCGCAGCGAAGATCGAAGCTCGTCGGGCGTCCATCGACGCGGATCTTCTCGGCGGCCCCGAGGGAGCGCCCCGAGGCGTCGAGCTCCAGGACGGCGAGGGCGCCGCCCCCAGGACCGTCCAGCTCCGCGTCCGCGTCGAGCCACGCCAACAGGGCCCCGTCGCCCCGGGGTTCGAGCCGCGGGGAGTGGGAGTGCTGGGGCGTCGCGGCGACGCGGCGTGCGGGTTCGATCACGCTCCCGTCCAGCGCCGAGAGCACCGCCAGGAAGATGTCTCCCTGAGCGTCGACCCCCGCGCTCCGCACGTCGGACCAGGCCGCGAACACGAGCTCACCACGCCGCAGCAACTCGAGGCCCGCCGGGCTCACCGCGCCGGCGGCGACGGGTCGCTCGGCGCCCACGGACTGCAGCTTCTCGTCCAGGTGCACGGCGTAGGGCTCGAGGGTGTCGCCCCGCCCATCGAGCCAGGCCACGAGCCAACCGGAGTCGAGGGGCACCGCCGCCACGTCGAGCACGGCGCCCGCCGTGCGGGTCACCATGCGCTGCCGGAGGCGCCGCCCCTGGGCGTCCACCACCGTAGCGAAGACCTGGGGCTCGTCGTCGTCCAACGCGGACCACACGAGCAGCTTCTCCTCCGCAGCGCCGGGCGCCCACGCGAGCCCGCCGGGAGAGTGGGCCCGCCAGGAGATCGTCTCTTCCTGGAGGACCTTCTCTCCGTCGGACCCTGCCCCGACGGCCCCGCCCCCGGGGGCCCCGACGCCGGGGGCCCCGACGCCAAGGACTTGAGTGCGCAGCACGGCGCGCACGGGGGCGCGCCGTCCGTCCGGCGCGGGGCGCGACGGCACCTCCCAGGGCGTGGTTGGATCGAAGTAGCTGAGCCACGCGAGGGTCGTTCCGGAGGCGCTCGTCCAGCCGTGCAAGGCGACGAGGTCCATCGCGTCGGCGACGTAGGCCTGGCTCGTCGCGCGCGGGAGCACCGCGTCGACCCGCGTGACCAGGCTCGATCGTGTCGCGCTCGACGGCTCGGGGCTCGCTCGCCTCGACCGCAGCTGCTTCAGGTACACGTGGGTGAAGTTGTCCGTGCGCGCGGCCAGGGCCCAGCACTCGCCCTCGCAGCGCACGTCCCACAGGAGCTCCGCAGGCGCGCTGGGGTGCCCGCCGACCCGGACCACCTCCGTGCCGCGCACCGCGAGATCGCGTCCGAGGTGCGCGACGGTGATGACGTCGCCGGTCCCGCACGGGGGCTCGTCACAGCTCGGCGCTCGGGTGACGGCGACCATGCCGTCCTGGCGCCCCTCGAAGACGGGCAGGGTGCCGTCGTAGCCGCTCACCGGGACGGCGATCGCGGGCCCCTCCAGGGTCGTCCCCGCCGCGCCGAGGGGGGCGAGCAGCACGTTGCTCCCCACCAGCGGGCGCTGCCCCTGCTCTTCCCAGGCGAGGTACACGTCCCCGGCCGGCCCCGCGACGAGCTCGATCAGGTGCTGCTCTCCGCGCGGCGCCGTCGCCGCCCAGGGCTCCCCCCGCAGCGTCCCCTCGGGGCCGAGCTCCGCGAGCAGGATGCGTCCTCCGGAGCTCCGCCGTTCGGTCCAGGCGACGAGGGTCCGCTCGGTCGTCACCGCGAGGTCGATCTCCGGCCCCGGGCGACGCGCCTCGAGGCGCACCTCGGGGCGCGCGTCGCTCCCGTCGTCCGCCACGAAGCGCACGACGATCTCCGCCTCTTGCTCCGACGACTCGACGGTGGCCACGGCCGCCGATCGCCCGAAGGGCGCCAGCTGCCAGCCGAGGGTGCCCCGCGCCAGACGACGCGCGCGCCCTTCCGGACCCAGCGGCCCCGCGGGCACCGCGTACACGTCAGCCCGCGCTCCCGCGCGCTCCGCCCACACCACCAGGGCGCCGCGCGCCGTGGGCACGGCGTCGATCCAGACGATGGGCGCCGGGCTCTCCCCCAACACGTGGGGTCCCGAGCGCTGGATCCCTTCGGGTCCCAGATGCCTCGCCTCCACCAGGTACGCGCTCTCCAGGCGGCGCGTCGTGAGCAAGACGAAGCCCGAGGCGCCGCCGGGCACGAGGCGCATCAGATCGAGCCCCGCGGGCACGTCGCCGATGCGGAGGGGCGCCCCCGGGGAGCGATCCCGCGGCAAGGCCAAGGTGAACCACCCCGCGCCGTCCCCCTGCTCCACGGCCCAGGCGGCGAGCCGATCGTCTCCCTGCTCCGCCCAGTGGGGCCCGATGGTGCCCGCGCGCAGGCTCGCCACGAGCCAGTCCTCGACCTCCGCCGCGGGCGCCGAGGACGCGTCCCCTGGCGCAGGGGCGCTCCCCGGAGGGCGCGGCGACGCGCTCGCGCAAGCCACCAGCCACGCGGAGACGAGCCCGACCAACGCGGTCGGACGACGTCGAGTGTCCCCGAGGGAGCCGGTACGCACGGCGGGACCGTACGAGCAAGGGGGAGGTCGTTCAAGTCGGGCCGCGACGCGATCCCGCCGTCCCCCTCACGGCCCCGTCACAGCAGCCCGCGCCGCGACGCCTCGAGCGCCGCCTCCGCCCGCGATGAGATGTTCAGCTTTCGGTAGATGTCCTTGATGTACTTCGCCACCGTGTTCTCGGACACGGACAGGAGCGCGCCGACCTCGCCGCGCTGGAGTCCCCGCGCGATCAGCGACAGGACCTCCGTCTCCCGGCGGGTCAGCCCCGCCGAGCGCCCGCCCGCCGGAGCGCCCATCGAAGCGCTCCCGGGGCTTCGCGTCGCAGCCTGCGCGGCCACCCCGGCGCCCGAAGCCGCGCCGCCCCTCTGCTGCTGGAAGAACGTCAACATGCGCCGCGCCACCCGCGGCGACAAAGGCGGCAGCCCCTCGCTGACGGCTCGCAGCTGACGCACGAGGGCCGCCGACGCCTGATCTTTGAGGAGGTACCCCGCCGCGCCCGCGGACAGGACCGGAAAGAGGTGGTCGTCGTCGTCGTAGATCGTCGTGACGACGCAGAGCACCTCGGGGCGGGAGCGCTGCAGGTGCTCCAGGAGCTCGACCCCCGTGCCGTCCGGCAACGCCAGGTCCACCAGGGCCAACCCGAACTCCCACGACTCCTCGAGCAGGCCCTTCGCCTCCGCCAGGGTGCTCGCCCAGCGCACGCGACAGCCGGGAAACGCCGCCTCGGCCACCCGCCGCAGCCCCGCGGCCGCGGCCGCGTGATCCTCCACGAGGAGCACCTCCTCGTAGTGCGCCCGCCAGGTGGCGTCCTGGGTTCCGTTCCCAGCCCCGTCGGGGGCCTCGCCCGGAAGCCCGTCGCGACCTTCGGCCTCTTCCCGGGGCGCGTCCAGCGCGACCAACGACTCCTTCATGACGCCAACACCTCCGGGTGGGTCTCCTTCAAGGGGATGTCCAGCTCCAGGGACGTACCAGCGCCTGCGGCACCCGCCCAGGCGACCACGGGGTCCGGCAGCGTTCCCCCGCTCACCCGCCGGTCGCAGAGCTCGAGCGTGCCCCCGATGGCCCCGACGCGAGCGCGGAGATTGGTCAGCCCGCGCCCAGCGCCCGGCACGATGCGGCTCTCGGGGCCCTGCTCTCCGCCGCCCGCCGCGGGCGAGCGCACGCCGCGAGGCTCCGTCAGACCGATCCCGTCGTCCACGACGGAAAGGTACAAGCGATCGTCGCGAACCTCACTCAGGATCAGCACCCGCGTGGCGCGGGCGTGGCGCACCACGTTGGACACCACCTCCCGGAGTACCGCGGTCAGGTGCCGACAGACGCGCGGGCTCATGCGCGGCGTCGCCTCCGCGTCGCCGGACGTCGCTTCCGGATCGCTCACCTGCAGCGGCCACTCGAGCTCCACGCTGGCGGCACGCAGACGATCCGCCACCTCGTGCCGCAGATCCGCCAGGACCTCCTCGACGGGGAGATCCTTTTCTCCCGTCAGCTCGTGCACCACGGTGCGCATGTCGAAGAGCGCGTGACGGATGCCGTCGCGCGCCTGCTCCGCGCTCTCCGCGTACAGCCCCGTCAGCAGCTGGGCGCCGAGATGATCGTGGAGATCGCGGGCGATGCGATGCCGCTCCTCCTTCACGCCCCGCAGGAACGCCTCGCGGGCGCTCTCCGCGTGGTACATCAGCTGCACGAGCGCCTCCGCCAAGTCCCGGTGCCGAGGCGCGAACAGCCCGCGCCCCCCCCAGGGATACGCGAGACGCACCGCCGGCAAGGAGGCGATGGCCGGGACGGTCAGCTGGAGCCCCTCCCGAGCGATGACCACCCGCTCACCCCGGAGCGTGACGCGAGGGTCCACCTCGAGGGGATCGAAGACCTTCTTCAAGAGCCCCACCCACAGCGTGGCCCGCTCCTCGGAGTTCGCCGCGAAGGCCGCCCGGAGCACGTTCTGGAAGAGCTCCTGCTGGTCCACGCGTTTGCGCACCACGATCTTCTCCCAGAGCCAGTTGCGCACCGGGAGATAGGCGAGGCCGCAGATGGCCAGGGACACGCCCAGGGACACCGCCTGGCTCGCGCCGAGCACCAGGACGAGCGCCAGATCGAGCACGACCAGGGCGACCCCCGCCCCCAACCAGATCAGGATGCGCAGCGCCCACTCGTCGATGCCGAGCAGGCTGTGGCGGCGGAGCCCGAGCGCCAGGCCCACGTACATGAGCAGGAAGAAGCCGAAGGCGTATCCCTGCTGGATGGGCGGCAGCCCACCCACGAGGCTGCTCCCCGCCGTCGTGAAGACGAACAGCGCCGGTCCCGTGATCACCGCCGTGCCGACCCAACGCAGAGCCGCCCGGGCGCCGGGATCTCCCCGCGACGCGAGCCACTGCCCGCCCGCCAGGAGCATCGCCGTCACGGTCTCGAGCATCACGGGCATCCGCGAGCCGACGTCCTGGTTCGGCGCCAGATGGAGCAAGTCCGCCGCGAGCCAGGGCACGATCACCGCGGGGACGAGGAGGAGCCAGCGCGGCGGGACCAGCTGCTTCGGGTAGGAGGCCATGAGCGCCACCAGCGCGGCGCCGAACAGGAACGCGCCCGTGTGGTTGAGGGCGCTCAACGTGCGAAACCACGCGCCGTCGAGGACGAGCTCCCGGGTGCTGTAGGGCGCGGCGCTGACCGAGAAGACGAGGAACATCGCCCCCAGGGCCGCGAAGAGGCGCGCCCCCAGCATGCGCGGGCTGAGCGCGAGCACCCAGAGCCCGATCAAGAACCCGGCGCAGCCGGAGAAACACTGAAACCAGTAGACGAACGGCAAGGCCTCCAGGGCGCGACCCGTCGGCGCGATGGTGACGGGCGCGATGGTGACGGGCGCGATGGTGACGGGCGCGATGGTGACGGAGTCGCCGCTCGTCCCCCCCAGCACCACCTCCACGCGCTCCCCCTCGAGCAAGCGCGCCAACACCGTCTGGCGCTCGAAGAACGCCGCCATCTCTTCGTAGGTGTCCAGAAAGTCTGGCTCCTCGATCAGATCGGTGGCGCGGAGCTCGAAGCGCTCGCCCCCAGCGCCGACGAGCGCCACGACGGTGCTGCCCACCGGCACCTCCGCTCCCGGCCCCTGCGCAGCGACGACGTGCACCGTGCCCGCGTCGAAGTCCGCCGCGAGACGCAGCCCCAAGGACGGCGTCGCGAGCGCGAAGCTCGTCGCCCCCGCGACCGCCAACACGCAAATCACCGCGCCCGCCAGCAACACGCGCGCGGGGGACCGAAGCCTCTCGACGATCCAGCCCCAGAGCTTCGACCTAGTCATTCGTTCTGTTTTGCGAAGGCGCCGCGCGCGCGATCCAGAGAGCGCGTCCGGTCTCCCCCCTCGCAGGGCTCCTCCCGGGGAGCCCAGTAGAAACGGTTGGGTACGAGCGAGTGGGACAGGACCGACGCATGGTACCCGAATGGGTGATTTCGAGAAGGCGTTACGACTGATTACCTAGGCCTTCAGGGAGACGCTGCCAGACACCCCCCGGGCACGGGCGCTTCAGCGCGTGGTCCCGACTGGCGGCGCTCTGCCCTGCAGAAAGACCACCTATGAACTGGCGAATCCTGGCCCTGAGTGCCGGCGCCTTGCTCTCCCTCGCGTGCGCCCAGCCGCGCATCGTCCGGACGAGCACGGGCACCAAAGACCAAATCAAACTCCTGACCTCCGACGGGTCGACGCAGACCGTGATCCAGTGCCAGCGCGCGGGCAACGGTTCCCTGAAATCCTGCCACGAGCTGCCTGTCGAGCTCAACGATTGAGGAGATCGCGATGAAGAAACCTTTGCTCTCCCTGTGTCTGCTCGCGCTCTGCGCCGGCTGCTCCACCTATCAAGTCACTCGCATGGAGGACCACCCCTCGCGCCCCATCACGCGGCTCGAGGCCGTCAAACACACCAACTTCTTCCTCTGGGAGAAGGCCGAGCACCAGTTCTACCTGTGTGAGCAGCGTCAGGATCGCCTCGCCTGCCAGCTCGCCTGCGGCGGCAGCACCGACATCTACTGCCCCGAGGCTTTGGCCAGCGGCGCCGTCGTCAGCACCAACGTTCGATGAGGGAAACGACCATGAGGATCTCTACCCCCACCACCTCACGCACCACCTCCCTCGGCCTGGGACTCCTCGCGCTCCTGCTCGCCAGCGCCTGCGCGGGCCCGCCCAAGGTCATGACGAGCCACCAGTACCTGGCGGAGAACCGCAGCGCCAAGACGCTGCTCCAGGAGAGCGGCGCCACCGCCGGCGACGAGCAGAAGCTCTTCAACTACTTCCTGCGAATCTGCAACATCGAGGGGCCCCAAGAGCAGAAGTGCCAGGACACCCTGGTGCTGGAGAACGTCAGCCCGCGGTCCCTCTACTGAGTCGCCATCGAATCGATCGTCCCCGAGGCATGAAATGATGCGTACCCCACTGCTCGTCCTGGCCGCCGGCACCCTGCTGCTCGCGGGCTGCAGCACGACCACCCGCTCCGTCACCCACATCAACTGGTACGACGAGGCGGAGCAGAGCTCTGCCTATGTCGCTTACTGGGAAGGCCAATGCAGCAACACCGGCTGCGATCGCGGCGACTCCTACATCAAGCTCTGTCGCGTGAAGGAGGACAACACCCTCGCCTGCGAACAGCAGACCGAGGCGGAGAAGCTCCTCAACACCCACCGGTGAGCCGATTCGTCGATTGAGGCTCGTCGAGCGGAGGGGCGCGAGAGGCACTCCTCCGCTCGTCGCCGCGCTCATCGTCGAAGGGGCGCGCTCATCGTCCAAGGGGCGCGCTGGCCGTCGGAGGGCGATGCGCTGGCCGCAGGCCGTCGAACGGCGCGCCCTCTGTCAATGTGGCAGTTGGCCACCAGAATGACGCGCTGACCGTCAAGGCGCCGCCCCGCCGTGGGCCAGGTAGGGGCCAGGCGCGGCGACGCCCTCCGCCAAAATGACGCACTCTTCGCCAACATGGCAAAGG
>Ga0207873_1001081_pt1 | contig 27698 bp, 21 predicted proteins | sample BGWIniCompost_FD_187373 | JGI IMG/M metagenome (GOLD analysis project Ga0207873, IMG submission 187373) | Cellulose adapted compost microbial communities from Newby Island Compost Facility, Milpitas, CA, USA - BGW Initial Compost (SPAdes)... ...
GAGAGCGCGTACGGGACCTTGATGATCACCATGCGGTCGAGCAGCGCCTCGTTCTCCTTCTCCTGCAGGAACTTGTGGAACTCGGCCAGATTCGTATGCGCGACGATCGTCTCGTCGAGGTGGATCAGCGGGAAGCGCGAGACCTTGACGTTCTTCTCCTGCGTCATCGTCAACAGCAGGTAGAGGAACTCGCGCTTGACCTTCAGGATCTCGATCATCTCGAGCATGCCGCGGCTCGCCGCGTAGACGGCGCCCGACCACGACCAGGCACGCGGGTCGCCCTCGTCGCCGATCTGCGCCACCTTCGCGAGGTCGACGGAGCCGACGAGATCGGCGATATCCGCCGTCGTCGGGTCGTGCGGCGCGTACGTGCCGATGCCGACGCGGGACGCTTCGGAGATGAAGATGCGCTCGACCGGGACCTTGACGAAATCGCCTTCGAACTCGCGCTCGACGAAGTCGCGGGCCCACGGGGACAGCTCGCCGGTGACCTCGATGCCGTAGCGTTCGCGGAACTCGGGGCGGAGGCTTGCGGGAATGAGATTCAGCGGGTTCTCGTGCAGCGGGGATCCTTTGATCGCGTACAGTGCCCCCTCCTCGGTGCGGCTGTACTCCTCGAGCCCGCGCTTCAGCAGAATCGCGAGCGTCGATTTGCCGCCGGAGGGCGGGCCTAGCAGCAGAAGCAGGCGTCTGCCGACGTCGGATCCGGCCGCCGCGGCTTTGAAGTAGTCAGCGACGCGACTCAATGCCTCGTCGATTCCGAACAGCTCACGCTTGAACAGCTCGCGGCCGGCGGTGCTGTCCGGTGCGTCGGGATCGACCTGACGGCCGTGCCAACGCAGCATGTCCCAAATGTATTCGTGGCTGGTCCGGGCCAGGGCGGCCGGATTGGTCGGCAGGACTTGGGATAGGAAATCCCCGAAAGTGCCTTCCCAGCGCTGAGCGCGATGGAGCCGGCTGAAAGAGCTCAACGTCTCGATGAAGTCATCCGAACGTTTCGGTTCCTCTTCGATAGAGATAGACATCTCCTTCCCTCCGGCGCGCGCGAGCCCCCCTGTCGCAGGAGGTCGCCGGCATGTTTACGTCAGCCTGCTCACGTCTCCCCCCGTTGCACGAGACGTGCCGCAGCCCTTCCCAATTCGTCATCTATTGAGACGATGACGACAGCGAATTGTTCACTCACGGCTACGCACGAACACAAAAATCGAGAAACGACGCATCGCGGTCTTCACATTCCAGACTCTGCGACTTCGAGGAAGAAATGGCAAGTGGGCGATGCACAAGTTTTTTGTCGTAGGCTCGCGACGAGAATGTCAAGCATGAGATTCAGTTCTCATTCATGTTCGCGCGCGGTGCCCCGGCCCGGTGTCCGTGCATCGAGACGGTGCGCGGCTCGAGCGACGCCGCGGCGCGCCCGAGACGTTTCGTGACGGCGTACACATTCTGAAAATGCGAACGAATCCCAAGCTTTCGTTCGACCCTCGTGCCGTAGAGCCGCGTTCGCGATAAACTGATCGAATTCGCGTCGCGAGACCGCACGTCGGCGCGAAGGCCGCTCGCCAACGCGATGAAGGGCGAAGGCCGAGCGCAGGGCGGGAAGAGAGCACGTCGGCTCTCGCGCAACCGCCGGAACGAGGAGCGTACCGGATCGGGGACGATCGTTGACGCGCAGTGTTCCGTAAGCTAGCCTCGAATCGGTTCGGCGGCGGCACATCGTGCACGACCGCTCGAGGTTCGAGGGGAGGAGGGCCTAGGGGCCGGAGCGCATGGCGATGTAGCGCTCCGGCCCCTTGTCTTTTTGGCCACCGTGAGGCGCGTGACCATTCTCGCGACATGGTGCGAAACATTCTCGCGACATGGCGCGAACGCCGAAATCTCGACCACCGCGAGCCCTCTTCGCGCCGTGCCGTCCATTGTCGCTCACTCGCGCTCGCTCGACATTCCGTCCGAATCACGTGGCGCGCGAATGCGCTCGCCGCCTCGGGGGCGTTTTCTTAAACGAACGTTTGACAAGATTAAACGCACGTTTAAGATGAACGAATGGACCGGCGGCAATCGGCACGCCGCGCGAGCGCGAAGACGCGCCACGACGCGGCTACCCGCGGCGGATCGGCGCGTCGCTTCCGTGGAGGCTTCTCGCGCGGCGGCGCGACGCGCGACGCGCTGATCGATGCCGGTATTCGCGTGTTCGGCCGCGACGGTTATCACGCCGCGACGACGAAGGCGATCGCGAGCGAAGCGCGCGCGAACCAGGCGTTGATCTCCTACTACTTCGGCGGCAAGGAAGGGCTGTATCGCGCGGTGGTCGAGCGGATCGTCGACATGGTCGCGGCGCGTATCGGCCCGGTCGCCGCGGAGATGGAAGCGGCGCTCGCGACCGGCATCGCGGCGAGCGCCGCACGAGCAGCATATCTCGAGCGGATCTTCGAGCTGCTCGATCGTTTCGTCGACGTGCTGTCGTCCGACGAGTCGGCGGCTTGGGCCGGGATCATCGTGCGCGAGCAGCAGGAGCCGTCGCCGGCTTTCGAGATCCTCTACGAGCGATTGCAGGGTCGCTTGCTCGCGCGTCTCGCGGCGCTGGTCGCGCGCGTGCGCGGACGAAGGACTCCGACGGCCGACGATCGGTTGACCGTTCTCACGATCATCGGGCAGGCGCTGATCTTCCGCGTCGCGCGGGCGTCGGCGTTGCGTTTCACCGGATGGTCGCGCCTGGAGCCGGCGCAGAAGGCGAGGATCAAGAAGATCTTGCGGCGTAACGTGCGAGCTTTGCTCGCGGAGGCGAAGCGGGATGCGTAGGCGAATCGCGATCGTCGTCGTCCTGCTGCTTGCCGCCCTTGCGGTATTCGGCTGGCAGCGCAGCCAGCGCGCCGACGACCGACCGCTGACGCTCTACGGCAACGTCGACATCCGCGAGGTAAGCCTCGGCTTTCGCGTCGCGGGACGTCTCGCGAAGATGCATTACGAGGAGGGCGATCGCGTCGAAGCCGGCGCGCTGCTCGCGGCACTCGACGACGAGCCGTATCGCGAAGCGCTGCGCGCGGCGAAGGCGCGCGTCGGCATCGCCGAGGCGCGGCTCGAGCTCGTCAGGGCAGGCAACCGGCCGCAGGAGATCGAGCGGGCAGAGGCGAGCGTCGCCGAGGCACGCGCGGCGCTGCGTAACGCCGAGCAGGAGCTCGCACGGCAGCGCAGCCTCGACGAGCGCGGGCTGACGTCGAAGAGCGATGTCGATCTCGCGGCTGCGCGCGCGGACGAGGCGGCGGCTCGCCTTCGCGCGGCGGAGGAGGCGCTCGCGCTCGCACGCGCCGGTTTCCGTGACGAGGAGATCGCCGCCGCGGAGGCCGAGCTCGAGCTCGCGCGCGCCGAGGCGGCGATCGCCGAGACCGATCTCGAGGACGCGCGGCTGTACGCGCCGTCGAGCGGCACGTTGATCACTCGCATCCGCGAGCCCGGCGCGATCGTCGGCGCCGGTGAGCCCGTCTACACGTTGTCGCTCGACGAGCCGGTGTGGATCAGAGCCTATGTCGCGGAGCCCGATCTCGGGCGCGTCGCGCCCGGAATGCGGGTGCGCGTGCACACGGATGCGGGCCGCAGCTATCGCGCGCAGGTCGGCTTCGTGTCGCCGCGCGCCGAGTTCACGCCGAAAACCGTCGAGACGGCGACGGCGCGGACCGATCTCGTTTATCGCGTTCGCCTCGTCGTGATCGACCCCGACTCGGGGCTGCGCCAGGGCATGCCGGTCACGGTCACGTTCGACGACGCGGAGTGACATGCACGGCGAGGCCGCGATCGTTCTCGACGGCGTCGCGAAGCGCTTCGGCACGACGTGGGCGCTTTCAGGGATCAGCGCGCGGATCGAGCCCGGTCGGCTGACCGGGATCGTCGGGCCGGACGGCGCGGGCAAGACGACGCTGATGCGCCTGATGGGGGCGCTGCTTGCGCCGACCGAAGGGCGGATCGAGGTCGCCGGCCGCGACACCGTGCGCGACGCCGAAGAGATCCACGTGCTCGCCGGCTACATGCCGCAGCGCTTCGGGCTGTACGAGGATCTGACCGTCCAGGAGAACCTCGATCTTCACGCGAAGCTGCGGGGGCTCTCGGCGGCGGAACGCGAACGCGCGTTCGCCGAGGTGCTCGCGTTTACCGAGCTCGGCCCGTTCACCGGTCGGCTCGCGGGCAAGCTTTCGGGCGGCATGAAGCAGAAGCTCGGCCTCGGCTGCGCGCTGCTCGCACGCCCGCGCGTGCTGCTGCTCGACGAGCCGAGCGTCGGGGTCGATCCGCTGTCGCGGCGCGAGCTCTGGGACATCGTGCGGCGGCTCGCGGCCGAGGGCATGACCGTCGTCTGGTCGACGTCGTATCTCGACGAGGCCGAACGATGCGACGACGTGCTGCTTCTCGACGAAGGCCGAATCGAGTTCGCCGGCCCTCCCGGCGAGCTCCGAGAGCGCGTCGCCGCGCGCTCGTTCCTGATTCTCGACGTCGACGATCGGCGGCGCGACGTGCTGCGTCGCGCGCTCGACCTGCCGGGCGTGCGCGACGGCGTCATACAAGGCCGGGCGGTGCGAGTCGTGTTAGCGGGTGCCGACGGCGGCGCGGCGGACGCGGCCCGGGCCGCGCCGCTCGCGCCGGACGGCGCCGCGCTCGCCGCCGTCGACGCGCTCGCCCGCGCCGAGGGCGGCACGATGCGGCAAGTCGCGCCGCGCTTCGAGGATGCGTTCATCGACTTGCTCGGCGGCGGGCCGGGCGGGCGCTCGCCGCTCGCGGAGCGCATGGAGCCCGTTCGCCTCGACACCGAGATCGCGGTCTCGTGTCGGCACCTCACGAAGCGCTTCGGGACGTTCACGGCGACGGACGACGTGACGTTCGACGTCCGCACGGGAGAGATCTTCGGCCTGCTCGGCCCGAACGGCGCGGGCAAGTCGACGACGTTCAAGATGCTCTGCGGCCTGTTGCGTCCGACGTCGGGGCGCGCCGAGGTCGCCGGAATCGATCTCGCGCGCGCGGGCGGCGACGCGAAGCAGCGCGTCGGCTACATGGCGCAGAAATTCTCGCTGTACGGGCTCTTGTCGGTGCGTCAGAACCTCAAGTTCTTCGCCGGTATCTACGGCATCGCCGGCGCTTTGCGCCGCCGGCGCATCGACGAGATGGTCGAGACGTTCGAGCTCGGCCGTTTTCTGAACAGCTCGCCGAACGAGCTGCCGCTCGGCTTCAAGCAACGTCTCGCGCTCGCCTGCGCGCTGATGCACCGGCCCGCGGTGCTGTTCCTCGACGAGCCGACCTCGGGCGTCGATCCGATCACGCGGCGCGAGTTCTGGATGCACATCAACGGTCTCGTCCGCAAGGGCGTCACGGTGCTGGTCACGACCCACTTCATGGACGAGGCGGAGTACTGCGACCGCGTCGCGATGATCCATCGGGCGCGCCTCATCGCGCTTGCGCGGCCGGACGAGCTCAAGGCCGCGGCGGCGAGCGCGGAGAATCCCGCGCCGACGATGGAGGACGCGTTCATCGCGATGATCGAGTCGCACGCGGGCGTCGAGGAGCGAGCCGCATGACGAGCCGCCGCCGTTTCAACGCCGCGCGCCTCCTGGCGATCGTCCGCAAGGAAAGCTTTCAGATCGTGCGCGATCCGTCCAATCTCCTGATCGCGTTCGTCCTGCCGGTCGTGTTGCTGTTTCTGTTCGCGTTCGCCGTATCGCTCGACATCGACGAGGTCGCCGTCGGCGTCGTCGTCGAGAATCAGGGGGCCGCGTCCGCCGAGCTCGGCGCGGCGTTCGCCGCGACCCGCTATTTCGATACGCGCTTCGCGCGCGATCGACGCGAACTCGAGCCGCTCGTCGTCGCGGGCGAGCTGCGCGGCCTCGTCGTGATCCCGCAGGATTTCGACGCGGCGCTCGAGCGAGGCACGCCCGCCAGGCTCCAAGTCCTGACCGACGGCGCGGCACCCAATACGGCGGGCTTCGTCGCGAACTACGCGCGCGGCGTCGCCGAGGCGTGGTGGTCTTCGCAGCGCGCGGAGGCCGGCGTCGACGAAGAGCGTGGGCCGAGCGTGCGCGTCGAGCCCAGGTTCTGGTACAACCCCGAGCTTTCGAGCCGGGCGTTCATCGTGCCGGGCGCGATCGCGATCGTGATGACGATGATCGGCACGATGCTGACCGCACTCGTCGTCGCGCGCGAATGGGAGCGCGGGACGATGGAGGCGATCATCGCGTCGCCGATCGGCATCGGCGAGTTTCTCGTCGGGAAGCTCGCGCCTTATTTCGTGCTGGGGCTCGGTGCCACGCTCGCGTGCGCGTTGACCGCCGAGCACGTCCTCGGCGTGCCGATGCGCGGCTCGGTCTTCGCGCTGCTCGCGCTCGGCAGCGCTTTCCTCGTGCCGGCCTTGGGCCTCGGGCTCCTGATCTCGGCGGCGACGAAGAACCAGTTCGTCGCGTCGCAGCTCGCGCTCTTCTCCGGTTTCCTGCCGGCACTGCTCCTCTCGGGCTTCCTGTTCGAGATCGAGAGCATGCCCCTGCCGCTGCAATGGCTCACGCATGTCGTCGCGGCACGCTACTTCGTCGAGAGCCTGCAAACGCTTTTCCTGACCGGGGACGTTTGGTCCGAGTTCGCCCGGTCGATCGCGGCGCTCGTCGCGATCGGCGGGGTGCTCTTCGCCCTCGCCGCGCGGAATACGCGCAAACGGCTGGAGTGACGGGCGGATGAGGTTCCAGAGGCTCGTCGCGCAGATCCGCAAAGAGATACTGAGCGTGCTGCGGGATCCCCGAACGCGCGCCGTGCTGATCGGCCCTCCGCTGCTGCAGCTCTTCGTCTTCGCGTTCGCCGCGACGCTCGAGGTCGAGAACGTATCGCTCGCGGTGCTCGACCTCGACGGCGGGAAATGGTCGCACGAGCTCGTCCAGCGGGTTCGCGCGACGCGGATGGCGGGCGACGTGCTGGTCGTCGAATCGCACGATGCGCTCGCGGAAGCCGTCGACGCGCGCCGCGTGCTCGCCGCGATGGCATTCCAGCCGGACTTCTCGCGCCGGATCGAGGCCGGTCTTCCCGCGGACGTGCAGATCGTGCTCGACGGCCGGCGCGGCAACTCGGCGCAGATCGCGCTCGGCTATCTCCAGTCGATCGTCGCCGAGCTCAACGCCGACCTTGCCGTGCTGCGCGGCGGCCGGCCGCCGCGGACGATCGCGATCGACGTGAGGCATTGGTTCAATCCGAACCTCGAGTACCTGTGGTTCACCGTGCCGTCGCTCGTCGGCATCCTGTCGATGTTCTCGGCGCTGATCATCACGGCGCTGTCCATCGCGCGCGAGCGCGAGCTCGGAACGTTCGAGCAGCTTCTCGTCTCGCCGGCATCGCCGCTCGAGATCATCGCCGGAAAGTGCATCCCGGCGGTCGTCATCGGCACCGTGCTCGGGTCCGTGATGCTCGCGGCGGGTATCTTCTTGTACCGCATCCCGTTCACCGGCTCGGTGCTCTTGCTCTATGCCGCGCTCGTCGTGTTCATTCTGTCGGTCGTCGGCGTCGGGCTCATGATCTCTTCGATCAGCCGCACGCAGCAGCAGGCGATCCTCGGGGCGTTCTCGGCCGGAGTGCCGCTCGTGCTGCTGTCGGGTTTCGCGACGCCCGTCGAGAACATGCCGCCCGTGCTTCAGGCGCTCGCGCAAGCGGATCCGTTGAAGCACTTCCTCGTGATCGTCCAGGGATCCTTTCTCAAGGCGCTGCCGCCCGATGTCGTTCTCGAGACGCTCGTGCCGATCTTGCTGATCGCCGCCGTCACGCTCACGGCCGCGCTCTTCTTCGTTCGCGGACGACTCGAGTAGCGAAAGCCGCCGCCCGTCCCGATGACGACGTTGTGCTTTCGCCACCGCCCGACATTCGCGCGATCAAGAAAACAACGCCGAATGGCATGAACGTTGCTCGAATTTCGGGGCACTCACTACGGACGTTGTTTTCTCGAGACCGAGGCGCGGGCTTCTGATGCAGGAGCGCCGCGCGAGTCCGCCCGCTGGGTGACCGCGTCGTGCGGCACATCGAGCTTCGGGTGTCGTTGGGGTCGCAGTCCCGGAGCGATCTTCGAATCGAGATCGCGAGGAGCAGCCATGAACGTTCGGAAATCGGGCCCGTCGCCGGACGCCTCGAGCCGGCGTCGTTCGTCTCGCGCGTCGTCGAATTTCCTCGGGGCCGGTGCCTTCGCATTGCCGCTTTCGCTCGTCACCGGTATCGCCGGCGCGCAGGCGCCGAGCCAGGAGCCCCGGCCGGTCGAGGAAGTCGTGGTCACCGGCACGCGCATTCAGCAAACGGGCATGGTCACGCCGACGCCGGTGACGTCGGTCGGGAGTCAGGATCTCCAGGCGATGGCGCCCGGCAACCTGATCGACTCGCTGAGCCAGTTGCCGCAGTTCTTCAACAACGATACGCCGCAGACGCAGTTCAATTTCGCGGGCAGCGCCGGCGCGAGCAACCTCAACGTGCGCGGGATCGGCTCGAACCGCACGCTGGTGCTGCTCGACGGCCGCCGCATCGTGTCGTCGAATCGACTCGGCACGACCGATATCAACGTCTTCCCGGAGGGGATTCTCGAGCGCGTCGAGGTCGTGACCGGCGGGGCATCGGCCGCATACGGCTCGGATGCCGTCGCCGGCGTCGCGAACTTCGTGCTGAACACGGAATTCGTCGGCTTCGATTCGCACTTGCAGGGCGGCATCACCGACCGCGGCGACGCGGAGAGCTTCGAGGCCTCTGTGACCTATGGCACGGAAATCGGCGAGCGCGGCCACCTGATCGCGTCCGCGGACGCTTACGATTCGCGCGGCGTCGACGGCTACGAGGACCGCGATTGGTACCAGGGGTGGGGCACGGTGACGAACCCTGAATGGGTCGCGTCGGGAGGGGCGGTCGGGCCTCAGCTCATTATCGCGCCGAACGTCGTATCGACGGAGTACACGTTCGGCGGGCTGATTCGCGCGCCCGGAACCCCGCTCGATCGGCTGATGTTCCTGCCGGACGGCTCGGTCGCGCCGTTCCAGACGAGCCGACTGTCCGTGCTCGACACCGGAACCCAGTCGCAGTCGATCGCGCCCGAGTTCGGCGGCGGCAGCGGCGACAACATCGAGGCCGATCGCGGCGGCGAAGGCGGACTCGTGCCGAGCATCGATCGCGAGAGCGCGTTCCTGCGCTACGAGCACCAATTGTCCGACGGCCTGAGTCTCTTCGGGCAGCTCATCTACGGCAAGAGCGTGACGAACTCGCCGGCGTTCACGTCGCTGATGTTCGGGCCGTGGCAGGCGACCCTGTTCGCCGATAACGCGTTCTTGCCCGAGTCGGTGCGCACGTTGATGGCGGAGGTAGGGCTCTCGTCGGTCGGTTTCTCGCGGCTCGCGAGCACTCGCGATCTCGGCGTCGCGCGCTTCGAGCAGGAGAACAAGACGATGTCCGGAACCGTGGGTTTCCGGGCCGAGCTCTCGGGCGGCGGGATATTCGACGGCTGGACGCTCGACGGCTACTACCAGCTCGGTCGCAACGAGAACCGCATACGCGAGTTCAACTATCCGCGCGTCGATCGAATCTTCATCGCGATGGATTCGGTCTTCGCGCCCGACGGATCGATCGTCTGCCGCGCGGCGCTCTTCGATCCGGCGACGTTCGGCGATTGCGTTCCGCTCGACCTGCTCGGAGAAGGCCGCGCGTCGCAGGAGGCGATCGCGTGGGCGACCGAAGGCACGAAGCGCGTGCTCGCCGATCTCGAGCAGACCTTCGCGGAGGTCGTGATGAACGGCGAGATCCTCACCGAGCGCTCGGCCGGGCCGTCCGGGCTCGCGTTCGGCGTTTCGTTCCGCGAGGACACGATCGACCAGGTCGTCGACGACGTGACGAATCCGACCAACGATCAGAGCGCCGTCGTCGTTCCGTTCAACGATCCTGCGCGCGGCATTCAGGGAATCCCGCTCGGCTTCGCCGGCACTGCGACCGGATTCCAGTTCTCGACGTCTCCGAATATCCAGGGCGGCTTTCGGGTCCGCGAGATCTTCGGCGAGTTCCTGTTCCCGATCGTGGCCGATGCCGCGGCAGCGGATCGGCTCGACCTCAATCTCGCGGCTCGCCTTGCCGACTACTCCGGAAGCGGCAGCATCTGGTCCTACAAGGCGGGTCTCGACTGGCAGATCGTGCAGCCGCTTCGCCTCCGCGGCACGTTCTCGCGCGACGTTCGCGCCGCGACGCTCGCGGAGCGCTTCGACGCGCAAGGGCAGGGGGCCTCCGCAGAGGATCCGCTGCTCGGCGATATCAGCTATGCGTTCGGCCAGATCATCGGCGGCAATCCCGAGGTCGATCCCGAGGAGGCCGATACGCTCACGATCGGCTTCGTCTATCAGCCGAACGCCGTGCCCGGTCTCTCGCTCGCGACCGACTGGTACGAGATCGATATCGCGGGCGCGATCGATCAGCTCGGCGTGCAGCGCATCATCGACGATTGCAACGCGGGCGCGCTCGAGCTGTGCGAGCTCATCACTCGCTCGGACGAGCCTTTGCCCGGCGAGCCGGTCGGACGCATCACCCAGGTGCGGAACGTGTTCCTGAACGTGTCCGCGGCGAAGGTGCGCGGCGTCGACCTCGAAGGGACGTACACCACGGAGCTCGGCAACGGCTCGATCGCGCTGCGCGGCCTCGTCAGCTATCTCGACGAGAACTCGATCACGAATATCGGTGCGCCGAAGGACAACGAGGCCGGAGATATCCTCGCCGGCCTCCCGCGCTGGAAGGCGACGGCGCATTTCATCTGGAACCGCGGGCCGTTCTCGGTCTTCGTGCAGGAGCGCTACATCGGCGGCGGCAAGCGCAACAACGACGATGCGGAAGGCAACGTGACGCTCCCCCCGGGCTCGACTGGCGTCACGATCAGCGACAACACGGTGAATGCCGCGCTCTACACGGACTTGCAGGTGAGCTATACGCTCGATCGGCCCGGCGGCACGACGTGGCGCGTCTACGCGAACGTCAATAACGTCTTCGACGAGGATCCGCCGATCGTCGCCGGGTTCTTCAACTTTTTCGGCTCGACGCAAGCGCAGGAAGCGCTGCACGACGTGCTCGGCCGACGGTACACGGCGGGCTTCGCGGTCCAGTTCTGAGGCAGGGAGGCGGCGCGGCTCGAGTCGCCGCGGAGGGCGTGGCGTGCGCTATCGCTCTTCGCGGGAGCGCTGCAGGCACGTGCTGCGCGCTGCGGTCGCGGCATCCTGCCGCTCACGCTCCCGCGAAGAGCGATAGCGCACGCCCAGCGCCGTCATCGAATATCCACAGAATCTGTGGATAAGGTTGTGGAAACGCGGCGGGTATTGGCGGGCGAGCCGCGCGACTGCTAGCTTTCCGTCGAGTTGATCACAAAACCGTCACGTTACGCCTTCAGCCGGTAGCCGGTTCTGAATATCCACGCGACGATGATCAGACCGATCGACAGGAAGCCCAGGGTCATCACGACGCTGACCGCGACGTGCACGTCGGAGATCTCGTAGAAGCTCCAGCGGAAGCCGCTGATCAGGTACACGACCGGATTGAACAGCGTGATCTTCTGCCAGACCTCGGGCAGCATCTCGATCGAGTAGAACGTGCCGCCGAGGAACGCGAGCGGCATCACGATCAGCATCGGCACGAGCTGGAGCTGCTCGAAGCTCTGCGCCCAGATGCCGATGATGAAGCCGAGCAGGCTGAACGTCACGCACGTGAGCACGAGGAAGACGATCATCCAGACCGGATGCTCGATGTGCACCGGCACGATGAAGGAGGCCGTTGCGAGGATGATGAGGCCGAGCATCGCCGACTTCGTCGCCGCCGCGCCGACGTAGCCGAGCAGGATCTCGACATACGAGATCGGCGCGGAGAGCACTTCGTAGATCGTGCCCGTGAAGCGCGGAAAATAGATGCCGAACGACGCGTTCGCGAGGCTCTGCGTCAAGAGCGACAGCATGATCAGGCCCGGCACGAGGAACGAGCCGTAGTTCACGCCCTCGATCTCGTCGATGCGCGAGCCGATCGCCGCGCCGAACACGACGAAATAGAGCGACGTCGACAGCACCGGCGAGACGATGCTCTGCAGCAGCGTCCGCCACGTGCGGGCCATCTCGAAGAGATAGATCGCTTTGACGGCGTAGAGATTCATGCCGATCTTCTCACGAGGCTGACGAAAATATCCTCCAGCGAGCTTTGCGTCGTGTGCAGGTCCTTGAACGCGATGCCGGCGCGCTGCAGGTCGCCGAGGAGGGCGGTGATTCCGGTCCGCGCCGCGTGCGTGTCGTACGTGTAGATCAGCTCCGAGCCGTCGTGGTTCAGCTCGAGGTCGTAGCCGTCGAGCTCCGACGGCACCGCGGGCAGCTTCTCGGCGAGGTGCAGCGTGAGCTGCTTCTTGCCGAAGCTCCTCATCAGCACGGCTTTGTCCTCGACGACCGCAAGCTGGCCGCGGTTGATGACGCCGACGCGGTCGGCCATCTCCTCGGCCTCCTCGATGTAGTGCGTGGTGAGGATGATCGTCACGCCCGAGTCGCGGAGCTCGCGCACGAGGTTCCACATGTCCTGCCGCAGCTCGACGTCGACGCCCGCGGTCGGCTCGTCGAGGAACAGCACCTCGGGCTCGTGCGACAGGGCCTTCGCGATCATCACGCGGCGTTTCATGCCGCCGGAAAGCGCGAGGATCTTCGAGTCCTTCTTGTCCCAGAGGGAGAGGGCTTTCAGCACCTTCTCGACGTGCGCGGGATCGGGCGGCTTACCGAACAGGCCGCGGCTGAAGCTGACCGTGGCCCAGACCGTTTCGAACGCGTCGGTCGTGAGCTCCTGCGGCACGAGCCCGATCTTCGCGCGGGCCGCCCGGTAATCGCGGATGATGTCGTGGCCGCCGACGGTGACGCGGCCCTCCGTCGGCGTCACGATGCCGCACACGATGCTGATCAGCGTGGTCTTGCCGGCCCCGTTTGGACCGAGCAGCGCGAAGATCTCCCCGCGGCGGATGTCGAGGTCGATGTTCTTCAGCGCCTCGAAGCCGCTCGCGTAGCGTTTCGAGAGTCCGCGGATTTCGATGATCGATTCGGTCGACATGCCGGATATCGAGCCCAGGGCGTGACGGCCCGGGCGTGCCAAAGCTCCCCATGGGTGATGCCGATCGGAGTGTTTCCGGCGGCGCAAGGTCGCCATTCTCCACGGAATCGGGGTGCTTTTCTAACGTCTTGGCGGAGCGCACCGATACCCGCCGCGTCCCGCGTACCGGCGGGCGCCGACCGTGCCGCGCGGTCGGCCGTAGGTCTGAAACTTGCGGAAAATCAAGCGTTAACATTCACCGTTAACAACCGTTAATTGCGTGACAGATCCGGTGCCGTCGACCAGTATCGCGGCGGCTTCAGCTTTGCACGGATTGCACGAACCATGAGCGCCACAGCGTCGATCGAACTGACTCGGGCTCCTCTCGCCGCCCACATCGCCGCAGCGCTCGGCGGTATCGCGGCCGCCGGCTTGCTGCCGGTGACCGGTCTCCACGCGCAAGAGAACGCCGGTCCGTCGATCGAGGAGGTCGTCGTTTTCGGCCGCGCGACCCGGCTCGTCGGAGCCGCCGGCGCCGCAAGCGAGGGGCGCGTCGGCGGCGCCGACCTCGCCGTGCGGCCGCTGCTTCGCGTCGCCGAGGTGCTCGAGGCCGTGCCGGGCCTGATCGCCGCCCAGCATTCGGGGACCGGAAAGGCGAACCAGTATTTCCTGCGCGGCTTCAACCTGGATCACGGCACCGATTTCTCGACGTACATCGACGGCGTGCCGTGGAACCTGCGCAGCCACGGGCACGGCCAGGGCTATCTCGACGTGAACGGGCTGATGCCGGAGATCATCGACAGCATCGAGTACCGCAAAGGCCCGTATCGCGCGAGCGTGGGCGACTTTTCGATGGCGGGCTCGTCGCACATCGAGACGATCGACGGTTGGGATCGCCCGTTCGTGTCGCTCGAGACGGGCGAATTCGGCTGGCGGCGCATCGCGACGGGCGGCACCACCGATGTCGCGTCCGGCCGGCTGACCGGAGCCGCTCAGTGGAAGACCTACGACGGCCCGTGGCAGCTCGAGGAGGACCTCGACTTGTCGTCGGTCTGGGGCAAGTACGCGCGTGAGACCGGATTCGGCCGCCTCGACTTGACGCTCCACGGCTATCGCGCGACGTGGCGGCCGACGGAGCAGATCCCGGAGCGAGCGATCGGCACGCCCGTGTGCGCGGACGAGTTCTGCTCGCTCGACCCGACCGCGACCGGCGAGACGACGCGCTGGATCGCGGGCGCCGAGCTCGAAGGCGAGCGCTGGAACGCCACCGGGTATCTCCAGTATTACGACTGGAGCATGCTGTCGAACCCGACGTACGACTATCAGATCAGGCAAGCCGATCGGCGCTGGACGCTCGGCGGCCGTATCGAGCGCAACCTCGTGCAGCGCGCGGCGCTCGACGTCGACGTCGGCGGCGAGCTGCGCTACGACGATATCGGCAGGGTCAGGCTCGATCACACCGAGAACGCGCTCTTCGTCGAGAACATCAGCGACAACGCGATCCGGGAGACCTCGCTCGGCGTCTATGCGGAGGCGACATGGGTGCCGACCGAGCGGCTTCGCGTGCTCGCGGGCTTGCGCGGCGACGTCTACGATTTCGACGTCACCGCGAGATCGCCCGGCAGCGCGTCGGGCAGCGAGCGCGACAGCCAGGTTTCGCCGAAGCTCGGTGCCGCGTGGGCCGCGACGGATAACGTCGAGCTCTATGCGAACTGGGGCCGCGGCTTTCATTCGAACGACGCGCGCGGCGTCGTGAACCGCGACGAGCCCGTGCCCGGGCTCGTCGAAGGCACGGGCTACGAGGCGGGCGCACGCTTCGAGGTCGGCGACCTGACGTTGACGGCCGCGTATTGGTGGCTCGATCTCGACAGCGAGCTCGTCTTCGTCGGCGACGCGAACTCGGTCGAGCCGTCGGAGGCGTCGGAGCGGCGCGGCTACGAGATCGCCGCGTTCTGGCGGCCGATCGAGTGGCTCGGCATCGACGCCGTCTATACGGGCAGCCGCGCACGCTATGCGAGCGAGGTCGACGGCGGCTTTCGTATCGACGGGGCGATCGAGCACGCGGGGCAGCTCGGCGTCTCGGCCGTGACCGGCCCATGGGAGGCGAGCGTGCGGCTCCGCTATCTCGGACCGTACGCGCTCCTGCCGGACAACTCCGTCCGCGCCGAGAGCGAGACGCACGTGAACCTGCGCGCCGCGTACACCGCGGGCCGGATGACGTTCTACGGCGAGCTGCTGAACGCGTTCGACGAGAAGGGCAAGGATATCGTCTACTGGTACGAGGCTTATGTCGAAGGTCTCGACGCCGTCGAGGACGGGCCCGGGCTTCCTTCGGAAAGGATCGATTGCAGCGTCGTGAACTGTCGCATGAGCCGCGCCGAGGAGCCTCGAACCGTTCGCGTCGGCGTCACGTATCGATTCTGAGCGCGACAAGGAGACGTCCGGGGACCGCGTGGGGGATACGCGGTCCCCGGGCTCGCGCGACCAGGCCTGCATCAGAAGTAGAGATGGAGCTCCGCGAACAGCACGTCGCGGTTGCTCACCGCGTCTTCCGGCACGCCGTTGTAGAAGCGGGCTCCGATGCGCGACTGCACGTGCTGCATCGGCGAATGCTCCCAGACGATGCTGTAGCGCTCGCGTTCGTCCTCGTCCACGTCGTTGTCCGGGTCGTGCCACTCGTACGTGACCTTGAGGTTGTGCCCGCGCCGGAAGCGCAGGTTGCCCTCCACTAGAGTGACTTCCGCGTCGCGCTCGCCGCCGTCGACGTCGTCGGTGACGAGATCCGCCTCGGCGAGCCAGCTGATCGGCCCAGTGCGAAACCCGACGAAGGCACCGACCATCTCGCGATCGCCGAGAGCGGCGTTGTTGTAGTTGTAGCTCGCGCCGACGCGAAAGCGAGGCGCGACGTACGCGCCGCGCAGGCTCGTCTGCTTGCCGGTGTCGCTCTCGCCGCCGCCCGCGGTGCCGTTCGTCACGGCGAGCTGCGCGGACCAGCGCGGCAGCTCGACGCCGAGCTCGACGCCGTGGTCGGCGGTATCGAAGTTGATGCCGGTGATCTGCCGCACGAATGCGGTGTCGTCCTCGAGGCGCAGCCCGAACGGCAGGACGAATTTGCCGGCCTTGATCGTGTAGCGGCCGTTCGCCGGCGTCACTAGAGCGAAAGCTTCGCGGGCGATCGCGCCGCCGGGCGCGATCCGCTCGTCGACGTAGAGCGTGACTAGGTTCGGCACCGCGCGGAACGCGGCGTGGAGATCCGCGCGGCGGAGCTCGAACTCGGATAGCGAATCGCCGTCCGGCACATCCTCGTGCTCGAAGCTCGCGCGAACGTTGCCGCCGACGGCGAGGTATCGGTTGATCTCGCCGAGCCAGCCCGGCGCGTCTTCCGCACCGAGCGTCACGACCCTTCGAGCGAGCTCGTTTTGCGCCCACGCGTTGCCGTAGACGTTACGCATGCCGCCGCCCGACGGATTCATGTGACACATCGAGCACTTGAATCCGCTCTGCACCGCAAGATAGGGCTCGGCGAAGGCCGCCGGCGCGCAGAGCGCGGCGCCGACGAGCAAGGTCGTCGATATCCGCCACCTCATCGAGCGTGGCTCCTCAGCGCTCCGCGCCGGCGGCGATCCAGTTGCGGATCGCTGCGATCGTCGCGGCGTCGAGCGGCTCGCCTCCGAGCGGCATTCGCTCGCCTACCGCCGCGGTGCCCTCGACCTTCTGGACGAGATAGCTCGAGTCCGGATCGCCGGGCTCGACGCGGGCGATGGCCGAATCCTCCAGGCTTTGCACGCCGACGAGGCTCGCGAAGCTTGCGTCGGCGGAGGAGAGATCCAGGCCGGACGGCAGGATCGCGGACGTGGGGCCCGTATGACAGCTCGAGCAGATCGGCGTGAGCACGTGCGCCTGGATCGAGTCGAGCGTCGGCTGGATGCCGGACACGACGAACTCCGCGACGAGATCCCCGCCCTGCACGCCGTCTCCCGACGGAAACGTGCCGCTGAACTCGCCGTCGAGCGCGTTCGCGTCGATATCTAGAATCCGCGTGGGGCCCGCCCCCGCGAGCCGAACGCGATACGTATCCTCGACCGGCGTGACGCCCGTGAGATCGAGCACGGCCGACATCGGGTTGCTCGACGGCACCGAGACCGATGCCGCGACGATCGCGACCTCGTTACCGTCTTCGAACGTGCCGTCGCCGCCGCTTCTCTCGAGCGTGAACGTTTCGGCCGTGACGGACGTGGCGTCGAGCTCGCGATCGAACTGCGCGATGACGTTCGGCGGCATCTCCGCGAGCTCGGAATCGGGCAGCGGCGTCAACGACGTCACGCGGATCGGCGCAGCGGGCGGCTCGGACGGCTCCGGAAGCGCTCCGTCGAGGATCCATTGACGGATCACGTCGATCGTCGCCTGTGGCAGAGGCGAGCCGTTCGCCGGCATTCGCACCCCGACCGCCGCGGTGCCTTCGAGCTTCTGGATCAGATAGCTCGAGTCGGGATCGCCCGGCGCGACGCGGAGCAGCGACGGGACTTGCGCGCTCGGAATGCCGACGAGCAGGCCGTAGCTGTTCTCCGCGTCGAGCCGCAAGCCGTGCGGCGCCGTCGCGCCGATATGACACGCCGTGCAGATCGGCGTGAATACGAGCTCCTGAATCGATGCGAACGTCGGCTCGAGCACCGGCTCGCCCGGATCGTCGTTACCGCCGCTCCCGCCGCCGCCGGACCCGCCTCCCGGCGGCGACTGATTTCCGCCGCCGGAACCTCCGCCGCCGCTAGAACCCCCTGAGCCCGAGCCGCATCCGGCTGCCAGCGCGAGCAGAGCGGCCGAGAGAAGTGTCGCCCGCCACGATCGCGGGGCGGCGCCGGAGCGATTCCGTAGTCTCGATCGTCGCATGAGTCACGCGCTCCCAGAGCTGGATCGATGCGTGAGTGCCCTTGAGTCGCGGCGAAGGTTCAATCCGCTGCAGACGACCGCGAGTCGACGTAGACTTGACGACGCAGGGGGCGGGACATCTCGATGAGCATCGACCGGCAACGCGAGCACGAAACCGAGGCCGACGACGATCGCGCCGATGCCGAGCTCCTCGGCCGAATCCGCGACGCGGACCGAGAGGCGTTGCATGCGCTTTATCGGAAGTACTACCACCCGCTGCTGCGCTTCACGTATCGGCTCACGGGACAGCTCGAGATCGCGCAGGAGACCGTCAACGACGTGATGCTCGTCGTGTGGCGCGACGCGGCGTCGTTCGAAGGGCGCTCCAAGGTCGCGACGTGGATCATGGGGATCGCCTACCGCAAGGCGATGAAACGCGTTCGGCGCGCGCGGTTGTGGAGCGTGCGGTACATCACGCCAATCGACGAGCGCATTGAACGTTTTCCGTCCGAGGAGGCACCCACCGAGCGGGTGGAGCTCGAAGATCTGCTCGATCGTGCGCTCGAAGCGTTATCCGCCGAGCAGCGCGCCGTCGTCGAGCTGACGTACTTCTTCGGCTGCTCCTACGACGAGATCGCGAAGATCGTCGGCTGCCCGGTCAACACGGTGAAGACGCGGATGTTCCACGCCCGCGCGAAGTTGAAGTCGCTGCTGCCGCGTCTCGGCAAGGATTCGTCGAAATGACGGACGACGCCATGAGTCACGAAGAGGCCGCGTTGCTCCTGCCGTGGCTCGTGAACGGCACGCTCGACTCGAGCGAGCGCGAGCGCGTAGAGCGTCACGTGCGCGGCTGCGTGACGTGCCGGACCGAGCTCGTCGAGCAGCGCGCGCTCGCGTCGCTCGTGCGCGATCGGCCGGTCGTGCCGCTTTCGGCGGAGCGGGATTTCGAACGGCTCCGTCGGACGCTCGATGGCAGTCCATCGCGCGGTATGCGCGGGCTCCGCACGGCGGCGTGGGCCGTTGCCGCCTCGATCGCGGTCGTCGCGATCGCGGCGTCGGTCGCGCCGCTCGTCGTCGGGACGCGCGAGCCCGTCGAGCCGTACCGGACGCTGACTCGAGACGAGGCCGCGCCGATGCTCGTCGACGTCGTCTTCGCCGATATCTCCGACGACGAGCTCCGCGATCTGATCGAGACGCTCGGAGCCGAGATCGTCGCGGGCCCGAGTCCGAGGGTCGGGCGTTACACGTTGCGTCTGGTCGACGACCGTGCGACCGACGCCGATCTCGACGACCTCGTGCGGCGACTGCGCGACGACCGGCGGGTCCGCTTCGCGGCCCGTGCCTATTCGCTACCGACCCATGACGGCGCGGACGATTAGAACCGTTGGACGCTGGCTCTGCGTCGCGGCGTCGGTGACGTTGCTCGGTGCCTGCGCGTCGACGGGCATGGTTGCGCGCGAGGATGTCGGCGAGCGCGAGATTCTCGTGACCGTCGCGCAAGGGGCGGCGACGCCGCTGACGCTGACCGGCCCTCCGGAGTCGCGCTATCTGCGGCGGCGGGGCTACGGCGCCGCGCCGCCGGACGTCGATCGATTGCTCGACGAGCTCGCGAGGGAGCACGGCCTCGAGCGGAAGGAAGGTTGGCCGATCCGCTCGCTCGCGGTGTATTGCGAGGTGCTCGTCGTGCCCGAAGGGCGCGACGTCGCCGCCGTCGTCGCGGCGCTGAACGAGGATCCGAGGGTCGGACTTGCGCAGCGAGTGCAGCTCTTCGAGACGCTCGCGCGCTACGACGATCCGCTCGCGGACCTGCAGCCCGCCGCGCTCGATCTCGGCATCGAGGCCGCGCACCGGCTCGCGACGGGGAAGGGCATTCGCGTCGCGGTCATCGATTCGGCGATCGACTCGGCCCATCCGGAGCTGCACGGTCGCGTCGAGCTTCGGCGCGACTTCGTCGAGCCGAAGCGCCGCGACGCGGCCGACGTTCACGGCACGGCGGTCGCCGGCGTCATCGCGTCGGCGGCGAACAACAGCGAGGGCATCGTCGGTGTCGCGCCCGACGCGCGCATCGATGCGCTCCGTGCGTGCTGGCCGCATCCCGCGGACCCGAGCCGCGCGCAATGCTCGAGCTTCACGCTCGCGAAGGCGCTCGAGCTCGCGCTTGCCGAGCGTCCGCACGTGATCAATTTGAGTCTCGCGGGCCCGCGCGATCCGCTGCTCGAGCTATTGCTCGACGAGGCCGCCGCGCGCGGCATCGTCATCGTCGCCGCGGATCCTGCCGAGGACGCCGAGCGGCTCTCGTTTCCCTCGTCGCATCCGGCGGTGCTCGTCGCGCGGTCTTCGGCGCGGGCGGGCCGAGGCTTCCCCGCGCCCGCGGAAGAGATTCTGACGACGACGCCGGGTGCGGGTTACGGGTTCTTTTCCGGCGCGAGCCTTGCCGCCGCGCATCTATCGGGTGTCGTCGCGCTGTTGCTCGAGCGCGCGCCGGGCATGGACGCCTCGAGCATCGCGGACGTGCTCGGGCGCACGATCGTCGCGCGCGGTCGGGAACGGACCGTGAGCGCGTGTCATGCGCTCGAGGCCGTGACGGACGTGAATGTGTGCGCGGTGATGCGCGCCGCGACGCGCTGAGCGGGGCTCAAGCTCGACGGGTCCGAGAGCGAGGCTTATCGGCCGCCGAACGCGAACGACGCGGCGACGACCCACTCGTCCCCGTGAGTCGTCGCAACGCCGTTCGAGTAGTAGCGGCTCGCGCCGTAACGGCGAAGATCGACGCCGACGCGGCGCAGAAACGTGCGCGAGACGCCCGCATTCCAGTGCGTGTAGTCGAGCTCGGGCTTCGACGCGTCGAGCCGTCCGATCGCGGCGCCGAGCTCGATATCGAGCGGCAGCGGCAGCGCGAAGCCGATCTCGCCGTGCCATGCATGACCGGCGGAGAAAAGATCGTCCATGTACGACACCGTCGCGAACACGCGATCCTTGAACCCGACCGCGGCCGTTTGCTCGTCGTAATCGTAATCGTATGCAAGGCCCGGATAGGCGTAGCGTGTCGCCGAGAGCGTCAACGTCCAGCTCGATACGTGCCGGGCGAAGCCCGCGTAGTACGCGGTCTTGTATCGGGTCTCCGTATCGTCTTCGTTCACGCCGTGCGTCTCGATTTGCGCGGTCCATGCACCGGCGAAGAAACCGCTCCGATGCTGGAAATCCGCGCCGAGAACGAGCGACGGTCGGCCGCCGCTCTCGCTCAGGCCGCGATGACGATAATCGTTCACCGCGGTCAGATAGCCGCTGACGAGCTCGAACGGTTGCGCGCGCACCGCCGACGGCGCCGCCGAGAGGAGGGCCGCCACGGCCGCGACGAAGCTACAGACGATCCAGCTCACGTGCCGATCGTATGTCCGCGGCCGCCTCCTCGTCGAGCCAGACGTCGGCGCCGCCCCTCGCGACCACGCTCGCCGGGATCGACGGATCGAGCCGCGCGAGGCGGGCGATCGCCTCGCGCTTCGTGCCGCCCGTGGCGAGCAGGACGATCTCGTCCGATTCGCGCAATCGGCGCGCGCTCAAGCTGACGCGCTCGGGCGGCGGCTTCGGCGAAGCGCGCACACCGATCGCGTCCGGCGCGTCGTCGCCGAGTCCCTCGGACCGCCCGGGAAAGAGGCTCGCGACGTGGCCGTCCTCGCCGACGCCGAGCAGCGTCGTGTCGAAGCGGCCGATCCCCGCGAGCTCTCGCGCATACGCCTCGGCCGCACGCTCGGGGCCGAGCTCGGCCGGGATCGGACGGATCCGGTCGTCCGGGATCGGCACGTGCGCGAGCCACAGCGACCGCGCGAGCTCGTCGTTGCGCTCCGCGTGACCGGACGGCACGCAGCGCTCGTCGCCGAAATAGATCGTCCACTTCGACCAGTCCGCGTCGATCCCGGCGAGGCGTGCATAGAGGCCCTTCGGCGTCGAGCCGCCGGTCAGCACGATCGTGTACCGCCCGCGGGCCGCGATGCGCTGCCGCGCGCGATGCGCGATCGCATCGACGAGCGCATCGGCGAGCGCATCGGGCGTCGGGTAGACGTGCCAGCGGATCGCGGTCCTCACGCGCGGTTCCGCCAGCGCTGGTGCGGGCGCTCGAACAAGTCGTCCGCTGCACGCGGGCCCCAGGAGCCCGCGGCATAGCGATGCAGCGGCGCGTCGTCGGTCCGCCAACGCTCGAGCACCGGCTCGACGATGCGCCACGCCGTCTCGACCTCGTCGAAGCGGATGAACAGGCTCCGATCGCCTTCGATCACGTCGAGCAGCAGCATCGCGTACGCGTCTAGGCGGCTCTCCGGAACGTGCCCGCTTGCGTCGACGCGCAGCGTCCGCGGCGTCATGTCGAAGCCCGGCGCGCGCGCCTGAAGCTCGAAGCGGATCGTATCCTCCGGCTGGATCGACAAGAGCAGCCAGTTCGGCTCCGCTTGCTCGCAGCGCGTTCGGCGGAAGAGGGCTTGAGGCACGTCCCGGAAGCGGATCGCGACGAGCGACGCGGTCGTCGCGAGGCGTTTGCCGGTGCGGAGATAGAACGGCACGCCGCGCCAGCGCCAGTTGTCGATGAAGAGGCGTAACGCCGCGAAGGTCTCGGTTCTCGAGTCCGGCGGCACACCCGGCTCGCTTCGATAGGCGGGCACGGCGACGCCGTCGAGCTCGCCGGCGTCGTACTGGCCGCGCACCGCGGCGGCGTCGATCGCCTCGGCGGCGAGCGGCCGGACCGAGCGCAGCACCTTTTCCTTCTCGTTGCGGAGGTCGTCGGCCTCGAGCGTGGCCGGCGGCTCCATCGCGACGAGCGCGAGCACCTGCAGCAGGTGGTTCTGGATCATGTCGCGCAGCGTGCCGGCACGATCGAAGTAGCCGGCGCGATCGCCGATACCGCCCGATTCCGCGACCGTGATCTGCACGTGATCGACGTGGTGACGGTTCCAAATCGGCTCGATGACGGCGTTCGCGAAGCGGAACACGAGCAGATTCTGCACCGTGTTCTTGCCGAGGAAATGATCGATGCGATAGATCTGATCCTCGTCGTAGTGGCGATGCAGCTCCGCGTTCAACGTTTGGGCGCTTTCGAGATCGTTGCCGAAGGGCTTCTCGACGACGATCCGATGACGTCCCGCGAGACTGTTGAGTCCCGCCTCATCGAGCCGACGCACGATGCTCAGGAACTCGGTCGGCGGCACCGCGAGATAGACGGCGACGTTCTCGCACGCGGCGCCGTCCGACAGCCGCTCGACGAGTCGTCGGTAAAGCGACGGGTCGCCGTAATCGCCGGACACGAAATCGAAGCGCCCCGCGAAGCGCCGGACGACGTTGCGGTCCACCGCGCGCTGCCGCGCGATCAGCGCCTCGAGCTCCGCGCGGAAATCCTCCGTCGTCCAGTCGCGGCGCGCGAGCGCGACGAGACGCAGGCCCTCGTCGAGCAGTCCGCGGCAGTCGAGGTCGTAGAGCGACGGCAAGAGCTTCCGCGTCGCAAGATCGCCGGTCGAGCCGAAGATGACGAAGCGGCACGGTCTCGTCATGTCCGATCGGCTTCGCGTTGCACGGAATGACCGCCGAACGCGTTGCGCAGCAGCGCGAGCAGGCGTGCGCCGTAATCGGCGCGGCCTTGCGAGGCGAAACGCATCATCAGCGCGGTGCTGATCACCGGCGCGGGAATGCCGCGCTCGATGGCCTCGATCGCGGCCCAGCGGCCTTCGCCCGAGTCGGCGACCACGGGAGCGGCATCCGCGAGCTTCGCCTCGTTCTCGAGGATCGGCGCGATCAGATCGAGCAGCCAGCTCCGAACGACGCTGCCGTGGCGCCAGACCTCGGCGATCGCGGCCACATCGAGATCGAAATCCTTGCGCGCGTCGAGAAGGGCGAAGCCCTCGGCGTACGCTTGCATCATGCCGTACTCGATACCGTTGTGGACCATCTTCACGAAATGGCCGCTGCCGGTCGGACCGCAATGCAGCCAGCCGCGGTCGGGCGCCGGCGCGAGCGCGCGGAGCGCCGGCTCGAGGCGTTTCACCGCCCGCTCGGGGCCGCCGACCATCAACGCGTAGCCTTCCGTGCGGCCCCAGATCCCGCCCGAGACGCCGACGTCGACGAACCATAGGCCACGCTCGCCGAGCTTTCGTCCGTGCTCGATGGCGTCGCGATAGTGCGAGTTCGCGCCGTCGACGACGATGTCGCCCGCCTCGAGGCGCTCGGCGAGCAGATCGACGTGCTCGCGCGTGACCGGGCCCGCAGGCAGCATCAGCCACACGATGCGCGGGGGATCGAGCGCCGCGACGAGCTCGTCGAGCGAGGCGGCCGGAATCATTCCGCACTCGGCCGCGAGCGCCGCGACGGTCTCCTCGTCGCGCGTCGTTCCGACGACGTCGACAGACGCGGCGCGAAGCCGCCGCACCATGTTGCCGCCCATGCGGCCGAGTCCGATCATTCCGAGGCGCAACACGGAACCTCCTTCCGTTCCGCGTCCTCGAGCAAGTCGCGTGCCATGTCGGCGGGCCTGCACTGCATCGCCGACGTGCAAACCAGCGCGCGGTTCTACGCATGGCTCGATGCCGTGAGTCTTCGCGGGAGCGTGCGAGCCACGGATGGCGAGCCCGCAGCGCACAGGGAAGTGCTCGCAGCGGTCCCGCGAAGGCTCACGGCATCGAGCCTTGCCTCGAGGCCTGGGGGGAGGGCTAGCGCAGCCCGATCGACGGCTCGAGCTTCGAGACGCGGTAGCCGCCCGCGGCCGCCGCGAGCGTCGCGGCGACGAGAGTCAGCACGAGCGCGAGCGCGAGGTGCGACGCGCGGATGCGGCAGACCGGCTCGCCGCCGCCGATGCTCGAGGCGAAGAGCCCGTTCAGGAGCGCCTCGACGGCGAAATACGCGCCGCAGGCGAGCGCCCACGCCGCGGCGGCCGTGAACGCCGCCTGCACGATCGGGAACCAGACGATGTCGCGCGTGCGAAAGCCGATCAGACGAAGCACGCTGAACTCGCGCCGCTTGCGGTCGACGTTCGCCCAGACGCTCGTCGCGAACGACAGGCAATAGCCCGCGACGGCCATCGCCGCGATGATCCAATAGACGATGCCGAGGTTGCGATCGAGCGTTTGCACGAGCGAGATGTCCGCGAGGCTCGTGCGCACGTCGATGTTCTGATCGAGGAAGTAGGCCCTGAGCGTCGCGACGTCGTCGAGCGTGCGCGCGTACATCCGAAAGCCTGCGAACGCGCGATCCGCAGGGCGCGGCGCGCTCCCGTCCCAGCCGAGCTCGGGCACGGCGCGCCCGTCGAGAAAATCCTCGACGGCGACGAGCAGCGCGCCCGAGACGAAGAGCCCGTCGCGCGCGAATGCGGCCGGCGGCGCGACGCCGGCGACCTCGAGCGGCAAACGCACCGTCTCGACCTCGCCGCTGCGCGTCCGCGTCACGATGCCTTCGACGCGGTCGCCCGCCGAAGCGCCGAGGCGCTCGGCCAACGACCACGACAAGAGCGCGGTCCGGAAACCCTCCGGAGCCTCGAGCTCGGGGCCGAGCACGGGGTCGCCCGCCGCCGAGGGAATCAGCTCGACGTCGACGATCCTTCCGACGTCGCTGTCGGGCTTGCGCAGCTTGATCGTTGCGGCGAGCGAGCGCGTCCGCGGCACGACGAACGCGACGTCGCCGCGCGCTCGCATCGTGTCGAACCACTGCGGCGTGAAGTGACCGCTCGTGACCGGCGAGATTTCCCGATAGCGGGGATTCTCGACGAGCGGATCGAGCAGGTTCGCGATGATGCCGTACCGCAGCCCGAACAAGACCAGAAGCGGAATCAGCACGGCCGCGAGCGCGAGGACGGAGCAGCTCGAAAGCACCCACTCGTGACGGTAGTCGTCGAAGGCGAGTCCCGCGACGAGGCGCGCTCGTGCGCGCGTCAGCCCCTGTGCAGCTGGCCGGTCGATGGAATCTTGCGGTACCGCGCGTGACATGGTTCGAGCGAAATCGTCGAGAGCTCCGGGACGGCGAGAGGGGTCAGGCGGCGGCCTTGGCTCGACTCGAGACGCGGACGGACATCGACACGTCGTCGACGTGCTCGATCTCGTGCGTGACGAGCGTGAAGCCGGCGTTGCGCACGAGCTCGTGCGCGTGACTCGCGACGATCAGCGTGACGTTGCGCTCGTCGGCGAGCCGCGCGAGGAGCCGCGTGATGCGCTGCGCGTTCAGCGGATCGACAGCGGCCGTGGGCTCGTCGGCGATCACGATCGGCGGGTCGTGCGCGAGCGCACGGGCGATCGCGGCGCGCTGGCGCTGTCCGACCGAGAGCGCCGCGGGCAGCTTGTCGAGCTGCTGCTCGATGCCGAGACGCGCCGCGAGCTCTTCGGCGACGTTACCGAGCGAAAGGCCGAGCAGCCGGCGCGACAGCTCGATATTCCGACGCACGGTCAGATACGGCAGCAGCCCGCCGTGCTGGAGCACGTAGCCGATATGACGGCTGCGCCAGACGCTCAACCGGTCCGACGCGTCCATGTGCCACGCCGCGTCGACGTCGAGCTCGTCACCGTCGGCTAGCGGACGAAACAGAAAGCGCTCCGCCTCGCTCGGTTTCAGGATCATCGCGAGCAGCTCGAGCAGCGTGCTCTTGCCGGCGCCGCTCTCGCCGACGAGCGCGAGCTTAGCGCCTCTCGGGACGTCGAGCTCGGAGATGTCGAGCCGAAATTCGACGCCGCCTGCGCCGTACGTTTTCGTGACGTTGCGCAGCGAGTAGACGGCGTCGACGCTCAGGGCAGGGCCTCCAGCAGCAACGGATAGACGGAATCGCCGTCGACCGGACCGCCGTCGAGCGAGACCCACAGGTCGACGTTGTCGTGCAGCGCGCGATAGTACGCGACCTTGCTGTCGAGCTGATTGATGAACTCGAACTGCTGCGCCGCCGACCATTGCTGCCAATCCGAAAGGTCGATGTGCATGACCTCGCTCTGGTACGGCAGCCCCTCGATGTACTCGCGCATGTAACCGAGCTCCGCAAGCGTCGTTCCGCCGCCGACCGCGGCCTGGACCGCCTCGGGATCGCGGCTGATGATCGCGGCGAGGCTGCGCAGCTCGTCGAGGAAACTCTGCGGCGCGAGCGCGCCTTCCTCGGCCCGCTCGACGACGCGCCGCAGCACGTCGTGCAGGTCGCTCAGCTGATCGCGGGTGAGCAGCACGCGAACGTCGATCGAGCGCTCGTCCGGATCGGCCAGGTCGCGGTCGATCATCCACGCATCGAACAGCGCCGGCGCTCCGCCGTCGTCGGTTTGCTGCAGGTAATCCATCCTGAGCGCATAGCCGAGCCGCGCGACCTTCTGCTGAAATGCCGAGAGCTCGCCGTCGGCCCCGGAATCGATCGCCGGCATCGACTGCAGCGGCTGGAAGCCCTGCGCCGCGGCGGCCACCTGCGCCGTGAGCTGACGCATCATCGCGCCGAGCGCCGCGCCGAAATCGTCGACGTCGCCCGCCTCGATCGGATAATAGAACGAGCCGATGCCGGGGACCGTCGAGAGGGCTCGATACTCCTGCTCGGCGAACGCGTGGGTCTCGCGGCCGACCTCGGTCTTCAAATGGATCGTCCACAGCGCGATCCGAAGGTCCGAGAGCCGCGCCGCGAGATCGCTCGTGTCGAGGCCCGTCGTTGCGCGCGGATCGTCCGCGAGTCTCGGGCCCGCGTCGGTGATCAATATGACGTAACGCGCGAAGTAGTCACGCCAATCCATTGATTCTATTGCTTCGAGGACGCCAGCATACGCGTCCTCGTTGAAACCTTCGCTCGAGATATTCGA
>Ga0207873_1001082_pt1 | contig 27691 bp, 27 predicted proteins | sample BGWIniCompost_FD_187373 | JGI IMG/M metagenome (GOLD analysis project Ga0207873, IMG submission 187373) | Cellulose adapted compost microbial communities from Newby Island Compost Facility, Milpitas, CA, USA - BGW Initial Compost (SPAdes)... ...
GCGAGGCGGGCGCCGCAGGCGGCCGACCGCGGCCGCCAACCGGCCCGCCACCCCCCGCCAGCGGCCGTTGGAGCCGGCGGAGTCGTCCGTTTCGGCGGCGCCCTCCTCGCGGACGTAGAAGTACTTGCTGACGTGTCGACACTCGACGGCGATCTCTTGTTGCGCGGTCGGTTGCAAGGTATGCCACCCCTTCGATGACCGGCGGACTCCAACGAAAGACGACAGAGCGCAGGTGACGTTGGATAGCAGGCAAAGAGAGGACGCGGACAGCCCCTCGCCCCCGACTCGCGGGGATCCGCTCGAGCTGGCCGCGTCCTTGAAGGTCAGACTAGCATGACGAACTCATCGTAGCGTGACACCCACCGCCTGTCAATCTCCGGTCACGTCGCTCATATCCTCCGGTTGAGGAGGCTGTCCACCGCCTTGGTCAACTGGGTGTGGGCCTTTTTGCTGCTGTCGGGCGTCGTCCTGGCCGCCGCTCGAGGCGAGCCAAACCTGGTGGCGGAGGCCGTCGCCACCGGGGCAGGCCGCGCCGTGCAGCTGGCCATCCCCTTTTCGGCCGCCATCATGCTCTGGACCGGGCTCATGCAGATCGCGGACGATGCGGGGCTGACCCGGTGGCTCGCTCGGGCGCTCCTGCGCCCGGCACGGCGACTCTTTCCGGGGATCCCGGCCGAGGACCCTGCGATGGGCGCCATCCTGATGGCCCTCAGCGCCAACGTCCTGGGGCTGGGCAACGCGGCGACACCCCTTGGGCTCAGGGCCATGCGCGAGCTGCAGCGCCTCAACCCCGACCCGACCCGGGCCTCGCCGGCCATGTGCACGCTGTTGGCGCTGACGACGTCGAGCCTCACGGTGGTGCCGACCGGCGTCATCGCCCTGCGGGCGGCCGCCGGCGCCCACCAGCCGGCCGATATCCTGGTGCCGACCCTGCTGGCAACCGCCTGCTCGACGGCGGTGGCCCTGCTGGCCGACGCCTACCTGCGCGGCCGCCATGTCGGCCGGGGCAGGTGAGAGCATGACCGCAGCATGGCTGGACGGGGTGGCGCGTTGGGCCGTCCCCGCCATGATCGGCCTCGTCGTCGGCATCGGCGCGAGCCGCGGCGTCCCGGTATACGAGAGCTTCGTGCGGGGCGCCAAGAGCGGACTCGCCGTCACCCTGCGGGTGCTGCCCTACATGGTCGCGATGCTGTCGGCGACGGAGCTCTTCCAGCAATCTGGCGCCATGGAACTGGTCATGGCGCCGCTGCGCCCGCTGACCGAGTGGCTCGGCATCCCTTCGGTGGTCTTGCCGATGGCCATCATCCGCCCCCTCTCCGGCTCCGCCGCGTCGGGCTACCTGGCTCACCTCCTGCAGACGCACGGCCCCGACTCGCTGGTGGGGCGCCTGGCCTCGGTCATGCAAGGGAGCACCGAGACCACCTTCTACGTCATCACCGTCTACCTGGGATCGGTGGGCATCCGGGACCCCCGCTGGGCGCTGACGGCCGGGCTGCTGGCCGATGCCGCCGGCCTCGCCGCCTCGGTGGTGGCGATACGCCTCATGGGGTGGCAGTAAGGCCTGGCATGCGTCGCACGCATTTCCACCGGGCAGACGCCGCATGGTCTGATAAGATGCTCTCATGCATCATGCTGAGACATGGCATGCCCGGCGCGTGCGTGGCGGGCACCCCGCAGGGCCCCGGGTGCTCCCGGCGCTGGTCCGGAGGAGATGGGATCGCCGGCTCAGCGCCCGTTTTCCACCCAACCCCTATGTCCAGCGGCTGGTGAGGGCCGCGCGAGCGCTGGGGATCGCCTTCGAGCCAAGTCCGCTGCCGGAGCAGTGGATGTATCACCCGGGCCGGAGGGCCATCCTGGTCTGGGGGCCGGATCTTAGCCGCCAGTCGATCTCGTATCTGGTGGCGATCATGGCCCACGAGCTGGGACACGCTCTCGACTTCGACCAGCACGCTTCCCGGGCAGCCATGCTTGGACGTCGCCATGCGTCCATCCACGACATGGAGATGGAGCAGGCGGCGTGCGTCGAGGGGTTCCTGCTCATCAGGCGGTTGCGCATCCCTTTCAGCCTGCGCCAGTACCTCTCGATGCTGGAGCCCCCGCTGTCGGGGCGAGTCCAGGCAGAGCTGGAGGCACGCCTCTGCTGCCTGCTGGATCGCTACGGCCCTGCCTTCGCCCGAGCAGCCGCCTCAGGCACCCTGCCGGGCGTGGCCCTGCCGCCCGTCGCCTAGGCGGCCGGCCCGGTCGATGGCGACCAGAGGTAAGCCCCCGGCGCGCGACGTATGCTAACGTAGCGGGCTTCTCCGCGCGCAACACTCGCGAGCCTCGGCTCACCGGCACGCGAGGGAGGGGGGATTCGTGTGCCCCAGTATGCACGGATGAAAACCGCCATCCCGGGTCCGAAGGCGCAGGAACTGTTGGAGTTGATGCGTCGCTACGTGCCCGACGCGATGGCACCGGCCGTGCCGACGGTCATCGCCCGGGCTTCCGGTGCGCTGGTCGAGGACGTCGACGGCAACCAGTTCATCGACTTCGCGGGCGGCATCGGCGTGCTCAACGTGGGCCACGCCCCGCCCGAGGTCGTCCAGGCCATCGTCGAGCAGGCGCAGCGCTTCTTGCACACCGACTTCACCGTGGTCCCCTACGAGCCCTACATCCGGCTGGCCCAGCGGCTGGCGGCCAAGGCCCCCGGCAGCAGCCCCAAGAAGGTGGCCTTCTTCAACTCCGGCGCCGAGGCCGTGGAAAATGCCGTGAAGCTGGCCCGGTACGCGACCGGCCGTGCGGGGATCGTCGCGCTGGAAGGAGCCTTCCACGGCCGCACCTACATGGCGATGACGCTGACCAGCAAGTTCAAGCCCTACAAGGCGCGCTTCGGGCCCTTCGTCCCCGAGGTGTACCGCGTGCCGGCCCCCTACTGCTACCGATGCCCGATGGGCCTGAGCTACCCGCAGTGTGGGCTGGCTTGCGCGCAGGCCCTCGAGCGCGCCCTGGTGACCATGGTCGCCCCCGAGGCGACTGCCGCGGTCATCGTCGAGCCGGTCCAGGGCGAGGGCGGCTTCGTGGTGCCGCCGCCGGAATACCTCCGGGCGGTGCGCGAGCTGACCGCCCGGCACGATATCCTGCTCATCGCAGACGAGATCCAGTCGGGCTTCGGGCGCACGGGGCGCTTCCTGGCCATCGAGCACTTCGGGGTGGAGCCCGACATCATCACCGTCGGCAAGTCCATCGCGGCCGGCCTCCCGCTCTCGGGCGTCATCGCCCGGGCCGATCTCTACGACCGGCTCGGAGAGGGCGTGGTGGGCGGCACCTTCGTGGGCAACCCCGTCGCCTGCGCCGCCGGCCTGGCGGTGCTGGACCAGATCGAGCGCCAGGACCTGGTGGCCAGGGCCGCCCGCATCGGAGAGATCGCCCGGCGTCGCTTGGAGGCCATGATGGAGCGGATCCCCCTCATCGGCGACGTGCGGGGGCTGGGTGCCATGGTCGGCATGGAGCTGGTGCGAGACCGCCGCACCAAGGAGCCCGCGGACCAGGAGACCTCCCGCATCCTGCGGCGCTGCGCAGAGCGAGGCCTCATCTGCATCAAGGCCGGCATCTACGGCAACGTCATCCGCCTGCTGGTGCCTCTCGTCGTGGAGGAGGATCAGCTCCAGGAGGGGCTCGACATCCTCGAGCAGGCCGTCCTCGAGGAGGCCGGGCTGCGGAGCTGACACGGCGGCCTGAGCCTCGACGACCCGACGGGGCCACCGGGCGGCACGCCCACCGGTGGCCCCGGGTACTCTCAGGAGCCCACGAGCCCGAGCTGCCGGCCGGCCTTCTCGAAGGCCTCGAGGGCCTGGTCGAGATGGGCCCGGGTGTGCTCGGCCGTCACGATGGTGCGCACGCGGGCCTTGCCGCGGGGGACGGTCGGGTAGACGATGCCCTGGGCGAAGACGCCGTACTCGAAGAGCAGGTCCGAGAGGCGCATGGCCTTCTCCTCCTCGCCGACGATGACGGGCGTGATGGGCGTCTCGCTGATGCCCGTGTCATAGCCCAATCGGCGAAGGCCCTCCTTGAAGTACCGGGTGTTGTCCCATAGCCGCTGGATGCGCTCGGGCTCCCGCTCCAGCACGTCGAAGGCGGCCAGGCAAGCGGCCGTCACCGCAGGCGGGTGCGAGGTGGAGAAGAGGTAGGGACGCGCCCTGGCGATGAGGTAGTCGATGAGCGTACGGCTGCCCGCCACGTAGCCCCCCAGGACCCCGATGGCCTTGGAGAGGGTCCCCACTTGGATGTGCACCTGGCCGTGCAGCCCGAAGTGGTCGACGGTGCCCCGACCATGGGTGCCCAGCACGCCGCTGGCGTGAGCATCGTCCACCATGACGATGGCGTCGTACTCGCGCGCCACCCGGACGATGTCGGGCAGCGGCGCGATATCGCCATCCATGCTGAAGACCCCGTCGGTGACGACCAGGATGCGCCGGGCCTTGGGACGGGCCTCCTCCAGCAGGCGGCGCATGGCCTCGACGTCCCGATGCGGGAAGACGCGGATCTCGGCTCGGGAGAGGCGGCAGCCGTCGATGATGCTGGCGTGGTTGAGCTCGTCGCTGATGATGACGTCCTCCCGCCCCAGGATGGCTGCCACGGTGCCGGCGTTGGCGGTGAAGCCCGACTGGAAGACGAGCGCGGCCTCGGTGCCCTTGAAGCGAGCGATGCGGCGCTCCAGCTCCTCGTGCATGCGCAACGTGCCGACGATGGGCCGCACCGCCCCCGACCCGACGCCCCACTCTCGCACGGCCCGCTCGGCCGCCTCCTTGAGGGCGGGATGCGTGGCCAGGCCGAGGTAGTTGTTGGACGAGAGGTTGATCACTCGCCTCCCGTCGATGACCGCTACGGCTCCCTGCGGGCTATCGAGCACCCGAGGGTAGCGAAACAGCCCGCGCTGGCGAAGGTCGGACAGCTCCGCCTCCAAAAACGCCAGTGCCGCTGCATCGGACGGCCCTGCCATCGTCGTCGCCTCCCTCGCCGGGGGTCCTCACGGTCCCGGGATCTCCAGCACGATCTTGCCGCACTGGCCGCTGGCCAGCAGCTCGAACGCCTCCTCGTACGCCTCGAGCGGCAGGCGATGGGTGACGATGGGCCGCACGTCGAGCCCGCCCCGGAGCAACTCGCTGGTCTGCATCCAGGTGCGGAAGATCTCCCGCCCGTGGATGCCCTTGACCGTGAGGCCCTTCATCACGATCTGCTCGCCCAGCTCGAGCGTCACCTCGCCAGGGGGCAGGCCCAGCTGGGCGACGGCCCCACCGGGCCGCACCATCCGCAGTCCCTGCCGGATGGCGTCAGGGTGCCCCGACATCTCCAGCAAGACGTCGACCCCCTCGCCGCTGGTGGCATCCAGCACTGCCGCCACGGGGTCGCCTTCTCGCGGATCCATCACCCGGTCGGCGCCCATGAGCTCGGCCAGCCTCCGCCGTGGCGCCGACGTCTCGGTGACGAAGATGGCCGTGGCGCCTGCCCGGCGAGCCACAGCGATGGCTGCCAACCCGATGGGCCCAGCTCCCGTCACGGCCACCGTGGCACCCGACAGGGGGAAGGCCAGTGCCGTATGCACCGCATTGCCGAGAGGGTCCATGATGGCCGCCACCTCGTCGGGGATGGCGGGGTCGAGCCTCCAGACGTTACGGGCCGGGACCACCACGTACTGGGCGAAGGCGCCGTCGGTGTCGACGCCACCGATGCGCAGGTGTCGGCAGAGGTGCGGCTGGCCGGCCCGGCACGCCCGGCACTGGCCGCAGTAGAAATGCATCTCGGCCGTCACCCGGTCGCCAGGCTCGATGCCCTCGACACCGGGACCCACCGCATCGACCACACCCACCCACTCGTGGCCCAGCACCACCGGCGGCCGGATGCGGGAAGCCGCCCAGGGGTCCCAGGCATAGATGTGGCCGTCGGTGCCACAGATGCCGGCCAGCTTGACCCGAGCGCGAACCTGGCCCGGTCCCACCGCCGGCACCTCGACGCGTGTCAACCGTAGCCCCGGCCCCGGGTGGAGCTTGGCCAGGGCTGTCATCCCACCGCCCGTCCCCATTGTCCCTCGCGCCTCCCCGGAGAGTTTCCCGAGGGGACCCCCGGCCTCCTGCGGGGGCCGGGATCGGCGGTGGGGCTCAGGCCGCGACAGGCTTGGACAGGCGAGCGAAGACCCGGGAGATGGTGGCTCCCAGCTTGCGGGCATAGAAGCAGCGCGGCCCGGCCCACGCGATCTCGGCCTTGGTGTAGCCGCGCCGGGCCATCTCCTCCATCGCCCGCGCGCAGAGCTCGAGACCCGCGCCGCTACCCTGCAGGGAGGGCTCCACTCCCATCGGGCCGAACCACCCCGGCCGGGTGCTGTCGAAGACCGCGAAGCCCACGATGTCGCCCGCGCGTGTGGCGACGAAGCCGGCCGGGTCGGGCCGGCCGAGCGCCAGCATCCCCTCGTAGGCCCAGTTTGGGCCCCAGGTACGCTGCAGCCAGGCCTCCAGAGCCTCCCGATCCTCCCGACGGAGGGCCCGTACCGTCACTCCGCTGCGCTCCAGTGCCTGCTGGCGCACCGATGGCGGATCGACCGGCAGGGGCCGCGTCAGGTCCACCTCCATGTTGAAGTCGTAGCCCTCGAGCTTGTATCCCCTGCGTTCGAAGAGGCAGAGGGCCCCGGTGTAGCGCACGTCCACGCCCGGCCACAGATAGCTGGGGGCCCCGCCGAAGGCGCGGATGCGCCGCGCCCCCCGTTGGGCCATCCGCTGCTCCAGCTCGTCCAGCAGTCGGCTCGCGACCCCGCGGCGCCGATATCCCGGGGCAACCGCCAGAAACTGCACGAACCCCGTCGGCCCCTCGGGTCCCTGCGATCGCACGACCCCCGTGGCCGCTCCGATGAGCCAGCCGTCGTGGGTGGCCGTCAACCACAGCCCGGGATCCCGGTCGGGGTCCTCGAAGATCTTCTCCCTGAGCACCCACGCCTCGATGGGCTCGCCGGGGCAGGCCTGGCGCCACAGATCCGCCAGGACCCGGGCCGCGTCCGGTCCTTCGGCCAGGTCGTGCGTGCACGAGTTCGTGCGGTCGTCCGTCACCGTCGGTCGGCTCCCTTCGTCCGGACCCGTGCTTCTCTGCTCGGCGTGGGCTATCCTGTTGGGGAAGGAGGCGCCCCGAGCCCGTGGAGGTCGTACCCATCTCACCGAGAGGTTACTGCTACGGCGTCGTCGACGCCCTCAAGCTGGCCACGGCCGTCGCCCGGGACCCGGCGACGCCCCGACCCATCTACGTGCTGGGGCTCCTGGTGCACAACCATCATGCCGTGGCGCAGCTGGAGAGCCTGGGCATCCGGTCCCTGGACGGGCCGGACCGCCTCGCGCTGCTGGATCAGGTGCCACCGGGTTCCACCGTCATCTTCACCGCCCACGGCGTCTCGCCCGCCGTCAAGGCCGCGGCCCGGGCGCGAGGGCTGCACTGCGTCGACGCGACCTGCCCCGATGTGACGAAGACCCACGACCTGGTGCGGGAGCTCGCGGCTCGGGGGTACTTCATCGTCTACGTGGGCAAGCGCGGGCACCCGGAGCCGGAGGGCGTCCTGGGGGAGGCGCCGGACCGGGTGGTGCTGGTCGAGACACCGGAGGAGGCGGACCGCCTCCAGCTCCCCGACGACGTCCCTCTGGCCGTCACCACCCAGACCACCCTGTCGCAGTGGGACACCCAGGAGGTCATCGAGCGCATCAAGGCCCGCTACCCCCACGCGGAGGTCTACAACGAGATCTGCCTGGCCACCCAGTTGCGCCAGCAGGCCGCGGTGCAGGCGGCAGCCAGCGTGGACCTGGTCATCGTCGTGGGCGACCGACGCTCCAACAACTCCGGCCGCCTCGTGCAGGTGGTGCAGGAGCGAGCGGGCAAGCCGGCCTACCTGGTGGAGGACGTGCATCAGATCCGTCCGGAGTGGTTGAGAGGCGCCCGGCGCGTCGGCGTCACGGCGGGATCGTCGACGCCCAGTCCCATCACCCGTGAGGTCATCCGGTGGCTCGAGGCCTTCGAGCCGGACCGTGATGTCGACTCACGATAGTGTTGCACTGCCAACCGATGGAAGCTCGACCGCGAGGAGGGGTGTCGCGCCATGGAGCAGGTGATCATCCTCGGATCCGGCCCCGCCGGCCTGACGGCCGCCATCTACGCGGCCCGGGCCAACTTGAGCCCTCTGGTGGTGGCCGGGCGCGAGGCGGGCGGCCAGCTGATGCTGACCACCGAGGTGGAGAACTTCCCGGGCTTCCCCGAGGGCATCCAGGGGCCCGCGCTCATGGATGCCATGCGCCGGCAAGCGGAGCGGTTCGGCGCGCGCTTCATCGACGATGATGCGACCGGCGTCGATTTCACGGGCCGCCCCCTCAAGGTGATGGTCGGCGACCAGACCTATGAGGCCGAAGCCGTCATCGTCGCGACGGGCGCGTCGGCCCGGTGGCTGGGGTTGCCCTCGGAGCAACGACTGCGAGGGCGGGGCGTCTCCAGCTGCGCCACGTGTGACGGCTACTTCTTCCAGGGCAAGAAGGTCGTGGTGGTGGGGGGCGGCGACACGGCCATGGAGGAGGCGCTCTTCCTCACCCGTTTCGCCACCGAGGTGGTGGTGGTCCACCGCCGCGACACGCTCAGAGCGAGCAAGGTGCTGCAGGACCGCGCCCGAGCCCACCCCAAGATCCGCTTCGTCTGGAACGCCGTGGTCGAAGAGGTGCTGGGGGACAAGAGCGTGGAGGGCGTGCGGCTTCGCGACGTGAGGACCGGTGAGACCCGTGTCGAGCCGTGCCACGGCCTCTTCGTCGCCATCGGCCACGATCCAAACACCGGCTTCTTGCGGGGGCAGCTGGAGCTCGACGAGCGGGGATACGTGGTGGTCCACGACGAGACCCGCACCAGCGTGGAGGGCGTCTTCTGCGCCGGCGACGTGGCCGACCATCGTTACCGGCAGGCTATCACCGCGGCGGCGGCAGGCTGCAAGGCGGCCATGGACGCCGAGAAGTACCTGGAGGCTCGTCACGCGGCGTCGTTGACCTCGACGGCCAGCTCGTAGACGCAGGGGGTACGCTGTGGCGCGAGGCGCCGCCCCGGCAGGGGGGGCGGCGCCTGGTCGCGACAGGACGCATACGCGGACGGCTCAGGAGCCGACCGGCCCGCCGTCTCGCTCGATGACGGCCAGCAGGTCCGAGCGGTTGACGATGAGGTGCTCGACGCCGTCGATCTTGACCTCGGTGCCCGAGTACTTGGCGAAGACGACGCGATCGCCCGGCTTCACCTTGATGGACTCGTCGTCACCCACGGCGATGACCTCACCTTCCTGCGACTTTTCTTGGGCGGTGTCGGGCAGGATGATACCGCCCCGGGTGCGCTCCTCGGGCTTGACAGGGCGCACGAGCACCCGATCGTCGAGCGGCTTGATGGTCATCTCCTCGGATACCCCCCTGCACGTCTGCGGTCTATCGCCTCAGGCCCAGCAGCTGATCGATCCGGGCCCGGTCAAATCCCACGACGATGCGGCCATCGATGTCGATGACGGGGACTCCCTGCTGGCCCGATTTGCGGATCATCTCCTGCGCGGCCTTGGGGTCGCGAGAGACGTCGACGTCATAGAAGCGGACCTGGCGCTCGCGCAGGTAGCGCTTGGTCGCGTTGCACCAGGGGCACGTGGGGGTGGAGTACACGATGACGCGCGGTTGCGTCGATGCCACGGACGAACGAGCCTCCTCCCACCCATGAGCCGGGATGTTGTATACCCTACCGGGTACTGTAGTCGATCTTAGGAGCGAGGCCCCTGGATGTCAACCGGTCCTGTTACCCGCCAGACGGGTCACGCTTCGCCGTCGGTTCGCGTGGCACGCGCCGCGGGCGCGGCCTTCAGCGCCCTCTCCAGCACCCAGGCCGCCGGCACCAACAACGCGCCGGCAGCCGCCGTCACCCCCGAGTCGTTGGCCATCAGGGCGACCGCCGCGCCCAGCGCCGAGGCCTCCAGGGTCACCCGCATCCGGGGGTTGTCCGTCAGGGCCCTCAGCAAGCCCCCTGCCGGCAGCCAAAACGCCGCCATCACCACCAGCATGGCCGTGAAGAGGACCCGGCTGTAGAGGCTGTACCGCAGCAACCGCCAGTTGAGGGCCAGCTTGCGCGCCGCGACGGAGATGACGTAGGCGGGCCCAAGCTGCTGAGCCTTCTCGACCGTCATCGCCAGATGGCTCTGCTGGCCCGTCGCCGCGCCGGCGTCGAGGGTCCAGGCGACGGTAAGCAGGCAGGCCGCGAGGGCCGCCCCTGCCAGCGCCCTGGCCACCGCCGCTCGCAGCCGGGGACGGGCGTCGGCGTGCCACCCGGCCGCCGCCACCCCGACCCCGGTCGCCACGGCCAGCAAACCGCCCACGTTGGCACCCAGGCCGGGAGCGGCCACCATCCAGGCCAGGCCCAGCAGGACCAGGGTCAGCGCCCACGATGCCCTGGGCCACCGCTCGCCTATCTCCCCGGCCGCCACCAGGGCAGAGCCCAGGAGCAATCCCATGTGCTCGTTGCCGATCCCGTACATCCGGGCGCCTCCGATGAGGTCGAAGCCCATGAAGGAGCGGGCGATGAGGTCGAGGCGCCCCATCACGTCAGCCGCCAGCACCGCCACCGACGACGCGGCGATGACGGCGGTGGCGCTGACGCCCAATCGGCGTCCCACTCGCCCGGCCACCCAGGCGACCGCGCCGGCGCCGACGGCAACGGCGGCCAACGACCAGGTGGTGCCGCCCCAGGCGGGCACGGGAGGAGCGGCCACCCATGGGTGGAGCAACACCAGCGGGACGGCCACGGCCCACGCGAGGGCAAGCCGCACCAGCCCGGGCCCCCGGTTCTCGGCCAGGGCGTGCACCCAGCCGGACGGGTGCCCCATGCGCAGGGCCGCGGCGAGGCCGAGCCCGACGGCCAGGATGAGCACCTGGGCCGTGATGAGGCCGCCCATCACCCGCATCCGCCCAGACCAGATGAGGGCACGGTCGTCGGCCCAATCCCGCAACGCCCCCACGCTGGGAGCCGGCGAGCCCAGCGCCAGTGGCCGGCCGATCACCCCCGAGGGCACGGAGATGCCGGCCATCCGGGCGAGGGTGGGGGCCACGTCGATGGCCATCACCAGGCCGTCTCGCCGGGCCGTGAGGGAGCGCAGGGCTCGGGGCTCCCAGGGCCCGCGCCAGACGATGGCAGACAGGAGCCGCCCGTCTCGCCCGTCCATCGAGGGCGCGGTCGCCCCCAGCAGCAACAGCGAGCCACGGCTCCAGTACGGGTCGCCCTGCCACCAGCCCACCAGCCGGTCCAGCTCGGCGGCCAGCGCCCGGTGGTGAGCCTCCCGAGCGGGTGCCGCCATCTCCGGCCCCTCCCGCAGGAGTCGCCAAAGGTCGCCGCTGGCCACGACGGCCAGCACCCGGTCGCCGGCTGCCTCGCCGTCCGCACCGCCCGCCCCTGCCATCTCTCGCAGGCGGCCCGGCACGCTCCCCCAATCGGTGCGAAGTCCTCCGGGAGCGGTCGGATCGCTCACGGCCAGCGGCTGGACGGCCTCGATCTGCCCCTGCGTGTCGACCACCAGCAAGCCGGCCGCGGCCAGGGGGGAGGAGCGGTCGGCCCAGGCGGCGACCGGCGGAAGCTCCGGTCCTCCCTCGGCCGGCGTGGCCACCCAGCGGTCGTCGCCCATGAGGGCGACGCGCACGCCCGCCTCACGCAGGCCTTCGCCCAGCCACCCCAGAGGTGCGAAACTCCCCGACGTCCTGCTCTCCTCCTGCAGGCGAGGGAGATCCAGGAGCAGGTAGGCCCCCGGCGACGGTGAGCGGCCGGTGCGGCGCTCGAAGATGCTGGCCGCCGGCTCGCCTGATGCCAGGCGCACCGCGCTGGCGCTCTCGACCCGCACCCCCGTGGCGAGGCTCAGGTAGGCCCCCGCGCCGTCGCGGAAGGGCGCCAACGGGTTGTAGACGCCACGTGCCGCGCCCTGGATCAGCGCCTGCAGGTGCGGCGTCTGCTCCCCCATCGCGGAGCGCTCGAGCCAGGCCCAGTCGAGACCATCCAGGGTCACTACCAACAGCGGCCAGCCCGCCTGAGCCGACGGCTCGGCCGCGTGCACGATCGGCCCGAGGCAAAGGGCGATGGCCACGACGACCCCGAGCCACGGCCCCGTGCGCGCAGGCCGGCGTCCTTCCCTGCCCGAGCCGAGGTTCATGGCGCCGTTCGCCCGGCGCCCGTCACCTCGCGATACAGCGCCAGGGTCTCCAGGGCCATCTCGCGAGCCGTCCGTGCCGTCGCCCGTCGTCGTGCCTCCTCGCCCATGCGTCGACGGAGCCCGGGGTCTCCGGCCAGGCGCTCGAGGGCGGCGGCCAGCCCCTCGGGCGAGGGGTCAACCACCATACCGGCCCCCTCGGGGACCACCTCGCGGCTGCCGGGACACTCCAGGGCCACGACCGGCAGGCCTGACGCCATGGCCTCCAGAGCCGAGTAGGAGGCACCCTCCCGCAGCCAGGGCAGCACGGCGACGTCGGCCTCGCCCCACACCTGCGCTGGCTCCGCCCATCCCAGGAAGCGCACCCGGCGCCACGCGCCCGTCGCGCGGGCCCTCGCCTCCAGTGCGGCCCGGCAGGGGCCATCGCCGGCAATCCACGCCTCCACCTGCACGGATGCCGGCAGGCGGGCGATGGCGTCGACGAGGATCTCGACGCCCTTGGATGCGTGCAGGCGCATCACGCAGGCCACGACCATGGCACGGCCCCGTGCCGCGCCGTCCTGTCGCTGCCTCGTCCGGCTGCACCAACGGGGGTCCAGCGCGTTTCGCACCACCGTCACGGGCCGGCTGCCGTCCAGGAGTTGGTGGGCGAAGCGTCCGAGCGTCTCGGAGACCGCGATGAGCCGGTCCGCCCGTCGCAGGCTCCAGCCCACCATCCGACGCTGGGCGACGCCCCAGATGCCACCGCCCGACGAGGGAAGGAAGTTGTGCACGGTCACCACGCGGGCCGGGCCCAGGGGCAGCGTCATGGCCAGGGCCGAGGCCCACGCCGCCTTGTGGCCGTGCGCGTGCACCACGTGTGGCCGCAGACGGCGCACGGTCCTTCGCAGTGCCATGGCGGCGGCGAGGTCACGGCCCGGCCGCATCCCGTCGTACAGGGGCAGGGGCACCCTCCAGGCATGGCCGGCGTCCCCTTCCTCCAGTCGGGAGCCGAGCCGCGCCAGGACCTCGGGGGGCGCGGCCACCGCCACCTCCGCCCCCGCCTCCATCAGGGCCCCCGTCAGGGCCGCCAGGTGGGTCACCATCCCCCCGGAGGCCTCCCGCATCAGGTGCAAGACTCGCAAGCGCTCTGGCTCCATCACTGCAAAGGGCCGCCTTCTTGGCGGCCCTTAGCGTGTGCGGAGGACGGCCCCGGCTATGAGCACCGGTCAAGCCATGGCTCGCGTCCTGGGCAGGGCGGCTCGCCGGCGCGCCTCCTCCACCGCCATGCGCGCCAGCAGGTGGGCCAGGGTCGACTCGGCGCCCTCGTTGGCGTTGACCCCGTCGGGGCCCAGGCCGTCGCGACAGCCACCGGTAGCCTCGTCGTAGAGCGGCGCACCCAGTGCGTTGCGCCCGTAAAACCACTCCAGCGCTCGTTCGGCCTGCGTCAGGTACTCAACGCGCCCGGTGGCCACGTAGAGGCTGGCGGCGGTCTCGGCCATGGCGCCCGCGTCGACGGGCTGCTGGTCGTAGCGGGCCCTTGCCTGCCCTCGGACCCACCACCCCCGATTGCCGACCAGGTCCAGGTAGGCGCCGTTCCACAGGTGGTCCCAGAGGAACCGGTAGGTGGCCACGGCCACCTCGAGGAACGGGCCGTGGCCGGTCACCTCCCACGCCGCCACCAGCGCCTGGGGCAACCGGGCGTTGGCGTACGTCAGCCGGTCCTCGAACCACTGCCAGTCATCGCGTCGCGTCCGGTGGTACGCCGAGACCAGGCGCTCGGCCAGCTCCGCCGCCATCTGCTTGACCGAGCCCGCCGTCATGCCGTCGTCGACGGCCTTCAGGCGTGCATGGGAGCTGCGCGCCAGGGCCCGGAGCCCCAGCAGCGTGAACGCGACCGCACGCAAGTCGGTAAGCTTGCGTGCCCACGGCAGGCTGCGCCCGAGGGCGCGAGCGGCGCCGATCCACAACCCCTCGAGGCCGAGCCCGGCCACCGCCTCTCCTAGCGCCCAGATGGCACGCCCCACGGGGTCTCCGGTTGCCCGGGTGTCCAGGAAGCGGCGGTCCCAGCCGACGTCGTTGTGAAACCACCCATCCTCCGTCTGACAGTAGAGGATGAAGCTCAGGTAGCGCACCGCCAGCTCCAGGGCCTCGGGGTCCCGGGTGGAGCGGTGGTAGCGGACGACCGCGACCAGGGCACGGGCGTTGTCATCCAGGGTATAACCCTCGGAGGCGTTGGGCACGGCCCCCAGGGCGTGCTCGACGATGCCCGTCGCGTCGGTGAGGCGCCTCACGTGAGCCAGGCTCCAGCTCGGCCCCGTGTCGAGGTGGGCCGCTGGGGCCGCCCGGTGCCGGCGGCGCTCACGGGCCGACATGGCGCCTCACCTCCCGGGCTGGGAGTGGGCCTGCGACCAGTCACCCGACAGGGGCACGCCCCGGGGCGTCCCCATCTTGGCCGCCCAGGCGGCCGAGGACGCGTCGGGCACGGCCGGCTCCTCCCTGGACGACCCGACGACCCATTCGAAGAGTCGCCCGTAGCGCGCCCCGACGATCTCCCAGCTCATCGACTGTCCGAAGGCCCGCGCCCGGTGCTCCAGGGTGCGGCGGAGATCTTCGCTCTCCAGTACCCGCAAGACTTCGGCGGCCAACGAGGACGGGTCGCCGAACCGGCACAACAGCCCCCGTCCCGGCCCGATCAGCTCCCGGGCGTAGCGAAATGGCGTGGAGACCACCGCCTTGCCCGCGGCCAGGGCGTAGCTGAGGGTGCCGCTCACGGCCTGGTCCTCGTTGGGATAGGGGAGGACGTAGACGTCGGCGGCAGCCAGCAGCCAGCCCAGGTCCTCGATGTCGAGGTAGCGGTCGATGAACTGGACGTTGCTCCCGACTCCCAGCTCCGCCGCCATGCGGATCAGGGACTCACGGTAGGCCTCGCCCGAGATCTTGCGCACATTGGGGTGCGTCTGGCCCGCCACGACGTAGAGGACGTCCGGCCGCCGCCGCGCTATCTCGGGCAGGGCCTGGATGGCCTGCTCGATGCCCTTGCCCGGGCTGAGCAGGCCGTACGTCAGCAGCACCGGGCGCTCCCCGAAGCCGAAGCGGGCCTTGGCCTCGGCCGACGGGATGGCCGGGAAGTCGGGCGTCCCGTGCGGGATGATGAGCACCCGCGCCCGATCGATGCCGTAGACACGCTCCAGGAGATCCAGGGCCGAACGGGCCTGCACCACCACGGTACGGGACCGGGCAGCCAGCTCCACCAGCAGCTGCCGCTGCTTCTCGTTGGGTCGGCGGAGGACCGTGTGGAGCGTGGTGACGACCGGCAGGCGGGTGGCCCGCAGCAGGTGCGTCACGACGTACTCCCCGTGGTCGCCGCCGAAGATGCCGTACTCGTGCTGGACGCAGAGGACCTCGTATCCCTGGCGCTCCGCCCAGGCCGCAGCCGCCGTGTAACTGTCGGGGTCCTCCAGGGTGACGCTCAAGACTTCGTCCACCCCGGCCGCGTACGGCGGTTGCCGGTCCATCCTCTCCCAGGACGGATCGATGGCGATGACGCCGACATGGGCGCTCGGCAGCGCCCGCTTCAACGAGCGGGCCAAATCGGCCGTGAAGGAGGCGATGCCGCAGCGCCTCGGCGGAAAGGAGCTGACGAACGCCACTCGGGGGCCGGTGCGCCACGACGGGAAGCCCGCACGCCGCGGGCGCGCCCGCAGGCCATCGACCCCGCCCAATCCGTTGGGACGGTCAAGCATGGCTGCGCTCACCTGCCGACACCTGCTCGATCCACTGCCTGCCGGTGGCGAGCAGGGCATCCAGGCGCTCGGGACGGTCCGCCTCGGCGTAGACCCGTACCAGAGGCTCCGTGCCCGAGGGCCGCACCATCAGCCAGGAGCCGTCTTCGAGCACGAACTTGAAGCCATCCACACGCTTCACTTCCTTGACGGGTACATCGGCGATCCGGTCGGGGGCGTGCCCGGCCAGCCGTTGTACCAGCGCTTGGCGGCGGCATTCGTCGAAGTGCAGGTCGAGCCGTCCGTACAGGTGGGGCCCCACCCGGCGGACCAGCTCCTGCAGCAGGCCCGACACCGGCAGCCGGGTCGTGGCCATCAGCTCGGCCATGATGAGAGCGCTGAGGATGCCGTCGCGCTCGGGGATGTGGCCTCGTATGCCGATCCCGCCGCTCTCCTCGCCCCCGACGAGCACGTCGCCCTCCAGCATCCTCGCGCAGACGTACTTGAAGCCGACGGGCGTCTCCACCAGCGGAAGACCGTACCGTTGGGCAAGCCGGTCGATCATGGAGGTGGTGGAGACGGTCTTGACGACCTCGCCCTTGAGCCCCCGGTGCTCCACGAGGTGCATCAAGACGAGGGAGAAGATCTGGTGCGCGTTGACGAACCCTCCCGTCTCGTCGACCATGCCGATCCGGTCGCCGTCACCGTCCACCGCGAAGCCCGCCTGCCAGCCCCCGTCACGCACGAAGGCCTTGAGTGGCCCCAGGTTGGGCTCGATGGGCTCGGGGTTGAGGCCCCCGAAGCCGGGGTTGGCCTCCTCCCGGACGGCCCCCAGGCGCCGCACGCCGGCCCTTCGCAGGGCCTCTGCCAGCACGCCCCGGGCGGCCCCGTGCATGGGGTCGACCGCCACCGCCAGGTCGGCCCGGGCGATGGCCTCCACGTCTACCAGGCTCAAGATGCGGCGCAGGTACGGCTCGATGGGGTCCATCCACTCCACCAGCCCGGCCGCGATGGCGTCCTCGAGGGGGCGCCTCGGTATCTCGGCCCCCTGCTCCTGCAGGATCGCGTTGGCCTCTCGCTCGATGGGCGCCGTGATCGCCTCGGTAGCGGAGCCCCCGTAGGGCGGCTTGAACTTGAGCCCGTTGAACTCGGGCGGGTTGTGGCTGGCCGTCACGACGATGCCGCCTCCGAGGCCCCGCTCCACCACGGCCGCCGCGAGCGCGGGCGTGGGAGTCTCGCGACGGGCGAGCAAGACCGGGATGCCGGCCCCCGCCAGCACCTCGGCCACGGCCCGGGCAAACCGCCCCGACAGAAACCGCCCGTCATAGCCCACCCCGACGCCACGAGAGGCCAGCCCCTGCTGGTGGAGGTAGCGGGCCATGGCCGCGGCCACGACCCTTACCCGGTCGAAGGTGAAACCATCCGCGATGACTTCTCGCCAGCCGTCGGTACCAAAACGGATCGGACGCGTCGGTACGCTCCCGATGGTCCATCCCCCCAACCCTCTCGTGATGGTCGCGCCCGGCGCGGTTACGTGCGTCGCGCCGTGCGGCCCACCAGGCGACGGCGGATCGACCCGGGTGACCTTCCTCATCTTGCCATGATCGGTCTGGGGGCTCAAGGCGGGGCTGGCGGGCCCGGAGCGTGGCTACAGGTACTCCTGGTGGCCGAGGGACCGCAGCCTGGCTAGAAGCGCTCGGATGTCCTGGGCCCGCTCCTTGGCACATACCAGTGTCACATCTTCAGTCTCCACGATCACCAGGTCCCGCACGCCGAGAGTCGCTACCAGTTTTGGCTGCGTCCCGTTGACGACGACGATGCACTGGCTGGTGTCGATCCCGACGTGGCGGGCCCCCCGCACCACGTTGCCCTCCTCGTCGGGCGCGAACAGGCGCTCGAAGGCGGGCCAGCTCCCCGCATCGTCCCAGCCGAAGTCGGCCGGGATCACCACGATCCCCTCGGCCCGCTCCAGTACGCCGTAGTCGATGGAGACCGAGTCGAGCCCGTCGAAGACCGACCGGGCCACGGCCTCCCCATCGGGCCCGCCCCAGGCCCGGGCGATGCGCTCGAGCCCCTCGTGCAGGGCGGGCATGTGCCGGGCCAACGCCTCGCGGATGGCACGCACCCGCCAGACGAACATCCCGCTGTTCCACAGGTGCCGGCCGTCCGCGACGTAACGCCGCGCCAGGGTCAGGTCCGGCTTCTCCACGAAGCGGTGCACCTGGTAGACGTCGTACCCGAGCGCCTTGCCCACGGGCTGCCCCAGCTCGATGTAGCCGTAGCCCGTCTCGGGCCGGGTCGGCCACAGCCCGATGGTGACCAGGGCGTGCGTCTCGGCGGCCTCGGCCGCCGCCCTCATCACCCGGCGAAAGGCCTCGGGATCCCGCACGACGTGGTCGGCGGGCAGCACCACCATGATGGGATCCGGCCCCCACGGGCCCGGCGTCCTCTCGAGATGGACCGCCGCCAGCCCGATGCAGGCCGCCGTGTTGCGTCCCGCGGGCTCCACCAGGATGTTGCCTTCGGGCAGCTCGGGGAGCTGGGCCCGGATGGAGGCGACGTACTCCCGGTTGGTCACCACCAGCACCCGCTGGGGGTCCACCAGCGGCAGCACGCGCTCGACGGCCTGCTGGATCAGGCTGCGGGGGCCATCGAGGTTGAGCAGCTGCTTGGGCCTGGCACGGCGGCTCAGCGGCCAGAACCGCTCGCCGCGCCCCCCTGCCATGATGACCGCCACCAGCTGCGACACGAGCCCGTCACCTCCTCACGAGAATCGGAAGATCAATCGATCCCCGCTGCGGGCTCCCAGCACCTCGGCGGCCGAGCCGGCGACCCGGGAGACCTCCAGGGTGCCGGCCGAACCCACCAACACCACCAGGGTGCCGTCAGGCGCATCGGCATAGGTGCGCACCCACCGGGCCGTGACCGGCCGGCCGACCCGGCGCCACCGGCCCTCCGACCGGCGCAGCAGCGCCACCGTCACCGGTCGGCCCGGCTGCCCCGCATCCTGCGGCGGTGGCACGGGTGTCACCAGGTTGCCGAAGGCGTCGACCCGGACCACCTCGCCGCGTCGGCTCGTGTGATAGAACCGGAGCGGCACCAGGGGCGCCAGGCGGGCCTCGCCCAGCGACTCCAGAGGCGTCCCGGCCGCCCACCGGGCCGCGGCCGGGGCGAAGACGTCCCGGCCGTGGAAGGTGTTGGAAGCCTCAGGGGGTACAGGAAGGTTTACGACGCGAAGCCCGCCGTCATCCTCCACCGCCGGGAAAAGAAGGCCGTTGTCCGGACCGACCCACCGATAGTGGCGGCTCTCGACGGCCACGGCCGCCCTGTCGCTGCCCACCCCTGGGTCGACCACGGCCACGAAGAGGGTGCCCGGGGGGAAGTACCGGTATGTCGTCCGGAGGATCCAGGCACCCTCCCGCACGTCCTGGGGCCTCACCGTGTGGCAGAGGTCCACGATGCGGGCGTCCTCCCAGAGGGAGGCGATGACCCCCTTGAGGACGCCCACGTACTCACTGAGCCCGAAGTCGGTCAGCAGCGCGATCAGGGGCACGGGCTCCGGTGGCACGACCATCCCCTCGCAAGCGGTTGGATACGATGGCCTGCTTGACCTCCTGGATGGCCCGGGTCACCTGGATCCCCCGCGGGCAGGCGTCGGTACAGTTGAAGATGGTGCGGCACCGCCAGACCCCGTCCCGGCTGTCCAGGATGGCCAGACGCTCGGCCGCGCCCTGATCCCGGCTGTCGAAGATGAAGCGGTGGGCCGCCACGATGGCGGCCGGGCCGAAGTAGCGACCGTTGGCCCAGAAGATGGGGCACGACGTGGTGCACGCCGCGCACAGGATGCACTTGGTGGTGTCGTCGAAGCGCTCGCGCTCCTCGGGCGACTGGAGCTGCTCCCGCTCGGGCAGTTGCTCCTCGTCGACGATGAGGTAGGGCTTGACGGCCCGGTACGCCTCGAAGAAGGGCTCCATGTCCACGATGAGGTCCCTGAGCACCGGCAACCCCCGGATGGGCTCGACCCGGATCTCCGGCCCCAGGTCCTTGATCAGCACCTTGCAGGCGAGCCGGTTGACCCCGTTGACCAGCATGGCATCCGAGCCACAGATGCCGTGCGCGCAGGAGCGGCGGAAGCTCAGGCTCCCGTCGATGCGCCACTTGATCTCGTGGAGGGCGTCCAGCAGGCGGTCCGTCGGCTCCACGTCGACCTCGTAGTGGGCCCAGTAGGGCGCCGGGTCCTGCTCCGGGTTGAAGCGGCGTACGTGAATCTTGACTCGCACCTCGCTCGATCCCCTCTCACTGGGCCGCGCTCAGTACTTGCGCTCCTGCGGCTGGAAGTGGGTGATGACCACCGGCTTGTAGGCGATGCGGTGGTCGCCGTCCTCGCCGCGGTACAGAAGCGTGTGCTTGAGCCAGGTAGCGTCGTCCCGCCGGGGGTAGTCCTCGCGCCAGTGGGCGCCGCGGCTCTCCGTGCGATTGAGGGCCGAAACCACCACGGCCTCGGCCACGTCCAGCAAGTACCCCAGCTCCACCGTCTCCAACAGCTCGGTGTTGTAGCGCCGGCTCGGATCGCTGACCCGCACCCGCTGGTAGCGCTCCTTGAGCTCCGCCACGTCCTGCCGTGCACGCTCCAGCGACTCCTTGGTGCGGAAGACCGAGGCGTGTCGCATCATGGTGGTCTGCAGGGCCTCCCGGATCTCGGCGGCGCTCTGTCCCTCGCGGCGCCGGCGCAGGCTCTCCAGCCGATCCGCCACCTCGGCGATGGCGTCCGAAGGCCAGGGCACCCCGTCGGACTCCCGCACGAAGGTGGCCATGTGACGGCCCGCCCGCCGGCCGAAGACCACCAGGTCCACCAGCGAGTTGGTGCCGAGGCGGTTGGCGCCGTGCACCGAGACGCACGCCGCCTCGCCCGCTGCGTAGAAGCCGGGCAGGGGCGTGTTGCGCTCGTCGAGCACGACCCGCCCGTCGACGTCGGTGGGGATGCCGCCCATCCCGTAGTGGGCCGTCGGCTGGATGGGGACCAGGTCCTCGGCCGGGTCGAGGCCCAGGTAGGTCCGTACGAACTCCGTCACGTCGGGCAGCTTCTTCTCCAGCACCTCGCGGCCGAGGTGGCGGAAGTCCAGATGGACGAAGTCGCGGCCGCCGATGCCCCGTCCCTCCCGGATCTCCTGGTGGATGGCCCGAGAGACCACGTCGCGAGCGGCCAGGTCCTTGAGCGTGGGGGCGTAGCGCTCCATGAAGCGCTCTCCCTTGTCGTTGCGGAGGATGGCCCCCTCCCCCCGCGCCGCCTCGCTCAAGAGGATGCCCATCTTGTAGATACCGGTGGGGTGGAACTGGTAGAACTCCATGTCCTCCAGCGGCACCCCTCGCCGCCAGGCGATGGCCAGCCCGTCGCCCGTCAGCGAGTGCGCGTTGGAGGTGATCTTGAAGATCCGGCCGTACCCGCCCGTGGCGAAGAGGACGGCCCGGGCCGAGAAGCCGTGCAGCTCGCCGGTGGCCAGCTCATAGGCCACGACCCCGGCCACCCGCCCGTCGCGCACCACCAGGTCCAGCACCTGAAACTCGTTGAAGAAGTGCACCTCGTGCTTGACGCACTGCTGGAAGAGGGTCTGGAGGATCATGTGGCCGGTGCGGTCGGCCGCGTAGCAGGCCCGCCGGACGGGCCCCTGACCGTACTCCCGGGTGTGGCCCCCGAAGCGGCGCTGGTCGATGCGCCCGTCGGGGGTGCGGTTGAAGGGGAAGCCCATGTGCTCGAGCTCGATGATGGCGTCGACGGACTCCCGGGCCAGGATCTCGATGGCGTCCTGGTCACCGAGGTAGTCGCTCCCCTTCACCGTGTCGAAGGCGTACCACTCCCACCGGTCCTCCTCGACGTTGCCGAGCGGGGCGGCGATCCCCCCCTGGGCTGCCCCCGTGTGCGAGCGCGTCGGGTACAGCTTGGAGATGACCGCGATGCGAAGCCCCTGTCGTGAGAGCTCCACCGCGGCGCGCAGCCCTGCCCCGCCCGCGCCCACGACCACGGCGTCGAATGTATGCACCGTCGATGGCATGTCGGCTGACCCCCTCAGGATCCGAGCTGCGGCTGGAAGGTGAAGAGCACGACGGCGCCGAGCACCAGGGTGAAGGCGCCGACGACGTAGAGCGCCGTCAGCGTCACCGCCCGCCATCGGGGCGTGTGGACGTAGTCGTCGATGACCACTCGCAAGCCGTTGAGCCCGTGCAGGAGGGCCAGCGCCAGCAGCAGGAGGTCGTACGTCCGCCAGAGGGTCCCCAGGGGCCCGGCCAGGCGGGCTGCGACGAAGTCGTAGTCGATCTCCTCGACGGAGTGGATGACGTGCATGATGGCGAGGTGCCCCAGGGCCAGGAAGACCAGCAACAGGCCCGACAGCCTCATGAAGAGCCACGAGTAGAGCTCGAGGCTTCCTCCGGCCGGACGGGGCTTCGCGTATGCAGGGCGCACGGCCATCGTCAGACCCGCTCCCTTCCTGCCTCAGGTCAACAGCGGCCGCAGCATGAAGTAGGCCGCCGGTACGAAGAGGATGACGAAGAGAGCGCCCGCCACCCAGAAGAGGCGCTCGTGGATGCGCGTGGTCTGAGGCCAGAGGTCCAGGGCGATGACGCGCAGGCCGTTGAGCGCGTGGTAGAGCAGCGCGGCGGCCAGAAGGACCTCCATCACCCGGATCACGGGCGCGTGGTAAAAGGCGACGAAGCGGTTGTACCAGGTGGGCCCTGCCAGGATCAGCGCCGTGTCGGCGATGTGCAGGATGAGGAAGAGCAAGACGCCAAGTCCTGAGATCCGGTGCAGGGCCCAGGCCAGCATGCCCCACCGTCCTCGATACACCCGACAAGCCCCCTACCGCATAGAAATGGCGGTCCGATGCGCACGAATCGCACCGTATCCATACGGGAAATGCGACGGCGTATCGAGGACTCCTGCCGACGCGCCTTCGTCCGGCGGCAAAGCCCCCGGAGGTCGACCGCCGGCCTACGACAGGTACATGTCGAGGGCCGCCATGCGGGCCGGCTCCCTCAGGTGCGCCAGCGCCCGCTCCTGGATCTGGCGGATCCGCTCGCGGGTGACGCCGAGGCGCCGGCCGATCTCCTCCAGGGTCCGGGGCTGACCGTCGTCGAGACCGTAGCGGAGGGTCAGCACCGTGCGCTCCACGGGCGGCAGCGACTCCAGCACCTCGCGCACGTGGTCTCGCAACAGGCTCCGGGCCGCCTCCTCGTCGGGCGGCGGCGACTGCTCGTCGCCGACGAAGTCGGCCACCCGCATCCCGTCGTCGCCGACGGGGTTTTCCAGGGAGAGGAGCTCCTGCGCCGCCCGCATGGCCTCCTCCACCCGGGAGGGCTCCATGCCCAGGTGCGCGGCCACCTCCTCGGCGCGAGCCTCGCGCCCCAGTTCGTGACCCAGGAGGCTGGCGGCGGTGTTGACCTTGCCGATGGTCTCGATCATGTGGGCCGGCAGGCGGATGGTGCGCGACTGATCACCCAGGGCCCGCCGCACCGCCTGCACGATCCACCACGTGGCGTACGTGCTGAAGCGGAAGCCCTTGCGCCAGTCGTACTTCTCCACCGCCCGCATCAGGCCGATGTTGCCCTCCTGCACCAGGTCCAGCACGGGCACGCCCCGGTCGACGAAGCGCATGGCCACGTTGACGACCAGGCGCAGGTTGGCCTCGATGAGCCGGGCCTTGGCACGGGCGTCGCCCTTCTCGGCGCGCTTGGCCAGCTCGATCTCCTCTTCGCGCGTCAGGAGCGGCACCTTGCCGATCTCGCGCAGGTACGTCTGCAACAGGTTGATGGAAGTCTCGCGCTCCGGGGAGGCCGCCTTGCGGCCCCGCACCGACGCCCGGTCGGCCCGAGTGCGACGACCGGTAGCCTCCGCCACGGTCCCCGTGCTCCCTCCCTGTCTGGACTGCACCGTGGACTCACCTCTCTTGCATCCGGGCGCTACGTCGCGCCTCGCACTCGGGGCAGATGCCGTAAAACTCGTGCCGCTGGCCCTTGACGACGAAGCCGGACCGGCGAGCGACCGACTCGGCCAGCTTGGGCAACTCCGGCTCCATCACGTCGAAGATCCGCTGGCACTCGCTGCAGTAGACGTTGACGTGGACGTCCGGGTTGCCGTCGTAGCGCGTCGCCTGGCCACCCAAGCCCAGCTGGGCGATGAGCCCCAGCTCCAGCAGCAGGTCCAGCGTCTTGTAGACGGTGGCCTGGCTCATCATGGGGAAGCGGTCCTTGAGCGCCTGGTAGATCTCCTCGGCCGATGGATGCGTCTTGGTATCCAGCAGGTACTCGTAGATCCCCATCCGCTGGGGCGTCACACGATAGCCCCGCTCCGTCAGCAGCCTCTGAAATGTCTCCAGCTCGGGTCGCATCGCGACGCGCCTGCTCTCTTTTCTATTGATAGTGATTCTGTCTTCATAATAGGGCCGCTGCAGAGAAGGTGTCAACGACAAAAACGAAGAGCCCGGCTCGACGCCGGGCTCCCTTCTCGGTCGGTCCCGTCCCGTCGGGACGGGCCCTGGGCTGCGGAGCGGTCAGGCGGCGGTGGTCGCCTGGCGCTCTCGTCCTCGCAGCTGGGCGATGTACCGCCGCAACAGCGGCATCAGGTAGGTGTCCAGCCCGAAGTAGCTGGCCCGGGCCCCCGCCAGCAGGATGACGATGGCCACCGTGTAGAGAATGGGGTTGGTGCTGGTGGTGCCGGCCAGCATGAAATTGAGGTTCATGAAGGCACCGGCCAGCGCCGCCACCGTGGTCAGCACGCCGAAGATCAGCCCGAGCCCCACCAGCACCTCGCCGAACGCGACCAGATAGCTGAACAGGGTCGCGTTGGGCAGCGCCACGTTCTCCAGGAAGGCCGCGTACCAAGGCTGCACGGCCGGGTGGTCGCCCGCCGCCTTGGCGATGGCCCCCTTGAAGAAGCCGCTGATGGCCACCCCCGCGTTCTCGCCGACCCATGCCGGGTTGGTCACCTTGCCCAGGCCTGCCTCGAGCCACTGGAACCCCAGCCAGATCCGCAGCAGCCCGAAGACCACACGCCACAGGGTCTGCATCGTCGCTCCGACCTCCCTCTCGTCGCTCGCTCCGGTCGTCGCTCCTGCCCTCATGGGGCTGCCGTTCCGGACGGGCCCGGCAGCCTTTCGCGTCGATTCGGTAGCGATTCCGGATTCCACCCCCATTTTGGGGGTAGGGCCGACACCCGAGGAACGGTCGTTTGCCCGGTCTCTAGCGGGACAATGATCCGGGTTACCCCCGAGCCTGAACTACAGGTGCGACCCGAGCCGAGGAGGACATTTGTCCTGTCTGCCGGAGGACGCAAGGCCCTGCCGCCCTGGTAACGAAGATGGCTATCGTGGTACGTGGAAACGCTGTCGCCGCATGGCGCCAGCGGGCAGCATGCGGCCAGCCGGCTGGCGGCCGGCCCGGCCGGCGCGGGGGCATCGAGCCATGGTGGCAGCCCGTCGGCCCCAGTACGAGCGAGTGCCCATCGCCCACCGTCCCGCTGCCCAACGAGTGCACGACTTCGCCGAGGTGGCCCTCACCTACGACGACGCCAGCGCCATGGCCGAGGCCCAGCGCTGTCTGCAGTGCTACCGGCCGGCGTGCGAGGTGGGGTGTCCCAACCATAACCCCATCAAGGCCTTCATCGCCCTGGTTGCGCAGGGCCGGGCCGTGGAGGCGGCGGAGTTGCTCTGGGCTCACAACCCCATCCCCTCCTGCACGGGCCGGGTCTGTGCGTGGGAGGCCCAGTGCGAGGGGGCCTGCCCGTTGGGTCGCAAGGGAGAGCCCATCGCCATCGGCGCGCTGGAGCGCTACCTGGCCGAGCGGGGCCTCGCGGCGCGTCTAGGCTCCGGGGAGGCCATCCCGGCGACGCCATGGCCGTGTGGGCCCGAGGCCGTGGTGCCGGGCGACGTGGCGGTGGTGGGCGCCGGCCCCGCTGGCCTGGCCTGTGCCAACGTGCTGTCTCGTCGTGGCTTCTCGGTGACGGTGCTGGACGGGTGGCTGGAGCCGGGCGGTGTGATGAGCTACGGCATCCCCGAGTTCGTGTTGCCCAAGCGAGCCGTGGCCGCCGAGGCCGAGCGGCTGCGGCGCCAGGGCGTCCGCTTCGTCCAGCAGGTCGTCGTCGGGCGAGACCTGGACATCGAGGACCTCTTCGCCCTCGGCTTTCGCGCGGTCTTCCTGGCCATCGGGGCCAACGAGGCCCAGACCATGGGAGTCCCCGGCGAGGAGCTCGAGGGGGTCGTCACCGCCAAGGACTTCTTGATGGCGGTGGCTCGGGCGCGCCTCTCCCCCGACGGGCACGGCGCCAGCGCGCTGCCGGACCTGGCGGGCCGGCGGGTCGTCGTCATCGGCGCCGGCAACACGGCCATGGACGCCGCCCGCACCGCCCGGCGGCTCGGCGCGACCGACGTCACCATCCTCTACCGGCGAGCCCGGGAGCACAGCCCCTCACGGCCTGTGGAGATGGCCCTGGCCGAAGAGGAAGGCGTGCGCTTCGAGTGGCTGGTGGCGCCGCGGCGCTTCATCGGCGAGGGTGGGCGGCTGACAGGGGTCGAGCTGGTGCGCATGGAGCTGGGCGAGCCCGACGCATCGGGGCGGCCGACCCCCCGACCCGTACCGGGCTCCGAGAGCGTGAGGCCGGTGGATCTGGCCATCCTGGCGGTGGGCTACCGGGTCGAGGCCTCCTTGCCCGCGGCCACGCCGGGCCTCGAGACCGGCTCGGGCGGGCGTATCCTGGTGCGGGACCAGAGCGGCGTCACCTCGTTGCCGGGTGTCTGGGCGGGTGGCGACTGCGTGACGGGCGCCAATACGGTGGTGCATGCGGTGGCAGCCGGGCGCCTGGCAGGCGAGGCCATCGCGGCCTACCTGGCCGGTGCCACAGCCGGAGCGGATCCTAGCCCAGGGCGCTGACCAGTGCGGCCCGCACCTCCTGCGACGCGGTCAACAGCAACACGACCGCCCAGGCCAGCCATGCCCCCGCCGCCAGGCCGTACAGCAGGGCGAGGCGCCCTCGCCACCGTCGGGCCAGGCCGGGGAGGGCGGGGTCCGTCCATGCTGCGCATGCCGTCTGGGCCCGCCGGGCTGACTCGACCAGGGGCCCCAGCTCGGACCAGATGAGGCGGGCCCCCATGGCCAGGGCCAGGGCCACCGGCAGGATCGAGACGAGCCCCTGCTGCCAGGTGAACGGTTGCATCCGAGCCCCTTCCTAACCCCGTGCGTCGCGTCGAAGGGCTTCGGCGCGGCCGCCCCCGATCCTGCCGAATGTCATGGACAAATGTCCATCCGGACAAGGACCAAGACGGGTGTGGTAAGGTAAGGGGTATGAGCACCGACCACTCCACCGCCACCCAGGCGCCTCGAGACCCCCGCCGGGAGTCGACGCGCCGCCGACAGGGCAGGGCTCTTGCCATCCTCAACGTCCTGCGGCACCGCTACCCGCAGGTGAGGGTGCCGCTGCGGCACGCCTCCCCGCTGCAGCTCCTGGTGGCCACCATCCTCTCGGCTCAGTGCACCGACGCGACGGTCAACAAGGTGACGCCCCGGCTCTTCTCGGCCTTCCCCGACGCGCGGAGCCTGGCGGAGGCCGACCGGCAGCAACTCGAGGCCATCATCCACCCGACGGGCTTCTTCCGGCAGAAGGCGCGGATGATCCAGGAGACGGCCCGGCAGATCCTGACCCGCTTCGACGGCGAGGTGCCACGCCGGATGGAGGAGCTGCTGACGTTGCCGGGCGTCGGGCGCAAGACAGCTAACGTCCTGCTCTCGGCCGCCGCCATCGGCGGCT
>Ga0207873_1001083_pt1 | contig 27680 bp, 24 predicted proteins | sample BGWIniCompost_FD_187373 | JGI IMG/M metagenome (GOLD analysis project Ga0207873, IMG submission 187373) | Cellulose adapted compost microbial communities from Newby Island Compost Facility, Milpitas, CA, USA - BGW Initial Compost (SPAdes)... ...
CGGGTGGGGTGCCCCTCCGCTCCAGGGGCACCCCACCCGGCCGGGGGGTGCGCGCCGCCCCCGTCCCCACGGTGCGGCGCGGTCGGACCGCCGTCCGGTCATCCGGTCGACGGCGGCCCCGTTCTCAGGGCAGGCCCAGGGCCGGCAGCACGGCGGCGTCCACGAATCGGACCAGGTAGTCCGGGTCGGCGTCCTCGCCCTCGAGCACGGGCCGGGCCCGCAGCACGCCGAAGATCTGGGCCGGCACATGGTCGAGCGCCGGGTTGTCCCAGGCCACCTCGCCGCGCTCGACGCCGCGGCGGAGGATCTCGTCGAGCGCGGCGATCTCCGGCTCGACCAGCGCCTCGCGCAGCGCCTGCGCCAGTTCCCGGTCCCGGGTCACCGCGAGCCCGAGGGCCTGCAGCAGGGTGGTGTCCTGCACCGCCCACTCCCCCGCGCGCCGCGCCGCCTCGCGCAGATCACCGGCGAGGGTGCCGGTGTCGATCCCGGTGAACCGGGTCTGCCGCCGGGAGCGCAGTGCGGCGGCCACGAACCGGGGTTTCGTGCGCCACTGGCGGTAGAGCGTGGACTTGCTGCACCGCGTGCTGGCGGCGACCTTCTCCATGGTGACGGCGTCGTAGCCGCACTCGCGGATCTGGTTCAGCACGGCGTCGAAGAACTCCTGCTCACGCTCGGGCGTGATCTTGGAGCGGCGCGAGGTGCCGACCGTCTCCGGTCGCTCCGCGGCCTGCGACGTCATCCCTCAGCTCCTCGTCCCGTCCGCCCGGCACCCCACCGGACCCCGCGGGCCGTGCGCCCACCGGTACGCCACTGTACCGGTACGGAAGCGTATCGGTACACAACCGTATCGGTACGCGGACGTATCGATGAAGATCGACGGTCGCGGCCGGGCCGTCGGCGAGACCGGCACGAGGAGCCGGGTCCTCAGTCCGTGAGGATCGCCGGGTCGCTCACCCCCGGCCGGCCGTTCTCCACGTGCCCCGCGAAGCGGCGGAGGAAGGCGCTGTCGGCCGGGGAGGTGACCGTCAGGTCGTACCAGCGGTGGCTCGCGCGCGGGCCGACGGTGCGGTGGACGGTGGCGCCGGGGCGCACGGCGACCGTGGTGATGCGGTCGCGGTAGGCGTCCCTCAGGCGCAGGCGGGCGGTGTGCGGGGCACGGTTGGTGAAGGTGAGGCGGATGCCGTCGCCGGTGTGGCGGGCGGTGACCTCGCAGCCCGCCGCGGTGCCGGAGCCCCGGAAGGCGCGCAGGAAGCCGTTCGGACCGTGCACGGTCAGGTCGTAGGAGCCGGCCGAGTGGACCGAGTTCCAGGTGTCCGACAGGGTCTTGCCGGCCTCGGTGGTGTAGGTCCAGGGGCCGTCGGCGCGGTTGCCGGAGGTGACCAGGAAGGCCGCGCCGGCGCGGGCGCCGGAGGAGAAGGTGAGCGTGAAGGTACCGGCCGCGGTGCCGGCGGAACCGTCCACCGCCGGGGCGTACTTCAGCGGGCGGGTCCGGCGCCGGCCGCGCTCCTGCCGGGGCAGGCGCGGGTCCGCCGGGGGCGCCGGGCGGTAGTCGGGGTGACGGTCGCGGTCCGGCGGCTCGTAGGCGCCGGTGTCCGGCAGTTCCGCGAGGCGGCCGTCCGGGCGGGCGAAGTCGAAGGCCGAGGTCAGATCGCCGCAGACGGCACGGCGCCAGGGAGAGATGTTCGGCTCCTCGACGCCGAGACGCCGCTCCATGAACCGGATGATCGAGGTGTGGTCGAAGGTCTCGGAGCAGACGTAGCCGCCCTTGCTCCATGGTGAGACGACCAGCATGGGCACGCGCGGTCCGAGGCCGTAGAAGCCCTCGCGGTGCGAGGTGCTGCCGGGGAAGACGTCCAGGGAGACGTCGGCCGTCGAGCGGCCCTGCGCCGCGGACTTCGGGGGCAGCGGCGGCACCACGTGGTCGAAGAAGCCGTCGTTCTCGTCGTAGGTGATGAACAGCGCGGTCCGCGCCCAGACCTCCGGGTCCGAGGTGAGCGCGTCGAGCACCTGGGCGATGTACCAGGCGCCGTAGTTGGAGGGCCAGTTGGAGTGCTCGGAGAAGGCCTCGGGGGCGACGATCCAGGAGACCTGCGGCAGGCGGCCCGCTGTGACGTCGGCCCGCAGCTGGTCGAAGAGGCCGTCGCCGTCCCTCACGTCGGTGCCGGTGCGGGCCTTGTCGTACAGCGGGTCGCCGGGCTTCGCCTCGCGGTACTGGTCGAAGTACAACAGGGAGTTGTCGCCGTAGGTGCCCCGGTAGGCGTCGTCGATCCAGCCCCAGCGTCCGGCCGGGTCCAGACCGTCGCCGATGTCCTGGTAGACGCGCCAGGAGATCCCCGCCCGCTCCAGCCGCTCGGGGTAGGTGGTCCAGCCGTAGCCGAGTTCGTCGTTGCCGAGGACCGGGCCCCCGCCCTTGCCGTCGTTGCCAGTGTGGCCGGACCACATGTAGTAGCGGTTGGGGTCGGTGGAGCCGATGAACGAGCAGTGGTAGGCGTCGCAGACGGTGAAGGCGTCGGCGAGGGCGTAGTGGAACGGGATGTCGGCGCGGTCCAGGTACGCCATGGTCGTGGTGCCCTTGGCGGGCAGCCAGCCGTCGTACCGCCCGTCGCGGTAGGCGTCCTGGCCGTCGGGCCAGCCGTGCGGGAGTCCTTCGAGGAACCGCATGCCGAGGTCGTCGGCGTCCGGACGGAAGGGCAGCACCTCCCTGGTGCCGTCGGACTGGTGCCACACGGGCTTGCCGCTCGGCAGGGTCACCGGATGCGGGTCGCCGAAGCCGCGGACGCCTCTGAGCCGCCCGAAGTAGTGGTCGAAGGAACGGTTCTCCTGCATCAGGACGACGATGTGCTCGACGTCCTCGACGGTACCGGTCCGGTACGCCGCGGGGAGCGCGGCGGCCCGCTCGATGCTGGCCGACAGCACACTGAACGCCGTCGCGGCGCCCGCGAGCCTCAGGAATCGCCGCCGGTCGACTTCGGACATGGATGGGCCACCTCTCGCCGTGGGGGAAGCTCGGGCCGGTCCGGGACTGGTGTGGTGCGCGCGCAAGGAGTGTTCCAGGCGGACCGAACGCCGGGGAAGGGTGCGATTGCGCCGGGATGAACATCACCCGGCCCTCCGGGTCGGTCACCCTCTTTCACTGCCACCCCCAGACACGAGCTCCCCCAGGCAGATGGCCGCTCCGCCGGCTCGTCCGCGTCCGTCTCGGGAACGAGGCCCACGGCACGGATGCCGGCGACCGCCGCGCGCTCGCCGTTGAGCGAGGTGTCGCCGGTGGCGCAGACCGCGCCCAGCAGGCGGCCCTGCTCGTCCCGTACGAACACGCCGCCCGGCACCGAAAGCACCCTGCCTCCGGCGAGGGCCGCGACCGAGGTGAAGAACTCCGGTGCGGCGGCACGCCTGCCGATCTCACGGTTGTTGATCCCGAGGCCGAGGACGCCCCACGCCTTGGCGACGGCGATCTCCGGCCGCAGCAGTCCGGCACCGTCCTCGCGGGCCAGGGTCACCAGGGTGCCGCCGGGGTCGAGCACGGCGAAGGTGAGTGGCTCCCGCTTCTCGTCACGGGCGAAGTCGATGCCGGCCTGCACGATCTGCTGGGCCCCGGCCAGGGTGACGGCCAGGCCGGAGATGCCGCTGCCGATGACGGCGACACGGCCGGTGGCGCCGGGGCGCGCCTCCAGAAGGTCCGCGGGGGGGACCGCGGACTGCGCGTCGAAGGGACCGGCGGTGTGGGTGTCCGTCATGTCACCGAACGGTTGGCGGCGATGCGCGGCGGTTGGTGGAGGCACGATCGGCCGTCGCATGAAACCTGCGGGGGCCCTGCCTCCGTTTTGGTGACGCCCCATCAGGCCGGCTCGGATGCGCTCTGCCGGGCGGGGGTTCGGGTGTGCACGGTCCAGTCCACGATCCGCACCGCGGCGCCCGCGGCCTCCTCGCCGCGGCAGTGGGCGTGGTGCCTGCGGGCGATGGCGTCCAGGTCGAGATGGGGGCCGAAGGCGGGGTGGGCCGCCAGACGGCGTGCGTACGCCCACAGCCGGGGGTGCTCGGTGACGCGGTGCACGGCGGCGGCGTCCAGATGGTGGCGGTGCACCGTGTCCAGCTGCACCAGGCTGGCCCACAACTGCACGTCGGCGAGGGTGAGTTCGCCGCCCAGCAGATGGCCGCCGGAGCCGAGGCGGCGCTCCAGCAGGTCCAGCACGCGCAGCAGGGTGGCGAGGGCGAGATCGCGCGCCGCCCGGTCGCCGGGGTGTTCACCGGCCCGCTGGGCGGCGTCGTGGATGCCCCGCTCGCAGAGCCGGCCGATGGCCAGGATCTCCTTCTCGGCACCGCGGGGCAGCAGGTCGGGGCCGTGCCCGCCGAAGTGCCGGGCGAGGTCGCGGAGGATGCCGGGGGTGTGGGTGCTGACGATCCGGCCGGTCCAGTCGTCACTGAGGACGGGCGCCGCGGCGGGACCGGGATGCTGGTGCGAGCTGGCCTCGTAGAGCGGGCGCAACGTGCGGAACCCGCCGTCCCCGGTGTCGGGCACGGCCGGCAGCCACGTCACCGGCAGGATGTCGTCCAGGCCGAGCAGGGTGTGGGTGACGGCGATCTGCAGACAGTACGGACAGGACGGTGTGAGGTGCAGCCGGTAGCGGTGCGGGGCGGCGTAGTAGCCGCTGCGCGCGTCGCAGCCGATCCTGCTGCGGAAGGGCGGCACGGCAGTCGGCGATGAGGCGGGCATGCGTCTCCCTCGGGGTGCTCGGTCACGGGCATACGACGGCGCCGGCCCGCGACGCCTTCGGCGCGGCCGGGATGCGGCTGGTGCGCGGGAGAGTCAGACCGGGGCGGGGCCGCCGGCGGGCGGGGAGGAGCAACTCGCGGCGCTGGAGACCCGGACGAGGTCGATGTGCCGGCGGGAGGTCAGCAGGGGCAGGGAACGGACGGCGGCCCGGACGGCATCGGTGCCCGGGTCCGCCGTCGCACGATCCACGGTTCCCTACCTTTTCACTAGGATTCCGTACCCGAGTGTCGGGGCCCTGCCGGGCGGCGTCAAGGGGACGGGTGACGAGCGGCTACGCCGAGCGGCGGCTGCCGGCGTCCGTGAGGACACGCAGCCGGCTGCCGGAGCGCGGGGTGCGGCCCCGCGCCACCGCGGGGCGGCGGATCCAGGCGGCCCTCCCGGCGACCTGGGGCGGCGGTCCGCCCCCGGTGAGTGACACGCCGACGTGCCGGGCCGCGAACTCCCCGGCGGCGGGCGAGGATCCGCCGGAGTGCACCTGCGGAACCGGCGACGACGGCGAGGGCCACGGCGTCGCCGGTGCGGACGGCCACAGCGGTCATCCGGTGGCGGCCAGCAACGTCACCCGGCCGCCGAGCGCCAGGGAGAACTGGTCGGTGATCTGGTCCAGAGCCTCGGCGGCTCCCGGCGCGACGGTCAGGGTGCCGTTGTCGGCCACGGTGATGTCCTGGTCGAGGGTGAACCAGCCGGGCGTGATGTGGGCGGGGCCCATGGAGTTCAGCACGGGCCGCAGGGCGTAGTCGATGGCCAGCACATGGGCGGTGGTGCCGCCCGTGGCCAGCGGCAGGACGGTCTTGCCGGCCAGCGCATACTGCGGCAGCAGGTCCAGCAGCGACTTCAGCAGCCCGGAGTAGGCGGCCTTGTAGACGGGGGTGCCGATCACGATGCCGTCCGCCCGCTCGAACAGGGCGGTGGCCTCGGCGATCGCCGGGTGGCCGAAGTCGGCGTGCAACAGGGCCTCGGGCGGCAGGGTGCGGGCGTCGAAGGGGATGACGTCGTGCCCCTGGGCCCGGAGCCGGTCGTCCAGGCGGCGCAGCAGCCGGGCGGTTCGGGAGGTGGCGGAGGGACTGCCGGAGACGGACAGGACGGTGGCCATGGAGGGACCTTTCGGGGTCGTGCCGGACGGCGGTGGCGGTCGGAGGCGGCGAGCAGGGAACGGCTTCCGGCCGGGCGCTCAGGCGCTCAGACCTGGTGGTGCCCGGGCGGCCGAGCCGGCGGGCGAGGGGGTGGACGGACCGGGGGCCGAAGGCCGGCCGGTCAGGTCCGGGCGGGGACGGACATGGGGTGCTCCAGCGGAAATACGTGCACGGAAAAGGGACGCGTGCAGTGAGGGGCAGACGAATTCGGCCGCCCGTCTTCAGGCGTGCGTGAACGGGAGTACCGCGGCGACCACCGGAAAGGCATGAATCACCGCGGCGGACGGCCGCCGACGGAATGCGCGAACACGGGACGGGCGCGGGTGCGAGGGTTTCCCTCCGTGCACTCAGACGCGGGAGCGACAGCCGGAGCTGGAGACACGCGCGAGGTCGACGTGGCGTCGCTGCGTGAGATCCGGTCGCTTCATGCCCTCGATCAAAGCAGCGGGGAGACCGGCCGGTCAAGAACACCCGGATGCAATTCCACATGCTGAGAGCCGTAATTCACGAAATTGTCATGGGAATTCCCTTGAATGCGCGGCATGGGCGGGACGGCGCCCTCAGCGGGCCCCCTGACGGTCGCCGGCGCCGTCGGGATGGGCGAGGCCGAGGTGGTGCGGAGGGTGGGGCCCTCGTGGTCCGTGCGACACGCCCCGTTCCTGAAGCAGCGGGACGACCTTGTCGGCGAACAAGTCGAGGCCGCCCGGGGTGATGTGCGGGACCAGAATGAAGCCGTCGGCGGCCTCGGCCTGCACCAGCTCCTCGATGGCGCGGGCGGCGGTCTCAGGGGAACCGATGAAGGTCTGCTTGTTGCCGGTCTCGATGACCAGGTCGCGGATGGACCAGGCGTGGGCGGCAGCGAGTTCGCGCCACTCCCGGGCGGTGGCCGGCGGGTCGCGGTACATGCGGACCTGGGCGCGTTCCCTGGCGACGTGGTCCTCGCCGACGCCGGGGTCGATGTCGGGGAGCGGACCGCCGGGGTCGTAGCCGGACGGGTCCCGGCTCCGGACGAACTCCAGATGCTCGATGGCGGTGGCGCCGCTGACCTGCTGCCGGCGCACCTGCCGGGCCAGTTCCTCGGCCTCGGCGTCCGTGTCGGCGAGCGCGAAGGGGGCGGCCGGTCCACCGGCACCTTCGTCGCCACCAGCCCCACCGTCCCCGGCCACACCACCCACGCCACGGCCCTGGTCGAGGTGTATCTGCCGGCCCTTCCCCGGACCGCACCGAGGACCCGCTGCTGCGCGGCCTGCACCGTACCGGCGCCCTCGGCGAGGAGGTCGTCGCCGACCAGGACCACCCCCACCGGTCCGGACGGCTCGCCGTGTCCCCCGCCTACGGCCACGTCCTCGACCCCTCCCTCGGCAACAGCCCTCACCCGCGCCGCATCGCCCTGGGCGTTCCCACCAGCAGCCGGGCCGTGGCCGCCCTTCGCCCGCCCCCGCACCGACGCCCCCGCCTTCCGGCAGAACGACGCGGTGGCCCGCTCCCTGCTGCGCGCTGAGCAGCGCCGGGACGGAGCCGGCGGTGGGCCGGGGGGCGGGCGTCCGCTCGGGGTGTGAGCGGTCCGGCTCGGCAGGCCGGCGGATCTCACGGAGCCGCCCACAGTCCCCGGACGTGCCCGAGGTGCCGTTCCATGACGGCCCGTACGGCGTCCTCGTCGCGGGCGAGCAGCGCGTCCAGGATCTCCAGGTGCTCCTCGGCCGAGGCCCTCAGCCGCCCCTGCTCGGCCAGTGCGGTCAGCCCGTAGAGCCGCGAGCGGCGCCTCAGATCGCGGACCACCTCGACCAGATGCCGGTTCCCGGCGAGCCGGAGCAGCCCGAGATGGAAGCGGAGGTCGGCCTCGATGTAGGCGATGAGGTCGGCGGCGACGGCGGCGGTGACGACCTCCTCGGCGACCGGGCGCAGCGCCCGCAGGTCCTCCGGGTCGGCGGTGCCGGCCAGCGAGACCGTCGTCGGTGTCTCGATCAGGGAGCGTATGTGGGTGTACTCGTCGAGCTGCCGCTCGGAGACGGCGGTGACCCGGAAGCCCTTGTTGGGCACCGTGTCGACCAGTCCCTCCTTGGCGAGGTCGAGCAGGGCCTCGCGCACCGGTGTGGCCGAGACGCCGAAGCGGGCGGCGAGGCCCGGGGCGGAATGTATCTCGCCGGGGCGCAGCTCACCGGCGATCAGCGCGGCGCGCAGGGCCTCGGCGACGCGCTCCCGGTAGCTCGGCCTGCGGCCGCCGAGGCGGGGCAGCTCGGGGTGTCGTCCGTTCACAGCACGAACCCTGCCGGGAAGGGATCGTCGGGGTCCAGCAGGTACTGGGCGGTGCCGGTGATCCAGGCACGCCCGGTGAAGCTGGGCAGCACGGCAGGCCGCCCCGCCACCTCGGTGGTGCCGAGCAGCCGTCCGGTGAAGCGGGTGCCGAGGAACGACTCGTTCACGAACTCGGTGTGCAGCGGGAGTTCGCCGCGGGCGTGCAGCTGGGCCATGCGCGCGCAGGTGCCGGTGCCGCACGGGGATCGGTCGAACCAGCCGGGGTGGATCACCATGGCGTGCCGGGAGTGCCGGGCGGTGGCGCCGGGCGCGTACAGGTGGACGTGACGGCAGCCGCGGATGGTCGGGTCCTCCGGGTGGACGGGCTCCCCGGCGGCGTTGATCGCCTCCATCAGGCTCAGTCCGGCGGCGAGGATCTCGTCCTTGCGGGAGCGGTCGAAGGGCAGGCCGAAGGCGTCCAGGGGCAGGACGGCGTAGAAATTGCCGCCGTAGGCGAGGTCGTAGGTGACCGTGCGGCCGTCGGCCAGGGTTGCCTCCCGGTCGAGGGCGACGGCGAAGGACGGCACATTGCGCAGGGTCACCGCCCTGGCCGCGCCGCCCTCGACGGTCACCTCGGCGACCACGACCCCGGCGGGCGTGTCGAGGCGGATGGTGGTGACCGGTTCGGTGACCTCGACCATGCCGGTCTCCACGAGAACGGTCGCCACGCCGATGGTGCCGTGCCCGCACATCGGCAGATATCCGGAGACCTCGATGTAGATCACGCCCCAGTCGCAGTCGGTCCGCGTGGGCGGTTGCAGGATCGCCCCGCTCATCGCGGAGTGGCCCCGCGGCTCGTTCATCAGCAACTGCTTGATCTGGTCGCGGTGTTCACGGAAGTACAGCCGCCGCTCGTTCATGGAGGACCCGGGTACGGTGCCGATGCCGCCGGTGATCACCCGGGTGGGCATGCCCTCGGTGTGCGAGTCGACGGCGTGCAGGACGAGTCTGCTGCGCACGGTTCTGCCTCCTCACGCCGGTCCGGCCGCGAGGGCCTTCTCGGTGGCGGCGCGCACGGCCGCCTCCTGCTCGGGCAGCAGCGGCATGCGCGGCGGGCGGCAGGGACCGCCGTACCGGCCGGCCAGGTCCATGGACAGCTTGATCGCCTGGACGAACTCCGTGCGTGAGTCCCAGCGCAGCAGCGGATGCAGCTGCCGGTAGAGCGGGAGCGCGGTGCCCAGGTCGCCGCCCATGGCGGCCCGGTAGAAGTCCGAGCAGGCGCGCGGCAGGGCGTTGGGGCAGCCGGCCACCCAGCCCTTGGCGCCGGCGACGGCGAGTTCCAGCAGGACGTCGTCGGCGCCGGCCAGCAGATCCAGTGCGGGCGCGAGTTCGGCGATGCGGTACGCGCGGCGCACATCCCCGGAGAACTCCTTCACCGCCTGGATGTGGCCCTCGCCGTGCAGCCGGGCGAGCAGCTCGGGCACGAGATCCACCTTGGTGTCGACGGGGTTGTTGTAGGCGACCACCGGCAGCCCGGCGCCGGCGACCTCGGCGTAGTGGGCGAGGACGGAACGCTCGTCGGCGCGGTAGGCGTTGGGCGGCAGCAGCATCACGGCCCGGCAGCCGGCCTCACCGGCCTGCTCCGCCCACCGCCGGGCCTCGGCGGCACCGTAGGCGGCCACCCCGGGCATCACCCGCTCCCCGCCGACGGCGGCCACGGCCGTCTCGACGACCCGGGCGCGCTCCGTGCCGGTGAGCACCTGGTACTCGCCGAGCGAGCCGTTCGGTACGACGCCGTCGCAGCCGTTCTCGACCAGCCAGGCGCAGTGCTCGGCGTAGCGGTCGTGGTCGACGGAGAGGTCGGTGCCGAGGGGAAGGGCGGTGGCGACGAGGACGCCGCGCCAGGGGCGGTGGCGGTCGTGGTCGGTCATGAGGGTCCTTCCTCGGCAGGGGGCGGGGTGGGTTCCGCGCGGGGCTCGTGCCGGTGCTGTGCGGCGAGGACGCCCAGCGGCACGGGCTGGGCGAACGGGCGCCGAGGCGGGGTGAGCCGGCAGCCGGTGAGTCCGGCGACGGCGGGTCCGCAGATCCGGCCCTGGCACCAGCCCATACCGGCCCGGGTGAGCAGCTTGACGCTGCGCAGGTCCCCGGCGCCGAGGCCGAGCGCCTCCCGGACCTCGCCCGCGGTGACCTCCTCGCAGCGGCATACGACGGTGCCGTCGGTGACCTGGTCGGTCCAGTGGGCGGGCGGTGTGCAGGCACGGTGCAGGGCGTCGGCGGCCCTGCGCAGCCGGGCGCGCGCCGCGACGGCCGCCGGTGCGGGGGTGTACGGGGTGCCGTGCAGCCGGGCGGCGACGGAGCGGCCGGCCAGATGCCCTTCGGCGAGGGCGAGGGAGGCGCCGCCGGTGCCGGTGGCCTCGCCGGCCGCCCAGACGCCGGGAACGTCGGTGCGCTGCTGGTCGTCCACGGCGACGGCGGTGCCGTCGAGGCGGCAGCCCAGGGTGGTGGCGAGATCGGTGTGCGGCAGCATGCCGTGGCTGACGGCGAGCGTGTGGCAGGGCAGGAACCGCTCGGTGCGGGGCCTGACGCGGCCCTGTGCGTCGAGTGCGGCGACCGTGACTCCGGTGACGCGGTCGTCGCCATGGGCGCGGAGCACGGTGTGGCGGGCGAGGCAGGGCACGCGGTGCCGCAGCAGCCGGACGGCGTACCCGGCGGCCTCGGGGAGCTTGCCGGCGAGGGCGCCGCCGTACCGCGCGAGGCGCCGGGGGCCGGTGGACTCGACGACGGCGGCGACGGAGACACCGGCGGCGGCGAGCGCCGTCGCCACCGGCAGCAGCAGCGGCCCGGTGCCGGCGACGACCGCGGTGCGGCCCGGGACGACGAGGCCGGCCTTCAGCATGGCCTGCGCCCCGCCCGCCGTGACCACACCGGGCAGGGTCCAGCCGGGGAAGGGCAGCACGGTCTCGTAGCCGCCGGTGGCCAGCAGCAGCGCGGTGGCGTGCAGCTCGACGGACCGCTCCTGCTCGGGACCGAGCAGGGCGTGGACGACGAAGCCGTCGGCCCGGCCGTCCGAGACGCGCTCCACGCACCACACATGATGATCCGTCAGCAGGCGGACGGTGCTCGCCGCGAGCGCCGCGTGCAGCCGCGTCCAGGTTCGCCACTGGTGGTGCAGTGCCTGCGGGCGTGCGGCGCGCAGGCCGGAGGCGGGCTGCCGGTGGAACTGGCCGCCCGGCGCCGGTGCCGCGTCGACGAGCGTGACGCGGACGCCTCGCGCATGGGCCGCCAGGGCCCCGGCGAGCCCCGCCGGCCCTGCGCCGATCACCGCGAGGTCAGTCCGCATGCCCGGTCCCCTCCTGGGTGCGGATGACGTCGCCGGGGCGGGCCGGAACGAGGCAGGCCCGCTGCCCGGGGCGGTCGTTGACGGTGACCAGGCAGTCGAAGCAGACGCCGATGCCGCAGAAGACGCCACGCGGCCGTCCTCCGCGGCGGGTCGAGCGCCAGGAGGTGACACCGGCCTCCCAGAGCACGGCGGCGACGGTCCGGCCGGGGAGCGCGGGGACGCGCCGCCCGTCGAACTCGACGGTGAACGCCGGGCCGGGACGGGCTCGTGCCAGCTCGAGGGGGTTCATCGCCGGTCCTCCTGGTGAGGGGCGTCGGGGAAGCGGTCGGGGCGGAAGGCGGCGAACGCGGGCTCGGTCGCGTGCCCGGTCAGCGCGCGGGCGATCAGATGGCCCGTGCCGGGCGCGAGACCGATGCCCGCGCCCTCGTGGCCGCAAGCGTGCAGGAGCCCGGGGGCGCGCGGGTCGGGGCCGATGGCGGGCAGGTGGTCGGGGAGGTACGGGCGGAAGCCCGCGTAGGTGCGGATCGCGCGGACGGTGGTGAGGAACGGGAAGAGCCGGATGGCGCCGGCGGCCAGGGCCCGTACCGCCGGGAGCGACAGGGTGCGGTCGAAGCCGACGCGTTCCCGGCTGGCGCCGATCAGTACGGGCCCGGCGGCCGTGCCCTCGACCACCGGGGAGGTCTGCAGTGCGGCGGAGTCGCCGGCCACGTCGGCCACATAGTCGGCGGCGTAGACCTTGCGGCGGATGCGCGGCGGCAGGGGTTCGGTGACGAGGACGAAGCCGCGCCGGGGCAGCACGGGCAGGGAGACCCCGGCGCGGGCGGCCAGTTCGCCGCCCCAGGTGCCGGCCGCGTTGACGACGGCGGGGGCGTGGAGTTCGCCCCGGTCGGTGCGGACGCCGTACACGGTGCCGTCGCGGGTGCGCAGCACGCGGGTGACCTCGTGCCCGGTGAGGAGGCGGGCGCCGGAGGCGCGCAGCAGGTGGGCGGCGGCGAGAGCCGGCATCACCTGCGCGTCCTGGGGGTAGTGGACGCCTCCCGCCAGATCCGGGGCCAGGTGTGGTTCCAGGTCGGCGAGGCGGTCGGCGGGCACGGGCTCGGCCCGTACCCCGGCGGCGCGCTGCCCGGCGGCCAGCCGCTCGAGCGAGGTCAGCGCCCTCGGTGTCCCGGCGACGACGAGTCCGCCCTTGGGGTCGTACTCGATCTCCTTGCCCAGCTCCTGGGCGAGTTCGCCCCACAGACGCAGCGACAGCAGGGCCAGGTCGAGTTCGGGGCCCGGGGTCTTGTCGGAGACGAGGAGGTTGCCCTCGCCCGCTCCGGTGGTGCCGCCGGCGACCAGGCCGCGGTCCACGACGGTCACGTCGAGCCCCGCACGAGCCGCGTACAGCGCACAGGCGGCGCCCGTCATCCCGGCGCCCACCACCACGACATCGCAGGTCAGCGACTCGCCCACGCCAGTACTATGTCACACAGCACACTGCGGCAGAAGAGGGCGGGAACTCCGCGGTGCCGAGCCGGCCGCCCGGCTCCGTTCCCGTGTTCCGGCTTGCCGCTCTCGGTCTGCTCGGGCCCGGTCCTCCGGTCCTCAGTCCGCCGCGGGGACCACGCGCAGATGGGAGACGGCGCGGCGGGGCCTGCGGGGCCTCGCCGGGGCGCGGCGGGCCTCGCGCAGCACCAGCGTGAGCCGGGTGCAGCCGAGTTCCTTCAGGGTGCCGGTGGTCTCGGCGACGATGCGGCAGTCGGTGGTTCCCCAGCGGGGGTCCGGGTGGTGCAACGGGCGTACGGCGCCGTCGTGTTCGGCGGCCTGCTCGCCGACGACGCGCAGCCAGTGCGGCAGGCCGTGCCGGTAGGCGGCCTCCATGATGGGGTCCTGGGCGATGTCGCGGCGGATGGCCTGGAGTCCGTGGTCGTGGCCGTAGCGCTCGGCCGTCTGCGCGAAGTGGGCCAGCATCGGCAGGCACCAGCTGGACTCGTGGTCGCCGAGCACGGTCGCGGCGTCCGGGTGGAAGAGGACGAAGCGCAGGAAGTTGTCGTCGGGCATGGCCGTGGGGTGCGGGCCGACCTGCCGGAAGAGCGTCCGGAAGGCACTGTTGGTGAGCAGCACGTCCCAGCGGTGGTCCACGACGAGGGAAGGGAAGGAGACGGCCTCGAGGACCGTGGCGTAGTCCTCCAGGTAGGCCTGTGCCTCGGGAGTCTGCGGGGCGGGCCGCGGTGCCGGCCGCTGCCCTCCTGCCTGATGTGCCATCGGGAGGTCACCCCTCTTGCCTGTGCGGCCCTGACGCGGCGCCCCGATCCTGCTGCCCGGACGCGAAGCATGTCAACTATCGTGGCATCCTCCGCCCGTTGACGGCTGAAATTGGCCACAGTTGTGGCGAGACCTGGATGTCAGTTCGACACTGGGGCTAGTCTCCGTGACGTTCACGGCGAACGCTTGTGGGAAGCCTGTGAGAGACATAGGAGATCTGTCGGTGACGGGTGAGGGCTTCGAGGATCCGGGCACCGCGCCGATGGCCGTGCTGTCCGCGGTCGTCGCCCGCGTCACCGCACTCGCCGACCGGCTCGGCGTGCCGCATTCCGAGGTCTTCGACATCGGTCGGCTGTCCGTCGCCTCCGGCGTCCCGGAGCCCGTGGTCAAGGCGCTGCTGAGCGGCCGTCCCGCGGGCGAGCCCGATGTGCAGGCCCGGTTCGTGCAGCGCCTCGATCTGCTGCGCCGCACCCGGCTGAAGCCGAACGGACGCAAGTACACCCAGCAGGAGATCGCCGACGGCGCGGGCATGTCGCGGCAGCAGGCGGGTGCGCTGATCAATGGCGACCGGCGGCCCACGATGGAGCACTGCGACGCCATCCAGCGGTTCTTCCGGGTGCACGCGGGCTTCCTCACCGCGGAGGACCCGGAGGCCCTGGCGAGCGCACTCCAGCAGACCGAACAGGATCTGCTGCAGAAGCTCGCGGACCGCGAGAAGAAGGCGGCCGCAGAGGCGCAGAGCGACCCGCTGGAGCGGCTGCTGCAGAACCACGGGGTGCGCGGCATCGCCTGGCGGGCCGCGCAGTTGCCCACCGACCAGCACCGCGACAAGGTCGCGGAGTGGCTGGACATGCTCCTGGAGAGCGTCCAGCGGCCCGAGTCCTGACCTGGGGAGAACTGTGGGCATCGGCAGGGAGATGCGCCGCCTGTGCGGCGAGTTGGTCGGGGAACTGACGCTTCCGGTCCCGGCGCGGCCCACGGACCTGTACGCCGCGCTGTGCGAGGCGATGAGCAGACGCCGGGGCCGTCCTGTGCTGTTCCGCACGGCCGCGTTCCCGGCCGGCACGGCGAGCGGGCTGTGGCTCGACATGGCGGACCAGGATCTGGTGGTGATCGAGGAACGCACCGCTCCGGACCACCAGTTGGTGATCCTGGGTCATGAGCTGTGGCACATGATGGCGGGGCACCACGGCCACCATGTCGCGGGCGCAGAGGTGGCGACCCGCTTACTGAACGACAGCTACGACGAGGACGCCCTGCGCGCGACCGTCCAGACGGTCGCCGCGCGGACCCGTTTCGACCAGTCCGAGGAGAAGGAGGCCGAGACCTTCGGGCTGCTCCTGGCCAGCAAGTGCCGTACCTGGCTGGCGGGTTCGTCGCTCCGGGGTCCCGTACAGCGCGATCATCTGGCGGGGCGTATCGAGGTGTCCCTGGGGTATCTCGGGCCCAAGAGCTGAGGGCCCGAGAACTGAGGGGAGTCCCCCTCCGGCGTCACCGGTCGGAGAAGACCGCTGGGCCGGACGGGCGATCCGGCCTGCGAGGACGGGCGATCCGGCCTGCGGCGACGGCCGATTGTCAGTGGTGGGCGGCAAGCTGGAGGTGCGTGGCCCCTGCCGGGGCGCGGACCTTCGACCGAGAAACGGGGAGAGCCGAGCGATGCCCACCGCCGTACTGACCGACCGCGAGCGCACCGCCGTCCAGGCCTATCTGCGGCTGCTGCACACGGTGCGCGCCTCCTTCGACACGCGCAGCGGCCCGCCCGGCACGGCCAGGCCGCCCCTGGTGCCGCCGTCCGTGCTGGAGGAGGCGGAGGCCGCGCTGGCCCGCGCCGGACTGACCGGCAACGAGGAGGAGTTCTTCCGGATGCTGCGGGACTGGTGCCCCGAGGCGTGACCCGACGTCGGGTGCCGCGCGAGTGAACCACTCGACGGAGGACGGCGGTTCACTCGCCCGGCACGGCGATCGCGGTCGCGATCAGGTCTCCCTCCGCGGCCCAGCGCCCTTCGAAGCCGCCGATGCGGCGCCCTCCCACCATGGGACCGGGGACGAGCAGCTCCGCACGGAAGGTGCCCCGGGCGCGTCCACCCCCCGCCGGACCGGAGGGATCTGCGGGCCCGGCGTACAGCCGGATGTCCGCCTCGCTGAAGTCCAGCCACTTTCCGGTGAGCGGGAACCACGCCTTGTAGACCGACTCCTTGGCGCTGAACAGCAGCCGGTCCCAGTGCACCTCCGGCCGATTCGCGGCGAGCCGGCCGACGTGTTCCGCCTCGGCCGACAGGGCTATCGCGTCCAGCACCCCGTCGGGCAGCGGCCCGTGGACCTCCGCGTCGATGCCCACCGAGGCGAGGTCGCGGGCGCGGACCAGGGCCGCGGCGCAGTAACCGGTGCAGTGGGTCATGCTGCCGGTCAGCCCGTCCGGCCACCCGGGGGCGCCGCGCTCTCCCGGCAGCACCGGCTGCGCGGGCACGCCGAGCTTCTCCATGGCGCGGCGGGCGCAGGCCCGTACGGCGGTGAACTCCCGGCGCCGCTTGGCGACCGCCTTGGTCATCAGCGCCTCCTCCTCCGGGAACAGCGGGGCGTCGGTGCCCTCGTCGCCGCGGGCCTCCACGACCACCACCGTCTGCGGCAGCAACTCCTCGATCAACGGCGCTCGTCCTCCCTCGGTGCGATCCGGCGCAACCGGCCCGGCGGCTGCGGCCGTTTGCGCCACTCCCGGGGGTAGCCCACGGAGACCTCCTCGAAGAGGACGCCGTCCTGACGGGTGGACCGGGGAATGTGGAGGTGGCCGTAGACCATGGTGTGCACCGGGAAACGGCGGTGCCAGTCATGGGTGAGTGTGGTGCCGCACCACATGGCGAACTCGGGGTACCACAGAACCTCGGTGGGGTGCCGGTGCAGCGGGTAGTGGTTGACCAGCACCAGCGGCAGGTCGTCCGGCATCTCCTCGAGCCTGCGCTCGGTCGCGGCGACCCGTGCCCGGCACCAGGCCTCCCGGCTCGGGTACGGGTCGGGGTGCAGCAGGTACTCGTCGGTGCAGACCACGCCGGTTCCGTGCGCGTAGGCCAGGCCCTCCTCCTTGGTGCGGCAGCCGGCCGGCAGGAACGAGTAGTCGTACAGCAGGAACAGCGGCGCCACGGCGACCGGTCCTCCGGCACCGTCCCACACCGGGTACGGGTCCTCGGGGGTGAGCACGCCGAGGTCACGGCAGAGGTCCACCAGGTGCTCGTAGCGGGCGGTGCCGCGCAGGGTGAGGGTGTCGCCGGGATGGGTCCACAGCTCGTGGTTGCCGGGCGCCCACACGACCCGGGCGAAGCGCCCGGCGAGCGTCTCGAGCGCCCAGTGGATCTGGTCGGCGGTCTCCGCGACGTCGCCCGCGACGATCAGCCAGTCGTCCTCCGACTCGGGGCGCATCCGCTCCACGAGTTCACGGTTCTCCGGGTAGCTGATGTGCAGGTCGCTGACGGCCCACAGCTGTCCCCCGCCCCCGCCGGCCCTCGCCGCCACTGGTCGCCCCCCGCAAACCGCTCGATCCTGGCCCCCTCGAACACTGACACGAGATCACATCCGGCGGGCCGGGAACAAGTGGCTCCGGGGCCAGACGTAACACACGCGTTGCACCCGGGCCGGTGCCGAGGCCCTATGATCTGGCCGACACCACCACCGTCTCGGATGCCCCTCGCCCGGGGCGGTTCGGTGACCCTTCCTTCCCTCTGCCCGAGCACGGGCCCTCGAGCCCTGCCCGCACACCATGAAAGGCGGCCTGCATGGTCTCTCGCGTGCGCATCTGGCTCAACCGAACGTACGCGGAGAACGTGTTCTTCATGGATCAGCTGCGATGCAATCCCAGCGATCGCGCGGTCGAGATCCACGCCACGCACGGCGACCCCGACTCCCCCGTGCTGGCCGCCGCCGACACCGCCGGACTCGAGCCCGAGGGGCTGTCCCCGGCGGCGTACGTGGAGTACGCGCTCGCACAGTGCGCGCGCCTGGGCATCGACGTGTTCGTGCCCCGGCTGCACCAGGCGGCGATCGTGGCGCACCGCGCCGAGTTCGAGGCCGTCGGCACGGCCCTGCTCGCCCCGCCGGCGGAGGCGGTGGCCGTCTTCCAGGACAAGGTCATCGCCTACGAGGCCGTCCAGGCCCTGGGAGTGCCCGTGCCGCCGTGGTGGCGGGTCCGGTCCGCGGACGAACTGCTCGCCGCGGTGGACGCGTTGGAGGCGCAGGGACACCGCGCCTGCTTCAAGCCGGCCTCCGGTGCGGGCGGCGTCGGCTTCCGGGTGATCACCCGCGCCCCCTTCTCGATGGCGCAGCTCGGCGGTTTCCCGAGCCCGCATGTGCCCCTGGACCTGGTGCTGGACGCGGTGCGGCGGGCCGAGGAGCCGGTGGACTGGCTGGTCATGCCGCGCCTGGAGCAGCCGGAGGTGTCGGTGGACTGCCTCACCGGGCCGGACAACCGGATCCGGCTGGCGATCGGCCGCACCAAGAACGGCCGGCGCCGGGGCTTCACCCTGCACGAGCAGTGGCTGGAACCCGCCCGGCGGATCGCGGAGGGCTTCGGCCTGCACCACCTGTCCAACATCCAGTTCCGGATGCTGGGTGACCGGCCGGTGCTGATGGACGTCAACACCCGCCCGGCGGGCGGACTGCACCAGCTGGCGCTGTGCGGGGTGAACGTGCCCTGGGCCGCGGTCCGTCTCGCGCTGGGGGACGACCCCGGCGAGATCACGCCGCCGTTCCTCGGCCAGGACTACACGGTGGTCGCCGGCCCCCGCCCGCTCCGCCCGGTCACCCTCCCCCACCAGCGCACGGACGGCTCCGAGTTGGCGGCCCCGCCTTCCCCGGCCGTTCCGTCCCCGCGCGCCCCGCTGCCCGCGGTCCCCTCCCAGTCGTCGTCGCGCTTCCCGGCGTAGGTGCCCCGGGAGCCACGGCGGCCGTCCGCCGACGCGCCCGGAGATTTTTCCCAGGATTTTTTCGCCAGGGGTGTATCAGGCTGCCTGCCTGGGGCTCTAAAGAGTGCGAGGCGCCGGGGGAAGCGCCAGGGGGAACGGGGGACTCGGGTCGGTCGGCCGCTGTCACGGGGGGCGACCGGCCGGCCCGAAGCGTGCGGCGGCCGATGACCGGACACCTCGCCGCAGCGGTCGCGGAGACCCTGCTTCGGCAGCGGAGCCGCCTACGTCAGGTAGGACAGCCCGGGGTGTGCGGCCGTGTAGCGGTCCACGAGGCGGCGGGCGACGTTCACCGAGTCGACGAGGGGATGCAGCGCGAAGGCCTTCACGGCCGTGCCGCGGGAGCCCGACTCGGCGGCGGCCAGCACCTCACGCTCGACCGCCTTGACCGCGCACACCAGTCCGGCCGCGTCGGCCGCCAGCTGGTCGACGGTGACCGGGTGCGCGCCGCTCGCGTCGACCAGGCAGGGCACCTCGACCACGGCGTCGGCGTCCAGGACGGAAAGGGTGCCGCGGTTGCGGACGTTGAGGATCAGGGTGGTGCGCTCGTCGCGGGCGATCGCCCGCATCAGGGCGAGGGCCACCTTCTCGTAGCCGCCCGACAGGTCGTCCTCGTCGCGGTGGCCGGCGCCCGCGGCCTCACGGTTCTCGGCCATGTAGGTGGCCTCGCGCTCGGCGCGGGTGCGGTTCCACAGCTCCAGGGCCGGGGCGTGCGGGCCGGCCATCTCGGCGTAGAAGCGGGACTGCTGGTCCTGGAGGAAGACGCCCCTGGTGCGCTCGGCATCCCGGTAGGCGGCGACGGTCTCCCGGTTGAAGTAGTAGTAGTGCAGGTACTCGTTGGGGATCGCGCCGAGGGACTGGAGCCACTCGGCACCGAACAGCCGCCCCTCCTCGAAGGAGCCGAGCAGTTCCCGGTCGGCGAGCAGACGCGGCAGCAGATCGCGTCCGCCGACCCGCAGGGCGCGCACCCAGCCGAGGTGGTTGAGGCCCGCGTAGTCGATCCACGCCTGTCCCGGATCGGCGCCCAGCACCCGGGCGATGCGGCGGCCGAGGCCGACCGGCGAGTCGCAGATGCCGATGACACGGTCTCCGAGGTGGCGGGACATGGCCTCGGTGACCAGGCCCGCCGGGTTGGTGAAGTTGATGACCCAGGCGTCGGGGGCGAGCCGGGCCACCCGGTGGGCGATGTCGACGGCGACGGGCACAGTGCGCAGGCCGTAGGCGATGCCGCCCGCGCCGACCGTCTCCTGGCCGAGGACTCCCTCGGCGAGCGCGATCCGCTCGTCCAGCGCCCGGCCCTCCAGGCCGCCGACGCGGATCGCGGAGAAGACGAAGTCGGCGCCGCGCAGCGCCTCGTCGAGATCGGTGGTGGCGGTCACGCCGGGGGCGTCGGGGCGGCCGGCGGCCTGCTCGGCGAGCACCCGGCGCACCGCGGAGAGCCGCCCAGCGTCCACGTCGTGCAGCACGACCTCGGTGACCCGCCCCTCGGCGCGGTCGTCGAGCAGGGCCCCGTACACCAGCGGCACCCGGAAACCGCCACCGCCCAAGATCACCAGTCGCACGCCACGCACCCTCCTGGCCCTGTTCACGTCACCGGCCTGCACCCTAACGCGCCGCCGCCTCCCCGGCGGGCGGGTACGGACCGGCACGCCTCGGGGGCATCCCCTCCCGGTCGCCTCTCCCCCCCGGATATCCCTCTCGTCGGTGAGGACGGCCCGGCAAGCCGCTCGTGATACTGGAGCCGCCCCCGCCCCGAGGAGCCGGTCATGTCGCTGCGGAACGTCCTGACGCCCGTCGTCGCCCGGTGGCGTACGGCCAACCCGTACGCCGTGGACGCGGGGCTCGCCGCGCTGGTGCTGTTCGCGGTGTCCCTGCAGTGGATCTTCCCCTCCGGCCGGGGCCATCCGCTGACCTGGCAGGGCTGGCTGATCGCCGCCGCGACCGCCGTCCCGCTCGTCTGGCGGCGGCGGGCGCCGTTCACCACCGCGTGCGTGGTGTCGGTGGCCACCCCGGCCCAGGCCGTGTACCACGCGCCGCCGCCGGAGGTGATGTACGGCGGGATGGTCGTGCTCTACACGCTGGCCGCCCGGGGCAGGCGCTGGGAGCGCAGGCTGATGCTGGCGGGGTGGCTGATCGGCGTGGTCGTCACCATGCAGCACAAGGCGGACGTGCGGGCCTACGAGTACGCCTTCCAGCTGATGAGCGTGGTGTCCGCCTACGCGCTCGGCATGCTGGCGCGCGTCCAGCGGGCCTACACCGCGGAACTGGAGGACCGGGCGTACCGGCTGGAGCGGGAGCGGGCCGCGGACACCGCGCGGGCGAAAGCCGAGGAGCGGGCCCGGATCGCCCGGGACATGCACGACATCCTGGCGCACGCGGTGAGCCTGATGGTGGTTCAGGCGGAGGCGGGCCCCGTGGTGGTGCGCAAGGACCCGCAGCGTGCGGAGGCCGCGTTCGACGCCATCGCCGCGGCCGGCCGGGACGCGATGTCCCAGCTGCGCCGGATCCTCGGCGTGCTGAAGGAGGAGCGGCCGGACGAGGAATCCGGACGGCTGCCGCAGCCGGGGGTGGACGCCCTGCCGGGGCTGGTGCGGAGGGTCGGGGAGTCGGCGGGCCTGCGCACCGAGCTGCGCACCCGCGGCGAGCCGCGCCCGCTGCCGCCGGACACCGAGGTCGCCCTCTACCGAGTGGTCCAGGAAGCCCTCACCAACACGGTGAAGCACGCGTACGCTACCTGCGCGACCGTGGAATTGGACTGGACGGAGGACTGGGTGAGGCTCACGGTGACCGACGACGGGCGGGGGCCCTCCGTGTCCGGCGGCGGGCACGGCCTGATCGGGCTCCGGGAGCGGGCGGCCGCCTGCGGCGGCACCGCCGAGACCGGCAGCGGTCCGGACGGGGGTTTCCGGGTGACCGTACGGCTGCCCGTGCCCGCCGGCCGGTTCACGGCCCTCGGGTGAGTCCGGGGTGAGCATCCGGGTGGTCGTCGCCGACGACCAGGAGCTGGTGCGGGCCGGGTTCGGCATGATCCTGGACGCCCAGGACGACATCGAGGTGGTCGCCGAGGCCGGTGACGGCGAGGAGGCCGTGGCCGCGGTGCGCCGGCACTCCCCCGACGTACTGCTGCTCGACATCCGGATGCCGGTGATGGACGGCCTGGAGGCGGCCCGGCGGGTGTGTGCCGAGTCGGACTGCAGGGTCGTCATGCTGACCACCTTCGACCTCGACGAGTACGTGTACGAGGCGCTGTACGCGGGCGCCAGCGGCTTTCTGCTGAAGGACGTGCGCCGCGACGATCTGGTGCACGCGGTGCGGGTGGTCGCGGGCGGTGAGTCGCTGCTGGCGCCGACGGTGACCCGGCGGCTGATCGCCGACCTGGTGCGGCGCCGCAGGGAGCAGTCCGCCGCTGCGGCGTCCGCCCCGCACGGCCTCGACGCCCTCACCGCGCGGGAGACGGAGACGCTGCGCCTGCTGGCGCGGGGCCTGTCCAACGCGGAGATCGCGAAGACGATGTTCGTCAGTGAACACACCGTCAAGACCCATGTGAGCAATGTGCTCAGCAAGCTCGGTCTCCGGGACCGGGTGCAGGCGGTGATCTGCGCCTACGAGTCGGGGCTGATCACACCCGGTTCTCCCTGACTCGTTCCTCCATCCCGCCGGCCCCTTCCGGGCCCTGTGACGGGGTGCGGCGGGGGCCGGTCCCCCCTGTACGAGCGGAACACCGGGCGGTTCTCCCTCGTACGGGCGAGGCCCGACGCCGCTTCTCCCCCGGAAGGGCGAGGCTCGTGAACCGCTCCCGTCGGCGATCCGGCGACACCCCTTTCCGCAGGAGTCTGAGGGCGACAGCGAACCAAGACTCGCCGGGAGGGGACCGTGCTACTCGCACTCGCCCGGGCGGCCACCCGCCGCCCCTTGACCGTGATGCTCCTCTGGGGGCTGTTCCTGCTGCTGGGGTTCGGTCTCGGCACCGGCGTGTTCGCTCGGCTGTCCGACAATGTGGCCGAGATCCCGGGGACCGAGTCCCAGTCGGCCGCCGAGTATCTGGACCGGGCGGATCCGGTCGGCGACTCGATCACCGGTGTGGTGGCCGGCACCCCCGTCCGCGACCCGGCGCTGCGGGCCGAGGTCGAGCAGGCGGTGACGGACCTGCGGAGGATCGCCGGGGTTGCCGCCGTGCCCGACCCGTACACCACCCGCGGGCTGACCGCCGAGGACGGACGGGCCCTGCTGGTCTCCGTCACCCTGGCGGGCGGGCTGGACGACGCCGCCGAGGAACGGACGCTGCACGCGGCGGCCGACCGCATCAAGGAGATCGACGCACCCCAGGTACGGGTGAGCGGTGGCCCGCTGCTCGGGGAGCAGCTCGGTGAGCGGGCGCAGGAGGACGTGCGGAACGCCGAACTGATCTCCCTGCCGGTGGTGCTCGCGCTGCTGCTGGTGGTCTTCGGCGGGCTGCGCTCGGCGCTGCTGCCGCTGCTGGTGGCGGTGAGCGGCATCGCGGGGGCGTTCCTGGCGCTGTTCGCGTTCAGCGAGGTCACCGACATCTCCGTGTACGCCATCCAGGTGACGACGATGCTGGGGCTGGGGCTCGCCGTGGACTACGCGCTGCTGATGCTGGTGCGGTTCCGCGAGGAGCGCCGGACCACCGAGGACGTGGCGGAGGCGGTGCACCGCACGGTCGCCGCGGCGGGGCGGACGGTGCTGTTCTCGGGGCTGACGGTGGCGGTCAGCCTGACCGGGCTGCTGGTGTTCCCGAGTGTGTTCCTGCGCAGCATGGGCCTGGCGGTCGCGGCGGTGGTGGTGGTCGACATGCTGGCCGCGCTGACCCTGCTGCCCGCGCTGCTGGCCCGGTTCGGCGGGCGGATCGCCCCGGCGAAGGCACGCCCGAAGGGCACCGAGGGACGGCTGTTCGGGCGGATCGCCGCGTTCGCCGCCCGGCGCCGGATCGCCGTGCTCGCGGTGGTCGTCCCGGCACTGCTGGTGCTGGCGCTGCCCGTGACCGGCATGCGCATCGGCGTCGGAGACGCCCGGCAGCTGCCCGCGAACACCGAGGCGCGGCAGCTGTACGACACCGTCGGCGACCACTTCCCGCCCGGCACCGGGGTGTCACCGGTGAGTGTCGTGGTCGAGCCGGGCACGGACGCGGCGACGGCGGAGCGGATCCGCGCCCTGTCCCCGACCGCCGTGACCCGTGAACTGCCGGGCGGCGCACGGGTGATCGAGATGCGGCCGTCCGGGGAGGCCGACGGCGCGGCGGCCACCGACCTGGTGAAGCGGGTGCGGGAGGTGCGCGGCGACGCACCGGTCGAGGTCACCGGGACGGCGGCCCGGCTGGTCGACTTCCGCGCCATGCTCGCCGACCGCGCGCCCTGGGCGGTGGTGACCGTGCTCGGCGGCATCCTGCTGCTGCTGTTCGCCTTCACCGGTTCGGTGCTGCTGCCGCTGCGGACCATCGCGACGACGCTGCTGAGCCTGGCGGCCGCGCTGGGCGTGGTGGTGTGGGTCTTCCAGGACGGCCATCTGGCCGGCCTGCTGGGCGCCGAGGGCCTGGGTGCGCTCAGCCTCACCGCGCCGCCGCTGATCGTGGCCATCGCGTTCGGGCTCGCCATGGACTACGAGCTGTTCATCCTGGCGCGGATGCGGGAGGCTCGGCAGGAGACCGGGGACGAGCGGGAGGCCGTGGTGACCGGTCTGCGCCGCTCCGGCCGGGTGGTCACCTGCGCGGCGCTGCTGCTGGCCGTCGTCTTCGGCGCCTTCATGACGGGCGGTTTCTCCCCCATCCTGCAGATCGGCCTCGGCCTCACCCTGGCCGTGCTGATCGACGCGACCGTGGTGCGGATGCTGCTGGTCCCGGCCTCGATGGCGCTCCTCGGCCGCCGCGCGTGGTGGGCGCCGGCACCCCTGCGCCGGGCTCACGCCCGCTTCGGGCTCCGCGAGGAGGGGCACACGGCGGGGGCGCCGGTACCGGAGAAGGTCTGAGCAGCCGAGGAGCGGGTGTGCTGCCGGCCGAGCGGCGTTGGTGCGCACGCGGCGCCCGGGGGACCGTCCCCCCGGGCGCCGCGGTCCGTCTCCCCGCCGAAGGGCCCGGCGACGCGCCCTGCCCTCTGCCTTCGGCCCCGGCGGCCGTCTGTCTTCGGCCCCGGCGACGCACCGTGGTCTCCCCGCCGACACACCGGCCTCCCCGCCCCCGGATCGGGGAGGCGCGCCCCCGCCTCCCCGACACGGACACCAACGGGTTGCCCCTTTCGCGGCGTTCATGAGGTGAACTCGTCCCGCCCGCAAGGAGATTCTCTGTTACACCTCTTGACGGCCGAGAGACCACGGAGCACATTGACGACACCGTGAGAGCGCTCTCAGAGCGGCGTGGACGACCGGGACGGATCCGCGCCGCGAGCGCGCCCCGCGAGGCACCCCTCATTACGGCCATCCCCACCCGAGAGGCACCCCCACATGAGTGACACCTCCGGATCCCCCCGCACCTCGCGCAGAAGACCCCGGTCCGTGCGGCGCGCGCTCGTCGCGGTCGTCAGCACGCTCGGCCTCGCGGCGGCCGCGGCGGCCGTCGCCACCCCGTCCGCCAGTGCCTCCGCGCCGCCACCCCCCTCGGGCTGGAACCAGGTCTTCGTCGACGACTTCGACGGCCCGGCCGGCAGCGGTGTGGACACCTCGCGCTGGCAGTACGCGACCGGCAAGGGCTACCCGGGCGGCCCCGCCAACTGGGGCACCGGCGAGATCGAGACGATGACCTCCAGCACGGAGAACGTCTCACTCGACGGCAACGGCAACCTCCGCATCACCCCGCGCCGCGACGGCGCCGGCAACTGGACCTCCGGCCGCATCGAGACCAACCGCACCGACTTCCAGCCCCCGTCCGGCGGCAAGATGCGCGTCGAGGGCCGCATCCAGGTGCCCGATGTCACCGGCGCGGCGGCCAGGGGCTACTGGCCCGCGTTCTGGATGCTGGGCGCCCCCTACCGGGGCAACTACTGGAACTGGCCGAGCGTCGGCGAGCTGGACATCATGGAGAACACGCAGGGCATGAACACCGTGTTCGCCACGATGCACTGCGGCACGTCGCCGGGCGGTCCGTGCGACGAGACCAGCGGCATCGGCGGTTCGACCACCTGTCAGGGCACGAGCTGTCAGGCCGGCTTCCACACCTACCGGATGGAGTGGGACCGCTCGACCAGCGTGGAGGAGATCCGCTTCTACCTCGACGGCAACAACTTCCACACCGTCCGGGAGAACCAGGTGGACGCCACCACCTGGTCGAACGCCACGGACCACGGCTTCTACATCATCCTCAACGTGGCGATGGGCGGCGGCTTCCCCGACGCCTTCGGCGGCGGCCCGGACGCGAACACCCAGCCGGGACACTCCATGCTGGTGGACTACGTCCAGGTGCTGACCACCGGCGGTGGCGGCAACACCGACCCGCCCGCCGGTGACCGTGACGCCTACGGCACCATCCAGGCCGAGTCCTACGACGCCCAGTCGGGCGCGATGACGGAGACGACCTCGGACTCCGGCGGCGGGCAGAACGTAGGTGCGCTGGCCAACGGCGACTGGCTGCAGTTCAGGGGCGTGAAGTTCGGCTCGACCCCGGCCCGCCAGTTCTCGGCCAGGGTCGCCAGCGGCGCGGGGAGCGGCATCAGCGGACTGGTCGAGGTGCGCCTGGACAGCCGGAGCAACGCGCCCGTCGGCAGCTTCGCCATCGCCGACACGGGCGGCTGGCAGTCCTGGCGGACCGTCCCGGCGAACATCAGTCCCGTCACCGGTACGCACGACGTGTACCTGACCTTCAGCAGCGGGCAGCCCGCGGACTTCGTCAACGTCAACTGGTTCACCTTCGCTCACTGACCCGGCGGGCCGTCCGGCCCGGCGCGACGGCAGAGGGCTCCATCCACGAGGTGGAGCCCTCTGTCATGCGCATTTACCTGCGTGCGTAACCGTCCATCCGCCCCCACGGCTCTCCCGGACCTTCACCCGCGCCGACGGCTCTGCGCCGCCCGGACGGAGCATCGCCCCAGGTCATGGGTGGTCCGGACGGGTTCCGGGTGCGGTCCGGCGCTAGAGTCTGAACATATGAGACATATCGGATCTATCGGTCACATATGACTCCCGCCCCGGGTCCGGCGATCAAACCCGGAAGTGAAGGATCCGGCATACCGGGACACCCTGTACGGGAGGAGCTGATCGTGCCGGGAATGGACAGACGGCGCCTTCGGGCTGAAGGCGGTGACGAAGTCGCTGGACGACAGGGGAGTTGACACCCGATGACCGACGAGACGACCCAGGAGCCGGGCAGGGACGGAGCGGCGCCGCCCGCACCCCCGGCGGCCGGACGGTCGAATCCGCTGCGGGATCCGGCGGACCGCCGGCTGCCCCGGATCGCGGGCCCCTCCGGGCTCGTCATCTTCGGGGTGACCGGCGACCTCTCCCGCCGCAAGCTGATGCCCGCGGTCTACGACCTGGCCAACCGGGGTCTGCTGCCGCCGGGCTTCTCGCTGGTGGGCTTCGCCCGCCGGGACTGGGAGGACCAGGACTTCGCCAAGGAGGTGCACGACGCGGTCAAGGAGAACGCCCGCACCCCCTTCCGCGAGGAGGTCTGGCACCAGCTCTCCGAGGGCATGCGCTTCATCCCGGGCGACTTCGACGACGACTCGGCGTTCAAGCAACTGCGCTCCTCCATGGAAGAGTTGGACCGAATGCAGGGCACCGGGGGCAACTACGCCTTCTACCTCTCGGTGCCGCCGAGGTTCTTCCCGAAGGTGGTCCAGCAGCTGAAGAAGCACGGCCTGGCGGACACGCCGGCGGGCTCCTGGCGCCGGGCGGTCATCGAGAAGCCCTTCGGCCACGACCTGAAGTCCGCCGAGGAGCTCAACGCCATCGTGCACGAGGTGTTCGATCCGGAGCAGGTCTTCCGGATCGACCACTACCTGGGCAAGGAGACCGTCCAGAACATCCTGGCGCTGCGCTTCGCCAACCAGATGTTCGAGCCGATCTGG
>Ga0207873_1001084_pt1 | contig 27669 bp, 23 predicted proteins | sample BGWIniCompost_FD_187373 | JGI IMG/M metagenome (GOLD analysis project Ga0207873, IMG submission 187373) | Cellulose adapted compost microbial communities from Newby Island Compost Facility, Milpitas, CA, USA - BGW Initial Compost (SPAdes)... ...
GTGGCGGGCGCGCTCGCGAGCGCGGCGCTGAGTCTGGCCGATCTGTTGTCCGCACGGCGCCTGTTCGCCGGCGCCGCCATCCTCGGAGCGCTCGCCAACGGTCTGGTCGTGCTCGCGCCCGGCGCCTCGAGCGCGTTCGCGTTGCGCTTCGCGACCGGTGCCCTTCTCGCCGGCGTCTATCCTCCCGCAATGAAGATGGTGGCGACGTGGTTCCGCGCCGATCGCGGCTTCGCGATCGGCGCGCTCGTCGGCGCGCTGACCGTAGGCTCCGCAGCGCCACACCTCGTGCGGGCGTTCGCGTCCTGGCCGTGGCAGGGCGTCGTGCTGGCCTCGTCCGCGTGCGCCCTGATCGGCGCCGCGCTGGTCGGCGCCGGCTACCGCGACGGGCCGTTCGCGTTCCCGCAGCCCCCGTTCTCGCTGCGCCACATCGCGCGCGTCGTGCGTGTGCGCGAGTACCGTCTCGCCACGTTCGGCTATCTCGGTCACATGTGGGAGCTGTACGCGATGTGGAGCCTGGTCACGCTCTTCTTCGCGGACGTCCTCGCGCGCGGCGCGGCGGCGCCGTCGGCCGGAGGCAGCGCGGCGCTCGCCGGCTTCGCGGTGATCGCCGCGGGCGCGCTCGGGTGTGTGGTGGCGGGGAGGTGGGCGGACCGCCTCGGCCGCGAGCGCATCACGATCTGGTCGATGGTGACGAGCGGAACATGTGCGCTGCTCGTGGGCTGGCTCGCCGCTGCGCCCGCGTGGCTGCTCGTCGCGATCGCGTTGCTCTGGGGCTTCGCCATCGTTGCCGACTCGGCGCAGTTCAGCGCACTGGTCACGGAGGTCGCGCCCCAGGACGCGGTGGGCACGGCGCTCACGCTCCAGACGTCGCTCGGCTTCCTGCTCACCGCGGGAACGATCTGGATGGCCGCGCTGGTGTCGAGCCGCTTCGGCTGGGGCGTGGCCTTCAGCCTGCTTGCGCTGGGGCCGGCCTTCGGCGTTGCATCGATGGCGCGGCTGAAGGTCCTCCGGTCACGACAGGGCAGGGGCGAGGGCGAGGGCGGGGAGTTCGAGGTCTGAAGTTGGATTCGAATCCGTTGAGGACCAGGTGTGACGAGAGATCAGCGAGCCGGAGTGATCCCGGCCAGCTCGACGACTCCTCCAACGCCGGGAATTTCGTACCTGAGAATGAAATGCGGGGGGACTGCCCGGACCAGGTACGTTAACGGCTCGCTGTAATCGCCGACGACCACCTCGATGGCCTCGAACCGTCCCGCCGGAACTTCGACGACCCGTCGCTCTCCGACCTCCAGGCGAACGTCGTAGGGTCCGCCCCGCGGGTGGAGGCTCCGCAGGGTGACGTTTGCACACCGGTCGAGACGGAAGAACGGAAGCAGAGCTCGCGCACCAGCCGGCAAGAGGACCGCGTCCTCGAGCGCCGCATCGACTGGGATCGTATGTCCGTCGGGTGGTGCCATGGCCTGCCCGCGAACCCTGCCGCCATCGACGACCACGTCCCAGGCCACATGCTCACCGTGGTCGTCACTGACCGTCGTCATGCGCGCAGACTGAGCCGCCAGCGTCGGAAGCGAGAACGTCAGCTCCTGTACGATGGAGAGGCGGGGCCCATCGGTTCCGGCGAGGACGGGAGCCATATCGGCGCGAACACGCGCCGCCAGGCGCGGACCGCCGACCTCGATTGCATTCCGATACTCGATGTGCTGCGACCCCGCAGGGGACGTTACGTATTCGAGCGTGACGGGGTCGAGTCGCGCCGCGGCCTCGCCATCGAAGCACGGGTGGATCACGCTTGCCTCCTGCTGCACCGTGTCCATCGGTCGCGGAGCGGATGCCGCGCCACAGCTAGCCAGGCCGAGGCCCAGCGACGGCGCCACGACGGCGTAGCGCAGCAAGCGAGCTGCCTGATCACGAGCCGGCCGGCCCCTGACCTCGGACGGAAATGCCGCGCGGAGAGAGATCATCGCAGTGCCCTCCGCTTCTCGCCCGATCAGCGCCGCGGCGCCGTCATGCCCGGGCGCGCCTCAACGTAACCCGACGCCGAACTGGATGCCGGTGCCGACGGACCACCCGCTCAGCGTCAAGGCGCGCGGCGTCCCCGCCGGCAGCGGCGCATCCGTGCTCCACTGGACGCTGGGGAAGTGGCGCAGCGAGTACGCGGCTTCGAGGAACAGCGTCATGGACCCGATGGCCACGGACTTGCCGAGCACGACGCCGGCGAGGAACGACTCGGCCTGGCCGCTGATCGCGGAGCCGTCTTCCGCGAAGACCTGGACTCCCTGCGTTCGCATGAAGCCGGACCGCAGGCCTGCGTAGGCGCCGAGCGGCTCGTAGTTCGCGTACAGCGAGACAGCCGGCAGGTCGCGGACCGCGCCGCGCAGGTCGAGCCCGGCATCGCGGGACCGGAAGCCGGTCACCTGCCCGTATCCCACTCCGAGCTCGAACGTCCACAGGACGTCCTCATCGTAGATGTACGTCGTGTCGACCTGCTCGCCCTTGCGCACGATCCGCATCTCGGTCCACTGCCGCGCGGCGTCGTCAGCGGCGACGGTCGCCGTGGCGGCGGTCGATCTGGCGCGCACCCTTCCTACCTCGAACAGCAGCTCGACACCGAAGCCGGCGAGGCCCCAGTCGCCGGTGTCGAGCGCGTCTGACGATGGCATCAGGGCGCCGGTGTTGAAGTAGAAGCTGAGGTCGGTCGCGTTGCGGAGCAGCGCTTCAACCGCGCCGAGCTGGCCGGCAGCCGGCTTCGGCGCCGCGAGCATCATGACCGTGATGGCCGCGCTCGCCGCAACGGCCCGCGTGATCCTGTACAACCTGCCACCTCCCGGAATCTGCGCGATGGAAACGATGCGGCCACGCCCGGCCTCCCCGCCGGGCGAGCCGGGGCGGAACATGCGTAGACCGCGCACGCGGGGCAACGGTACGCCGCGCCGGGCGCTGGCGGGGCGCGGGCGCCGCACGCATGTTACGGCCGTCACGCGCCGTCGGCGGCGGGCGGTGTCGCAGGGCCGGCCGGGGCGGCGCCCGGTCGAGGAGGGAGGATGGCGATCCGCCGATTCGTCGTGGTCGGCCTCGGGAACTTCGGGTCGGGCGTGGTCGAGATGCTCCACGCCCAGGGGCAGGACGTGATTGCGCTCGATGTGGACGCGGACAAGGTCGAGCGCATGAGGGGCGTGGCGACGCGCGCCGAGGTCGTCGACGCGACGGACGCGCGGGCGCTGGAGCGCGTCGGCGCGGACGGGGCGGATGCGGCGATCGTGAGCGTGGGCACGGACCTGGCCACCAGCGTGCTCGCGGTGCTGGCGCTCCAGGACGTGCGGGTCACGGAGATCTACGCCAAGGCGACCACCGCGGAGCATGCGAAGATCCTCGAGAAGATCGGTGTGACCGAGGTCATCCGGCCGGAGCGCGAAACCGCGTTCCGGCTGGCGACGCGCCTCTCGATGCGGCTCCTGAACTACCTTCCCATCGCCCCCGGCTACAGCCTCCAGGAGATGCCGACGCCGGACGAATTCGCGGGCCGGACGCTCCTCGAGCTCGAGCTCCCGAAGCGCTACGGCGTGGCCGTCGTCGCGATCCACGACGTGCTCACCGATGAGCTGCACGTCGTGCCGCGCGCCGACTACCTGCTCAAGGAGTCGGACACGCTGTTGCTGGTGGGAAACGACGACGCGCTGGCCGAGCTGTCGCGCCTGGCGGGCGCGTGAGCAGCGCCGCCTCGGGCGCTCATTCCGTCGCGAGCGGGTCCTTCGTGACAGGGTGGCGCGGCCGCTCTTCCATGGGCGGCTTGCGCAGCTTCGGCACCGCCGGGATGCCGAGGGCGACCTCGCCCGAGGGCACGTCCTTCGTCGCGACGGCCATGGCGCCGAGCATCGAGTCGTCCGCCATGTGAACGCCTGCGAGCACGGTGGCGTGGTAGGTCACGCGCACGCCCGCGCCCAGCACCGTGCGCGGCGTGTCCACATCCCGGCCGTCGGCCAGAGAGTGCGTGTGGCTGTAGATGTTGGCGAAGTCCGCGATCGAGACGCGGTCCCCGAGCACGATCCCGCCACGATCGTCGAGCAGCACGTGGCGGTGAACGACGACGTCGTCACCGACCTCGAGCCGGTAGCCGAACGAGAACTTCACGAAGTGGAAGCACTTGAAGTTCTTGCCGCAGCGGGCGAAGATGTGCCGGGCCAGCACGCGGCGGAAGCGGACGCCCAGATCCACGTTCTCGCCGAGCGGGCTCTTGTCGAACATCTCCCAGAGCCAGATCAGCGGCTTGACCCGGTAGTAGCGGGCCGGGTCGATCTCCGCGTAGTACTCGGGCTCGAGGGTGATGTTACGCGGATCCATCTGGAGCAGCGCGATGCGCGTGGGCTCCGGCAGCTCGCGCGGGTCCGCGTCGCGGTATTGGGGGTAATAGATGTCCGTGAGGATGCGCCGGCACAGCTCATTCCGGTCGCATCCCGGGTCGGATAGCTCCTCCGCGATCGCGCCGACCCAGCGCTCGTAGGCAGCGCTCGTCGCGGCTGGCAGGTCTACACGCCTGAGCGGCAGAAAGGCCATCGGGGCTCCCGGTTCCTGACGAGCGGTCGAGTGCGGCAGGGAAGGGGACCGGCGGAAAGCTAGGCCGAGACGTTGCGTCGTGTCAACGTGACGGCGCTGCCCGCGGCCGGGCCGAAACCGGCGGTGGCGCCGTGGCGTAAGGTGGCACGGCTCGACCGGCGGACGGGACGGAGCTATCATTCCATGGGCAGATCGCGCCTGGCCGGCGCAGCCTGGAGGCGAGATCCATGCACGACGTCATGAGAAAGCGGCTGTGGCGGAAGCTGGAGGCGCTCCCTGAGGAGCAGCTCTACCAGGTCCTGGACTACATCGAGTTCCTCGAGTCGAAGTACGCCCCCGGAGCGGCTGCCGAGCCGGGGAGCCTCCAGCGCTTTGCCGAGCGCGTCGAAGACAGGATGCGCGCCCGCGCCATCTCGCCCCGCATCATGGGCGGAGCCATGACGCTGCTCGGCGCGGCGGGCCGTGTGATCGACGGCATCGCGCAGACGGGCAAGGAGCTCTTCGGCGGAGGCCCGACGGGCGCGGCCGGGCGCACGGCCCAGAACGGGAGCTCCCGGGCGGCTGGGCGCGGCCCCACACCCGCCGCGCCGGCTGACTAGCGATGGCGCTGTTCCGGCGCCGCCGCCGCCGCCGCGGCCTGCGGATCGCCGCGGCCCTCGTCCTCTACCTGCCCGACTTCCTGCGGCTGCTCGTCCGCCTGCTCCGCGATCCGCGCGTCCCGCGACTCGACAAGGCGCTGCTCGGCCTCGTCGTCGCCTACATCGTCCTCCCGGCCGACTTCCTGCCGGACTTCCTCGCCGTCCTCGGCTACGTCGACGACCTCTTCCTCCTGGGCATGGCGCTGGACCGCCTCCTGCTGCGCGCGGGGCCCCGGGTCCTTCGCGAGCACTGGGACGCCGACCCGGCCGTGCTCCACGCCCTGGTAGGGGGCCTCCATCAGCTCGGGTCCGTGCTCCCCGGCCGCATCCGCCGGCGGCTCGTCGGTCTGGTGCGGCGGGGTGCGTAGCGCCCCTCGTGCGCCCGCGCCCCGCGCGGAGCAGCGCGGCGGAAATCCAGATAACTGACTGTGTGACAATCAGTTGGGCGGCCTTGACAGTGGGCGCCGCGGCCCCGTATACTTCGATATGGAAACATCGAAGTGTAACGCAACGAACCGCACACGGCCCGCGAGTCGTGGCGCCTCCCTGCGCGCCGACCGACCGCGGGCTTCGCGCATCCAGGAACGGGACGAACGATGATCGATCCGGAACGCAGCCCACGATTCGTCGGCGAGGGCCTGACCTTCGACGACGTGCTGCTCGTGCCGGCACATTCGGAGGTCCACCCGCGGGAAACCAACGTGCGCACGCGGCTGACGCGCACGATCGAGCTGACGATCCCGCTGGTTTCGGCGGCGATGGATACGGTGACCGAGTCGCGCATGGCCATCGCGATGGCGCGCGAGGGCGGCATCGGCATCGTGCACAAGAACATGTCGATCGAGCGCCAGGCGGCGGAGGTCGACCGGGTCAAGCGCTCCGAGAGCGGCATGATCCTGAACCCGATCACGCTGACCCCGGAGCGGCCGATCAGGGACGCGCTCGCGCTGATGGAGCAGTTCTCGATCAGCGGCGTGCCGATCGTGGACCCGGATGGCCGGCTGGTGGGCATCATCACCAACCGGGACCTCCAGTTCGAGAAGGAGCTGGACCGCCCGATCCAGGAGGTGATGACGCGGGAGGGCCTGATCGTGGCGCCCGTGGGCACGTCGCTGGATGAAGCGGAGAAGATCCTCCAGCGCCACCGGATCGAGAAGCTGCCCGTGGTGGATGAGCACGGGAAGCTGCGCGGCCTGATCACGGTGAAGGACATCTTCAAGCGCAGGCAGTACCCGGACGCGTGTAAGGACGAGCACGGGCGGCTCCGGGTCGGCGCGGCGATCGGCGTGTCCATGCGGGACCTCGACCGCGCGGCGGAGCTGGTCGCCGCGGGGTGCGATGTCCTGGTGATCGACACGGCTCACGGCCACTCGCAGGGCGTGCTCGACGCGCTCTCCCGTGTGCGTGAGAAGTTCCCGGATACGCAGATCATCGCGGGGAACGTCGCCACGGCGGAGGGAGCGCGGGCACTGGTCGAGCGGGGGGCGGACGCGGTGAAGGTCGGGATCGGCCCCGGCAGCATCTGCACGACCCGCGTGGTCACCGGCGTGGGCGTACCGCAGCTCACGGCGGTCATGGAGGCCGTGCGCGGGGTGGAAGGCGCCGTGCCCGTGATCGCGGACGGCGGCATCAAGTACTCGGGCGACATCGTGAAGGCGCTGGCGGCCGGGGCGAGCTCCGTCATGATGGGGTCGCTCCTGGCGGGGACGGAGGAGAGCCCGGGCGAGAGCTTCCTCCTCGAGGGCAGGCGCTACAAGACGGTGCGCGGAATGGGCTCGCTCTCCGCGATGGAGCAGGGATCGGCGGACCGCTACTTCCAGGGCGAGGTCAAGGATGCGCGCAAGCTCGTTCCGGAGGGGATCGAGGGGCGAGTGCCGTACAAGGGCCCTGTGTCGGACGTGATCTTCCAGCTCGTGGGCGGTCTGCGCAGCGGCATGGGTTACTGCGGCTGCCGCGACCTCGAGGAGCTGCGGACGCGGACTCGGTTCATCCGCATCAGCAACAGCGGCCTGCGCGAGTCGCATCCGCACGACGTGGTGATCACGCGCGAGGCGCCGAACTACCACCTGTAGGAGAGGACGGGGCCCCCGGTCCCGCCGGCCGTGGGGCCCCCCGTCCGGGCACGACCCTTGCGACCTCGGCGGACATCCAGCTCGCATTCAGGGAGAGGGGTCCGCCATGATCTCGAGGAACGACATCCAGCGGCTCCTGCACCGGCCCGCCGAGGGGCCGCCGGTTCTCTCCGCTTTCCTGGAGATGTCCGTCAACTCGGACAACAAACGGACCCACCAGATCTTCCTCAACCAGCAGCGCACCCGCATCGCGGAGCTCGCGAGCGACGGCCCGGGCTACGACCGGGAGGCGATCGAGGCCGCGCTCGATCGCGTCGAGCGCTGGATCGGCGACGAGTACCGCGAGGAGAACAAGGGCGTCGCCATCTACACCGAGCTGGGCGGGCCCTGGTTCGACGCGCTCCAGTTCCCTGTCCCCGTCCGCAACCGCGTCGCGATCGGCGATGTCCCCTGCATCACGCCGCTCGCGCAGATCGTCGAGACGCATCATCACCACGGCGTCATGCTCGTGGATCGCGAGCACCTGCGCATGATGAGCGTCTACATGGGCGAGCCGCTGCACCTGCACGAGGTCACGCCCGAGCCGTACCCCGTGCCGCACGACATACAGGCCGGCGGTTATTCCCAGCCGGACTTCCAGCGCCGCAAAGCAGAGGAGGTGCGCCACTTCTTCCGCGAGTTCTCCCTCGAGGTCGCCGAGTTCGACCGGCGCTACCGGCCGGACGACCTGATCCTCCTCGGGACGGACGAGAACGTGAAGCACTTCTTCGAGTTCCTTCCACCGGCGCTGCAGGCCAAGGTCGCACACACCGACCACGCCCCGATCGATGCGTCTCCCGCCGAGGTCGTGCAGCGGCTCGGCCCCTGGTTCGAGGCACAGCGGGAGCAGCGCGAGCGGGAGGCCACCGAAGTCGTGCACGACCGCGTCCGCCAGCAGCACCTCGCGGCCGCCGGCTTCCCCGCGACGCTCGAGAAGCTCCAGGAGGGGAAGGTTGCACACCTGGTGCTGGCCCGCGACATCGAGCGGCGCGGCGCCCGGTGCACGCGTTGCGGCTACTATCTCGCGGCCTCGGGCGAGTGCCCCTACTGCGGCGGACCGCTGCGGGACGGCGTCGACCTCGTGGACGCCGCCGTCCGGCTTGCCGAGGAACGGGACGTGCCCATCCAGTTCGTGCCCGCGCCCGCGCTCGCCGACCTGGGCGGGATCGCGGCGCTGCTGAAGTTCTGATTCGCCCGTGCGGCCCGGAACCGCTGCCGGGCGTCTGCCCCCGGCGCCCCACGCGCTTGCTTGACAAGCTGCGCCGGCGCCGGGATATTTTGACCGGTCGCGCCCGTCCTGGTACTCCCCCCGACCACCCAATCAGCCTCCACCAGACAGGGATCCAGGAACCGTGCTCCAGAGCAGCGTCACCCAGGCCAGCGCACGCCAGGTGCTGCGCACGAACCTCGAGGCCCTCGAGGAGGTGACACGCGTCCTCGTCGACGAGCAGGGGGAAGTCCTCTGGGCGATGTGCAAGCCCGGCGCGGAGCCGGACCGCGTCGCCGCCACCGCCCGGAGCACGCTCGCCTCCCTCGGCCTCGCCCCAGAAGACGTGCCCGTGCGGATCGCGATCGAGGCTGGCGGCCAGACCGGCCGTCGTGTGCGTCTCGAGGCCGTCGACCGCATCCCCGAGAGCGAGGCCGTCGTCCGCGTCCGTGTCACGCTGGAGTGGGAGGGGCGCTCCACCAGCGGCGAGGTCGCGGGCGAGCCCGGCAGCCAGGTCGAGCTCCGGACCGCCGCGCTCGCCACCGTCCAGGCCCTCGAGCTCATCACCGGGAAGGAGCTCGGGCTCCGCCTCGCCGGCGTCAAGGCGCTGCGGGCCTTCGACTCGGAGATCATGGCCGTCGCCTTCTACCGGGCCGGCCCGCCCCCCAGCCGCTATGTCGGCACCGTCATCGCGGGGTCGGATCCGCTGCACGCCGCGGCCGCCGCGGTGCTCAACGGCCTGAACCGGTTGCTGGGGCTGTACCTGCCGGGCGTGACGGACTGAAACGGCGCCGGCTGGTGGCCGTGCTCGCGCGCATCAGCGCGGCGCGGCCGAGGCCGTTGGCGGGGCCCCGCTGGAGCGAGCGGGGCCCTTTTGCATCGGCGGGGCCGCGGAACATATGTTTTTGAGGGGGCGTATAGCCGTCCGGCAACGCGCCGCCTCGCGGCGCCACCGCTGACCCATGATCTCCTACGCTCATGCCAGTCCGTCAGTACGCTTGGATGCTCGCCGCCGGGCTCCTCGTCGCCATCCTCGCCCTCGCCGCGGGAGGGGTGATGCGGCGCACGGAGACGCAGGTGGACGTGCCGCCCGTCGAAGAGCTGCTCCCGCAGGTCGAGGCGGCGCCCGAAGTGGACGCGGGTGCCCAGTGGGACCTCACGGTCACCCGGAACGACCGCGTCGAGTACTGGATCCGGTTCCTGCAGACGCGGAACCGCGAGAAGACCCGGCTGTGGCTGGAACGGTCGGGACGGTACATGCCCATGATCCAGCGCGAGCTGCGCGCGCGAAACATGCCGCAGGACCTGGTCTACCTGGCGCTGATCGAGAGCGGGTTCTCCCCGCGCGCGTACTCGCGCGCGCACGCCGTGGGCATCTGGCAGTTCATCGCCGAGACGGGCCGCCGGTACGGCCTGGAAATCTCGCCGTACGTGGATGAACGCCGGGATCCGATCGCGGCGACGCGCGCGGCGCTGGACTACTTGCAGGACCTCTACCGCCGGTTCGGGAGCTGGTACCTGGCGGCGGCCGCGTACAACACGGGGGAGAACCGGGTCGAGCGGATCCTGCGGCAGCGCCTGGGCGTCACGCGGGGGCACGACTCGCTGTTCTGGAAGATCGACCAGTACCTGCCGCGCGAGACGCGAGACTACGTGCCGCTGATGCTGGCCGCCGCCCACATCGCGAAGGAGCCGGAGAAGTACGGCTTCCGGAACCTGCGCTACCACGCGCCGCTGGAGTTCGAGACCGTCCAGGTCCCCGGGAGCGTGTCGCTGGCTGCAGCGGCAAAGGCGGCGGAAGTCAGCGCGGACGTGGTGCGTGATCTGAATCCGCACCTGGTGCGCGGCATGACGCCGCCCGGCCGCACGTGGACCCTGCGGATCCCCAGGGGCCGGCGGGATGTGTTCGCGCACAACTTCTCGCGCATGCCGCCGGAGGAGCGGCTCGCGATGGTCCACCACACGGTCCGCCGGGGCGAGACGCTGAGCCACATCGCCGTCCGCTACGGCACGACGGTCGAGGCGCTGCGGGCCGCCAACGGCTGGATCCACCCGCGTCGCCTCCGGGTGGGGCAGCGGCTGCGCGTGCCGGCCAGCCGGCGGGTGCAGGTCGCGGCGTCCGCTCGCGTCCACCGGGTCCGCCGCGGGGACACGCTGTGGGAGCTCGCGCGGCGCTACGGGGTCACCGTGAGCCAGCTTCGGGCCTGGAACGGCTTGGGGCGCAGCAGCAGGATCTTTCCGGGCCAGCGTCTACGCATTGCACCCTAATGGTCCGGACGTGGCGCGGCTCCTGCGATGATCTCACCGCAACGCGAGTGGGAGCATCGGAGGGGAGCGGCAGCCATGCACTGGATCCGGGTGACCCGCCCACGCTACGAGCAGTCTCGACGCTACTACGGCCAGGTCGGGGAGGTGGTCGGAGCGTGGGGTCCCGAGAACAGCGCGGATGGGCGCCGGGGATACCTCGTCGAGTTCACCGATGGCGAGATCGTCGGCGTCACCGAGGATGAGATCGCACCGGTGGAAGGGCCGGAGCCGACCGATGTGCGAGGGGGCCGTCACCCGCGGTGACGGCCCCCTCCGCGCACCAGGTCCTGCGGGCAGGGATCACGGCAACCCGAGCACCGCCCGCGCGTACCCGTTGTACGGATCGCCGCCCGCCTGCGTCACGCGGTCCACGGTCCCGGGGCCGCGGTTGTAGGCGGTCAGCGCGAGATGCAGATCGCCGTTGTACTTCTCCAGTAACTGGCGCAGATAACGGAAGCCGAGCCGCAGGTTCGTATCGCGCTCGAACAGCTCGTGATACGCGATGCCGGGCGACAGCTCCTCGGCCGTCGAAGGCATCACCTGCGTGAGCCCCACGGCGCCCACCGGGCTCACCGCGGTCCGCACGAAGCCGCTTTCCACGCGCACGAGCCGGTACGCCAGGTCCGGGTCCAGCCCCTCGGAGAGCGCGATGTCGTAGATCGCCGCCGAAAGATCGGCCGGGATCCGGTACTTCGCCGAATTGTCGATGATCGCGTTCAACCGGGTGAGCTCGAGGCGGGCAAGCTCCAGCTCGCCCTGGCTTGCCTTGAGCGCCTGCTCCGCGGCTGCCACTCGGTCCTTCAGGTCCACCCCGGCCATCACCACGTTCCGTCCCGATGCGACCTGCATCCCCAGGACGAACGCGGCCACCCCGATCAGCACGCTGCGCGCCGACCGCCGGGCGAGGGCCGGGAGCTCACCGACCCAGCGCCGCCAGCCCCGAAGGTGCTCCTCTTCCCACTGCCGGAGAGGCGAAGGCAGGCCGGTGGGCGGCGGCAACACGATCCTCGCGGATCGTAAGGCGCGCCGTCGCGCCGACTCCCATTGCCAGACGGCAGATGGCATGTATTCGTCTCCTTTTTGCAGACCACTTCAAGGTACTGCTCCACACGTTGTGACGCGAGACGCCGGCCCTCCAGTTGCAACCCACGTGCCAGACCCGGCCCATTGTGCCCGGCCAGGCGCCCGGATTGGCTTCAATTCGGGGAAAATGGGGTCCGGGCGTTACGTTTCCCCGCGATCAGCCCCGCGGCCTCTGGTCCCCGTTTCCGTCCCGGCCTCGCCACACTCTGAGGCGGCCGCTTCCCAGTCCCCGGACCGGCCGCCCGTCTTGCGGAGGAGGCGGACGCCCTCGATCCGCATGCCCCGGTCAATGGCCTTCAGCATGTCGTAAGCTGCGAGAAGTGAAGCGGTTACGGCGGTGAGCGCTTCCATCTCGACGCCGGTACGGGCATGGACGCGGACGGTGGCGGTGGCACGCAACCCCGAGCCGTCGGGGGCGAGGTCGACGTCGACCTCGATCGAGGACAGCGGGAGGGGATGGCAGAGCGGGAGGAGGTCGGCGGTGCGTTTGGCTGCCTGAATCCCGGCGATTCTGGCGACGACGAGCGGATCGCCCTTCGGCGTCCGGCCGGCGCGCAGGGCATCCAGGGTCGCCGGGCTGGTCCGGAGGAAACCCTCGGCGACGGCGGTGCGGAGAGACGGCTCCTTGCCGGAGACATCGACCATCCGCGGGCGTCCGGCATCGTCCTGGTGGGTGAGTTTTCGCGCCATTGGCGGCCTCGTGCGGGACAGGACGGGCTAGCGCCCCGTGAGGGTGCGGTTCAGGCCGGTCAGCAGCCAGGCCAGGATCAACTGGGGGTTGACGTTGCCGCTGGCGAGGGCGCCGGCCCGGTCGACCAGGCGGATGGCGGCCGGGGCGGTCGCGGCCGGATCGTGGACCCGGCGCGCCAGGCCAGCCAGGAAATCGCGGGCGTCCGGGTTGATGAGGTGATCGTCCGCGCCGGCCGCGTAGCTCGCGAGGTCGCGCAGCCAGCCGGCGAGCGCCTCGAGCACGTCGGAGAAGCCGCCGCGGGCGCCGGCAGGCGAGGTGGCGTGCGCGGCAGCGTAGCGGGGGACAGGCCCGGGCGCCACGGCCGCCTCGAGCAGGGCGCGGGCGCGTTGCCGGACGGCCTCGAGCGGCCCCTCGGCGCCGTCCTGCGGGAGGAAGCCGAGAGCCCGGCCGATGGCGCCCTGGGCGAGGGTGGCGATCCTGGCCGCGTCCCGCGGGGGCGTGTCGAGCACCTCGGTGAGGAAGGCGGCGACGTCCGCATCCGGCAGCGGCCGGAGCGCGACGGGGAGCAGCCGGGAGCGGATCGTCGGCAGCAGCTCGTCCGGATCGGCGGCGGTGAGAATGAGGGTGACGTCCGGCGGCGGCTCCTCGAGCAGCTTGAGCAGCGCGTTGGCGGCCTCCGGGCTCGCGTCCTGGGTGACGAGGTGCTCCGCCTGGCCGATGAGGAAGACCTTGCGGCGTCCCAGGGCCGGCCGGGTGACGGCCATGCGGGAGAGGGTCTTGATCTGCGCGAGGAAGAGGCCGACCGGCTCGCCCGGCTCGGCGATCCAGATGCCGTTCCTGGCGCGTTCCTCCAGCTCTCCGAGGCGCGCCTCCTCGAGCGCTGCGGCGAGCTTCTCCGGCCCGGAGGCGCCCTTCGGCCGCGGCAGCGGGAAGAACCACTGGAGGTCCGGGTGCTCGAGCCGGAGCGCGAACCGGCAGTGCTGGCACGAGCCGCAGGGCTCCTCACCCGCGGGCGCCTCGCAGAGGAGGAGCTGGCCGAGCCAGAGCCCGAGCCGCTGCTTGCCGATGCCGGCGGGGCCGTGCAGGAGGATGGAGCCGGGCAGCTCGCCCCGCAGCGCGGCGCGGGCGAGGAGCTGGCGTGCCGCCTCGTGCCCGCGGAGGGCGGGCAGCCCGCTCATCTGTCGGGTCTGCTTCGTAGCCATTCCAGCGGGTCGGTGGGCTCGGGTCTGCCGCCCAGGACGGGGACCCGGACCTGGAACTCGATGTGTGGGCCCTCGGGCGTCCGCTCGCCGCCGACGGTACCGATCACCTGGCCGGCCGTGACGACGTCGCCTTCCTTCACGGTGACCGAGGCGAGGTAGAGGTACAGCGTGTAGTAGCCGCCGCCGTGGCTGAGCATGACGGTGGGGCCGTAGCCCTCGAACGGCCCGGCCATGACCACGGTACCGGCCTCGACTGCCCGGACGGGGGTCCCGAGGGGCGCGGCGATGCCGATGCCGTTCCAGCGGAGGACGACGCCATTGGGCCGGCGCTCGGGGCCGAAGCGGTACACCAGCGAGCCCTCGACGGGCCAGTTGAGCGACCCCAGGTCCGCCGTGGTGATGGTCCCCTCCGCCGCGGGCGCGCCGCCGGCGATGACGCGCCGGCGCTCGGCCTCGAGGCGGCGACGCTCCAGCTCGGCGATGACGTCGGTGAGGCGGGCCTCGTCGCGCTCGAGCTGGGCGAGCCGGTCCTCCGCCTGGCGCGCGCGCGCACGGTAGCGGCTGAGCGTGGCCGCGTGGCGGGCCTGGAGCTCGCGCAGCTGAGCCAGCTCCTGCGCCTTCTCGCTGCGCAGCCGCTCGAGCTGCTCCTGGTCCTGCCGCAGCTCGCGCTCCTGCACGACGAGGTTGGCCTCGAGGCGGCGCACGTGCTCCACGAGCCGGCGGTCGTACGCCGCAATGAGGTGCAGGTACTTGTAGCGGCTGAGCAGGTCGCTGAAGCTCTCCGCGCTGAGCAGGACGCGGACGGTGTGCAGCGGGCCGCGCTTGTAGATGGAGCGGAGCCGCGCGTGCAGCAGCACCGTGCGCTCGCGCAGCCGGTCCCGCGTCGTCAGCAGCTCACGGGTGGTGGCGGCGATGGTGCTGTCCAGCGCAGCGGCCTGGAAGTCCAGCTCGCGCATGGCGCGGGTGGATGCCACGACCTGCCGCTCGATGTTGACCAGCTCGCTGGCCACGTCGTGCACCTGCGAGCGGAGCCGCTCCATCTCCGCCTGGAGCTGAGCGCGCTCGGCACGGATCTGCTCGAGCCGGTCCTGGCTCGCGCGGATCTGCACACGCAGCGAGTCCTGCGCGGCAGCGGCGCGCGGCGCGGCGGCCGCGGCGGCGGCCGCGAGCAGGAGCAGGAGCGCGTGCCGGCAGCTCATATCGCGCGCAGGTGGCGATGGACGGCGAGGAGACTGGCGAGCAGGCCGACGAGACCCCCGCCCAGGATTCCGCCGAGGATCCACAGATCCGGCATCCACTCGAGGGCGAAGACGGAATCGGACAGCGCGCGGTACGTGATGAACAGCGCCGGCAGCGCGATGAGGCCGCCGAGCAGGCCGGTGAGCAGGCCCTCGATGAGGAACGGGCCCTGGACGAACGACTCGGTGGCGCCCACGAGGCGCATGATCGTGATCTCGTCGCGCCGCGCGAAGATCGCCATGCGTACCGCGGCGCCGATGATGAGAGCGGCAACGACGGCGAACGCGCCGCCCAGGACGCCGGCTGCAGCGCCGGCGATGCGGCGCAGCAGGAAGATCTTGTCGAGCCAGTCCTGGCCGTACAGGACTTCCTCGACGATCGGGTAGGCGGCGATGCGGTCGGCCACGTCACGCACGGCTCGCGCGTCGCGCAGCCCTGGCTGGAGCCGCACTTCGAGCGAAGCGGGAAGCGGGTTGACGTCGAGCTCGACGACCATGGAGTGGAGCTCGCCGAGCTCCTGGCGGGCGATCTCGAGGGCCTGCTCGCGCGAGATGTAGACGACGTCGAGCACCTCGGGATACATCGCGATCTCGTTGCGCGCCAGCTCGATCGCGTTGGCGCGGGCGTTATCCCGCAGGTACGCCACGATCTCGACCCGCTCCTCGACACGGCGGAGCACATGGTCCACGTTGTACGCCGCGATCCCGAACAGACCGACCACGAAGAGGGAGAGCGCGATCATGCCTGCGGACAGCCCGACGAGCAGCGGCGCCCGCCGGAACGAGTTCAGCGCCTCCCGCAGCGCGTAGGGCAGCATGGTCAGGCCCTCTCCTTCGCGGAGTCACGGATGAGCCGGCCGTGCTCCAGCTCGAGGACGCGGATGTGCGGGTTGGCGCGCACGAGCTCGAGGTCGTGCGTCGCGAACAGCACGGCCATGCCCGCCGCGTTGATGTCGCGGAGCAGCTCGAACACGCCACGCGTCGCGCGTTCGTCGAGATTGCCGGTCGGCTCGTCCGCGAGCAGGATGATGGGGTCGTTGGCCAGGGCACGGGCGACGGCCACGCGCTGGCGCTCGCCGCCGGACAGCTCGTTGGGATAGGCGCCCGCCTTGGTCGAGAGCCCGACCTGCGCCAGCAGGCGGTTGACTTTCGAGTGGATGACCGAGCGGTGCGCGCCCGTGACTTCCAGCGCGAACGCGACGTTCTCCGCCGCGGTGCGATCCGGCAGCAGGCGGAAGTCCTGGAAGATGAAGCTGACCTTGCGGCGCAGGATCGCGATCTCGCGCCGGCGGATCGTTTCGGAAGAGAAGCCGCTGACGCGGACCTCGCCGCTCGTGGGCCAGTCCGCCATGTGGATCAACCGGAGGATGGTGGACTTGCCCGCGCCGCTGTGCCCCGTCAGGAAGACGAACTCGCCCTTCTGGATCTCGAACGAGACATCGTTCAGCGCGAGCCCCACCCGGGGATACTCTTTGTGGACGTGGTCGAATCGGATCACGTCGTTTCGCCTCTCCCGTGCGAGCGCGCCGCAGCGCGGCGCGCCTTTCCCGTACCAGCGAAACCCACTCCTTCAGGCGCCGTCATGGCTGGCCTTCCCGTACCAGCCCGCCGTAGCGCGGCGCGCCTTTCCCGTACCAGCTAAACCCACTCCTTCAGGCGCGGTTACTGTCAGCCCTCCCCATCATCCGGCTCGCCCCTCGCGAGGCGCGCGGCGAGGCGGATCGCCTCGATCATGGACGAGGGGTCGGCGCGGTCCTGCCCGGCAATGTCCAGCGCCGTCCCGTGGTCCGGCGAGGTCCGCACGAAGGGAAGGCCGAGCGTGACGTTGACGCCATGGCCGAACGCCGCCGTCTTGAACGCGGCCATGCCGACGTCGTGGTAGGGGGCGATCACCGCGTCGAACTCGCCGGCCGTGGCGCGGACGAACACCGTGTCCGCGGGGATCGGGCCGCGCGCGTCGATGCCCTCCGCCTCCAGCAGCGCCCGCGCCGGCTCCAGGATCCGCGCCTCCTCGTCGCCGAACAGGCCGCCATCGGAAGCATGCGGGTTCACGGCGCAGAGCGCGATGCGGGGGCGCGGAATGCCCCAGCCGTCGCGCAGGCCCGCGTGCGTGATCCGCGCCGTCGTCACGATCGTTTCGACGGAAAGGGCTACGGGCACCTGGGAGAGCGGGAGGTGCGTCGTGGCCAGCGCGACCCTCAGCGGGCCGCCGCGAAGCGTGGTCTCCGCCGTCAACAGCATGACCACATCCCGGACGCCGGCCAGCGCGGCCAGCATCTCGGTGTGGCCGGGGTAGTGGAACCCGGCTGCGTTGAGCGCCGCCTTGTCGATCGGGGCCGTGACCACTCCGTCCACGGCGCCCTCGAGGGCCATGCTCGCTGCCTGCTCGATCGCCTGGCCGGCCAGCGCGCCCGCCTGCGCGGGCGTGGCTCCGGCCGCCCAGGTGCCGACGGCGACGAACTCGTCCGCAGCCGATTCGGCGCCGGTCCCGGCGGGGCCGACGAACAAAAGATGCGGCCGGTCGGGCTCCGACGCGAGTGCCTGGGCGGCCTTGGCGGCGATCTCCGGCCCGATCCCGCGGCAATCGCCGAGGGAAACGGCCAGCCGTACGCGTCGTCGCCCCAAGGGCCGCGCCTCCCGCCTAGAGCCGGATTTCGACGTGTGTGCGCCGACGCAGCTCGGAGAGCACCTCGTCGATCAGCTTCTGCTGCTCGAGCTGCTCGCGGATCCGTGCGTGGACGCGCGGGTCGTCCAGCGAGTACTCGCCTTCGGGGATGACCTCGAGGACCTTGACGACCGCCCACTTGTCTGGCATCCCGGGGCCGCCGGGCAGCCGGAACGGGCCGATCACCGCGCCCGCCTCGGCCCTGGCCAGCTCAGTGTCGTACGGCGTCGGGAGCTGGTCGCGCGGGACGTCCTCGACCCGGCGCTGCTCCTCGGGGTCGCCGAACCGGGTGGCCAGCTCCTCCATTGACTCGCCCGCACGCACGCGCTCCGCGACCTGCGCCGCGAGCTCCGGGGCACGCGCGAGGTCCGCGTCGGTCAGCTCGGGCCGGATCAGGATGTGCCGGGCCTGCCGCTCTGCGCCGCGCACCCTGTCCACGCGGATGATGTGGAACCCGTAGCTGCTCTCGACCACGCCGCTCAACTGGCCCGGCGGGAGGGCGAAGGCGGCCGAATCGAACTGCGGCACCATGTCGCCGCGCCGGAACCAGCCCAGGTTGCCGCCCCGGTCCTTGGTCCCCGTATCGTCCGAGTGCCGCCGCGCGAGGGTTTCGAAATCGGCGCCGCGCCGCAGCTCGTCCAGGATCTCGAGCGCGCGCTCACGCGCGACCGCGCGTGCGGAGTCGCTCGGGCGCGGCGCGATCACGACCTGCTCGAAGGTGAGCGTCGCGGGGCGCCGGCCGAAGTTCGCCTTCTGCGCCTCGAAGAAAGCGCGCACCTCGTCCTCCGTCACCGGCGGCGGGCGGCGCTTCCGCTGGAGCGTTCCGATGTAGCGCTGGACGATGACCTCGCGCCGGATGTCGCGCGCGAGGATGTTGCGATACTCCTGGAGCGTCAGCCGCTGCTGGGCCAGCGCCCGATTGAATGCCGCCTCGCCGCCCATCGCGCGCTGCCGCTGCGCGATCTCCGCGTCGACGTAGCGCTGCACCTCCTCATCCGGCACCTCCACCGAGTCCCGCTTCGCCGCTTGCACGAAGAGCAGCGTGCTGACCTTGTTTTCGAGGACCTGGCGCCGAAGCCGGCCATAGAACGCAGCGGTATCCTCCGGCGGCGGCTGGCCGATGCTGGCGAGGCGCATGAGGACCTCTTCCTCCACCTCGCTGAGGAGGACCACGCTGTCACCCACGACGGCGGCGACGCGGTCCACGAGCTCCGGCGGCTTCTGGGCACGCGCGGTCCCAGCGGAGGCGAGCATGGCCGTGAGGAGGAGCGGAATCGTGGCGAGACGGCGGTGCGTTCGGTTCATCTCGAGTCCGCGAAACGGGAGAGGCCGGCGCCCGGCGCCGGCCTCCGGTTAGTATGCATTCCCAAGCACGGATGTTCCTGCCTCACTGCCCCCCGTCCGGCGTGGGCTGCGGCTGGGGCTGGGGCGCCTGAGGCTGGCCCATGTTCATGGGCCGGGTCGCCTCGACCATCGATGCAACGCGCTGGTACGTGCGGTCGAAGGTGGTGCCGCCGTACTGCTCGCGCATGGCGTAGCCGAGCGGGCCGAGGGGCAGAGCGGAGCGCTCACCCTTGACGATGCCCTGCAGCAGCTCGTTCGTCACGCGCTCGACGGCCTGAGCCTGCGTCTCGCCGTCCCGCGGCTGGATGCCGCGGAAGCCCGCGGCGCCGGCGATCGCGGCAAGGCGGCTGTACGCCTGCGACTCGAGCGAGTCCCGCTCCTCGCGGGTCAGATCGTGACCGTTGCGGCGCGCTTCCTGGATGAGGATCTCGTTCTGGGTGAGCGCGCGCAGCATGTCGGCCAGCCGCTCGTCAGGGAACTGCAGGACCGTGCTGCGCTGACTCACGTCGAAGCGGCGCATGACCTCCTGGAGCTCGCCCGCCGTGAAGCCGCCGCCCTTGTAGGAGACGAGCGTCCGTCCCGCGGCGCGGGCGCTCAGCTTCATCTCCGGCCTGCGCGCCAGCTCGCGGGACACCTCGTACGCATCGTCCTGGACCTCGATCCCGAGGGGCTCGGTCAGGTTCTTGACGTAGGCCTCCTCGGCCTCCAGCTGGATCGTCACCTGCGCTTGCTGGCGGAAGGCATCCTTGACCTGCTCGAAGTCCGGGAGGTGCCGCTCCTCTACCTTGATGATGTGGAAGCCGAACGGCGTCTCGACGACGTCGCTCACCTCACCGACCTGGAGCGCGAACGCGGCCTCTTCGAAGGGCGGCACCATCTGGCCGCGGCTGAAGAGCCCGAGGTCGCCGCCTTGCTTCGCGCTGCCCGGGTCCTGGCTGTACTCGGTGGCGAGCGCGGCGAAGTCCGCGCCGGAAGCGGCCCGCTGCTGGAGGTCGCGAGCGAGCGCCAGGACGCTGTCGCGCTGCGCCGGCGTGGCGTCGGGCGGCAAGCGCAGCAGGATGTGGCGCGCGCGGACCTGGAGGCCCGGCTGCTCGCGCTCGAACATCGCCCGCAGCTCCTCATCCGTGAACGAGGTGTCCACCTGGATCACCTGATCGCGCAGCTTCAGCACGATCGCCTGGTCGATCTCGTTCTGGATCAGCGGAGTGATGTCGATGGAACGCAGAGTCGAGTCCTCGGACGCCGCCTTGGCGAGCAGGATGTAGTCGACCCAGAGGTTCGCGAGCGCCTCGACCACTTCAGGCTGCGCAGGGAGCCTCGGATTCAGGCGGAGCAATCCCGCCGCCTCGTCGACGGTCAGCTCATGGCCGGCGGCGCGAGCGACGATATCGGTATGGGCGGTCATGGCCTGACCCAAACCGTCACATGCCCCGACGACCACAGTCGTGGCCAGGAGGACGATGGACGCGACGAATCTCGACATTGCCTCTCCTCGTGGAGCGCCGCCGGCGTGAGGCGGCTGTTGGGGTAGAGCCCAAATACAGTATCAGAACGCAGCCCCCTTGGCTACCCGGAGCCGCTGCGGCCGTTCCGAGGGCACGGCCTGACGCCACCCGCCCCGCGGATCGGGGAAGCCGTTCTGTTTCGTGCCCGCTCAGGCCGCGCGTGCACGTCCCGCATCCAGCGCCTGGAGCGCGCGGGCCAGCGTGTCGACCAGTGGCCGCCCGTCGAGGCGGCGGAGCACGATCGAGAGCGGCACGGCTCGCCGGACCTCGAGCTCGAGCTGCTGGTCGTGGAACGTCGTCTGGAGCGCGGCGAGTCTGGGCACCGCGCCCGCGCGGAAATTGACGCGAGCTTCGGCTCCGCGGACCAGAATGCGCTCGACGCCGAGCCGCGCGCCGAGCAGGCGCAACTGGGCGTTGGCGAGCAAGCGCTGTACCTCCTCGGGGGGCGGGCCGAAGCGGTCCCGCAGCTCGGCGCGCAGCCCTTCCACCTCCTCCGGCCGCTCCATGCGCGAGAGACGGCGGTAGAGGTGCAGCTTCTGGGCGGCGTCCGGCACGTACGTATCGGGGAGGTACGCGGCGCCTTCGAGCGAGACCTCCGGCGCGGCGTACGTTTCGCGCGGCTGCTCGCGGAGCCGGCGCACCGTGTCCTCGAGTAGTCGTGTGTAGGTCTCCAGGCCGACTGCATGGACGAAGCCCGATTGCTCCGGGCCGAGGATGTTGCCGGCGCCCCTCAGCTCCAGGTCCTTGAGCGCGATGGCGTACCCGCTGCCCAGCTCGGTGAAGTGCTCGAGGATGCGTAGCCGGCGCTCCGCCTCGGGGTCGGCGTCCTGAGGGAGCAGCAGGTAGCAGTAGGCGCGGTGGTGTGAGCGGCCCACGCGCCCGCGGAGCTGGTAGAGCTGGGCGAGGCCGAACTGGTCCGCGCGGTCGACGATGAGGGTGTTCGCCGTCGGCACGTCCAGCCCGTTCTCGATGATCGCGGTCGTGACCAGGACGTTCACCTCGCGCGAGAGAAAGCGACGCATCGTCGCTTCCAGCTCCGCGGACGGGAGTCGGCCGTGCGCGACGGCCACGGTCGCATCGGGCACGAGCGAGCGGACGCGCTCGGCCACGGCGTAGATGGTCTGGATCCGGTTGTGCACGAAGAAGACCTGGCCGCCGCGATCCAGCTCGCGCCGCAGCGCATCTTCGATGACCTCATCGACCCACGGCATCACGTGCGTGATGATCGGCATCCGGTCGCGCGGCGGCGTCTGGATCAGCGAGAGGTCGCGCAGCCCGGCGAGCGAGAGGTGCAGCGTCCGCGGAATCGGCGTCGCCGTGAGCGAGAGCACGTCGAGGTTGTGCTTCAGCTCCTTGAAGCGCTCCTTCTGCTTGACGCCGAAGCGCTGCTCCTCGTCAATGATGAGGAGCCCCAGATCCTTGAACAGGACGTCCGGCTCCAGCAGCCGGTGCGTGCCGATGACGATGTCGACGTTGCCGTCCGCGAGCGCGGCAAGGATCCGCTGCTGCTCGCTCGCGGTGCGGAAGCGGGACAGCGACTCGATGCGGACGGGATAGCCCGCGAGGCGCTGGCGGAACGTCGCGAGGTGCTGCTCCACGAGGACCGTGGTGGGCGCGAGGACCGCGACCTGGCGGCCGTCCTGCACGGCCTTGAACGCCGCGCGGATCGCGACCTCGGTCTTGCCGTAGCCGACGTCGCCGCAGAGGAGCCGGTCCATGGGGTGGCGCGATTCCATGTCCCGCTTCACGTCCGCGGTCGCCTTCCTCTGGTCCGGCGTGTCCTCGTACATGAAGCTGGACTCCATCTCCTTCTGCCACCGCGTGTCCGGCGAGTACGGCGGGCGCTCGGCCATCTGCCGCGCGGCGTACAGCTCGAGCAGCTCCAGCGCCATTTCCTGGATGGCGCGCTCGGTCTTGGCGCGAAGCGTCTTCCACGTCTTGCCGCCGATCTTGTGCAGGCGGGGCGGCTCCGCTTCCTCGCGATCAGGGACCCAGCGCTCGACGAGGTCGAGGCGGTAGACCGGGACGCGCAGGATCTCTCCGCCGGCGTACTCGATCGCGAGCGCCTCGATCTCCGACCCTTCCCCCATGGTGCCGGGAGCGGCGGCAAGGCGGACGCGCTCCAGGCCGATGAACCGGCCGATGCCGTGGTCCAGATGCACGACGTAGTCGCCGGGCTTGAGCTGCGACAGGCTCTCGAGGGCGACGGCGCCACGGAAGCGCCGGCCGCGGCGAACGTACCGGGTGCGGCGAAAGATCTCGTGATCGGTCAGGACGCGGACCGGCGGGTCCGCGCCCTCGAGGACGAATCCGGAGGCGAGCGTCTCGAGCGCGAGCGTGGTGCGCGGCGGAAGGCCGCCGGCCCCACCGAGCAGCTCCTCGAGGCGCTCGAGCTGGCCCGTGTTGTCGCACAGGATCAGCGTGTCTTCGCCGCGCGCGGCGCCGGCGCGGAGGAGGGCAGCCAGGCGGTCCATGTCCCGGTCGATGGGCTCGGCCGGGCGGATGTCGAAGCGCAGGTCGCCGCCGCCGGCAGAGACCTGAAGGCGGCCGAAGCCGGCGAGGCGGCGAGCCGCGTCGTCCGGCGGGAGGAACAGCGCGTCCGGCGGCTCGGGGTCGTCGCCGGCCTGGCGAGCCGCGCGGTGCAGGTGCAGGACCTCGTTCCACGTGCGCTCGAACTCGCGCTGCGCGGCGTCCGGCTCGAGCTCGACCACGATGGCGTCGCGCGGCAGGACGTCGAGCAGCGAGCGGCGCACGGCCGGAGCGTCCGGCTCCGCCCCGATCTGGGCCGCGCGGAGGTCCACGGGCAGGACCTCGACGCGCTCCAGGTCCCCGGTCGAGCGCTGGTCCAGGATGTCGAAGCGGCGGATGGAGGCCACCTCGTCGCCCCAGAACTCGATGCGCACGGGATCCGGGGAGCCGAAGCCGAAGAGGTCGAGGATCCCGCCCCGCAGCGCGAACTCACCCACTCCTTCGACGAGCGAAACGCGCGTGAAGCCCATCTGCTCGAGCCGGGCCGCGAGCTCAAGGGGCGGGAAGGACTCGCCAGCGGCGATGGTCAGCCGCATCTCGGCGAGGCCGCTGGGGATCGGCGCGCGCTCCTGGAGGGCGCGTAGCGTGGTCACGAGGATCCGCGCACGCCCCGCCAGCAGCGCTTCCAGCGTCTCGACCCGCATGCCGCTGATCTCGAGGTGCGGCTCCTCGGGCTCGTACGGCAGCGTCTCACGCTGCGGGTAGAGCGCCGTCCGGCCGGCGCCGAGGAGCGCCGTCAGGTCGGCTTCGGCCGCCTCTGCATCGGGCGGGCTGGGCGCCGCGATGACCCAGAGACGGTTGGGCGCATCCTCGGCCAGCGCGGCGACCAGCAGGGCGGAGGAGGAGCCCGGCAGCCCCGAGAGGCTCACCGCCCGCCCGGCCTCTGGCAGGTCCGCCGCCAGGCGCCGGTAGGCGGGCTGGCGCCGCATCGCGTCGAGAAGGACGGGGTGGGCCACGATCAGCGCACGCCGGGCCGACGATCCTCCGGGAATCCGGTTCCCGCAGCCGCGGGCGCAGCGTGCCCGGCCGGGACCTTCGCGGCGCCGCGCGGCGCGGGGGCCTTGCTCGCAGTGCCCCCGGCGGGCCGCGCGGGACGGGCCCGGCCGGCCGCGGCGACGAGCCCCTCGACGAGCAGGAGGGCGAGGGCGAGCAGCAGCAGCGGGCGCCAGACCTCGCGGCCCAGGCGGCGGTGGTAGATCATGCGCAGCCAGTCGCCAGCGTCATCCGTGATGCGGATCCGCCAGCCATCGAGCATCGCGTCGAGCTGCCGACGCTCGAGCCGTGCGAGGTCCGATTCGAGGGCCGGCGGGTTCACGGCGAAGGCGTCCACCAGCCGGTCTCCCGCGAGGACGCGGTAGACGCCCGGCTGCGCCGGCGCGCGATACCGCGAGCCGCCCTCGACCGGCTCACGGACGCCGTCCGGCCGTTCCACTGCATCCGCCAGCGAAGGCAGCACAACCGCTTCGCCCGGAGCCACGTGGCTGCGCGCCGGCTCCGCCGCGGCCCACGCGCCCAGGATGCGGTCGAGCAGCGGCAGCATCGCGGCGGACGACGGCAGCGTACTGGCCTCCAGGGTGAGCGGCGAGGCGAGCAGCACGTAGCGGCCCATGGCGCCCGGGAGCTCGCCGCGCACGGCCCAGGCCGAGCCGTCGCGCAGCCGTAGCAGCGTCGAGTCCAGCGCCGCCGGCGCGGGGCCCTCGCCGTTGGTTGCGGGCGCCGGGCCGGTCCGCTCGAGCCGATAGACCTGCTGGATGCGGATGCTCTCGAGCGCGCGGAGCAGCTCGTCGCCATCCTCGACGGACGCGAACCGCCCCTCGCCCTCGCCCTCGACGCGCGCGTAGCGCCACGGGATGCCGGCCTGCGCGAGCCGGTTGTTGACCGCCGGGAGCTCGAGCGGCGACGTCGGCGGCGTCACGACGACGGTGCGCTCGCTGCGCACGGCGTCCGCCCCGACCGCGGCCGGCGCGATCACGATGTCCACGTCGCTCGCCGCAGCGCCCCGATCCTCGAGCCGGATGCGGCCGGCGTTGGCGAGCACGGCGAGCGCCTCGTCGACGAACGGCATCGGCTGCATGCTGCGGATCACGGGCGGCGGCTCCACGCGCATGACGAAGTAGCGGCGGTCGTCGCCGCGGAGCGCGTCCGGGTCGAGCTCGACCCAGCCCGGCACGATGCCGGCGCTGCGCGCGGGCAGCGGGATCTGCGCGATACCCGGCACCGGCGCGTGGTCGGCGGCCGTCATCCGGCCGTCCAGCGCCATGCGGACGACGACCGAGTCCTCGTCACGACTGCCCGCGAGCTCCACGCTGATCGAGGAGCGCTCGCCGGCCCGAGGCGGCAGCCCGCCGCCGACTTCGACCGCGGCGACCGTCGCGTTGGCCGGCGGCTCGCCGTCCGGCGCCCAGACCATCACGGGCGGCGGGTCCGTCCCCGCGGTGGGCGCGGCGCCCGGGAATGCCGAGGCCTGGAGGTCCGTCAGCAGGTGGATCTCCGCCGCGCGTCCCTCCGCGCCGGCGGCGAGCAACGCGCGTGCGCGGGCGAGGGCCGCATTGAGGTCAGCGGACGACGAGGCGACCTCCGTGTCGCGGACCCGCTGCGCCGTCGCGGCCGCGTCGCCAGGCACCGCCGCCTCCCATGGCGTCGCGGCGCGGATGAGCCAGAAGCGGTCGTCCGCGCCCGCGCGCTCGAGTGTCTCCAGCGCGCGGTCCTTCAGCTCGTCCAGCACGCGCCGCTCGCCTCTCACCAGGCCGGTGCTGAGCGAATTGTCCAGGACGATCACGACCGCGGTCGGCTCGTGGCCGCCGCCACCATGACGGAAGAACGGCCGCGCGGCAGCGAGCGCCAGCAACAGGAGCATCGCCATGCGCAGCGCGAGCAGCAGGAGCTGCCGCAGCTTGATGCGGCGCGCATGCTCCTTCTCCGCGCGGCGCAGGTAGCGCAGCGCGGGGAACACCATGCGCGGGCCCTGCTGGCGCTGGAAGAGATGCAGGATGAGGGGCACCGCGGCCGCGAGGCCCAACAGCAGCAGGAACGGGCTCAGGAATCCCATCAGCCCAGCCGTTCACGCTTGCGGAGATAGGCACGCAGCGCGCGCGCCATCGCCTGGTCCGTCTCGATCAGGGTGTAATCCATGCCGTGCGGCTCGAGCGCCTGCCGCCACTCTTCGAGCGCGCGCTCGACGGCCGCGCGGTACTCGGCGCGCAGGTCCGCCACGCTGACGGGGACCTCGTCGCCCGTCTCCGGATCGACGAAGCGCGCGTCTCCCACCGGGGGCAGCTCACGCTCCCCCGGGTCCAGCAGGTGGAACACCAGCACCTCGTGGCCGCGGTGGCGCAGGAAGCGCAGCGCGAGCCGCGTCGAGTCCGGGTCGACGAGCAGGTCCGAGAACAGGATCACCAGCCCGCGGCGGCGCAGGCGGCCCGCGATGTCACGCAGGGCCGTTCCGGCTTCCGTGCGGCCGCTCGCCTCGATCGGCGCGAGCGCCTCGAGCACCTCCTGCCAGTGCCGGCGGCCGCCCCGCGGCGCCACGTGCGCGCGGATCCGCTCGTCGAAGCCGACCAGGCCGACCGAATCCCCCTGACGCAGCAGCAGCAGCGCGAGACTCGCCGCGAGCAGCTTCGCGTACCACAGCTTGCTCGGGAGCTGCCCAGGCGCGGACGACCACGCCATCGACGCGCTCGCGTCCACGAGCAGGTACGCGCGCAGGTTGGTCTCTTCCTCGAACTGCTTGATGTAAAATCGGTCCGAGCGGCCGTACATGCGCCAGTCGATGTACCGGAGGTCATCGCCCGGCTGGTACATGCGGTGCTCGGCGAACTCGACGGAGAAACCGCGATGCGGAGAGCGGTGTAACCCGGCGAGAAACCCCTCGACGACGTTGCGCGCGACGAACTCGAGGCCGCCGAGCGCAGCGAGCTCGCGGGGCTCGAGGAGATCCGGGCGGCGCTGCCGCCCGATCGGCCTGACCGGGTTTCCGCTCATAAAACACAACAACTTAGCGGCGCTTTGCGCCGGGGTCAATCACAACGCGGCGGCCTGGCGTGGCAGCCTCGGGGCGGACGCGGGCGCCGCGGCCCCGGGCTCACTACACCACGAACCGCGCGAAGATCGCGGCATGTGGTGCCGCGCGCGATCTGGCACTATCTTGGGCGCGGCCTGCGCGCCCGAGCCGGCTTGCCGGCGCAAGGCGCGGGCCGCACGAACCGTGACCGGGGAGAACGCTAATGAACGTACGGTTGCTCGCGGTGCCACTGCTGGTGGTCGCGTGCACGGGACAGGGCGCCGCGCCGCCGGCCGGGGCGCAGACCGCGACCCGGGCGCAGGGGGCCGCAGAGGCGGCGGCGACGATCACGGCCGAGGAGATGCGGTCGGTGATCGGGTACCTGGCGAGTGACGAGCTCCGTGGGCGGGACACGCCGAGCCCGGGGCTCGAACTGGCTGCGGAGTACCTCGCGCGGGAGTTCGCGGCGGCGGGGCTGGAGCCGATCGCGGGCGGCGAGGGCTTCATCCACCGCTACCCGCTCAACATCCGGATGGTGGACACGGCGCAGGTCGAGCTGGCGGTGGAGCGGGGCGGGAAGCGCGAGACGCTGGCCTTC
>Ga0207873_1001085_pt1 | contig 27653 bp, 22 predicted proteins | sample BGWIniCompost_FD_187373 | JGI IMG/M metagenome (GOLD analysis project Ga0207873, IMG submission 187373) | Cellulose adapted compost microbial communities from Newby Island Compost Facility, Milpitas, CA, USA - BGW Initial Compost (SPAdes)... ...
CGCGCGCGTCCACAGGGTGACGCAGCGCTACAGGCTGGAGACGGCGTCGCGGGCACCGGTGGAGAGAGACAGGCATCGTGAACAACGAGACGACCGCAGGGCCTCGCCGGTACTACGTGCAGCCGATGCGCGTCGAAGACGTGCCCGAGGTGTCCCGCGTTGAGCGGCGCTGCTTCACCAACCCGTGGCCGGAATCGGCTTACCGGCGCGAGCTTCGCAACCCTGCCAACAACTACTACATCGTCCTGCGCTGGCACCGCGGTGAGCGCGTCGAAGGGGCCGGAGCGCCCGAGCCGCGGGGCCGCCTGGCACTGCTGCCGCTGATCCGGCGGTCGGAGCCGCAGGTGACCGACCCGATCGTCGGATTCGCCGGGATGTGGGTCCTCTACGACGAGGCACACATCACGACGATTGGGGTGGATCCCGACCATCGGGGTCGTGGGCTCGGTGAGTTGTTGCTTGTCAGCCTGTTCGACGAGGCGATCCGGCGGAGTGCCGAGTGGGTGACGCTTGAGGTGCGGGTATCGAACCAGACGGCGCAGGCGCTGTATGAGAAGTACGGGTTCACGCGCCAGGGGCTGCGGCGACGCTACTACAGCGACAACGGCGAGGACGCCTACATCATGTGGTCGCCGTCGCTGCGCGACAAGGCATCCCGGCAGCGCTACGACGAGCTCCGTGAGCAGTTGTTCGCGCGCCTCGCGGCAGAAGGGATCGTGACGGGTCAGCATGGCGACGAGCACGGGCAGAATCATTCTGGGCATTGAGACGTCCTGCGACGAGACATCCGCCGCCGTCGTCCGTGACGGGCGAGAGGTCCTCTCCAATGTCATCCACTCGCAGATCGACCTGCACCAGCGCTACGGCGGGGTCGTGCCGGAGTTGGCGTCGCGCCGGCACATCACGACTATCATCCCAGCCATCGACCTGGCGCTGGAGCAGGCGGGGGTAACGCGGGACGACATCGACGCCATCGCGGTGACCGAAGGGCCGGGTCTGGCGGGGTCGCTCCTGGTTGGGGTCAACGTGGCGAAGACGCTGGCGCTGACGTGGGGCCTGCCGCTGGTGCCGGTCAACCACCTGGAGGGCCACATCTACGCTAACTGGCTGTCGCTGCCGGGCGAGGAGCCGGTGCCACCGCCTGAATTTCCGCTCGTGTGCCTGGTCGTCTCCGGAGGGCACACGGAGCTCGTCTTCATGCGTGGGCATGGCGAGTACGAGTTGCTGGGTCGTACGATCGACGATGCGGCCGGGGAGGCATTCGACAAGGGTGCGCGTATTCTGGGATTGGGCTATCCGGGTGGCCCGGCGATCCAGCGGGCGGCTGAGAAAGGGCGGCTCGGGCGCTTCACCTTCCCGCGGGCATGGCTCGGCGACAGTTACGACTTTAGTTTCAGCGGCCTGAAGACCGCGCTCCTGCGGGAGGTGGAAAAGTACCGGCGACCCGGCCCGCGGAAGCGCAGGCAGAAGGGGGACCAGCCGTTCCTCACCCACGAGCCGCCGGAGTATGCGCCGAACATGCCGGTCAACGACCTGGCTGCCGACTATCAGGACGCGATCGTTGACGTCCTGGCCGAAAAGACGATCCGTGCCGCCCGGGAGACGGGTGCGGCGGCGGTGTTGCTCGCCGGCGGGGTGGCGGCGAACACTCTGCTGCGGCGCCGGCTCACCGGGGCGCTCGACATTCCGGTCCGCTATCCTCCTCCGATCCTCTGCACCGACAACGCGGCGATGATCGCCGGCGCGGCCTACTATGTGCAGCGGCGTGGGGTGAAGGCAGGGTTGGACCTCGATGCCCACCCGCAGTTGCCGCTGGTCACGGCGACCGCATTCCCGGATGACTGAGCGCAGACCCGCCGTGCGTCGAGGCGGGCAGTGAGGAGCACACGGTGACAACGGAGACGTTGGAGGCGGCCCGGGCGGTAGCGACCGACGCGGCGCTCCAGGCCGGGGCGCTGCTACGGCGGATGGCCGGGCAGGTCAACGACGTGCGGCACAAGGGCCCGGTCGATCTCGTCACGGAAGCCGATCGGGCGAGCGAGCGACTGATTCTGGAGGCCATTCGCGCCCGCTTTCCCGAACACGCGATCCTTTCCGAGGAGAGCGGTGCCCTCAGCGGTGCCGACGACGCGCCCCGCTGGCTGATCGACCCGCTCGACGGCACCACGAATTACGCGCACGGGTACCCGCTCTACGCCGTGTCGATTGCCCTCGAAGTCGCGGCCGAAGTGGTCCTCGGTGTCGTCTACGTCCCGACGCTCGACGAGTTGTATGTCGCGGAGCGCGGGCGGGGCGCCTGGCTCAACGGCCAGCCGCTGCGCGTCTCCCGGACGGACACCCTGCTCGCGTCGCTCCTTGCCACGGGATTCCTGTATGATGTGGATACGCGCGGACGGAATCTTCCGCACTGGGAGAACTTCATCCACGCGACGCAGGGGGTGCGGCGCAGCGGTTCCGCCGCGATCGACCTCTGCCACGTCGCGGCGGGGCGCCTGGACGGCTACTGGGAAGAGGGGCTGGCGCCCTGGGACTCGGCAGCCGGCTCGCTGATGGTCACTGAGGCGGGCGGCACGGTTACGGGCTACGACGGGGAGCCGTTCCGTCTGGACGGACCCAACTGCGTTGCATCGAACGGAGTCATTCACGCGGCGATGCTGCGGGTGTTGGCGCAGGGTATGGCGGCGCTGCCGGATTGACGGGCGCCGCTCGTGCGGTGGCATCGAGCTGGTTCGATGCCGGGCGTGGCCGGAGGTGCGTCGTGACCAAGGCGTATGTCCTCATCACCACCGAGATCGGCAAAGGCGACGATGTCTATGAAGCCCTGTCGCGCATCGAGGGAGTATCCGCCGTCAACATCGTGGCCGGAACTTACGATGTGGTCGCCGTTCTGGAGGCGGCGGACGCGCGGGAGATCGGACGCCTTGTCATGGGCCCGATCCAGAAGATCGACGGGGTGATGAGCACGGTCACGCTCATGGCTATCCGCTAGGAGGCCAGGGCGCCATTGCCGTCGCATTGCCGGGCGGCATATACTGTGGCGCATGGACATCCCGACCGCGCTGATCCTTTCGGATCGATTTCGCCTCCACGACACCGGGGCACATCCGGAAAATGCCCAGCGCCTGGTGGCGATTGAGCGTCACCTGCACGAGTGCGGGCTGATGAACGAGCGGGCCGTGCTCGATCCGGAGCCGGCTACCCCCGAGGACATTGCGCTGGTGCATGACCCGGAGTACATCCGGTTCATCGAGCACATCGCCCATGCTGGAGGAGCCTACCTCGACAGCGATACCTATGTCTCCCCGCTGACCTACGAGACGGCGATGCTCGCGGCTGGCGCCGCGATCCAGGCTGTGGACTATGTCCTCGACGGTGCGGCTCCGCGGGTATTCGTCTTTCCCCGGCCGCCCGGGCACCACGCCTTGCGCCGGCAGGGCATGGGCTTCTGCATCTTCAACAACATCGCGGTTGCGGCGCGCCATGCGCTCGAGCGCCGTGGTCTCCGCCGGGTGGCGATCATCGACTGGGACGTCCACCACGGGAACGGAACGCAGGAGGCCTTCTACGACACCGACGAGGTCCTGTTCTTCTCGGTGCACCAGTGGCCCCTCTTTCCGGGCACCGGGCATCGGGACGAGGAGGGAGTCGGGTACGGCCAGAGCTACACCGTCAACCTCCCTCTGCCTCCCGGCTCGGACGATGCCGACTACGCTCGCGTCTTCGACGACGTTATCGGACCGCGCCTTATCGAGTACGCACCCGACCTGATCCTGGTCTCGGCAGGGTTTGACGCGCACCGGGACGACCCGCTCGCCCTCATGGAGGTGACTGAGCGTGGGTTCTACGGGATGGCGCGCCGGGTACGCGAGTGGGCGGACCAACTGAGCAAGGGGCGTTTGGTCCTGCTGCTTGAAGGCGGTTACAATCAACGCGCGCTGGTCCGGAGCGTGGAAGCGACGATCCGGGCGCTGGACGCGCTCCCGGCGCCGGAAGAGTGTGCAGAATGATCGCGGTCGTCGACTACGGCGCTGGCAATGTCGCCAGCGTCATCAACGCACTGAGCCGGGTCGGCGCGGATGCATGCATCACGCGCGACCCGGATGTTATCAGGACCGCCGCGGGGGTCATCGTACCCGGCGTTGGCGCTGCCGCGGACGTGATGTCTCACCTGACCGGCCACGGGCTGGTCGACGTGCTACGGGAGACAATCGCAGCGGGCACCCCGTACCTCGGCATCTGCATGGGGATGCAGGTGCTCTTCAGCGTGAGCTATGAGGACGGGGAGCATCCATGCCTGGGCGTGATCCCGGGCGCGGTGCGACGCCTTCCCGGTGGTCAACCGCTCCCACACGTGGGCTGGAACCAGGTGTGCCAAGTCGGATCGAGCCCGCTCTTCCACGGTATTCCGGACGGCGCTGATTTCTACTTCGTCCACTCCTACTACGTCGACCCGGCGGTGGAGGGCTGGACAGCGGCGACTACGGACTACGGCTTGCGCTTCACCAGCGCGATCGCGCGCGATAACGTGATGGGGACTCAGTTCCATCCCGAGAAGAGCGGCCGGTGGGGGCTGAAACTGCTCCAGAACTTCACGCGGATGGCCGGCGCCGGTCGATGAACGGTGGCCCGACATGCTGATTATTCCCGCGATCGACCTGCGCGGCGGGCGATGCGTACGCTTAGTGCAGGGGGACTTCGCTCGCGAGACCGCGTACGACGACGACCCGGTGCGGGTGGCGCGGCGATGGGCGGACCTGGGTGCGCGCTGGATCCATGTGGTGGACCTCGACGGCGCGCGCGCCGGCAAGCCGATGCAGCTCGATCTGGTGCGTGCGATCGCGGAGGTCGGGGTACCGGTCGAGCTGGGCGGCGGGCTTCGCAGTCTGGCCGACCTGGATGCGGCGTTCGCTGCCGGAGTGAGCCGCGCGGTGCTGGGTACTGCTGCGGTCGAACGTCCCTCGCTGATGGGAGAAGCGGTCGCGCAGTTCGGGCCGGAGCGCGTGGTGCTCGGGGTGGACGCGCGTGGTGGCCGGGTCGCGGTGCGCGGGTGGGCGGAGACGTCCGATGTGGCTGCCGAGGATGTGATCGCCCAGGCACGGGATGCGGGGGTCCCGCGGGTGATCTACACGGACATCGAGCGAGACGGCACGCTGACCGCGCCAAACTTCGCGGCGATCGCCGCGATCGCGTGTGTTGGTCTGCCGGTCATCGCCTCGGGCGGGGTGGCCCGCCGAGAACATCTGGAGCGTCTGGCCGCCATCGCGGGGGTGGAGGCCGCTATCGTCGGGCAGGCACTGTACACCGGGGCGTTGACGATCGGAAGTGCCGAAGACTGGTGGGTGGAGCCTGCCACGTCGTTGCCGGGTATGGGGGAGGACCATGAGCGCGCGCACTGATCTGGCCGACAGTGTCCGCGAGGACGATCGGCGGAAGCGCGAAGAGGCCAAGATCCAGGGGCTGCAGGCACAGATCGACGAGTTGCGGCAGATCACCCGCGAGTTGCTGAGCCGCCAGCTCCGCGAGGAAGAGCAGATCAAGGCCACCGAGACGGCTCTGGCGCAACATCGTCTCGCCCTCGAGCAGCACCGCCATGAGGTCGCCCAGGCGGCCCAGGCGCGCCAGGTCGAGGAGGCACGTTTCCGGCAGCAACTGACCGACCTCAACCAGCGCATCGACGACGTTGCGCGGCCGATCCGCTCCTTGCAGGCCCACGTGAGCGAGTTGCTGGAGACGGTGCGCCGCCAGCGGGAGGACGTGGGCCACGACACCAAGCGCTTCGACGAGCTCCGCGCCCTGATCGATCACCTCAGCGCCCACGGGGAGCGGCAGGTGGCTGTCTCCCAGGGCTTGCGCGACTCGGTGGACGCGCTGCGCACCGAGGTTGAGCGCCTCCAGCGGGATCTGATGCGCACGGACGACGCGGTTCGGATCGTTGAGCAAGAGTTGCGGCGTCGGGTGGCGGAGATTGTCCAGGAGGTTTCCAACCTGGAAGCGCGGATCGCCGAGGAGGCGGCCGGGGTCGCCGCGGTGCAGGCGCAGCTCCAGGAGCTGCGCGAGGCGATGAAGGAGATCGACCCGCAGTTCGAAGCAATCGGGAACATTCTGGAGCGCCTGGAGAGCGAGATCGATCGGTTCCATACCCAGGCCGTGGAGCGCGACGAGCTCATGGCGGAGCGGATCGAGGAACTGCGCCAGCAGTTCGACGCGCAGCTCCGCGATATCCAGGAACGGCACGACATGCGCTTCGAGCGTGCCGTCCAGCGTGCCGACCAGATGGAGGAGGTCGACCGCGACCTGGCCTACCGGATGCAGATGATTGAGATCCGGCTGGAAGAGCTGCATCAAGTAGACCGTCGGCTGCGGCGGGAATTGTGGTACCTCCACGAACAGCGGGCGCGGCTGCGGTTCGAGCAGGCACAGCAGGAACTGGAAGCAGTGGTGGAGGCCCGGCGCGACATCGAGCGAGAAGACGCCGGTGGCCGGCCGCAGGACCGGACCGGGGAGTAGATTCAGATGCTCACGCGGCGCATTATTCCCTGCCTCGATGTGAAGGCGGGGCGGGTGGTCAAGGGCGTCCAGTTCCAGGGGCTGCGCGACGCGGGCGACCCGGTCGAGCTGGCACGGCGCTACGACGAGGCCGGTGCGGACGAACTGGTCTTCCTCGACATAACGGCCAGTAGCGAGGACCGCGACACCATCGTGGACGTGGTGCGGGAGACGGCGCGCCAGGTCTTCATCCCGCTCACCGTCGGGGGTGGTGTGCGTAGCGCGGACGACATGCAGCGGCTGCTGCGGGCGGGCGCGGACAAGGTCAGCGTGAACAGCGCGGCTGTGGCGAACCCCGAGTTGATCGCGACGTGCGCCCGGCGCTTCGGCTGCCAGTGCGTCGTGCTGGCCATCGATGCCCGGCGGCGGCCGGAAGGTGGCTGGGAGGTCTACACCCGAGGTGGTCAGGTGCCAACCGGCCTCGACGCCGTGGAGTGGGCGCGCCGCGGCGTGGAACTGGGAGCAGGGGAGATCCTGCTGACCAGCATGGATGCAGACGGCACCCAGGACGGGTATGACCTGGAGTTGACCCGCGCGGTGGCCGAAGCGACCGGCGTGCCGGTGATTGCCTCGGGGGGTGCCGGTACCCTCGAACACCTCTATCAGGCATTGACCGAGGGGAAGGCGCAGGCAGTCCTGGCCGCGTCGATCTTTCATTACGGAACGTACACAATCGCAGAGGCGAAAGCCTATTTGGCTGCCCGTGGCGTGCCGGTGCGGCAAGGGCAGTGACCTCACTCGGTGCGTACGTTCGCCCCATTCGTTGCGATCTCCGTGCTGACGCGCTGTCACATGATTGACAGGAACAAGCGCATGTGCTAGCCTGCGACCTATACGGCAGTCCGGCTGGCCGCACTCGGGGGAGCGCAGCCAGCGGAGTGGCTGCCGGCGCCGACGCACGACATCCTGTCTGAAGCGATCATCCGGCCCGGGGATCCGGGAGCGCAAGCCCGCAGCCAGCGGGCGCGGCGGGATGTGGTGTGTGAGGCCTGTGGCGGCGCACCGGTCCGGGCGCAGCGGGCGCATCGAGAGGGGACCTCGATGCACAACCACCCGCGGCGCACCGCGAGATTGGAGGAGGGTTCAGGCACTGGTTTCCCACCTCCAGTGGGACAACTGGTATTGCCGGCCACACGGACTCCAGGAGGGAAGGACGATTGGGCGTTCGAAAGAGACGCCACCTGCTCGGTGGTGTCGCTCTCGCTGCGGCGGTGGCTGTGACGGGGGTTTCGCCAGTCGCCGCGGATACCAACCTCGTAATCGGTGGACAGGCAATCGTAGCGAATACAGAGGGTGTCGGCGTCAACCTGCGAGGCGCCGTCGGGTACGATGCCCCAATCCTGTTCACTGTCTCCGAAGCAACGACAATCAATGTTATCGGGGGGCCGAACACCGCGCCGGATGGTTCCGTCTGGTACAACGTGGAGGTCAACGGCACCCTGGGCTGGATTGTCAGCGATTACCTGACGCTGCCGCCGCTTGCGGCCGGGCAGGTTGCCATCGTGTCCGGGACTGACGGACACGGGCTCCGGCTGCGCGAGGCCCCGAGCCTGAGCGCGGCCACGCTCACCGTGATGCCCGAAGGTGCTGAGGTGAGTGTGGCGGGTCCGGAACAGACCGACGATCAGGGCATGACCTGGGCCCACGTGAGCTACGGCGGCCTCACGGGGTACGCTGCCCGGAGTTACCTGTCGGTGGGCGGCACTGGCGGTGCCGTCCAGGCGGTGCCGGTGTCCAACCCGGCTCCCGAGGCTGCCCCGTCGGGGATCGTGGTCGGTGGGAACGCCGAAGTCGTGAACACCGGTGGTGCCGGCCTGAACCTGCGGCACGACGTGGGCTACGGTGCGGGCATCGCGACGGTGGCCGCCGAGGGTGAGGTGGTCCACGTCATCGACGGACCGCGCTACGACGCCGCGGGTGACCCCTGGTGGGGCGTCGACTATAAGGGCATTCGCGGCTGGATGATGGGCGCGTACCTCGCGCCGACCGACCGGGAGCCGACCCTGGCTCCAGCTCCCGCGTTGGCTGGCAGCAATGAGCAGCCGGCGGCATCGGCACCGGCCAGCGACATCGGCGCGGCCATCGTTGCCGAGGCGATGAAGTACCTGGGCTACCCCTACGTCTGGGGCGGGACGACGCCGGCTGGCTTCGACTGCTCCGGATTCACCTACTACGTCGTCAATAAGGTTCTGGGAGGCGGTTTCCCGCGGGCCATGGAGAGCCAGGTGGTCTCGGGCACCTACGTGGACCCGAACGATCTGCGACCGGGAGACGTCGTCTTCCAGCAGAACACCTACCAGTGGGGGCTGTCGCACACCGGGATCTACATCGGCGATGGGAAGTTCATCCACGCGGCCGATGCCAGCACCGGCGTGATCATCAGCAATCTGTGGGACTCCTACTGGGGCTCCCGCTACTACACGGCACGCCGCATCGGCTAGCCTGAGCGACTATCCCAACGGGCATTGTGACGGACCCGCCTCCCGGGGCGGGTCCGTTCGTGTTTGTGAGGGAAATGGGGGACTCGTCGCTTGGGCGCTACCGGACTCACGGGTCCAGAAACCCCGTTTCGCGGGTGTCATCCTTCGCGCCGCTGCACGGTGGCTCTGAAGCCAGATCCTTCGACTCTGCCGCCCGTCGCGCCGCTGCGGCCGGCTTCGCTCAGGATGACATCGGATGGTGGGTACGGGTGCAGTTGGAATGACACGGTTCTGACGACATGGTTGGCGTGGGTGCGTTGTTTCCCCCGGCATGGCCTTTCAGCGATCGGCGGACGGATTCTTGGGTCGGGACGTGATCGTCCCGCCTGATGGGTACGTTGCCTGGCCGCCTGTCGAGGATGCTCCGGAGGCAGGCACTACAACGCCCGCCCAGGCTCACCACGGCTTCGCGGGTGCCGCTGGTCTTCATGGCGGCCCGGGCGGGCGCTTAGGCGGCCGCTTAAACGCTCGAGGGCGTTGGACGTGCCCGGCGCAGGCTAGGAGAGGACCTCGTCCTCGGCCAGCTCCTCGGCCTCGGCGGACGTGCCGTCGTAGTTAATGCGCGAGCGCAGTTCGGGCGAGGCAGCCCGGATCTGCTGCTCGATATCCCGCAGGATGTCCGGATTCGCCTTGAGGAATTCCTTGACGTTCTCCCGGCCCTGGCCGAGCCGCTCCTCGCCCAGGTAGAACCAGGCGCCCGACTTCCGGATGATACCGAGGTCGGTCCCGACGTCGATGATGCTGCCGATGGCCGAGATGCCCTCGTTGTACATGATGTCGAACTCGGCCTGGCGGAACGGGGGCGCCACCTTGTTCTTGACGACGCGGACCCGCGCCCGGATGCCGATGCTCTCCTGGCCCTGCTTGATCGTCTCGATCCGGCGGATGTCGAGCCGGACCGACGAATAGAACTTCAGCGCGTTACCGCCGGTCGTCGTCTCCGGGTTGCCGAACATCACGCCGATCTTCATCCGGAGCTGGTTGATGAAGATGACCGCGGTGCGCGACCGGCTGATGGCGCCGGTGAGCTTGCGGAGTGCCTGGCTCATGAGCCGCGCCTGTAGGCCGACGTGGGCGTCACCCATGTCGCCGTCAATCTCCGCCCGCGGGACCAGGGCCGCGACCGAGTCGATGACGATCACGTCGAGGGCACCGCTGCGCACGAGCGTCTCGCAGATCTCCAGTGCCTGCTCGCCGGTGTCGGGCTGGGAAATCAGGAGATCGTCGAGCTTGATGCCGCAGCGCTCGGCGTAGACGGGGTCGAAGGCGTGCTCGGCGTCGATGTACGCGGCGACACCTCCCAGCTTCTGCGCCTCGGCGATGATGTGCTGGGCCAGCGTCGTCTTACCGCTCGACTCCGGGCCGTAGATCTCGGTGATCCGGCCGCGCGGGATGCCGCCGACCCCCAGCGCAAGGTCAAGGGCGATCGAGCCGGTCGGGATGGCCTCAATCTGGAGGCGCGATTCTGCCTCGCCCATGCGCATGATCGACCCCTTGCCGAACTGGCGCTCGATCTGCGCCATGGCGAGTTCGATCGCTCGGTCTCGTTCGGACATTCGCCGCTGCCTCTCTTCCGCGTCGGATTGCGTGCTCGCCATCCTAGAAAAAATGTTCTATTCCGGCCCTAATCATACGAAACCGAAGGGACATGCGTCAACGGCCGTACAGGGTCAGAGTCGCTCGAACCGCTCCACATCCAGGACGAAGACGACTGCGCCGCCGACCTCCACCTCGAAGCTGTCGCTGAGGAAGAGGAGGCCCGGTTCGAGCGCAGGGGTGTACGGCACAGCGACCTGCGTGCGGCGACGGCAGACCTGGCTGATAATCCCCAGCACCCGTGGGACCTCGGAGTCCTCGACGCCGATCAGCAGGCTCGTGTTGCCGGTGCGTAGCAGGCTGCCGGTGCTGCTGATGCGGGTGACGCGATACTGGGACGCCACCAGTTCGCCGACGAGGTTGTCGGCGTCTTCGTCCTGGACGATCGCCACGATGAGCTTCATCTCGGCTCCCCTCGATCGGGCTGCGGGAGATTCGCCCTGAGCACGGCCTGCCTTTCTCGGGGGCCAACCGTTCGCAGTATACGGGAGGCATCAGCCACCGGCAACGGGAGGCGCGATGCGCTCCTGATGGCTCGCGGTGGACTTGTGGGATGGGACGCCGGGGATGTCCTCGAGGACGAGCGCACGGCCGCCGAAGATCCGGTTGATCTGTGTGGCGTAGGTGAGGGAGCCGGTCAGGACCTGTCGCGGCGGGCCGTCGGCCACGACCTCCCCGTCACCCAGGAGCAGCACGCGGTCGGCGCAGACAGCCGCCAGCTCTACATCGTGGGTGGCCATCACGACGCAGGTACCGATACCAGCAAGGCGTCGCAGCAGCGCGATCAGCCGCTCACGCGCCTCGCCGTCGAGCCCGCGCGTCGGCTCGTCGAGCAGGAGGACTGCGGGCGCGCTAGCCAGCACTGCGGCCAGGGCGACACGCTGGCGTTCCCCGGTGCTGAGGTCGCGCGGGTTGCGCGCTGCGAGGTGGGCGACTCCTGCCATCTCCAGTGCGGGGCCGACATCTCCCGGAAGTCCGAGCGCCCGCAGGGTGAAACGCACCTCGGCCGCGACCGTCTCGTTGAACAGCATGGCGCTGGGGTTCTGGGGCAGGTAGGCCACGGTGCGTGCCAGGTCTGGCGTCGCGGTGCCGGCGATGTCCTGGCCGCGCAGGAGGATGCGTCCCGCCGCCGGACGCAAGAGCCCGTTGAGGTGCTTGAGCAGGGTGGTTTTTCCGGCGCCGTTTCTGCCCATCAGGGCGGTGACGGTGCCCTCACGGAAGACAGCGGAGACGTCCCGCAGCGTGGTGCGCTCGCCGTAGCGGAATGTGACCCCCTGCACCTCAAGGACGACGTCGCCACCGGCCGATGGGTCGTTCAGTGGGGTGACCGGGGGCGGCATGCTCTGCGCCAGGCGGCGCGCCTCCCGCACCGTGAGCGGGAGCGGGTCCCAGCCGAGTGCCAGGCCCAGCCGCACGAGCGGGGGAGGATACTGAAGTGCCGCGGCCACGCTGCGAGGCGGACCGCTCGCGACGATGCTCCCGTCCGAGCCGAGCAACAGGACGCGTTCGGCGGAGGGCAGGACGCGATCAAGGCGGTGCTCGGCGATCACGACCGTCGTCCCGAGGTCGGCGTGCAGGCGGTCGAGGACGGAAAGGACCGCTTCAGCGCTCCAGGGGTCGAGCTGCGAGGTCGGCTCGTCCAGCGCCAGTACCGGAGGACGCATCGCCATCGCCGCGGCGATCACGACGCGCTGGCGCTCACCGCCGGAGAGGGACGCGATCTCCCGGTCGCGGAGCGGCGCGATCCCGAGCAGGTCTAGCGCCTCCTCGACGCGCAGGCGGATCTCGTGGCGTGGCAGCCCGTAATTTTCCGGCCCGAAGGCGATCTCATCCTCGACCCGGTCCATGACCGTCTGGCGCTCCGGGTCCTGGCCGACGAAGCCCACGATCCGGCCGAGGTCGGCCGGCTGCACTCGGCGGGTATCGATCCCCTGCACGAGCACCCGGCCGCCGAAGACACCGCCGTAGAAGTGGGGCACCAGCCCGTTGAGCGCGCGCAACAGGGTCGACTTCCCCGCGCCGGAAGGTCCGGCCACGACGGTGTAAGAGCCGGGGGCCATCTCCTCGGTGATGGCGCTGAGCGCCGGCGTCGAGCGCCGTGGGTAGCGGTAGGTCAGCCGATCGAGGTGGATCATGCTGGCCGCCGTCCCTCTGGGAGCAGCGCGGGCGCTGCAATCAGGAGGCCGGCCACGCCAGGGGCCAGCGCAAACGGTGGCCAGGTAAGGCGCGGATAGGGGGAGTAGTTCAGGGCGGCAGTTGCGATCGAGGCGACGACCAGGAGAACGCCCAGCGTCGCTGTCGCCAGGATCGCGGCATCACACCAGTCCCAACTCAAGCGACGATAGCGGCCGCGCCCGTGCGTTCCCCGCCGCGCGGCCACGACCAGTCCGACGATGGGGATGAGGAACACCGCCGCGGCGAGGCGGTACCCCAGCCCGACCGCCACGGCTGATGCGGCCGCGATTGCGACCGCCGGGATTGCCCAGTGTGCCGGGATGCGCGCTGTGCGCCCGGCGCCGAAGGCGCGGCTCTCCATTGTCTCGGCCAAGTCGAAGGCGTGCTCCAGCCCGAGGGTCAGGACGGGAACCAGGAGCGGCGGCACGTCGCGGATCGAGCGGATACGGAACCCGCGAGCCATCTGGGCCTCGCGGACCTCCCGAACCGCGCGAAGCGTCTGCGGGAAGATGCTCAGGCCGATGATGGCGGCGACCCCGACGGCCGCCAGCGGACCAGGAACCAGCCGGAGGAGCGCCGCCCGATCGACCGCCGCGCTGAACGCTGCCGCCAGCAGCAGGAGATCGAAGATCGCTAGCGCCGAGACGAGGCCGTAGACCAAGGCGTTGAGTGTCACCGGGCCGCCCACGATGGGGATCGAGTCGGGCAGGCGCGCGAGCACCCGGTCCCCAGTGTGCACGGTCAGGATGTTGAAGAGCACGCTGATCGCAGCGACCACGGCTCCGAAGCGGAGCACAGTCCCCCATGCGGCCTGGGCCACGGAGCGGCGGTCCAGTGAGAGCAGAACCGCCGCCAGGGCCGCCGTGGCGAGCATGAGGTAGAGCGGGTTGCGGGTGGTCACCACCAGCAGGGCAGATGCGCCCGCCCACGCGAGCCAGGAAACGGGGTTCACGCGCTGGCTCATGCCTGGCTCCCGCTCCGTCGCCGCCGGAGCACGGTGACCATCGCCACACCTGCGGCTGCGATCAGCAGCGCACCGAAGGCCAGGTAGGTTGTCGGCATCGACCCGTCGTCCTCCTCCGGCTGGGCGGTGCGGGTGGTGACCTGACCGCTGGGGTCGACCTCGACGGCCAGCACCCTCGGCTCTGCCCCGTCCCCGGCACCCTGTCCGTCGACGCCGTTCAGTCGAGCGATCTCGTCGATCGATATGGCAGGCAGTTGGGGGTCGTCAGCGGCCCAGGACCACCCGTCGACATCCCCGTCGCGGACGGTACGGTTATCCGGGCCGTTCATCTCGAGGTTCCACGTCCCGTCCGGTGTCAGGCTCAAGTACTGCCAGTAGTAGGAGGGGTTGTCGTCGCTCTGGCAGAAGCAGTCATCGGAGGGACAGCCTTCGCCGTCGAGTGAGCAGACAGCGCTGCCAAGGCCGCTGAAGGTGGTCACCTCCGTTGCGAGCCCGGATCGGGTGAGGAGCTCCATCCCTGTCAGCTCGGGCTCGGTGAACTCGACGTAGACGTAGACCAGGCGCCCGTCACCGTGGCGGACCACCAGTCCCGCCGCGTTCGTGTCAGCGGCGGCGGCTCTAGGGGAGAACACAAGTGCGGCGAGCATGGCGAGCGCCGCCAGCGCGCCGAGCACGCGGGTTGAAAGCATCACCCCCGGGCGCCCCGAACCGCGGCGGCCGGGAGGGAGAATGGTGTCGGTACTCATCAGTTCACCTCACGTGAGCGGGTCAGCAGCTCAACACCCAGTCGCCCGACCAGAACGTCATAGTGCGACCATGCGGCACCTGGATGCCACTCCAGCCGTGCCCGCTCGAAGTACTGAACCGTGCGGCCGTCTTCGACGACCTCCTCGCTGATGGGATAGCCGTAGACCGAGAGCGCGCCGTAGCGCTGCCAGTAGTCGTTGAACCCGCCACAGAGGTTGTGTTGGGTCTGGGGGAAGTAGAGGCAGTCAGGTTGCTCGATCGGCTCAGCCGGAGCGAATGGTGGCGAGCTGGCGCGGCCCGCGGTGTGCTCGGAGCCGATTCGCCCGAGTAGCACGTCGAAGCGCTCCGGAGCGACGCCGGGATGCCACTCGAAACGGGCACGCTCGAAGTACGGGACCGTGCGGCCGTCCTCGATGAATTCCTCGGTGATCGGATAGCCGTAGACGGCGAGCCCGCCGTACGCGAGCCAGTAGGAGAGGAACCCGGCGCACAGGTTGTGGCCCGTCGCCGCGTAGTAGGCGCAGCTCTCCTTCGGCGAGGCCGGTTGCATCGCGCGCTCAATGGCAGTGGTGCGCCCGAAACCTGTGTGAGGCGGCACCGGGAGCGGCTGGAGGGCCAGCGCCGGGACTGCCTGGGCCGTCACGGGCAGGTTGTCGCCGGGCTCGTCAGCCCAGGCGCGCAGCGCGCCGCTGTCGTTCTGCAGGCGCTCCAGCGCGGCCATCCCGGCCGCCACGGTGTCCAACGTGGCGCGCTCGCCCGCTGCGAGCATCGCCTGGATCGCGAACGCACTCGACGTGGCGTCGCCCACGGCCGGGACCTGGGCTCCGACCTGGGCGACGAACGAACCATCGTCGGTCTGCGCAGCCAGGAGGTATCCGATGCCGCGATCGACCGCGGTGGACCCGCGCTCCCCGGCTGCGACAAGCGCCTGGATCGCGAGTGCCGTCGCGCGGCTGTCGCTCCGGCGGGATCCTTGTTCCGGGAGGGAAGACCAGCCCCCGTCGATCGCTTGAGCATCGATCAGCGCGTTGACTGCGGCAGCCGGGACCGGTTGCCTTGCCGCCGCCAGCGCCATGACGGCGAAGGCATGGTTGACGATCTGCGGGTCGAACAGGCCGGTCGCGGGGTCAAAGTTCGCCGTGAGGCGCGCGAGCAGATCTATCCCGCCGAAGTCGCGCGGGTCTACGCCGCTGGCGACCGCAACCAGCGTCAACTTCGCAGCGCCGACCGGCGTGTCGGCATAGTCGCCGGCCACGGTGCGCAGGTAGTCGATGATCGACGGACCGCCCGCTGCCACGAGATCCGGGTCAATCCCGGCCGCGGCGAAGGCGAGGGCGGCGTCGGCGGTGATCCCCGGCTCGCTGTCACCCGACTGGCTGGCAAACCCGCCATCCGGCTGCTGCTGGGTACGCAGCCAGTCAACCGCGCGGGTCACCGGCAGGCTGGGACTCCCGCGCGCTGGCGGTGCCAGACCGAGCCAGAGCGGGCTCGCCAGCACCAGGGTCGGAATCGTTCGTTGCATGGAGGTCCCCCCAGTGTACGGCAGACAATGGGCCGTCTGCGTCCTCACGATGAGGCCGCTCAGAGGTGAGCGATTGGGGGGCTAGGTTCGGCGTAGCGTGGGCACCATGGTGTCCTCCCTCCTTGGCTCGAGGCGGTTCGGACACGGCAGCGGCGGGTAATCTGGCTTCGCCGCGGCGAGGCGCGGCGTCACAGTTGCGGCACAGCCCCGGACTTTCACCGGTGTTCCCCCGGGTGGACCGGCCACGCTTCGGCCGGTACCCGCTGCCGTCGGGGATTCTCCATTGCTGTCCACGATGTGGACGACCGTACTATGGCACCGTTTCGCGACCACGTCAAGTACTGTGTGGCCTGCTCCAGCGGCCCCTGGCGGGCGGGGCCCGCCGGGGCGACGGTTGCCGGATGCTATAATCGCGGCGGCGTTAGAATACATGTTCGTGTGCCTGGGACGGGCCGCAGCAGGGGCAGGAAGGGGATGCCGGTGCAGCGGGAGAGTGGTGGGATTGCCGCCGTCATCGAGCGGTTCCGGACCGACCCACGCTTTGCCTCATGCATCACCGCCTGGCGCACGATCCCTGAACGCCCGGCGGAGACAGTGCCGCTCCCGGAGGACCTTGAGCCGCGTCTCGCGGAGGCGCTGCGGGCGCGGGGGATCCAGCAGCTCTATTCCCACCAGGCCGAGGCGTTCGCCAGCGTGCGTCAGGGGCGGCACACCGCTGTCGTCACCGGTACGGCCTCGGGCAAGACATTGTGCTACACGCTGCCAGTGCTCGACGCGATCCTGCGGGACCCGACGGCGCGTGCGTTGTACCTCTTCCCGACCAAGGCCCTGGCGCAGGATCAGTACGCCAACCTTCACTCCCTGATCGAGGCTGCGGGGGCGGACATCAAGACCCACACCTACGACGGCGACACCCCGGCGAACATCCGGCGGATCATTCGCACCGCGGGCCACGTCGTCATCACCAACCCCGACATGCTGCACTCGGGCATCCTGCCGCACCACACCAAGTGGCACAACCTTTTCGAGAACCTGCGCTTCGTGGTGATCGACGAGATGCACGGCTACCGGGGCGTCTTCGGCTCGCACGTTGCCAACGTGATCCGGCGGCTGAAGCGCATCTGCCAGCACTACGGGTCAAGCCCGGTCTTCATCCTGGCGTCGGCGACGATCGCCAACCCGGAGGAGCTTGCGCGGCGGCTCATCGAGGAGGACGTGCACGTCATTGATCGGGACGGCGCACCCCACGGACGGCGGGAGTTCGCCTTCTTCAATCCGCCGGTGGTGAATCAGCAGTTGGGCATCCGTCGGTCGGTGGTGCTGGAGGCGACCAGGATCGCCAGCGAACTGGTGCGGGCCGGTGTCCACACCATCGTGTTCGCACGGGCGCGGGCCACGGCGGAGGTGATGCTGACCTACCTGCGTCAGGCACTGCCCTCGGGAATCGGCACCGAGGAGAGCATCCGGGGATACCGCGGCGGCTATCTGCCGCGGCAGCGGCGGGAGATCGAGCGCGGCCTGCGTGAAGGGCGCGTCCGCGCCGTAGTGTCGACCAATGCGCTGGAGCTGGGGGTCGACATCGGCTCGCTCGACGCCTGCGTCATGACCGGCTACCCCGGTACGGTGGCGAGCACCTGGCAGCAGGCGGGGCGCGCCGGGCGACGGGATGCGCCGTCGCTGGCGGTGCTGGTTGCATCGTCCAACCCACTGGACCAGTTCATCGTGCAGAACCCGGACTACTTCTTCCAACGCCCGCCCGAGCACGGATTGATCAACCCGGACAACCTGCTCGTGTTGGTGGACCACCTGAAGTGCGCCGCGTTCGAGTTGCCGTTCAAGGACGGGCAGCGCTTCGGGAACGTGGACCCCACGGAGGTGCTGGAGTACCTCGAAGAGGAGCGTGTGCTCCACCATGCGGGCGACACCTGGTACTGGACAGCCGACACCTACCCGGCAGAGGAGATTAGCCTGCGCACGGCGGCGCGCGACAACGTGGTCATCATCGACACCGGAGAGCCGGGAAAGCCGCGGGTGATCGGCGAGGTAGACAGCTTCGCGGCGCCGATGCTGGTCCACACAGAAGCCATCTACATGCACGAGGGGCAGCAGTACCACGTCGACCGGCTGGATTGGGACGAGAAGAAAGCCTACGTCCACCCTGTTGATGTGGACTACTACACCGACGCGAGCATGTCGGTCCGGGTGCAGGTCATCGAACAGTTCTCGGAGGGCGAGCCCTGGGCCGAGCGGCACCACGGCGAGGTGCTGGTGGGGGCCATCGTGACCCAGTACAAGAAGATCAAACTGTACACCCACGAGAACATCGGCTGGGGTCGGGTCCACCTGCCCGAGCAACAGATGCACACGTCTGCCTACTGGTTCTCGCTGCCGGAGCATGCGACTGCGCGCATGCGCTCGGCCGACCTGCAGGGCGCGCTAGTCGGCCTGGCGAACGTGGTCGGGAACGTGGCGCCGCTCTTCCTCATGTGCGACCCGCGCGACATCGGCGTCTATCCGCAGGTGCGCTCGCCCTTCACCCAGCGGTCAACCATCTTCGTCTACGACCAGATCCCCGGCGGGATCGGCTTCAGCCCGAAGCTGTACGACCTGCACCACGAACTGCTCAGGGCGGCCTACGACCTCGTGCGTGGCTGCGGCTGCCAGTCGGGCTGCCCGTCGTGCGTCGGGCCGATGACGGAGGTCGGAGAATCCGGGAAGGCCAACACGCTAGCGCTCCTCCGCATCATGCGGGGTGCCGCGTCCGGCGCCAACGGGCGCGGACGCGGCGTGGAGCGCGCGGATGGCTACCAGTAGCGCATCGCGTCCCGGAAGATGCCGGCAAGAGCGTCGGCGTCGACCGGCCGGGGGGAGCCGACCAGCAGCCTCTGCTGCTTCATGGCACCTTCGACCAGACCGGGGATGTCGGCCTCGCCATAGCCCAGCTCCTCTAGTCCGTTGGGGATTCCCACGTCCCGCATCAGTTGCTGGATTGCGTCGGCGGCTGCCTCGGCAGCGGCCCGCACAGGCATGCCGCGGGTGTCGACCCCGAGCAGCTCTGCCAGCTCGGCGTGGCGCTCCGGCCACGCCGCCGCGGTGTAGCGGAAGGCGGCCGGCGCATTGATGATGACCGACAGCCCGTGGGGCACCAACGGCTCATCGACGTCATAGTCGGGCGGCCAGTACTCCTTGACCATCCCGGCGACCGGGTAGGCCATGGCGTGCGGGATGTGGACACCGGCGTTGCCGAAGCCGATCCCGGCGAAGGTACTGGCGAGCAGCATGTAGCTGCGTGCCTCGATGTCGAGGGGGTTGTAGGTCGCCCGCCGCAGGTAGGTGGCACACCACCGGATCGCCTGCTGGCTCCACAGGTCAGCGATCGGGTTCGAGCCGATGTAAGCCGGGCGCTCCGCCGGGTTGGGAATCCGTGGCCGGGTGTCGTACGGGCGGGCGGTGAACGACTCGGCCGCGTGGCAGATCACATCGCAGCCGACCGAGGCGGTCACCATCGGTGGGCAGTGCAGCGTATTGAGCGGGTCGATCACGGCCACGGTCGGACGGATGTAGCGGTGCGAGATGCCCGTCTTCACCTTCTGGTCCAGCAGGTCGAGGACGATAACCGGAGTCGTCTCACTGCCGGTCCCGGCTGTGGTCGGGAGCGCGATGTGGGGCTTGAGGGGGCCGGGGACCGGCTTGCCGGCCCCGATCGGCTTGTTGATGTAGTCGAGCAGCTCCCCCTCGTGGGTGCTGAAGAGGTTCATCGCCTTGGCGGTGTCGATCGTGCTGCCGCCGCCGAGCGAGATGAACGCTTCCGGCCTGCTCTTGCGTGCCACCTCGATCGCCTCGCGCAGCGAGACATCGGTTGGCTCGACATGGATGTGGTCGAAGATCTCCAGCTCGACCCCGGCGTCGCGGGCGATGCCCTCCACCTTTTCGACGAGACCGAACTGCCGGAGGTTGCGGTCGGTGACCAGCATGGCGCGGCGGATGCCGAGCCGATCCAACTCGTATCCCAGCTCCTCGGTCGCGCCGAGCCCGAAGCGGATCGGGACCGTGTCGAGCGCGATGATCGTCTCGGTGGGGATGAGACGCTCGGTCGCCACCGCGTGCCTCCTCTCCTGTCTGGCGTGTGGCGGGCGGTTACTCGTAGTACTCGGGCGCCTTCTTGAGCCGCTGGAACGCCTCCATGTCGTGCCCGAAGCCTATTGTGGCCTCGTACTTCCGCGCGATCTGCTTGATGGCGTACATCGACCGATAGTAGGCAACCGTGTCGTAGACGATACCCGACAGCCGCCACTCGTTGAGGTTGCGCTCCAGGTAGATGGCGTCCGAGGTGAAGATGAAGGTGCCCGAGTGCTGGGTATGGGCGACCATACCGATCAGACCAGGGGTATGGCCCGGCCAATGGAAGAGGTGCAGATCCGGCGCCAGTTCGAGGTGGTTACTCATCATGACGTCGTAGTTCAGGTTCGGCAGGTCAAACTCGACCTTGGCATAGGCGCCGGCGAAATCGAGCGGGCCGGTGTGGGTCACCTTCAGGGCGTGCGCCAGCTCGTCCTCGTGGACGATAATCCCCCGGCTACCGGCCTTGGTCCCGCGGAAGAAGTCAAGGCAGCCGCAGTGGTCCACATGCAGGTGCGAGATGACAACGATGTCGATGTCGCTCATGCGGAGGCCGAGTTGCTCCAACTGCGCAGGCAGGAGCTGCTTCGGGCTGGCTCGGTAGGGGAAGACGGGTCGCAAGGCTTCAGGCCAGCGCTGCTCCCACTCGGGGTGGCAGGTGGCGTCGTAGAGGACCCATCCGAGCTTCGGGTGCTCGATCAGGACGGTGTACGTGGGGATTGTGACCCACTCCGCGGGCGGGTTGGGATTGTCGACGGTACCGGTGTGCGGGTTGAGCACCAGCCAGGCGAGGTCGAGGTCGAGCGTGCCGTTGTCGAGGATGAAGAGTTTCACGGCCGAGCTCCTTCCTGCACGGATGCGACGTGTCGACAAGCAGGCAAGGCTCAAGCGGTGCCGGCGTTCCGCTCTGCCCCGGTGTTATTGGGTTGTGCCCTTGATCCCAGTATATGCTAACGACACAGGAAGTAAAGCCTCGGAGGCCGCGAAAAGGGTTCTTGTGCCTCCAAGTCACCACTGCCTGCATGGTGACATCAGGGAGGGCACCGGCCCGGCGGAGTCGCGCATAGCGGCAGACGAGCTCCATCGCTGCTACCCAGCCAACGCGGCCGTGGTCGTGGTAGCCTCCCGCACGGACGGTTGGGAGACCGTCGAGCCGGGCCAGTGGCGCCAAGTCTGAGCCAAGGCGATGCGCACTGTCGGTGAGCACGGAAGCGGGACGACGTTGACGGGTCTGCAGGAGAGGGTGGAGGAGCGAGGCCAAGCGTCGCCAGAGCGTACCTCGCGGCGGCGAGTCGAGCTGCTGGTCGCGGTGGCTCTCATGTGCGTCTACTTCGCGGTCATGAGCGGGCGGCTCTACAGCATGGACGGCCTGTTCATGTACCGGCAGGCGTGGGCCATCGCCTTCGACCACTCGATCCGGTTTGAGACTCCGGTCTGGATCTGGAAGCCGGACCCGGTCTGGAACAGCAAGTACGGCATCGGGCTGTCGCTGCTGTACCTCCCGGGCATCCTGCTCTTCCGGCGCTGGTTCGGCGACAGCACTCCCGTGTCGCTCACCCGGCCGGAGCCGCTCGACCAGTTCTACTGGAGCGAGCTGTACCTCGACCGGCTTTACACCGTGGGCGGGGCCTGGGTGCACGCCGTTGTCGTCGCCGTGACCGCCTACCTCCTGGCGCGGCTCGTCGCGGAGTTGGGCGGCTCGCGGCGGGCTAGCGTCTGGGCGATGCTCTTCTACGGCCTCGGCTCTTCCGCCTTCGTCTACGCCAAAGGGGACTTCGCGCAGCCGCTGGAGGGATTGTGCTGGGTCGCGGCATTCCTGGCTGCGGCGCGGTTCCGGCGGACCGGGGCGCGGCGGGACGTGTGGCTTGCGTCCGCGGCGGTCTGGTATGCGGTGCTTACCCGCCCAGTCGAGGGGAGCCTGCTGGTTCCTGCGGTGCTCGCCCTCGTTGCCCTCGACCTGCGGCCGGGCGAGCGGCCGTCGATCCGCATCCGCACGGCACTGCCGGTCGTCGGACTCTACGGACTGGCTTTCGCCATCACCCTGCTGGTGAACTGGGCACGCTTCGGATCCCCGTTCGTGACCGGCTACGAGCCGCAAGAGGGGTGGCGGATGCCGGACACGACGCGTGTCCTCGGCGTGCTGGTCAGCCCGGCCAGGGGGATCATCTGGGAGTTCCCGGCGCTGGTGTTGGCCCCGCTCGGTTTCCGGGCACTGTGGCGTACCTCTGCCCGCTGGGTCGCGGTGGCGATGGTCGCGCTGGCGGGCGTGCAATTGGCCAACGTGGCGACCTGGTTGATGTGGTGGGGCGGCTGGAACTGGGGCCTGCGCCTCTTCGGTCCAGCCATCCCTTTGCTGGCAGTGCTCGCCGGGTTCGGCGCCTCAGCGCTCGGGCCGCGCACGCGCCGTTGGCTGCCGGGGCTCCTCTTGCTCGCCGGGATCGCCTGGGCGGCACCCGGTATCGTCACCGATCTGCTCGGGGGGTACGGCCTGCTGGCGGACGGGCCGCACGGTAGTTGGCGGATCGATGCCTTCCCGCCCTACGGCGCATGGCAGTTCCTGGAGCGATGGAGCCCACGGGCTGAGATCGACTGGGGCTCTGTCGACAATCTCTGGGTGCGATTGACGCGCACCCACGGGGACCTCGTGCTGCTCGTCCCGGCGTTGCTGCTCGGAACCGCCGCTGTGCTGGCGGGGCGTGCGTGGCAGCTCGCACGGCGGTAGGGGTGATGCGTCATGCGTCATGCGTCATACATGAATCGGCGCGTGCTCGGTGGTTGATGGAGGTTGATACTGGTCCCGCGTTGTGGTCCGTGCCCGGGGCTAGAGCCGCCGGGCTGAATAAGGGCGAGCCCACTTAAGGGGCTGTGGTGCCTACCCGCAGGCGTATCCGATCCGGCCTTCTACCGGACGCCGCGGCTCCAGCCCGCTAAAGCGGGCTTCGTTTGTCAGCCCGGGGGTGAACCCCCGGGCATGTGCCGCTACCGTAGTCCCATCGTGTAGGCCTAATCCGATCACCCGTGGGACACACGAGACGAGGAGCGCTTCTCTCTGGGTGCAGATGCCTCGCGGGGTGACATGCTGGTAGCGCCTGTGCTTGACCAGGGGGGTGCGGCGGGGTATACTTCGCCGGATTGAGAACTGGCGGGGTTGTACGAACACAGGGAACGGTCAGATTGCGCCAGTCTGCAGAACAATTCGAGGGCTTCCTGCCATCTGAAGTTGATCGTTCAAGGCCTTTGGGTTCCGGCCGAACCCAAAGGCTTTTTTCGTATGAGGTACACGGACACCGTGGAGGCCGCCCGATCCTGATCCGGGGTGGTCGCGTTGTGGACCCGTCGCAGGGGCTGGACGCGGTCGCCGACGTGTTGGTGGTCGGCGAGCAGGTTGCTGCGGTCGGCGTGGGCCTGGCTGCCCCGGCGGGCGCCGAGGTGGTCGACGCGAGTGGCCTGGTGGTGACTCCCGGCTTGATCGACGTGCACGTCCACTTGCGTGATCCAGGCTTCCCGGAGAAGGAGACGCTGGAAACGGGAGCAGCCGCGGCGGTGCGGGGCGGCTTCACCACGGTGTGCTGCATGCCCAATACCAATCCGGCGCTCGATACCCCGGAGCGGATCGCCGACGTGGTCGAGCGGGCAGCCGGGTTGCCGGTTCGTATCTACCCGATCGGTGCCATCTCGATCGGCCGTGCCGGAACGGAGCCGGCGGACTGGGCAGGCATGGCCGCAGCGGGGGCGATCGGGTTCTCCGACGACGGCGACAGCACACGGAGCAGTGCGGTCATGCGCCAGGCGCTGGCGTGGTCGGCCGATTCCGGCCTGCCGATCATGGTGCACGCCGAGGACTGGACGTTGGCGCCTGGCGGGGTGATGCACGAGGGCGACGTCTCGCGAGAGCTTGACCTGCCCGGCATCCCGGCTGCGGCCGAGGAGATCATCACCGGGCGCGACATCGAACTCGCGCGGCTCACCGGCGGCTGGCTGCACGTGCTGCACGTCAGCACGGCGCATGCGCTCGACATGGTCCGGGCGGCGAAGCGCGATGGGCTACGGGTCACCGCTGAGGTGATGCCACACCACCTGCTGCTGAGCCACGAGTGGGTCGCCGGGCGGCGTCGCTTCGTCTGGGAGGATACCGTCGTGTCAGGTCCGTGCCCGGACCCGAACGCCAAAGTGAATCCGCCGCTCCGGCCAGAGGCCGATGCTCGTGCGCTGCTGGATGGCGTGACGGATGGAACGTTCGACATCATTGCGACCGACCACGCGCCGCACGCTGCGTCGGACAAGCCGGCCGACCTGCGGCGGGCGGCGTCGGGGATGATCGGTCTCGAGGTGGCATTGCCGCTGCTACTGCGTCTCGTCGAGGCTGGGCGGCTGCCGCTCATAACGGTGATCGACCGGCTCTCGACCGCTCCGGCACGGCTCTTCGGCCTCCCGGGCGGGAGCCTCCGCCCGGGCGGCGTGGCTGACCTCACCGTCTTCGACCCGGCCGCTGAGTGGGTCGTAAGCCCGGAGACCATCGCGTCGAAGAGCAAGAACACCCCGCTGCTCGGGATGACGCTGCGGGGTGCGGTTCGCATGACCATGATCGCAGGGGAGGTGCGGTATCGTGGCTGAATTTCTCGCCTCCCGGGGGGCACTCGTGCTCGAAGACGGTCGGATCTTCCGTGGCGAGCCCTTCGGCGCCGAAGTCGATGCCGAGGGGGAGGCCGTCTTCACGACCAGCATGGTGGGTTACCAGGAGATCGCGACCGATCCGTCCTTCTACGGGCAGCTCGTCTGCCTGACCTACCCGCTCATCGGTAACTACGGCGTCAACGCTGAGGATGACCAGTCGCGCCGGCCGTGGGTGGCCGGGCTGATCGTGCGTGAGTATTGCGACGAACCGAGCCACTGGCGTGCGACCGGCACGCTGGCGGAGTACCTGCGACGTCACGGCATTCCCGCGCTCCACTCGGTCGACACCCGTGCCCTGACCCGGCATATCCGCCGGCACGGGGCGATGCGTGCGCTGCTCGTCTCCGACCGCGCGGGACGAAGCGATGAGGAGCTGATCGAGCGGGCACGGCGGGCATGGACGCCGGGCGAACATGAAGTTGTCTCGACCGTCACGACGCCAGAGCCGCAGGTGATCGACGGCCCTGGCCCGCACGTCGTCGTGCTCGACTGTGGTCTGAAGGAGGGCATCATCTCGTCGCTGAAGCGGCGTGGTGCTCGTATTACGGTCGTTCCGGTAACGACGCCGGTATCCGAGATTCTGGCGCTGGCACCGGATGGCGTAGTGACCTCGCCGGGACCGGGCGATCCGGCACAGGCAGAGGCGGCGGTGGAGACCGTGCAGGGCATTCTCGGGGCGGGAGTCCCGTTCCTCGGGATCTGCCTCGGCCACCAGTTGCTGGCACGTGCCATCGGCGCCGAGACGCGACGGTTGAAGTTCGGCCACCGGGGCGGCAACCATCCGGTGAAGGATCTCCAAACCGGGGTGGTGCGCATCACCTCCCAGAACCATGGCTACTACGTAGATGCGGGCAGTGTGCCGGTCGAACAAGGCTGGCGTGTGTCCCAGGTGAGCCTGAATGACGGGACCGTGGAGGGGCTGGAGCACGTCTCACTGCCGTTCTTCTCCATCCAGTACCACCCGGAGGGGTCGCCCGGGCCGCTCGATAGTCAGGATGTCTTCGATCGATTTCTCGACCGCGTTCGCGCCGCGGGCTCCCGGCGGGAGGCGCCGGTGACGACGGGGACGCGGATCGGCGGGGTGCAGGAGTAGCGGACGACGTGCAATCGACCAAGCCAATCTCGAAGGTACTGGTGATCGGCTCCGGACCGATCGTCATCGGCCAGGCGGCGGAGTTCGACTACGCCGGGACGCAGGCGCTCCGGGCGCTGCGCGAGGAGGGGATTCAATCCGTCCTGGTCAACTCCAACCCGGCCACGATCATGACCGATGAAGATGTGGCCGACGTGGTCTACATCGAGCCGTTGACACTCGACGTCCTGCGCCGGGTCATCATCCGGGAGCAGCCCGACGGACTGCTGCCGACACTGGGCGGTCAGACCGGCCTCAACCTGGCGGTGGAGCTGGCTGAGGCGGGCATCCTGGACCGTTACGGCGTGCGGCTACTCGGGACGCCCCTCGATGCCATCCGCAAGGCCGAGGACCGGGAGTTGTTCAAGCAGCTCCTGCTCGACATCGGCGAGCCGGTCATCGAGAGCACGATCGTCCACAGCCTCACCGAGGCGCGCGAATTCGCGCGGGAGGTTCCGCTGCCCCTGATCATCCGCCCCGCCTACACCCTGGGCGGCACCGGCGGCGGCATTGCCACCACACCGGAGGAATTGGACCGCATCGTCGTCGCGGGGTTGGCCGCCAGCCCGATCAATCAGGTGCTACTTGAGCGCTCCCTGCTCGGCTGGAAAGAGATCGAGTATGAGGTGATGCGGGACGCGAGCGACACCTGCATCACCATCTGCAACATGGAAAACATGGACCCGATGGGGGTCCACACCGGCGACAGCATCGTCGTCGCGCCGAGCCAGACGCTCACCGACCGCGAGTACCAGATGCTCCGCAACGCGGCGCTCAAGATCATCCGCGCACTCGGGATCGAGGGTGGCTGCAACGTGCAGTTCGCGCTCGACCCGAAATCGGAGCAGTACTACGTCATCGAGGTCAACCCGCGGGTCAGCCGCAGCTCGGCGCTCGCGTCCAAGGCGACCGGCTATCCGATCGCCCGAGTCGCCGCCAAGATCGCGGTCGGCCGGCGGCTCGATGAGCTGATGAACTCGGTAACACGCCAGACGACGGCGGCGTTCGAGCCGGCGTTGGACTACTGCGTGGTGAAGATCCCGCGCTGGCCGTTCGACAAGTTCCGCCGGGCCGAGCGCACCATCGGCACCCAGATGAAGGCCACCGGTGAGGTCATGGCCATCGATCGGTCGTTCGAGGGGGCGCTGCAGAAGGCAGTCCGCTCCTTGGAGACCGACCAGGAGGACCTGGGCTGGGAAGACCCACTGTGGTCCGAAAACGAGTCCGCGCTCGAGGATCAGATCCAGCGGCCGAACGACCTGCGCCTCTGGGCCATGATGGCAGCGCTGCGTCGCGGGTGGACTCCGGAGAAGGTTAGCCGGTTGAGTGGGATCGACCCCTGGTTCACGCGGAAGCTGGCCGGTCTGGTGGCGATGGAGCGGCGGCTGGCCGAGGAGGAGTTGACTCCACAACTCCTCTGGACGGCCAAGCGTATGGGCTTCTCCGACGCGCGGATCGCGGCGCTGGCCAACCTGACTCCTGACGAGGTCACGGCTCGCCGCCGCGAGGCGGGCATCGAGCCGGTGTACAAGATGGTCGACACCTGCGCGGCGGAGTTCGAGGCGGCCACCCCCTATTTCTACGGCACTTACGAGGAAGAAGATGAGGCTGAGCCGCTCCCAGGCGCCAAGGCGGTGGTGGTCGGCTCCGGCCCGATCCGGATCGGGCAGGGGATCGAGTTCGACTATTGCAGCGTCC
>Ga0207873_1001091_pt1 | contig 27557 bp, 25 predicted proteins | sample BGWIniCompost_FD_187373 | JGI IMG/M metagenome (GOLD analysis project Ga0207873, IMG submission 187373) | Cellulose adapted compost microbial communities from Newby Island Compost Facility, Milpitas, CA, USA - BGW Initial Compost (SPAdes)... ...
CTATGGCTTATACTGAGTTGCAAATAAAGCTCAATAATAAAGATTAAGCCCAACAAAATACAGAATTCCCCTGCATAATCGCTAAGTGGTCAAATGACGACTTCTAAGGCCCGCCGACGGACGAAATGGCCAAAACTCATTGATTTAATAGTTTTGCATGCAGCAGTTTTATTTCTTTATGGCCATGGGCAGAACGTTTGTTATTGGCGATATACATGGAGCACACCGGGCGCTAGTACAATGCCTCCAGCGGGCGGGGTTCGATTACAATCGGGATCACCTTATCAGTCTCGGCGATGTATGCGACGGCTGGCCTGATACACCGGCGTGTATCGAAGAACTGACGAAAATCAAAAACCTCACCTATGTCCTCGGCAATCACGACGTATGGACACTGGAATGGATGCAGACCCGTGAGGCCGACGAACTATGGCTCGACCAGGGAGGAGAGGCGACGCTGAACTCCTACCGCTCCGGGGTTCCTATGCACCACGTGCAGTTCCTCGATAACGGCGTTCCATATCACCTGGATAACGGGAGACTATTCGTCCACGCGGGGTTCGATCCGAAGATGCCACTCGAAACACAAGGCCTTGAAACATTTTTGTGGGATCGTAACCTCGCGTACCTCGTCCTTGAAATGGACCAGCGCACCAAACCCGTAAAGCTGACGTCATTCGACGAAGTCTACATCGGCCACACACCAGTCCCCGCCAACGTCCCCGTCTTCGCCGGCGGCGTATGGCTCATGGACACCGGCGCCGGCTGGTCCGGTGTCCTCACAATGATGGACATCAATACGAAGGAAACGTTTTATAGTGATCCGGTGCCGATGCTTTATCCGGGGGTACAGGCACGCAAGTAGGCAGTTGGCAGTCGGCAGTAACGGGCAGTGCGCAATACGCAGTAGCTTCGGGCCGGCCCAACTTCAACACTTCAACACATCAACACAATTAACACTCATACAACACTACTTGCTCTCCTCTTGGATTCGCTATATAAGAATTAATAAGGTGCTGTACCACCGGTGTTTCCACGCCCGGGCTGATGGCGCTGCGAACAAAATTCAAATCATCGATCGGCGCTTTTCGGTCGAGGAAACCGAAGCCGAGATATTTTCCTTGCTCTACAAGCACAAGCGACTGCTCGCGCGCGTGCCTTCCTTTGCCGATGATAGCCAATGATCCAGGTCCGGCAGTGAACGAACGCACCGCTTCAATACATCTGGCGTTGTAGTCGTGCACTGCTTCGACACCCATGCACGCACCCTTGCAGCACCCTGTCTGAAATTCAAAGCAAAGACCTTTTGACAATTGCAAGCCGCTAAGCTTCGGACACAGATTGAAAGTTCGCACTTTGTCCCAAAGATATCCCCACGCATCGCCTTTTGAAGAGAACCGTATCAACGGTCGTGTTCCACGCGCAACAGTGTTTACAGTAAATCGAATGTAACCATTACGATCCTCATAGCTGTAAATACCCCACTCCTCCACACGATATTTCTGCGCGAGGTTGTACTTCGGCCAAAGCCTGCGTATCTCCTGCGATTCCAGGATGAGCGCTATGAGTTCGTTGCCTGTGAGTTGATAAGTGATGTTATGGATTTCGTCTCTGATCTTTGAACGGTTCCACTCGCGGGCATCTCCTGTAAAATGTCCGGCAATACGTTTCTTGATGTTGGCTGCCTTGCCAACATAAATAACCGTGCCTCTTGCATTGTGGAAATAGTAAACTCCCGGCTTGGCTGGAAGTTTATCGAATGTCGCTTTCGGAAGATTCGGCGGCAGAATGGTTTCTCCGGAGTTTCGCTTCAGACACCGTAAGATGTAGTTGTCCTTATCGCGTTTCAGCAGACAATCGAAGATTCTCGCGGTGGCTGCTGCATCTCCGCCTGCACGATGGCGGTCGGTGATTTCAATACCGAGGCTCTCAGCAAGTCGGCCAAGGCTATACGACCGCAACCCGGGAACGATGCGCCGACTCAAACGAACGGTACACAACTTTTTGGCACGGTACGATATTCCAACCTCTTCGAATTCCTGCCGAAGGAAAGAGTAATCGAAATGGGCGTTGTGGGCAACGAATACTTTGTCCTTCAACTGCTCATATACAATGTGAGCAATCTCCGGAAACGAAGGTGCATCCCAAACCATTTCGTGCGTGATACCGGTGAGGCCCGTGATGTATGCGGGGATGTGCCGTCCGGGATTGACGAGGGTATGATACCGATCTGTAATCCGCAGGCCGTCGTGATGATAAATCGCTATCTCGGTTATCTTATGGTTCCCGGCATAGCCCCCCGTCGTTTCGATGTCCACAATAGCGTACATGGCCCCTGAAAATTAGCGAATCATTCTCTATCTTTCCATGTGAATACCTCCCTACCCGAATTTTCCATGACCGATCAACCATTCCGCCGATGAATTCCATTGTCCGATTTCTTCTATCGGGATTGGCCGTTCTGTTAACGGCATACCTCCTGCCGGGTGTGCATGTTGCAAATTACGGCTACGCCCTGCTTGTCGCCCTGCTTCTTTCTTTAGCGAACATGTTCATAAAGCCCATTCTCATAGTGCTGACCATTCCCGTAACCATTCTGACTTTCGGGCTTTTTCTCCTCGTCATAAACGTATTGATCGTGCTCCTGGTTGACGCTATCGTGCCTTCCGGATTTGAAGTCGATGGCTTCTGGTGGGGCCTGGCGTTTAGTCTGATTCTGGCGATATTCAACAGCCTGTTCGCCGATTTGACCCGGAAGTGATTCTTAGGTTTAACCACTCTGTAACTCAGTGCAGCTCTGTGCCTCTGCGGTAAAGGTTTTGGACTGGAATCATCACATTTCGCCGGGAACGGTCTGAACCAATCGGCCGCACAACCTCAAAAGCTCAGTCTCAGCGACCTTAGCATTGTACCGCGCGGTGATGAGTTCGGTGTAGGCTGCCTCAAGACTGATTTGTGCCGTCCGAAGTTCAATGAAAGTAGTAACGCCGCGTTTGAATCCTTCAAGCGCTATGTGGACGTTCTCTTGTGCAAGTGCTACTGTCTCCTCGCTGATCAGCATCACCTCGCGTGCATTCTGGTAGTTGTCGAAGGCATTGTTCGCTTCAATCAGCACCTCCGTTTGTCGCTGATCATAGATAATCTGCTGGCGTTGTGCATCAATGTGGGCTAAACGCACGCGTCTGCGCGCATCAAATCCATTAAAAATTGGGACGGTCAAAGAAAAACCGTAGTTGAATCCCTGGTTTTGATTGAAAAGGGGCGTGAAGTTGTTGATCGCTACTTCGTTTTCTGTCTTGCTGAAGTTGTAGGTTGAATTAAAGTACAGGAAGGGATATAGTTCGCCTTTGCGCTCTCTGATCGCAAGTTGTGAAATATGAATGTTTTTCTTCAGCGCCTGCAGTTCGAAGTTCCGCCGGGTGATCTCGCTGATAATTTCCTCGCGGTCGAGCGTGAGGTCTATGATGATCGTGTCCGCCACATCGAAGTCTGCCGGGAGCTGCATGCCCACCAGGCCATTCAACTGATCCTTGACCTGCCGGATGGCAGTTCGTTGCTCGACAACCTGCCTCCGCTGCGAATTCAAGTCGATTTTTGCCTGAAGCAACTCAGGCTTGCCTCCCGTACCCACTTCCAACTTCAGTTCAGCCAGTTTGACGCGCTCCTCGCTGACGGCCATTTGTTCCTGGGTTGCTTTCAGCTGTTGTTTAAGCGCGACAATAAAATAGTAGTTGTTGATTACGGACGCGACAGTGTTCACCATCTGATCGCGCAAAAGCAGTTCGCCCTGCTCGGCAATCTCTGAGATGCGTTCACGGGCAGCGAACATCCGTGTACCATCAAACAGCAGCCATTGCAACTGCGCTGACGCACTGATGTTTTCAGACTTGATGCCATCGCGCTTTCGTTCCGTGTTATCTGGGAGCAGCTGCTTCTGGTTGTTATTGTTCCAGGTCTTGCTCGCCGTTGCGTTGATCCGGGGCAGCAATGCTCCAAAGGAATAGTGCTCATCGGTCTCTGCCGCTGACAGCGCATTCTGGGCAAGATGAATTCCGTAGTCCTTTTCCAGTGATAACTGGATAACATCATTGAGGGTAACCATCTGCTGCGCCTTCAGGCAAGGCGTGAGTACAGCAAGGATCAATACGAGTCCCGCCCGTTGGCTAACTTTCATACACCAGTTCAGTGGCCGGTTCTGCCACCCGTTTGTCAAATTCAACATGCTTCCGCGGTCGTGACAGGTAGGAGTAAATCGCAGGTATCACAAAAAGGGTCAGAATAAGTGAGAAGAGTATACCTCCGACAACAACAATACCCAGGGGTTGCCGGCTCGTCGAGGCTGCCCCCAACGAGATGGCGATGGGCAACGTACCCAACACCATTGTCAGGCTCGTCATGAGGATGGGACGAAGACGCAAACGCGACGCTTCCAGCACAGCTTCCATTTTCGACAGCCCCGCATCGCGACGCTGATTGGCAAACTCAACGATCAGAATTCCGTTCTTCGTTACCAATCCAATTAGCATGATCATCCCAATTTGCGAAAAAATGTTGATGGTCTGCCCGAACATCCACAGGGATATGAACGCACCTGCAACAGCCAGCGGCACGGTAAAGAGAATCGTGAGCGGATCGATGAAACTTTCAAACTGAGCTGCGAGGATCAAATACACCAGAACGAGTGCCAGTACGAAAGCGAACGATGTGTTACTGGAGCTCTCTGCGAAGTCGCGCGACACACCCGCAAGTGAGGTATTGAACGTATCGTCGAGTAGCTCAGCAGCAATCTCCTCCATCGCTCTAATACCGTCACCAATCGTCATGCCGGGAGCAAGGCCTGCTGACACAGTAGCCGAGCGATAGCGATTGAAGTGATAAAGCGCGGGCGGGGTTGTCGATTCCTCAACAGTTACCAGGTTATCGATGGACACTAAATCGCCAGATCGGGTTCTCACATACAACCTCTTCAGGTCGTCCGGATCATCCCGGTTGATTCTCGTCACCTGGCCGATCACCTCGTACTGCTTACCGTCCCGGGTGAAATAGCCAAATCGCAAATTACTGTAAGCCAGCTGGAGCGTCTGTGCGATGTCCTGCACGCTCACACCAAGCTGCGTTGCCTTGAGGCGATTGATTTGCACCCTGAGTTCCGGCTTGTTGAATTTCAGATCGGAATCGACACCCTCAAGCACGGGGTGTTGTTCTGCAGCTGCGAGAAACTTCGGCAAGACTTCCTTGAGCTTCTCGAAATTGTTGTTCTGCAAGACGAACTGGATCGGCAAGCCGCCTGACCGTGTCACCTGGATCGTCTGCTCTTGTGTTGCAAACGCACGACCTTCCGGGAAGCGGTGAAGGTTTCGGTTCACCATTTCGACAATCTCGAATTGCGAACGCTCACGTTCGTCCGGATCCACCAACGTCACCCGGATGAATCCTGAATTCGCAGCACCTGCGCCGGAAAATCCGGGTGAAGTCACGGACAAGGCGATCCTGTACTCCGGTATCGAGTCAGTAATAAAATCAACCAGCTTTTGCACGTACGCATCCATGTAATCGTACGACGTGCCCTCAGGCGCTGACAGCCGGAGTCTGAACTGGCTGCGATCCTCTAAAGGAGCAAGCTCCGATTGCAATTGACTTCCAATGAATCCAGCGACGCCGAGACACGCAGCAATGATAATCAGCGACACCCACCGAACTTTCATAAAGCCTGCGAGCAGCCGCTGGTAGCCACGTTCCATTCCAGAGAAGAACGGCTCGGTGACACGATAGAACCAGGAGTGTTTGTGATGGCTGCGCGTGAGCTTCACGCTCAACACAGGCGTGAGGGTCAGCGATACAAACGCACTGATAAGCACTGCAGAAGCGATGACAACGCCAAACTCACGGAACAAGCGGCCGACAAATCCCTGCAGGAACAAGATGGGCAGGAACACTATGGCGAGCGTTATGGAAGTCGATATGACGGCAAAGAAAATTTCCTTCGACCCATACAGAGCTGCCTGGTATTTGTTCATTCCACCTTCGAGCTTCTTGTAGATATTTTCCGTCACGACAATTCCATCGTCAACGACCAAACCGGTTGCGAGAACAACACCCAACATTGTCAGGACATTGATGGAAAAATCGCTCACGTACATGATGAAGAACGTAGCGATCAAAGCTACCGGAATATCGATGAGTGGCCGTACGGCAATTCTCCAGTCGCGGAAGAAAAAGTAGATTACTAACACCACGAGGATAATCGCGATGACCAGTGTTTCCTCCACTTCGCTGATGGAACGTTTGATGAACACTGTCTGGTCCATCGCAATGTTCAGCTTGATATCTTCGGGGACATCCTTCTCAATCTGCTCCATCCGCTTGTAGAACTCATCTGCGATCGCGACGAAGTTGGCGCCGGGCAGAGGCACGATAGCAAGGCCGACCATGACCACATTGCTTTCGCGCAATACCGTTTCTTCATTCTCCGGACCCAGAACAGCCTGGCCAACATCCTTCAAACGAATGTCACCGGTCGGCGATGACTGAATTATAACATTGTTGAATTCCTCTTCGGTAAACAAGCGGCCAAAGGTGCGGACGGTAAGTTCGGTCGAAGTACCAGCGATCTTCCCTGACGGAAGTTCGACGTTTTCACGATCGAGGGCGCGCTGAACATCAAGCGCTGTGAGTCCATATGCGCTGAGCTTAGCAGGATCCAGCCAGATGCGCATCGCGAATTTCCGCTCACCCCAAATCTGAACGCTGCTCACACCGGGGATGGTCTGGAGGCGTTCGACGAGATTGTTTGTTGCATACTCAGTCAGCTCCAACGGATTTTTGGTGCTGCTTTGAACGGTCATCGAGATAATCGCGTCGCGATTGGCATTCGCCTTAGAAACGACAGGTGGGCTGGTGAGGTCTTGCGGAAGACTACGACCTGCTTGTGATACTTTATCGCGCACATCGTTCGCTGCCGCTTCCAGATCGACGCCCAGTTCAAATTCAATATCGATGGAACTTACGCCGACGCTCGATGCGGATGAAATATTGCGGATACCGGCAATGCCATTGATGGCCTTTTCAAGAGGCTCGGTTATCTGGGACTCAACGATGTCAGCATTGGCGCCTGAGTAGGAGGTACGGACGCTGATGGTGGGCGGGTCGATTACCGGATAATCGCGTACGCCGAGGCGGGAAAGTCCGATTACGCCAAAGATGACGAGAATAATACTCATCACGGTGGCGAGCACGGGCCGGCGCAAACTCAGCTCTGAAATATTCATACAGTTAATCTAACTGTTTTTGACGGATTTATTTCTCTTACTGGTAAGTCAGGATTTTGTCGAGCCTTACCTTCGATGCCGGGCGGATTGCCATGAGTCCGCTGATGATTACGGTGTCGCCGGCCTGAAGTCCCTGAGTAATCTGGACATAGGCTGAGTCCCGTATTCCGGTTTCCACTTCCCGGAACTGTATGCTGTCGCCAGAGTAAATGATGACCTGCTTTCCGCGTGCCTGGGGAATCACTGCCTGCGTCGGAATCATCAGCGCGTTGTCAGTTCGCCCAAGCTGCAGGTTCACCTTAGCAAAAACACCGGGCACGAGCTCCCGGTGCCCTTCCCTCACCAGTGCCCGCACGGTAAGCGTCCTGGTGGTTTCGTCAACGCTGTTCTCAGTCGCCATTACCGTCGCCTCGTGCCATTGGTTTCCTCCGTCCACACGGAAGCGAACTTTATCGCCAGGGCCAACAGCCTTCGCATATTTTTCCGGAATAGCAAATTCCAGCTTCAGGCGTTCTACCTGTCTGATGCTGGTGACAATGTCATTGGGAGAGAGGTAAGATCCCAGGCTGATGCGACGAAGTCCAAGCTTGCCACTATAGGGAGCGCGTATTTCTGTTTTCGCGATCGCAATGCGCGTCGCTTCGATATCGGCCTTCAGATTTTCTACGTTGAGTTGTGCCAGGTCGTAGTCCTGCTGACTGATACCGTTTATCTTCAACAACTCGGCTTGTCGCTCTTCCGACTTCTGTGCGATTTGCAATTGCACTTCAAGCTTCCTCAGCTGAGCCTGCAGATCGCCATCGAAAAGTTTTACGAGCAGTTTGCCTTTAGGGACAACCTTGCCTTCGGGTATGTCGAGTAGAACGACGCGTCCGCTGACTTCGGCGCGGATATCGGTTTCCTCCTCAGGCAACAGTGTGCCAGGCACTTCCACGGTTTCGCTCACCGATCTGGGCTGAACGAGAAATCCATCGGCTTGTACAGGCCCACGTGCTCTGGCAGCAATAGGGCCATCCTTTTTCGCGCTGCACGAGAAAAAGAGTACTGAACCAATTCCGCACGCAAACAACAGATATCTTCCCATAGTACATTTCCTTTGTCAGCATCACGTTTCCCGTCAAGCGGAACGTGCCTTGAATTTCTCGTGAAGACTAAGAACCTGGGGAATGACCAGCGCTGATTCATCGTTTCGGATAACGGAATCTGCCCGTCTTATTTTTTCGTCATCACTCCATTGCTGTGCCATAATCCTGCGAACCTGATCCGCGGTTCTTCCCCGGTCGCGGCTCACAACGCGATTGATTCGAAGGGGTTCGGGTGCTACAACGAGGACGATATGATCTAATTGTTTATACGATCCTGACTCGAACAACAATGCAGCCTCCTTGATCACATAGTCATGATGCGCATGCTCCGCAACCCAGTCCCCGTAGTCGGCTGCGACGCGTGGATGGACAAGCCGGTTCAGTTTTTCCAGTTGATCCGGGTTTCGGAAAACCAGGTCACTTAGATAAGACCGGTTTAATGTTCCATCCGGATTGAATGACAATTCTCCGAATTCTTTCCGGATGTTGGACATCAGAATTCCATCGGTGGTCATTACATATTTCGCCCGGCTGTCGGAATCGTAGACGGGAACGCCAAGCAATGCGAATATTCTCCCAATAACGCTCTTGCCTGCGCCTATCCCACCTGTAAGCCCAACCTGGTACGTGCTCATAGCCCTCAATAGGTGATGCGGACGCTATCGATTTCTATCACTTTAACGTCACCCGGCAATCCCGCCACTTCCGGTTCCGCTGTAATCTTTCCTCCCTTGAAGCCTTTAAGGTTCACGACGGCTCGCAACGAATCCCATTCCAGATTTTCCGCGAGGCTTCGTCGTACCCTTAGTGTGACGGGCAGCTTATCAACCTGTAGATCCGGCTTCGCCGATTCGGGAAGGTTAACGAGTACGAGCCTTACTGAATCGGTCACCTCCACGTACTCTTCAACCTGAAAGCTTACACGCACCGTAGCCGGTCTGAACGTAATCAGCGGTCGGTTGGAAACGGAGACTTCCACTTCCTCGTCGTAGTTCTCGTCGATGTTTGTGTGTTCCAGCGTAAGCGACAATGAACGCTTAAGTTCGGATATATGAGATAGCGGTCCGTCCGCCAGTACCGAATCGGGGCGAATGTTGACAGGACCAACGACACCGTATCCGGGACGAAGGAAGCGTTCGACGGAGTCGACCCGAAGCCTTAACCATTTTCGATCGCGCGGCTCGATGTTTAGATAAATGGTATCGTTGACAACGAAGTTGATTTGCAACCCTTCCACCTGATCAGAGAACAGCGCCGGCAGTGTGCTGCCCACGATCTTGTGTATCGACGAGGGTCGGTCGAGTGGAATTACCAAAGGCGTTACGCGAAGTCCGGCGCTTCTTCGGAACAAGTCCCAGCCCATGCCCGAGACATTAATCGTAAGGCGGTCAGGTAGTGGCTCAACGGGTATGTACGCTTCCTCGTTGAATTCGAATTTCAGGGGAAAGTTGACGTTCGCCGTGTAGTTGTCGTTCAGCGAATCAAGAAACCAGAAGATCGTTGCCGCAAGTACGCAGAGCGCGATTGCCTTCCAATTCTTTTTATTGACATGAAGCAGACGAAATATGGAATTGACAAACCGCATAGTCCCGATGCCTAAACTACATTGGCACCGTCCTCCCTATTTCCGGGCAGCACGAGTCGCCTCCATAGAGATTGCCGCCTTGTTAAGACGAATACGCCCACCCTTTTCTACTTCGAGGATCACGGTCTCCCCTTCGATCTCGACTATGTTGCCGTGCATTCCTCCAATGGTCACCACGTAGTCGCCCTTCTTCACTTCCTCGATAAACTTCTTTTGTTCCTTGGCCTTCTTTTGCTGAGGCCGGATCATGAAAAAGTAGAACACGAAAATGATACCAACAAAGAACAACAGTTGTGTATACTGTCCACCTTGTGGCTGTGCCTGTAGTATGATGGTGTGCATAAATCGGATTTTAACGAACCGCTAAGTTACACATTTGGTGTAAATGGGATCAGCAGGCACAAAAAAAGTCCCGGCGGCAGGCCGGGACTTTGAATATTCTTTAGTTCCCTTATCAGCGGGATGCCGTCGCTGGCACCACCATCGCCTTGAAACGAAGCACGGTTTGCTTTGGCCAGGTGTTCGCTGTAACGGTTACGGTCTTGTTCTGAATGTTGGGTTTACCCTTGGAATCGAACTTCGCCGTCACGAAACCTTCGCCCCCAACGGGAACAGGTTCCTTGGTCCAATCAGAGACTGTACAACCACACGAACCCTGCGCACTTTGGATGATCAGGGGCGCTTCACCGGTATTCTTAAACTTATAGGTGTACTCCACTACGTCACCTTCATTGATGGTTCCGAAATCGTGTTCGAGTGTGGCAAACTCCATAACGGGAAGAGGGCCTTCCGGCTTGGTTTCAGGTACAGCCGCCGTAGTTGTGGGGCCTGTAGGTACGCCGGAACCTTTACCTTCCAGTTCAGCGATGCGGGCTTCCAGCTGTGCGATCCGTTTTTCAGCTTCTTTGTCCCGGCACGATACCAGCACCACAAGCGAAAGGGACAATAGTGCAAGTCCAAGCAATTTTTTCATGTCTTATCCGTATTTGATACTTCGTTAACTCCTCCTTAATTCTTTTTTCCCCGGATTTGTTCCAGCAGTTCGTCGACATCTTCGAGCAATCGCTCCGCTTTATTCTTCGCCTCGTCCACAACCTTCTGGCCTTGCGACTTTGCCTCGGATGTCAGGGGCGTTTCGCGACCGGATACAAAATCATCAATCAACTCTTCAAGCATCTTGCGATACTTGTCCAGCTGAAACGAAAGCTTTTCCCGTGTGCTCGAACCTTTATCGGGTGCAAATAAAACACCGAGAACAGCTCCGGCGGCTACACCTGCCAGAAAAGCAAAGAACGAGTTTCCACCTCTTTTGCTCATAATTTTCAAATTTAACACGCGTCAAAACGCAAAATCAAGAATTTGGGATATTTTAACAACCCACGTGCCAAAGACCGTCGTTTTGACGGGTCGAACGACATTACTTGTTGTCGATAAGTCCCCGACCACTTTTACGAACGGCGCCTGACTCATTCAATTCGCGGGCAATTACGTCAAGAATTCCATTTACAAACTGGCGGCTTTTGGGTGTACTATAGTTCTTGGCCAACTCAATGTATTCATTGATGGAAACCTTGACAGGTATGTTGGGAAAATTCAGGATTTCGGCGATTGCCATTTCCAGGATAATCTTGTCGGTGAGCGGCAATCGGTCTACTTCCCAGTTGCGTGTATTGTTTGCGATAAGATCGGCGTACGGTTTGGCCAGGTCGGCTGCTTCGTTATACAATCTTTCGATGAAATCCTTGTCTTCATCCCAATTGACTGACAAGGTGTGAAGGGAAATCTGATCCTGTTTGGAAGGGTCATATGCTTTGATGGTTTTTTCAACCATCCCTTGCACGATTTCACGGTCTTCCGCCCAACCAATCACGGCTTCACCGAAGTAGTCGCTGATTGCATTCTTGCCCAACAGGATTTTCCGAACAAAGTAATTGGCAAATTTCCTCTGATCGGTCGGAGAAACGTCTTTGCGATCCAGGTTCGCCAGGTATTCCGGATCCACTCGCACAACATCGCGAAACCAGATTTTCACCTGCTGCATACGACCGTCCCAACCCTGGTTCAACTTACGAGTCTGTTCCTGTAACTCTTTACTGTTCTCCAACGCCCTTATCCAGGCGTTGTTCAGGAAATTTGTATGCGAAACTTTGCGATCGGATCGGGCTACGCCTGCCATGGCGGCAGCCAGGCTTAATACTGCTATGTAGTGGTGATAAATGCGCTCAGCTTCTCGAACCATTTGCACGCGATACGTTCGCTTGTCACGCGCACATTGTTCGTCGTAGGCTGACAACGCTTCCCGCACAGCGGCAGACACGGCATCGTCATCAGAGTCAAACCGACGTTGCTCCTCTTCAAAAGCCTGGGCGAGTGCTTTTGTCGCACGCTGGCTCTGGGCAGCCAGCAACTCGCGGTCCTGGACCTCCATCGAATTCAGGTCAGGAGTGAACCGGTCACGTACGCGGTCAAACGCAAGCTGATAGTTCGCTTCTCGCGATTGATGCAACGCGAAAAGGCTCTGCATTACCTTGATTCGAAGATTCCTCCTGTTCAGCATGAAGATCAAAGAACGAATTCGCGCAAAAATACAGCATAGGTTGTATGAACCCAAAGGATCGCGGAAATTGGTATTAGTGTAATCGCAATCTGCTAATCACTTCTTGAGCTGTCGAAGGATGGTTCCCGAGCCTGTCGAAGGACTTTTCCATTTGTCCAGGGAACCCTACCTTGCAGGGTCCGTATTATAACTGATCGGTACGGTCAATTGGATGAAGGCGTTACGTTATCTCAACAAATACCTCCTTAAATACAAGTGGCACCTTATTCTGGGGACGATTTTCACCATTATTTCCAATATTTTTCAGGTGATCCCCGGCCCGCTTGTGCGCCATTCTATTGACCTGGTAGTCGATAACATCAACCTGCATCGATCGTTTGGATCGCTGAACCTGCAGGAAAAGTACTTTGGCGCTTTTGCCTTCTCGATACTGGTGTACGCCGGACTGATCCTGCTTATGGCGCTTCTTCGGGGCTTATTTCTATACTTCGTCCGGCAGACGCTGATTGTGATGTCGCGTCACATCGAATACGATCTCAAGAACGAGATTTTCGAACACTACCAGACGCTTCCTCTGAGTTTCTACCGCCGGCACAACACGGGCGATCTCATGAACCGGATATCGGAAGATGTCAGCCGCGTGAGAATGTATCTCGGTCCTGCCATCATGTATGGCATCAACCTGCTTACATTGTTCCTGATCCTTATCCCGCTGATGATCCACATCAGTCCCAAACTAACGCTCTATTCGCTGTTGCCACTACCACTGCTCTCTTTCAGCATCTACTTTGTCAATAATATTATTGAGCGTCGTTCGGATGAAATTCAGCGAAGTCAGTCGAAACTATCAACGTTCGTACAAGAGGCATTCAGTGGCATCCGTGTGCTGAAGTCATTCAACCGCGAGGCTGAATCGATCGGTCGCTTCGATATAGAGACCGAAGCTTATCGAAAGAAATCCCTGAAACTGACGGTTGTTCAGTCGTTCTTCTTCCCGCTCATACTCGGTTTGATCGGACTCAGCACAATTCTCACCGTATACGCAGGGAGCGCCGAGGTAATCAGCGGTCCGTTGGGGTTTGGTCACATTGCCGAGTTTATTCTCTACGTGAATCTACTCACATGGCCCGTGGCATCACTTGGATGGACCAGCAGTCTCGTGCAACGCGCCGAAGCATCACAAAAGCGGATCAACGAATTCCTCAACACAAAGAGCGATATCGTATCACTCAAAAACATCAACCGTCCCATAGAAGGCAAAATTGAATTCCTCAATGTAGGCTTTACCTATCCCGATACGGGCATTCGCGCGCTTTCAAATGTGTCCTTCACGGTTAACCCGGGTGAGTCGCTGGCAATCATTGGAACTACGGGATCAGGTAAGAGTACAGTAGCGAATCTGATCGGCCGGCTTTACGATGTCACGGAAGGCGAAATCTTCATTGACGATATTCCTATCAAGGACTACGATCTCACCTCACTGAGAAAACAAATGGGATTTGTTCCGCAGGATGTATTCCTTTTCAGTGATACACTGACGAACAACATCGGTTTCGGACTTGATTCCCCTGATCAGGAAAAGATTATCCAGGCGGCCAAAGATGCCGATGTGTACGAGAATATCATGTCCTTCCCTGAAGGCTTCAGGACCCGCGTTGGTGAGCGCGGCATCACCCTTTCAGGGGGACAAAAGCAAAGGGTTTCCATTGCACGCGCCATCATCCGGGATCCGCGCATTCTTGTCCTCGACGATGCGTTGTCAGCCGTCGATACAAAAACTGAAAACACGATCCTAAACTCCATGAAACGCATCATGGAAAATCGAACAACCGTCATCATTTCACATCGCGTCTCCTCCGCGAAGCTTGCAGACAAAATCATCGTCCTCGCCGACGGAAAGATCGTCGAAGAAGGAACGCACGATACGATGATGGAGCAGAACGGATATTACAAGAGCCTCTACGAAAAGCAGATGCTGACAGACGAGGTCGGTGAAAATTAAGAGTTGACAGTTTCCAAATCAATTCGGGCAAACCGAACCCGTGCCTGAGCCCACGAAAGGCCTTCAATTCCTCAACAGAAACCTCGCACCAACTGCACCAAACAACTGGAGCGTCAGCGGCCGGTCTGCAACTTCCAGGAGGACACTTAATTCGCCGAACACATTCAACGGTGTGTCTTCAAAGGTGTACTCTACACCTCCGATGATCTCTGGCCCGAAGTCAATCGTATTCCGAACATCCGTGCGGGCGCCATTGTCGGGCGGGCGCTCACGGTAACGGTATTCAATCTTACCAAACTTCAACATACCACCGGGGCCCCAGTACCATTGCAGTTTGCCTTCCATTCCTTCCACAGGTATGTCGTAATGAAGCAGGTAACGCGCCTGGAGATAGACGGGGTTATCGAGACGGTGATTGATATAATTATATCCGTCGTACTTCGAGTACTCGTAGAACGATTTTCTGTGATAGTCTTTGCGCCACTCGCGTGAAGCCGTTCCAAGCAGGAATTCTACGGCGCGGTTGGTACGGAGTTGTCTCTTATAGGTAAGCGCAATGGGATCGCCAAGCCGAAGCCCCATGCTGTGGTCCTGTGCCCACGTTGCACTAAAAAAAAGAACAGGTAATAATAAAAGAATAACCTTCCTCATAGCTATAGAACCAGTTACGAAGCTATTGTACGTAAACAGCATGAAAAGGGATCAAAAAATGTACCGCAGTCCGGCGCCTCCCTGGAAGCGTTGCCAGCCAGGGTCAAGAGAGATGTCGTGGAACAGCTCTACCTCCATAAACGCTGAAACAGGAATCTGGAAATATGAGTATTCAATACCTACTGATACCTGGGGGCCAAACGTATTGCGTTGACGCTCGAAGGATCCGAGCCGGTTGACTTCAGTACCGTTTACGACGCTGGTGAAGTAATATTGGTAATCGATCTGTGTGTTCCGTATCTCGGTACCCACGCCAAAGTACATCTTTAGTCCGGGCGTTATTCCCTTCGCATCGACGTGCCAGAGAAATTTAAGCTCCGCTACCCAATCGTAATTTATCCGGTGTGACAGGTAGTCCAGGCTCGCGCCTTCACTGGCCGTGTCAATATCAATGTATTCGTAGAATTTCTCCCGATAATACCGATTGTAGAGTCCGCTGGCGCTTTTGCCGAAGTCGACCGCTATCCCAAAGCGCTCGCTCATGTAATACTTGTAGGTGATGGCGAAAGGGTCCCCCAGCTTGAGCCCAATGCCGTGATAAGGATAGCGGGAAGGTTCAAAAACAGGGCATATGATCTTGTTGCGGTCCCGTCTTTTGTCCATAGAATACATGCTGCCAGACCGCTTCCCTTTGGAGTTTTGGGCAAAACAGGGGAAATCCGGAGAAAAAAATGCCAATCCGGCCAATATGAGCACTATACGCGCCAACATTTGAACCTCTAAGATACGGCCTTTCAGGCCGCCAAAATGGCTCAAAACGACTGGTGGTAGTGTGGTTCGTTCAAACGAATTCTTTGTACTGCATCCGGTGGAGTTGGGCGTAATAACCCTCTCGGAGAAGCAATTCTTCGTGAGTACCTTCTTCCTTGATTTCGCCCTTGTCCAGAACGATAATCTTGTCCGCCCGCTGGATGGTCGACAGCCGGTGTGCGATTACAATGGCGGTCCGTCCACTCATCATTTTGTCGATAGCCTCACGAATCATCTCCTCAGTTTCATGGTCAACGGAAGACGTCGCTTCGTCAAGTACGAGGATTCGCGGATCGTACACCATGGCGCGGATAAATGATATCAATTGACGCTGCCCGACGGAGAGTGTCGACCCCCGTTCCATGACATTGTAGGAAAGCTTGCCCGGAAGGCGTTCAATAAATCGTCGTGCTCCGACAAGGTCAGCGGCATGCCACACCATCTCCTCCGTCACATCGGGATTGCCCAAGGCAATATTGTTGAAGATCGAATCGGAAAAGAGGAAGACATCCTGCAGCACAACCCCAATGTTGCGCCGCAGAAATCCGAGATCGTATTCATTCAGGTCGACGCCGTCAATCGTAATACGACCTTTCTGAATTTCATAAAAGCGATTGAGCAGGTTGATGACAGAAGACTTGCCTGCACCGGTCGCGCCAACGAGCGCTACGGTTTCGCCTTCGCGGATTTCAAGATTGATATCGCGAAGAACATACTCGTTATCATTATACGCGAACCACACATGCTCGAACTTCACCTCGCCGCGTATCGATTCCGGACGATGTGTACCAGTAGCCTGTACGTTCTCCTTGTTGTCGAGCAGATTGACAATCCTCGATGTGCTTACGATGCCCATCTGCAGCGTGTTGTACCGGTCGGCGATCATTCGGATGGGGCGGAAGAACATCTGGATGTACATGATGAAAGCTATCAGCTTGCCTATCGTAATGCCAGTTATTTCTGTGTGAATGACTCCTTTCGCGCCGTACCACACCAACAGCCCGATTCCCGCCGCCGCGATGATTTCCGCTACAGGATAGTACACTGAGTAATAGAGAACAGATCGCAGGTTGGCTTGGCGATGTTCGTTGTTGATGGCTTTGAATTTCTCAAACTCACTCTTTTCGCTTCCAAAGATTTGCACGACGTTCATCCCCGTAATGTGTTCCTGGACAAACGCGTTGAGGTTAGACACCGCATTGCGAACATCGTTGAAGGCAACCTTAATCTTTTCCTTGAAGATGTAAGTGCTTAGCAGAAGAAGTGGAATGGTCGACAAACTTACCAGCGACAACCTCCAATCTTCATAGAACATGAAGCCCAGAATGAAAATGATTTGAAGCAAGTCGCCCGCCATCGCCGCAAGGCCTTCGCTGAACACATCCGACAGCGTTTCAACGTCGGAGATCGTCCGTGTTACTAATCGTCCGATAGGTGTGCGGTCGAAGAAGCGAAGCCTCAGTCGGACAATGTGTTTGTACAGTTGCGACCGGATGTCGCGTATGACCTGTTGTCCAAGCCACCCCGAAACGTACGTGTGAATGTATTGTGCGATAGACTGAACCAGCAGCAGGCCGATCAATACCATGATCATAAAGACCATGGCATCGTAGTCGCCGACTGCCACATCGTGGTCAAGTGTGTATTGAATGAGAACAGGACGGAGGGGAGAGAGAATTCCGAGGACGACCGTCAGGAAGATTACCAACCCGAATCTGAAACGATAAGGCTTTACGAAAGCAAGCAATCGCCGCAGAACCTTGAAGTCGATAATATTGCCGCTGCTGATCTGTTCCTTCTCCACTACTTGCCGGATTTAGCTGGCACGAACACGGACCTGGGATATGTTACGCGCATCAGGAACAGTCCGTGTGGCGGTGCATTTGCACCCGCCTTGCGCCGATCTTTCGATTTGATAATATCCGAAAAATCAGAGATCGAGAGCTTGCCGCTCCCGACATCCAGGAGTGTTCCAACCAATGCCCTCACCATGCCCCTGAGGAAGCGATTTGCCGTAATCCTGAACGTCAGGATGCTGCCGCTGAGTTTCCAGTCAGCTGACCTGACGTCACAAATAAAGTGATTTACGTCTGTTTTCACCTTGCTGAAGGCGGTAAAGTCGTGCGTTCCCACTATTAACGCAGCAGCGCGGTTCATGGTTTGTATATCCAGTGGCCGGTGCCATCGAAGGGCGAAGCCTTCAAGAAAGGGATTCTTCACGAGCGCAATTCGGTATTCATAGGTCCGCGACCGGGCCGAATATCGCGCATGCCCTTCAGGGATCACAGCCCGAATAGAACGAATGGAAATATCCGGAGGGAGGAAGGAGTTTAGTCGAACCTGAAGCTTTTCCACGTCGAAAGCCCGGCTGATGTCTGCATGAAAGAACTGCTGCTCACAATGGACGCCTGCATCGGTGCGGCCGCTGCCTACTATGGCTATGGGTTCCCTCAATACAGTGGACAGCGCGTTTTCAATGACGGCCTGCACACCCAGGGCGTTGTTCTGGCTTTGCCAGCCGGCATAGCGCGTTCCGACATAAGAAACCTCGAAGAAATAGCGCACATTACCTTAACTTTGGCCCGGAAAGTTAAAGGAACCGTACTATGTGGCAAAGAATCCAGACCGTATTTCTGGCGCTGATCGTCATCGCCTTACTTGTCTCGCTGGTACAGCCCATCTGGTCGATCCGCGCAGAATCGGGTGACACCGTCCTCACACCCTTTTATCTGATACGAGGTGCGGAATACCAATACTTTCCCTTTACGCTCATCGCCATTCTTTCTGTCGCTTCCATCACACTGGCGGCGATGTCCATTACCCGTTACAAAAACCGGATACTTCAGATCAAGCTGGGCGCCCTGAATTCCCTGGTTCTCGTAGGGGTGCTCGCCGCTTCGGTCTACTTTGCGAGCCAGTTGCTTTCAGAATTTCAAGGTGGAGGATACGGACTGGGCATGTACCTGCCCATCTTCGCTGCCATCTGCAACCTGGCTGCCAACTACTTCATACGGAAAGATGAACGCCTGGTAAGGAGCTCGGAACGCCTTCGCTGATCCTGCCAACCTGTCAGCCAACAGTCTGCTGGAATAGTTTTTGAAAATCGGCCCTCACGCATCTTTAACCTGAAAACGACCTATGGCAACTGCAGAAAAAGGCACCATTTCTATTCATACGGAGAACATTTTCCCGATCATCAAGAAGTTTCTCTACTCTGATCATGAAATCTTCCTCCGCGAACTGGTCTCCAATGCTGTAGACGCGACTCAAAAACTTCGGAAACTGGTTTCCCTGGGTGAATATCAGGGCGAACTCGGAGACGTCCGCATCGAAGTCGAGTTCGACAAGAAAAAGAAAACGATCACCGTCCGCGATAAGGGCATTGGCATGACGGCCGATGAGATCAAAAAATACATCAATCAAATCGCCTTCTCCGGCGCGGCCGAATTCATAGAAAAATTCAAAGACAAAACTGATGCGAAGGACATCATCGGAAAGTTCGGTCTTGGCTTTTACTCTGCATTCATGGTGGCCGACAAGGTGGAGATTATCTCAAGGTCCTACACTGCCGGTGAAGACGAAGCGGCGCACTGGGTTTGCGATGGCTCGACGGAATTTGAACTCGAAACTGTAAAGAAGGCCGAACGCGGAACCGACGTCATCCTGCACATCAACAAAGATTCTGAAGAGTTCCTGGATGAATGGCGTATCAAGGGTATTCTTGAAAAGTACTGTAAGTTCCTCCCTGTAGAAATTAAGTTCGGTACTGAGGAACGCAGCGAACCTGATGGAGAAGACAAGGATGGCAAACCCAAATATAAGACGGTAAAGCGCGACCGGATCATCAACAACACCAGCCCGCTGTGGACGCGTCAACCTGCCGATCTTAAAGACGAAGACTATCTCGCGTTCTACAAAGAGTTATATCCCTTCTCAGAAGATCCGCTGTTCTGGATTCACCTGAACGTCGACTATCCGTTTACGCTTACGGGCATCCTGTATTTCCCAAAAGTTAAAAACGACTTTGAACTCCAAAAGAACAAGATCCAACTCTACAGCCGCCAGGTTTTCATTACAGACGAGGTTAAGGATGTTGTACCTGACTTCCTGATGTTGCTGCATGGCGTTTTAGATTCTCCAGACATTCCACTAAACGTCTCCCGCAGTTATCTGCAGAGCGATACCAACGTCAAGAAGATCAGCCAGCACATTACAAAGAAAGTGGCAGACAAACTTCAGGATATGTTCCGAAAGGAGCGTACGGAGTTTGAAAAGAAGTGGGACGACATCAGCATCTTTGTCAAGTACGGCATGATCAGTGACGAGAAATTCTACGACCGTGCCAGGGAATTTGCGTTGCTGAAGAACATCGACAAGAAATACTTCACGCTGGACGAGTACAAGGAGAAAGTCGCTGCTACGCAGACAGACAAAGACAAGCAGGTCATCTTCCTTTACACATCCGATCCAGGCAAACAGGACAGCTTCATTCAGAGCGCTCTGAACAAATCATATGATGTGCTGGTCCTTGATGGCATACTGGACAATCATTTCATCAACACGCTTGAGCAAAAGCTGGAGAAGACGCACATTCGTCGTGTCGACAGCGACACGATAGAAAAACTCATCGACAAGGATGAAAAGCTCGACAGTGTTCTCACGCAGGAAGAGAAAGATCAGGTGAAAGCCATCTTCGAAAAGGCCATCGACAACAAGAATATGACGGTGACCGTGGAGTCGATGTCAACCGACGAACTTCCTGTCGTGATCACCATGAGCGAATTCATGCGCCGGATGAAAGACATGGCCAAGCTCGGCGGCGGTGGATTTGCTTTCATGGGCAACATGCCCGACAACTACAATGTCGCCGTCAACGCCAACCACGCCATCATTCAGCGGATTATCCGTACGGAGGCCGAGGAAGACAAGCTGAAACTCGCCAAGCAGGCCTATGATTTGGCGCTGCTTTCGCAGAATATGCTCACAGGAGCGGATCTCACCCGGTTTATCCGGCGAAGCGTCGAACTGGTTTCTTAGAACGGCCTGAAATTCCGTAAATTAACCCGCAATAGCGGGGAAAATCGGGTCTCCGCGTACCACAGTTACCTATTGCGGCGTTAATGCGGTGATGAAAAAGGCGATTCTTTTTGTAGCCCTTGGATTGCCCCTGCTGACCTTCGGACAACAGGAGAATGGGCCGCCCCCTGACGAGCGGTTCACGATCGATACGCCCGTAACCCTGGACTTCAAGAAAGAGGAGGAGGAAACCGACAAACCCAAAAAAAAGAAGAAGCCCAAGAAGAAGGTATTCTACGGCATCAAGACGCGGAAGGGATTTACCAAGAAGGGCGTTGGCGACCGTGTGGTGTACGAATTGTTTTACGTGCTGAAAACGCCGGAACGACCCGAGACGTTTGTTCGCGATATTTACTGGTACGACTACACCCGTCGCGAAATCCGTAAGACCTCAACTTTCGATCCTGCAAAGGGCGTGCTGCTGCACGGACCTTATGAGAAAAGGCAGGGCGACGTCCTCCTTGAAAAAGGAATTTTCTACAAAGGCACGAAGCACGGGCGGTGGATGAAGTATGACCGCGACAGCGTGCTGGTCGACAAAGAAAAGTACTACAAGGGCTGGCCGCGCGAGTCGCTCGTCTCCTACTACGACCCCGGCACCCACCGGAAGATGAAGGAGATCACGCCCATCGAATTCGGAGAGAAGGAAGGATACTACTACCGGTTTTTCGAAAACGGAACAATCGCCGTGATGGGTGAATACCAGTGGGACCAGCGTGTAGGCGAATGGATCGAGAACTATCCGGACGGGAAGCGCAAACGCATCATCGCCTACCCTGAGAAACCTTTCGATACCAGCACCCCGGCCTATATCAAGATGGAATGGGACGAGAAGGGGAAAGAAATTTACCGCAACAACGTGACGCCCGCGCGCACGGGTCGTGCTTCTGTTGGCGGTCAGTGAACCGCGTCTTCCAGTTGGACAATCTCCGGAGGATCACACAATCGCACGGAAATAACATCAAAGCGGACATTCCCCTGCCAGTCCGTCGCGTAAATGAAATTCTCGGCGGCCCTCAGCATTCTTTCCGATTTCTTCCAGTCGACAAAATCCTCCGGCTGACCGTACTCAAGCGACGTCCGCGCCTTGACCTCTACGAAAACGAGCCAGTCATCGCGCTGTACAACCAGGTCGATTTCCGACTTCCCGTAGCGGTAGTTGCGGAAGAGGATGGTGTACCCCTTACCTGTCAGGTAGTCGGCAGCAAGTTGCTCGCCTTTGGCGCCGGCTTCCATTTTATCGGTCATGATATTGTCATACCTTTGAATCGGGAAATTAGTGATTATGTCAGCGACATTGAAACACATTGAGGGATTTACCCGACAGTTAGCCGATGCGTTAAAAATGGGGCAGACGATGGACCTGCATCGTCCGGGGAGTGACACGCGCAACATCGTCATTTCAGGAATGGGCGCGTCGGGAATCGCTGCCAACCTCATTGAATCGCTTACGTTCGGACGCGTTCCGATTCCCATTACCATATGCAAGAGTTACAGCCTGCCGCAGTTTGTGAGCCCGCACACATTGTTCATCGCATGCTCATACACCGGCGATACTGAAGAGACCGTGGCCGCACTGCAGAAGGCGCTCCTTAAGCGTGCCAGTATTATCGCGGTAGCGTCAGGCGGCAAACTCCTTGACATCGCGCGTGAATACAACCTGTTCTACATCCAGCTGCCTTCCGGCGCTGAAAGCGGCAGGTACATGATCGGGCACATGATGACCGCACTCCTGTACGCGTTGTACCACACGAATCTCATCGGCGCTGCTTTCATCAAGGAGACAGAAAATGCGATCGAGTACATCGACCGCGGCGAAAAGGCAATCCAGGTAGAAGCTGAACTCATCGCGCGCAAACTCAAAGGAAAGTTGCCCATTATCTACTGCGATGCCCGTCTTCACGCTATGGCTACGCGCTTTCAGCAGCAGCTTAACGAAAACTCCAAACACCTGGCGCACGTGAACGTCTTTCCTGAGATGAATCACAATGAACTGACAGGCTGGCAACATCCTGAAGCCATTCTGCCGATGCTGCAGGTGATCTATCTCTACTCTGATCACGACCATGAGCGGATCGAGAAACGCATGGAAATCTGCCGGAGCATATTCGAAGGAAAATCCAACCCCATCATTGATATCGTGGCTGAAGGTGCGTCGCTTCTTGAGCAATATTACTATCTGCTCCACCTGACTGACTGGATATCGTACTGGCTGGCCAGGGAAAACGGCGTGGAACCAGATCCCTCCGAAACGCGGTTATACCTGAAAAAGGAGCTCGATAAATCACAGTGAACGCCGTAATCAACCGGAAGGCCCGCTTTGAAGACCTGGGCCTGATGGATTACCAACAGGCATGGGATTACCAAACCCGTCTCTTTCAACAGACGCTGGACGTAAAGCTGGCCAACAGGTCGCTGCCGCCGGATCTTCAAAAGCCGACCGACAACTACATCCTGTTCGTTGAGCATCCGCACGTCTACACTCTGGGCCGCAACGGAAACCGCAATAACCTTCTTGTTCCGGAGGATGACCTTTCAAGAATTGGCGCTTCATATTACCCGATCAACCGCGGGGGCGATATAACATATCATGGTCCCGGTCAGATCGTAGGGTATCCCGTGCTCGATCTGGAAAATTTCTTTACGGACATCCACCGCTACATGCGCTCCCTGGAAGAAGCAGTCATTCTCACCCTCGCAGAGTTCTCGATACAGGCTGATCGGATTGACGGGCTTACCGGAGTCTGGATTACCAACGGAGCCGCCCCGCGTAAAATCTGCGCCCTTGGCGTGAAAACCAGCCGCTGGGTAACGATGCACGGCTTCGCCCTCAACGTCAATACCGATCTGAAATACTTTAACCACATCATCCCCTGTGGCATCAGCGATAAACAGGTGACGTCGATGGCGGAGGAGCTTGGTGGCCCGGCAGACATTAAGGCAGTAGCTTCCATACTGAGGAACCATATCGCCCAGGTGTTCGGGATCGAGTGGACAAAATAAGGTGCAGTTATGATCCCATTCCTACGGAGACGCACGGCCGTGCCTCTCTACAAAGTAGGCCCCTTGTTTCCTGATTTCGTTAAGTCTATTTCGTCATCCCCTATTTCCGCTATACCTTAGCAGCATGCTGCCAGAACTTCGCGACGTAATCTTTATCGACATTGAAACTGTAGCCTGTGCGCCGAACTACGATGCGCTGGACGAACGGCTTAAAGTGCAATGGGCCCGTAAGTCGGCGTACTTCCGGAGGGATACGCAGGAGACTGAGGCCGACCTCTTCAACACGCGCGCAGGAATCTATGCGGAGTTCGGGAAGATCGTGTGCATTGGTGCCGGCAAGTTCGTGGAAAACGAAGAGGGTACGCTTATGCTGCGCACCAAGGCGTATTCCGATCACAACGAGGGTCAACTCCTGTCAGCATTCAAGAGCATGCTGGAACGCACAGACCCCATGACAACAAGGTTATGCGCCCACAATGGCAAGGAATTTGACTTTCCCTATATCTGCAGGCGGATGCTTATCAATGGCATAACGCTTCCATCGTTACTTACCCTTTCAGGAAAGAAACCGTGGGAAGTTCTCCATGAGGACACGATGGAGATGTGGAAATTTGGCGACTTCAAACACTATACATCGCTTGATCTCCTGGCTGCAGTCTTCAACATTGCCTCCAGCAAGGATGGCATGGATGGAAGCCAGGTGAATCGCGTCTACTATGTGGACAATGATCTCGAAAGAATAGCATCCTACTGCCTGCGCGACGTCGTCGTCCTGGCACAGGTCTACTTGCGCTTTCACGGACTGCCACTCATAGACGAAAACAACATTATACGAGCATAAGAGCCGATGGGCAAGAAGAGGAAACAAGGCAAAGGGAATCTGGACAGGGCTGGCCTTGCTTCCGCTATAATGGACTTTTTCGCTCGCAGCTCCGGTTCCCTTACCATCAAACAACTGGCAAAAAAACTCGGCCTGAAAAAGAAGGCTGACGTGAAACAGGCGACGTTGGCCGTGCAGGAACTGGCGGCGAAGGGTAAACTTCAACAGCTCGCTAACGGCAGCTACCAGCCTGTTCAGGTTCTACAGGAAGTCGTCGGGCAAGTCGATCACGTAAGTTCACGGTTTGCCTATGTGGAAACTGGTGGAGATCAGCCGGACATTTTCGTGAAAGCTCGTGATCTCGGGTCAGCCTTTGACGGTGACACGGTTCGCGTAGCCATCTTCCCCACTCGTCATGGTGAGCATCCGGAAGGAAAAGTCGTGGAGATTATCAAGCGCAACCGGAACCGGTTTGTGGGAAGACTGGAGCTGTCACGCAACTTCGCGTTTGTTAAACCCGACTTCAAAAAGATTCACGTTGACTTTTTCATTTATCCTGAAAATGTCAACGGCGCGAAGACAGGCGATAAAGTAATTGTCGAGGTAACCGCCTGGCCGGAAGGCGATAAGAGTCCAGAGGCCAAAGTGGTTGAGATCCTGGGGAAAGCAGGAGAAAACGAAGCGGAGATTCACTCCATCATGGCCGAATTCGGTCTGCCGTTTCGGTTCCCGGAGAATGTCATCGCAGAAGCATCAGCCATAGAAGCCGGCATCACAGCGGAGGAAATTAAAAAGCGCCGTGATTTCCGGGACATTCCCACGTTCACGATTGACCCCGAAGACGCGAAAGATTTTGATGACGCACTTTCCTTCCGCAAGCTCGACAACGGCAACATCGAAGTAGGCGTACACATTGCAGATGTTACGCATTACGTAAAGCCCGGCAGCAGTCTTGAAGAGGAAGCGTTCGATCGGGCGACTTCAGTATATCTCGTCGACCGGACCATCCCGATGCTCCCGGAGCGACTCTCAAACGACCTCTGTTCGTTGCGCCCTGGAGAGGATAAGCTAACATTCTCGGCAGTTTTCGAACTCGACAAAGACGCGAGGATTGTTAACGAATGGTTTGGCCGCACCGTCATCCACTCAGATCGCAGATTCACGTACGAGGAGGCACAGGAAATCCTGGAATCCGGAAACGGGCCATTTGCTGAAGAACTGCTCACACTGAATGAACTCGCGAAGAAGCTCAAGAAGGAACGCTTTGCAAAAGGCGCGGTGAACTTCGAGACGACAGAGGTAAAATTCAAACTCGATGCGAAGGGCAAGCCGCTGGCCATTGTGCCTAAGGTGAGAAAGGATGCTCACAAGCTCATAGAAGAGTTCATGCTCCTCGCGAACAAGCAGGTAGCAACATACGTCTTCAACCAAAAGAAAGGCGCACAACGCAACACGTTCGTGTACCGAATTCACGACTTTCCGGACCCGGAGAAGGTTTACGACTTCGCTGTCTTTGCGCGCCAGTTTGGACACGACCTGCAGGTTGAACCGCACAGCATATCCCGATCGCTCAACAAGCTAATGGAAGAGATCGAGGGAAAACCGGAACAGAACGTGCTGCAGCAGCTTGCTGTTCGCTCGATGGCGAAGGCTCGGTATTCTACGGAGGAAAAGGGACATTTCGGACTCGCGTTCAATCACTACACGCATTTCACGTCGCCGATACGCCGCTATCCGGACATGATGGTTCATCGGCTTCTGCAGCATTATCTTGACGGCGGAGGTTCTGTCAACCGCGCTGCATACGAAATCAAATGCGAACACTCGTCCGAGCGCGAGAAACGTGCTGCTGATGCTGAACGCGCGTCTATCAAGTACAAGCAGGTTGAGTACATGACGATGGCTGAGGATCGCGAGTATGACGGCTTGATCAGCGGCGTGACCGAGTGGGGTGTGTACGTGGAAATTGTTGATACGAAAGTTGAAGGAATGGTGCGGATGTCGGACCTTGACGACGACTATTACGAATATGATGAAAAGAAATACCGGATCGTTGGTCGCAAGACCGGAAAAGTCTATCGTCTTGGCGATCGCGTAACCGTTCGAATAAAGAAAACGGACATCGATCGCCGTCTCATCGATCTTGTATTCGTCGGTCCAAAGATCCAATCTGAAACGATTCACAAGTCCGAATCTAAAAAGAGAAAGTCTCGGCGATGAAAGATTTTCTAGGAACCTACAGCGCCCTCCTGGAATCCCGGATCAGCGCCATGCCTTTTGGTAAACAGCCTCCCTCACTATACGAACCCATACGTTACGTCCTGCGTCTGGGAGGTAAGCGTATTCGTCCCATGCTTACGTTGCTGAGTTATGCCATGTTCCGGGACGATGTGAAGAAGATCCTTCCCTACGCAATTGCAGTTGAAGTATTTCACAACTTCACCCTCATGCATGACGACATTATGGATCGTGCACCACTGCGTAGGGGCAAGCCTACGGTGCATGAGAAATGGAATCTCAGCACGGCCATACTCTCAGGCGACGTCATGCTGGTGAAGGTGTATGAGTTGTTCAGCAGTCTCGATCCACAAACCTTCCGTACGACCATCGAAGCTTTTAACGCCTGCGCCACCAAAGTGTGCGAAGGCCAGCAATGGGACATGCATTTTGAGAACGCGGATAACGTGACGGAGGCGGCTT
>Ga0207873_1001094_pt1 | contig 27500 bp, 21 predicted proteins | sample BGWIniCompost_FD_187373 | JGI IMG/M metagenome (GOLD analysis project Ga0207873, IMG submission 187373) | Cellulose adapted compost microbial communities from Newby Island Compost Facility, Milpitas, CA, USA - BGW Initial Compost (SPAdes)... ...
CGGGCCCCGCCGCGACAGCGACGACACGGGCACGGCGAGGGGCAGCGGCACGGCCCCGACGGCCGGGACCGGCCGGGCGACGGGGGCGGGGGCGCCCCGCCGGCGGGCCGCGGCGAGCGCGGCCCCGACCTCGTGGGACGTCCGGACGAGGCGCACCAGCGCGGCGGCCACGGCGAGCTGGGCCGCGAGGCCGAGGAGGACGGCCGGCTCGGCGAGGGTGGCGACGGGCGTCAGGCCGGCAGCCGCGTGCTCGGTCAGCTCGACGGCGAGGAACAGGGCCACCTGGGCCCCGGCGAGCGTCGACCACCGGACCGTCGGCAGCTCGTCGCGCAGGCCGGCGACCAGCGACCGGGCCACGGCGGCGAAGGCGAAGGGCGCGCCGACGAGCGCGAGGCCGCCGAGGTAGTCGTGGCCGCCCGGGACCGGCGCCCGCCCCAGCGCGGTGGCGGCCTGGTACCCCAGCTCGTGCCCGGCGACGAAGCCGCTGGGGACGAGGAGGAGGGGCCACCAGCGCAGGGGGCGCATCACGACGCCCAGGCTAGTGCCCGGCCCCCTGGCCACCCGAAGCCGCCACCCCGGCGTCGGCGGCCGGCGGGGCCGGCGTCGGCAGCGGTCCGGCCGTCACGACCGGGGGCGCCGGCGTCGTCACCACCACCGGCGCCGGCGGGGCGTCGGCGGCCGGCTCGACCGCCAGCCAGTCGAGCGCGACGGCCGCGGTCCACGACTGGGCCTCGGACCCGAGCGGCCGGCCGGCGATCGGGTCGGCGTACTCGCTGCAGCCGGTCTCCCGCAGCTGGGCGATCGCCGCCGCCCGCAGCCGCTCGGCGGCGGCGTGCCAGCCCTGGCGGTCGAGCGCCCACCACAGCAGCCAGGTCACGACCGGCCAGGTCGGGCCCCGCCAGTACGACCGGGGGTCGAAGGCGGGGTCGTCCACCGCCGTGGTCGGGGGCACCGCCCACCGCAGGCCGGGCGCCCCGGCGTAGCCGGGGCCGGTCAGCCGGTCGACGAGGGCCCGGGCCCGGTCGGGGTCGCAGCCGGCGATCAGCGGGGCGAAGCCGGCGATCGTGTCCGCCCGCACGGCGCGGTCGTGGACGAGGTCGCGGTCGAGCGCGGCGCAGCGGTCGGGGTCCCAGCAGGCGTCGAGGCCGCGCCGGGCGAGGGCGGCGTCGGCCCGGTGCCCGTCCGCCGCCTCCGGGTGGCCGGCGACGACGGCCAGGTCGGCCAGCACCTCGTCCGCCGCCGCGAGCACGGCCGTGAACAGCACGTCGGCCATGCGGAACGGGTGGTGGCGGTGGGCGGCGGCCTGGTCGTAGCCGAGGTCCGCGAGCGACCGCACCAGCGCCCGGTAGCGGCGGTAGTCGGTGTCGGTCGGCCGCTCGCCGGCGTCGGCGACGTGCGCCAGGTCGGGGCGGGGCCCGGCCGGCCCGTCGTCCGGCGCCACGGCGGCGAGGGCCTCGTCCCACCGGGGCGAGTTGTCGAGGCCGCTCTCCCAGGGGTGGAAGATCGTGACCAGCCCCGTGCCCTCGGGGTCGCGGGCGGTGTGCAGCCAGCGGTGCCAGCGGGCGAGCCGGGGGTAGAGCGCGGCGATCGCGCGGTCGACCCGCGCCAGCGAGCCGTCGTCGCGCCCGGCGGCGACCTCCCGCACCCGGCCCAGCGCGAGGGCGTGCACCGGCGGCTGGCAGATGCCGCTCGTCGCCACGCCCGGCGGGGACAGGCCGGCCGTGGCCCACCGACCCGGACCCGGCTCGTACGCACCTGGCGGGACGGTGGGGTCGTAGACGATGTGGGGGACCATCCCGGTCGACCACTGGCCCCGCAGGAGCGAGCGCAGCTCGGCCAGCGCCCGGTCGGGGTCGAGGTGGGCCCAGCCGATGGCGACGACGGCCGCGTCCCAGCTCCACTGGTGGGGGTACAGGCGCGGGGCCGGGCGCGTCCAGGTCCCCCGATCGTTGCCGCGGAGGACGGCGATCGCCTCACCCAGCAGCCTGTCCACCGCCCTCGGAGGCTAGGGGTCGAGGTCGCCGGGGCCCAAACCGGGCCCGGGCCCGCCGCCCGCCGCGCCTCAGCGGGCGACGAAGTACTTGGCCTGCGGGTGGTGGCAGATGAGCGCCGAGGTCGTCTGCTCGGGCTGGTACTGGTAGCCGGTCTCCTCGCTGCACTCGAGGCCGATGCGCCGGCCGTCGAGCAGCTCCAGCACCGTGACGTTGTCCTCCAGGTCGGGGCAGGCGGGGTAGCCCCACGAGTAGCGGCCGCCCCGGTACTGCTGCCGGAAGAGGCCGGCGAGCGTGGGACCGTCCTCGTGGGCGAAGCCCCACTCCTCGCGGATGCGCCGGTGCCAGTACTCGGCCAGCGCCTCGGCCATCTCGACGCCGAGCCCGTGGAGCAGCAGGTACTCGCGGTAGCGGTCGTCGGCGAAGAGCTTGGCCGTCCGCTCCGACACCGCCGGGCCGATGGTCACGATGTGGAAGGCGGCGTAGTCGACCTCGTCGCCGTCGATCGGCCGGAAGAAGTCGGCGATGCAGTAGTAGGGCGGCTTCGTCTGGCGCGGGAAGCGGAAGCGGACCCGCTCCGTCGTGCGCGACTCGTCGGTCCAGATGACGAGCTCGTCCCCGTCGCCGTTGGCGGGGAAGTAGCCGTAGACGACCTGGGGCACGAGGAGCCCCTCGGCCTTCGCCTTGGCCAGCTCGTCGCGCAGGATCGGCCGGATGCGGGCCTTGAACTCCTCGTCGCTCTCGCCGCCCTCGGGCCGGAACTGCCACTGGTTGCGGAAGAGCGCGGTCTCGTTGAGGTAGCCCGCGATCTCGTCGATGGGCAGGCCCTTGACCACCCGCGACCCGAGGAACGGCGGGCGGGGCACCTCGTTGTCGGTGACGACCTCGGGCGAGCGGGCCGGCAGCTCGATCGGCTCGTCGCCCTTCTCGGCCAGGCCGAGCGACGCCCGGGACGGCACCCGCGAGTCGGAGGGCACCCGGCCCCAGTCGGGGTCGTCGGGCTCCTCGCCCCGCTTGATGGCGCCGAGCCGGTCCATGACGTGCAGGCCCTCGAAGGCGTCCTTGCCGTAGAAGACGCGCCCCTCGTAGACCTCGCGCAGGTCGCGCTCGACGTAGCTGCGGGTGAGCGCGGCGCCGCCCAGCAGCACCGGGATGTGGCTGAGCTCGCGCCGGTTCAGCTCCTCCAGGTTGTCGCGCATGACGAGCGTCGACTTGACCAGGAGGCCGGACATGCCGATGGCGTCGGCGCCGACCTCGAGCGCCTTGTCGATCATCTCGCCGATGCCGACCTTGATGCCGAGGTTGTGCACCTCGTAGCCGTTGTTGGTGAGGATGATGTCGACGAGGTTCTTGCCGATGTCGTGCACGTCGCCCTTCACGGTGGCGAGCACGATGCGGCCCTTGCCGGCGCCCGCGTCGGTGCTCTCCATGTGGGGCTCGAGGTGCGCGACCGCGGCCTTCATGGTCTCGGCCGACTGGAGCACGAACGGCAGCTGCATCTGGCCGGACCCGAACAGGTCGCCGACGACCTTCATGCCGTCGAGCAGGATCTCGTTGATGATCGACAGCGGGTCGTGGCCCTCGGCCATGGCCTCGTCGAGGTCGTCGGTCAGGCCGTCCCGGTCGCCGTCGATGATGCGCTGGCGCAGGCGCTTCTCGACCGGCCAGTCGGAGCGGTCCTCCTTCTCGGCCTTGGCCACCGTGACGTCGGCGAACACCTCGAGCAGCGCGGCGAGCGGGTCGTAGCCGGTCTCGGGGTCGCGGCGGTCGTAGATGAGGTCGCGGCAGACCTTCAGCTGGTCCTCGGGGATCCGGCTGACCGGCATGATCCGGCCGGCGTGGACGATCGCCGAGTCGAGGCCGGCCTCGATCGCCTCGTAGAGGAAGACCGAGTTGAGGACGTGGCGGGCGGCCGGCGACAGGCCGAAGCTGACGTTGGAGACGCCGAGCGTCGTGAAGACGCCGGGCAGCTCGGCCTTGATGCGGCGGATGGCCTCGAGCGTCGCCATGGCGTCGCCCCGCAGGTCCTCGTCGCCGGTGGAGAGCGGGAAGGTCAGCGGGTCGAAGATCAGCGAGCTCGGGTCGAGGCCGTAGCGGTTCGTGGCCAGGTCGAAGATCCGGTGGGCCACCCGCATCTTCCACTCGACGTCGCGGGCCTGGCCCTCCTCGTCGATGAGCATGCAGATGACCGCCGCCCCGTGCTCGCGGGCCAGCGTGCACACCCGGTCGAAGCGGCTGCCCGGGCCGTCGCCGTCCTCGAGGTTGGCGGAGTTGAGGATGGCCCGGCCACCCAGGTGCCGGAGGCCGGCCTCGAGCACCTGGGGCTCGGTCGAGTCGAGCACGAGCGGCACCGTGACCTGGGTGGCGAACCGGCTGACCAGCTCCTCCATGTCGGCGGTGCCGTCGCGGCCGACGTAGTCGACGCAGACGTCGAGGACGTGGGCGCCCTCGCGCTCCTGCTCGCGGGCGATGCGGACGCAGCCGTCCCAGTCGCCCGCCAGCATCGTGTCGCGGAACTTCTTCGAGCCGTTGGCGTTCGTGCGCTCGCCGATGATCAGGAAGCTGGCGTCCTGCCGGAACGGCACGAACGAGAACATCGAGGTCGCGCCCGGCTCGGGGCGGGGGTCGCGCCGGGCCGGCGTGAGGTCCTTGGCCACCTCGGCGAGCCGGCGGATGTGCTCCGGCGTCGACCCGCAGCAGCCGCCGACGACCTGGACGCCCAGCTCGGTGACGAACCGGGTCTGGTACTCGACGAGCTCCTCGGGGTCGAGGTCGTAGTGCATCTTGCCGTCGACGACCGACGGCAGGCCCATGTTGGGCAGGCACGAGACCGGCATCGGCGCGTTGGCCGACAGGTGGCGGAGGTGCTCGTGCATCTCCGCCGGGCCGGTGGCGCAGTTGAGGCCGACGACGTCCGGCTTCAGCGGGGCGATGGCGCCGAGCGCGGCGGCGATCTCGGTGCCGAGCAGCATCGTCCCCGTCTGCTCCATGGTGACCTGCACCTGGAGCGGGACCTCCCGCCCGACGGCGGCCATGGCCCGGCGGGCGCCGATGACCGCGGCCTTGACGGCCAGCAGGTCGAAGTGGGTCTCGGTGATGAGGAGGTCGACCCCGCCCTCCAACAGGCCCCGGGCCATCACCTCGTAGGCGTCGCGCAGCTCGACGAAGGACACCTGCCCGAGGGACGGCGACTTCGTGCCGGGGCCCATCGACCCGGCCACGAGCCCGCCGTAGCCGTCGGCCACCTCGCGGGCGACCCGGGCCGAGGCCAGGCAGATCTCGTGGGCCCGCTCGGGGATGCCGTACTCGCCGAGCGGGATGGCGAAGGCGCCGAAGCTGTTGGTCTCGACGACGTCGCAGCCGGCCCGGAAGAACGACTCGTGCAGCTCGGCGATGACGTCGGGCCGGGTGACGGACAGGATGTCGGTGCAGCCCTCGAACTGGGGGCCGCCGAAGTCGTCGGCGGTGAGGCCCAGCTCCTGGAGGTTGGTGCCGGTCGCGCCGTCGAAGACGACGACCCGCTCGTCGAGGAGGTCCAGGAAGCGGCTGCGCATATGGGTCCGCAATCTATCGACCTGCGCCGGCGGGGAGGAGGCCGGACGGGCCCGGGCGCGCGCCGCCGGGTGATGGCGCACGCCGCGGCGGGGTAGGGGAGCGGGCGTGGCCCTGTGGATCGGGACGTCGGGGTGGCAGTACCGCGACTGGCGGGGCGTGCTCTACCCCGAGGGGCTGCCCCAGCGCCGCTGGCTCGAGCGCTACGCCGAGGAGTTCGCCACGGTCGAGGTGAACAACGCCTTCTACCGGCTGCCCGAGCGGTCGGTGTTCGAGCGGTGGCGCCGGCAGACCCCGCCCGGCTTCGTCGTGGCGGTGAAGGCGAGCCGCTACCTCACCCACGTCCGGCGGCTCGCCGACCCGGCCGAGCCGGTCGCCCGCCTCGTCGAGCGGGCCGAGGCGCTGGGCCCCCGCCTCGGCCCCTTCCTGCTGCAGCTGCCCCCGACGCTGCGGGCCGACCCGGACCGCCTGGACGCCTGCCTGCGGGCCTTCCCGTCGGGTGCCCGGGTGGCGGTCGAGCCCCGCCACCCGTCGTGGGCGGTCGACGAGGTGCGGGCCGTGCTCGAGCGCCGGGGCGCGGCCCTGTGCTGGGCCGACCGCGACGGGCGACCGGTGACGCCGCTGTGGCGCACGGCGGGCTGGGGCTACGTGCGCCTGCACCACGGCACCGCCGCGCCCCGGCCGTCCTACGGCCGCGGCGCGCTGGCCTCGTGGCTCGACCGGGTCGACGACGCCTGGCCGGGGGCCCGCCGGGCCGACGTCTTCGTCTACCTCAACAACGACCCGGGCGGGGCCGCGGTGCGCAACGCCCGCACCCTCGTGCGCATGGCCGCCCGGCGGGGCCTGTCGTCGCCAGCGCGGCCGCGACGGTCCGCGGCCGCGGGCTAGCGTTCCCGCCATCGACCTGATCGACGTCGCAGTCGCCGCCGGTCCACTGGTCGTCGCCGCGCTGGGCCTGTCGCTCGTCGACCGGCTCGTCGGGGACGCCGCCGCCGGCGCCCTGCGGTGGGCCCGACGGCTGCAGCCCGCGGGGGCGCTCGCCGCGCTCGGCTCGCTGGTCGTCGCGGAGGGGGCGACCGCCGGGGCGCTCGCGGGCGTGTGGGCGGCGGTCTGCCTGTGCGCCGCCGTGGCCGGGGCCCGGGTCGCGAGCCGGCGCTGGCGGCACGCGCTGGCGCTCCCCGGGCTCGGCGCCCTGACGCTCGCCGCCGGCCTGGGCTACCTGGCGGTCGGCGGCGCCTGGCTGGTGGTCAGCCGGCTCGACCTGCACCCGTTCGGGCTGTCGACCGACCTCGTGCGCCTGACCGTCGTGCACTTCCACTTCGCCGCCTTCGGCCTGCCGGTCCTCGGCGCCGCCGCGCTGGCGGCGGTCGACTGGCTGGCCAGCCGCCTGGCGCTCGTCTCCGGCTGTACCACGTCGGTGGCCGGCCCGCCGCTCGTCGCCGCGGGGTTCGCGCTCGACTCGTCGCTGCTGCTCGTCCTGGGGGCGCTGGTCGTGACCTACGCCGCCTGGGCCGTCGCCTTCGGCACGTTCCTGCTGGCCACCTCGACCTCGGCGCTCGACCTCGACACGCCGGGGCGCCGGGGCGGGCTCCCGCCCGGGCCGGTCGCCCCGCCGCGCCGCCCGGGGCGGGCCCGGGCCGTGGGCAAGGCCCTGCTCGTCGGGTCCGCGCTGTCGCCGATCATCCCCATGCTCCTCGCCGTCGAGTGGGCGGTCGCCCGCGGCACCGGACTGCCCTCGCTGAGCCTGCACGCCATGGCCAGCACCCACGGCGTGCTGAACGGCGTCGGGTTCGTCGTCGCCGGGATGGTGGGGTGGCTGCTCGTCGGCGTGCCCCTGCAGCGCCCGGCCGCGCCCGCGGTGACCGGGACGGGCTGAGGCCGGCGGGCCCGCAGCGACCGCACCCGTCGCCCGGCGGAACGTGCGTGCGCGGGGCCCGGGGAGCGGCGAGGCTGGCGGCGTGGAGGACGTCCTCGCCCAGCTCGACGCCCACGTCGCCCGCGACCCCCGCGAGGCCGCCGACCTGGCGGTCGCCCGGGCCGTGGCCGCCGGGCCCGACCCGTGGTCCCGCGCCGCGCCCCGCCACGTCACGGGGTCGGCGGTCGTCGTCCACCCGCCGACCGGCCGGGTGCTGCTGCGGTGGCACGAGCGGATGGCGGCCTGGCTGCACGTCGGTGGCCACGTCGACCCGTCCGACGCCGGCCCGCTGGCGGCGGCCCGGCGCGAGGGGCGGGAGGAGACCGGCCTCGACGATCTCGCCGGCTGGCCCGACCCCGACCGGCCGCCCCTCGTCCACGTGGCGGTCGTCCCGGTCCCGGCGGGCCGGGGCGAGCCGGCCCACGAGCACGTCGACCTGCGCTACCTGCTCGCCACCGAGCGGCCGGAGCGGGCCGTGCCGGAGCGGCCGACGGCGCCGCTGCGGTGGCTGCCGGTGGCCGAGGCCCTGGAGGCGGTGGGCGAGGACAACCTGCGGGTGGCGCTGGTGCGGGTGGCCGCGCTGCTGGGCGGGGACGGGGCGCCCCGGTAGGGTCGCCGGCGTGACGCGCCTGTACACCGGCAGGGGGGACGACGGCACGACCGGCCTGCTCTTCGGCGGCCGGGTGCCCAAGGACTCGGCCCACCCCCGCGCGCTGGGGGCGGTCGACGAGGCCCAGGCCGCCATCGGCGTCGCCCGCTCGCACTGCGAGCGGGACGGCGAGCTCGACCGGCAGCTCACCCACGTGTGCCGTGACCTGTGGGTGCTGATGGCCGAGCTGGCCACCGCGCCCGAGCACCGCGACCGGCTGGTGGACGGCCAGACCAGGGTGACGGCCGAGATGGTCGAGGCGGTCGCGGCGATGGTCGACGACCTGGGCCGGCGCTTCGAGCCCCCGGCGCAGTTCGTCGTCCCCGGCCAGACGCCGCTCGCCGCCCACCTCGACCTCGCCCGCACGGTCGTCCGCCGGGCCGAGCGCGAGGCGGTGGCGGCGACGGTCGAGGGCTCACAGGTCGTGCCGTACCTCAACCGGCTCTCGTCGCTGCTCTGGGTCCAGGCCCGCTGGGTCGAGGGCGAGCACCTGCTCTCCCGGGAGGTCCCGCCCGACCTCTGACGCGGGCGGCGGTGGCCGCCGGGGCAGGGCGAGGGCGGGCACGAGGGCGGCGAGCGCCAGCCCGACCGACCACCCGAAGGCCGTGCGGAAGGCGCCGGCGACCTCCGCCGGGGCGTCCCCGCCGGCGGCCGCGAGCCCGCGCTGGAGGACGACGGCCATCGCCGCCGTGCCGAACGAGGCGCCGATCCGCTGGACGACGTGCAGCAGGCTCGTGGCCCGGGGCACCGCCGGCTCGGGCACGTCGCGGTAGGCGCCGCCGAGCACGGCCACGCCGGCTGCGCCCAGCCCGGCGCCCCGCACGGCCGACGCCGCCGCGAGCCAGGCGAGCGGCGTCTCGGGCCCGGCGGCCCGGAACGGCAACGTCGCCAGGGCGACGAGGGCGGTGCCGGCCAGGGCGACCGGCCGCGCCCCGACCCGGTCGGTGGCCCGGCCGGCCACCCACAGCCCGACCATGGTGCCGAGGCCCTGGGGCGCGAGCAGCCAGCCGACGGCGTCGGGGGTGGCGCCGTGGACCCGCTCGTAGAAGAGCGGGAGCACGAGCAGCGGTCCGTAGAGCGACACGCCGAAGAGGAACAGCGACGCGGTGGCCGCGCCGAACCGGCCGACCCGCAGGAGGCGGACGTCGAGCAGCGCCCGCTCCCGCCGGCGGCGGGCGTGGAGGACGAAGCCGGCGAGCAGCGCCGCGCCGGTGGCGGTGGCGGCGACGACGGGGGCGTCGGCCGGGTCGGCCGAGCGGCCGGCGGCGGCCAGGCCGGCCAGGAGCGCGGCGAGCCCGGGGGCGGCCAGGGCCAGGCCGGGCAGGTCGAGTCGGGTGGGCACCCGGCGCCCGGTGTCGGGCAGGTGCCGGTGGGCGGCGACGAGGGCCACCGCGACGACCGGCACGTTGACGAGGAACAGCCACCGCCACCCCAGCGAGGAGAGCACGGCGCCGCCGACGACCGGCCCGACGACGGGGGCGAGCTGGCCGGGGATGCCGACCACCGCCATGACCCGGCCGACGCGGGCCGGCCCGGCCGCGCCGGCGAGGATGGCCTGCACGAGCGGCAGGACGAGCCCGGCGCCGAGGCCCTTCAGCACCCGGAAGGCGATCAGGCTCTCGACCGACCAGGCGGCCCCGCACAGCAGCGACCCGACGAGGAAGCACCACAGCGCCGCCAGCCACGTCCGGCGGGCGCCGAGGCGGTCGACGAGCCAGCCCATGGCCGGGATGGCGACCGCCATGGCCAGGAGGTAGCCGGTGCTGACCCACTGGACGGTCGCCACCGGGGCGCCCATCTCGTCGGACAGGCGGGGGAGGGCGACGCTGACCACGGTCGTGTCGAGGAGGGCGGCGACCGCCCCGACGAGCAGGACGGCGGCGAGGGTCACCAGCTCGCGGTCGAGCCGGTCGTCGGCGGTGGTCTTCGTTGGCATGCCAACATCACTAGCGGAGAGATGTTGGCATGCCAACATCTCATCGGCTACGGTCCCGGGCGTGGCCTCCGAGCGGCCCGGACGGCGACGACGGTTCCGCCACCTCGGCACGCACATCGAGGGCGCGCCGGTCGGGTCGCTGCTGCTCCAGGTCGTGCGGGCCCACGCCCAGCTCGGCACCCGGCTGCTCCGCCGCGAGGGCGTCGTCCCGCCCCAGGAGATCGTGCTCCTCCACCTCGACGAGCAGGGCCCGGTGGCCCAGGCCGACCTCGTCCACTACCTGGGCCGGGACCGCTCGACGGTCACCAACACGCTGCAGGCGATGGAGCGGGCCGGACTGATCGAGCGCACGCCGTCGCCCACCGACCGGCGCGCCATGGTGGTGGGGCTCACCGAGGAGGGCCGGCGGCGGATCCCCGGGGCCCGGGCGGCGTGGCACCGGCTCGAGGAGGTCACCACCCGGGGCCTGACCGACGCGCAGCGGTCGGCGCTGCTGCGCGCCCTCACCGTGGTGCGCGACGAGCTCGACCGGGCGCTGGCCGAGGACCTCGCCGAGGACCCCGACGGCGGCCCCGGCGGTCGCCACCCCTAGTGTGCAGGGCATGTCGATCGCCATCGAGCTGACCTCCACCCTGCCCGAACCCGGCGCCGGCGGTGCCGCCCGCCCGGTCGACGCCGTCGGCGTCGGCGTCTTCGCCGACCGCCTCGACGACGCCCTCCCCGACGGCGTCGACCGGGCCTTCGTCGAGGCCCAGGAGTTCGAGGGCCGGCCGGGGCAGACCTGCACGGTCCCGGGCGCCGGCGGCCGGGTCGTCGTCCTGCTCGGGCTGGGCCCCGAGGACGAGGTCGAGGTCCGCACCTACCGCCGGGCGGCCGCGGCCTTCGCCCGGGCCGCGCACAAGCAGACCCACCTGGCCATCGACGTGCTGGGCTCGCTGCCCGACCGCCTCGACCCCGCCGCCGTCGCCCAGGCGCTGGCCGAGGGCGTCATGCTCGGCTCCTACCGCTACACCGCGCTGAAGTCCGACCCCGAGCCCAGCCACATCGAGTCGCTGACCGTCCTCGGCGAGGGGGACGCCCACACGCTGGCCGCCATCGACCGGGGACGGGCCGTCGGCGAGGCGGTCCGGCTGGCCCGCGACCTCGTCAACCAGCCGGGCGGGTCGCTGACCCCCGCCGCCTTCGCGGCCCGGGCGCAGGAGCTGGCCCGGCTGAAGGGGTTCGACGTCGAGGTGCTCGACCGGGCCGCCATCGAGCGGGAGAAGCTCGGCGGCCTGCTCGGCGTCAACCGCGGCTCGACCGAGGAGCCCCGGTTCCTCCTCCTGTCGTGGGACCCGGGCGGCGAGCCGCGGGGCACGGTCGCCCTGGTGGGCAAGGGCATCACCTTCGACTCGGGCGGCCTGTCCCTCAAGCCCAGCGACTCGATGGTCGGCATGAAGGGCGACATGGCCGGCGCCGCCGCCGTGCTCGCCACCTTCACCGCCCTCGACGCGGTCCAGCCGCCCGTGCGGGTGCGGGGCTACCTGCCGCTGACCGACAACATGCCGGGCGGCAACGCCACCCGGGTGGGCGACGTGCTGCGGATCCGCAACGGCACGACCGTCGAGGTGCTCAACACCGACGCCGAGGGCCGGCTCGTGCTGGCGGACGCGTTGGCGCTGGCCAGCGAGGGCGAGCCGGACGCCATCGTCGACCTGGCGACGCTCACCGGCGCGTGCATGGTGGCGCTCGGCCGCAAGATCGCCGGGCTGATGGGCAACCACGACGGCTTCGTCGAGGCGGTGCGGGCCGCCGCCGACGCCGAGGGCGAGCCGGTCTGGCCCCTGCCGCTGCCGGACGAGATGCGCAAGGCGCTCGACTCCGAGGTCGCCGACCTGAAGAACGTCGGCAACGACCGCTACGGCGGCGCGCTGCTGGCCGGCGTGTTCCTGCGGGAGTTCGTCGGCGACGGCATCCCGTGGGCGCACCTGGACATCGCGGGGCCGGCCGAGGCCACCGAGGACGAGCCGGAGACCCGCAAGGGCGGCACCGGCTTCGGCGTCCGCACCCTGCTGCGCCTGCTGTCGACCTTCACCCCGCCCGACCGGGCCGCGGTGGCGTCCCGGCGCTGACCGGGACGGGTCAGGACCCGACGTCGCGGCGCTCGACGGCGGCCAGGCCGGCCGCCGCCAGCGCCGCGGCGAGGGCGGTCAGCACGCCGAGCGGCAGCCAGGTGACCTCGTCGGCCGGCAGGCGGGGCACGTGCTCGAAGGGGGAGAGGTCGCGCGCCCAGCGCGGGAGGTCGAGCAGCTCGCCGAAGAAGGCGACGAGGACGCACCACCCGACGAGCGCCCAGGCCAGGCCGGTCGCCCGCGGCGCGGCGCCGACCAGCAGCGCGCCGAGGCCGGCGAGCACCCAGAGCGCCGGCAGGTGGGCGAGCGCGCCGCCGGTCAGGCGCCACACCTGCCCGGCGTCGCCCGACGCGACCGCGTCGGTCAGGCCCATCGCCAGCCCGCCCGCGCCGACGACGATCGCGCTGCCGCCGGCGGCGACCGCGAGGTGCGAGCCCAGCCAGGCGCGCCGCCCCAGCGCGGTGGCGAGCAGCGGCTCCGCCCGCCCGGCGGACTCCTCGCCGCGGGGCCGGAGCGCGGACGCGACCGTGAACCCGGCGGTGATGACCGCCACCATGAGCAGCGCGGTCGCGAAGAACGAGTCGACGAGGTCGCCGCCGGCCTGGGTGACGATCTCGGCCATCCCCTCGCTGTCGCCGATCAGGTCCTCGACGTCGCCGCCGAGCGAGCCGTAGGCGACGCCGGTGATCGCGAGGCCCACCGCCCACCACAGCACGCTCGCCCGCTGGAGGCGGACGGCGAGGCCCCAGGGGCGGGTCAGCCAGCGGGCGGCGCGGGGCGGGCCGGCGCGCTCGGCCAGCATGCCGCTGCCGAGGTCGCGGCGGTCGAGCAGCTGGAGGGCCAGGGCGGTGAGCAGGCCGGCGGTGCCGAGCAGCAGCGCGAGCGGCCACCAGCGCTCGCCGGCGTAGGGCCGCACCTGTTGCGCCCACCCCATCGGCGAGGCCCACGACAGGCGGCCGTCGCCGACGTCGCCGACCGCCCGCACCAGGTACGACAGGCCGAGGACGGCGCCGGCGAGGCCGTAGGCGGTGCGGGCGTGGGCGCTCAGCTGCGCGGTCACCGCGGTGGTGGCCGCCATCACGACGCCGAAGGCGGCCATGGCCAGGCCGTAGGCGACCGACCCGGCCACCGGGAGCCCGAGGGCGAGCATCGACGCGGTGATCAGCGCACCGGCGACGGCCAGGGCACCCGTCGCCAGGAGCAGGGCCGCGACGACGGGGGCGTGGCGGCCGACCACCGCCGCCCGCAGCAGCTCGGTGCGCTCGGCCTCCTCGTCCACCCGGGTGTGACGGCCCACGAGGAACATGCCCATGAGGCCGACGAGGGCGTAGCCGAAGGCCCCGATGTTGAACACGGCGGCACCGCCCAGCGTGTCGATCGCGTAGGTGGGGCCCTGCAGGGCGATGACCGCCGCGTTGTCGTACAGCGGCTCGGCCAGCTCCCGCAGGTCCTCCTCGGTGGGGTAGAGGCCCTCGATGCTGGCCGCCGAGCTGTAGACCAGCACCGCCACCCCGGCGGTCCACAGCGCCACCCGCACCCGGCTCGTGCGCAGCGCCAGGCGGGCGAGCCGTGCCGTCCCCGCCAGGCGGTCGGCGGCGGGCCGGTGGGTCACGGGTGCCGCGGGCGGCCGGGTGTCGACCGCGGTCACCGCCCGCCCCGCTCGCCGTCGGACCGGGCGCCGTCGGCGTCGGCCCTCTCGAGCACGGCCAGCTCGTCGCCGTAGTGGCGCAGGAACAGCTCCTCCAGCGTGGGCGGCCGGCTGACCAGGCTGCGGACCCCCAACCCGGCGAGGCCGCGCACGACCTCGTCGAGGCGGGCGGTGTCCACGTCGAAGGTCGCCCGGTGGCCGTCCACCCGCAGGTTGTGGACGCCGGCCATGGCCCCCACGGCGTCGGGCGTCCGCTCGGTCTCGACGGTGATCGTCGTGCGGGTGAGGTGGCGCAGCTCGGCCAGGGTGCCGCTCTCGACCGTGCGCCCCTGCCGGATGATGCTCACCCGGTCGGCCAGGGCCTCGACCTGGGCGAGGATGTGGCTGGACAGCAGCACGGTGCGGCCCTCGCCCGTGATCTCCCGGATCGTGTCCTGGAACACCGCCTCCATCAGCGGGTCGAGCCCGGCGGTCGGCTCGTCGAGAAGGAGGAGCTCGACGTCCGAGGCCAGCGCCGCCACCAGCGCGACCTTCTGTCGGTTGCCCTTCGAGTAGGTGCGGCCCTTCTTGCGGGGGTCGAGGTCGAAGCGCTCGATCAGCTCGTCCCGCCGGCGGGGGTCGACCCCGCCCCGCAGGTCGGCCAGCAGGTCGATGACCTCGCCGCCCGTGAGGTTGGGCCACAGGTTGACGTCGCCGGGCACGTAGGCGAGCCGGCGGTGGAGCTCGACGGCGTCGCGCCAGGGGTCGCCGCCCAGCAGCGTGACCCGCCCGGCGTCGGGTCGCAGCAGCCCCAGCAGGATGCGGATGGTCGTCGACTTGCCGGCGCCGTTGGGCCCGAGGAAGCCGTGGACCTCGCCGGCCCGGACCTCGAGGTCGAGGCCGTCGAGGGCCCGGACGTGGCCGAAGGTCTTGACCAGGCCCTCGACCGAGATCGCGGTCGCCATGGCCCCGACACTACGACGCCGGCGGCCGCCCCACGCGAGCCACCCCGGCAGCCGTCAGACCAGGCCGCGGGCCTCCTCCAGGAACTCGTCGAGCACGCCGTCGCCCACTCGCACCGGGCCCTCGGGCCGGGTCTCGCCGGGGATGGTGCGGATGGCCGACGCCTGCTCGACCAGGCCCGCGGCGGTGGCGAAGGCGGCGTCGGCGGCCGCGGCGTCGCCGTCCACACCGGCCGCCAGGCCGTCGAGGGTCGTCACCAGGGCCTGTCCCCACAGCGCGGTGGCGTCGAGCCACGGTCCGCAGTCGGCGACGAAGGCGGGGTCGGTCACGCCGGCCCGGATGACCTCGGGGGCGGCGGCGATGCGCTCGGCGTGGGGGCGCAGCCCGTCGATCGCCCCCCGCCGGTCGCCGGACGCCCACGCGGACCGGAACTCGTCGAGGAGCGCGGCGAGGCGGGGCGCCTGGGGCTGGGAGACCGCGCCCGACACCAGCGAGGTCGGCGCCAGGTTCTGGAGGTCGAAGAAGGCCAGCAGCGCCTCGACCGTGCCCGGGTCGCCGCCGGCGAGGTGCTCGGCCGCCGCCCGGTGGGCCCGGGCGGGGTCGTAGGCCTCGTCGTTCCAGGTGAAGTCGGCGGCCCCGACGAGCTGCACCTTGCTGGCGGCCGCCTGGTTCATGGGGTTGAGGACGATGCCGGTGACGTGCGCCGACAGCCCGGGCTCGCGCCGGTCGTAGGGGGCGAGGACGAGCCGGCCCTCGGTGGCCGGGTAGTCGTTGACCGGCGTGTTGTCCCACACGAAGACCGGCCGGCCGTAGGTCGCCGCCGCGGCGGCCGCGTCGTCGACCGTGATCTCCTCGGGCACGACGAAGCGGCCGGTCCACATGACCTCGACGCGGGGGTCCAGCTCCTCCCGCAGCACCTGCCGGTAGGGCGTGTCGTCGGTGCCCCGGTAGTCGGTCGGGACCATCTGCAGCGGCTCGACCCCGGGTGAGGCGTCGACGAACGCCTCCTGCACGTGGTTCAGCAGGTCGGCCTGGGCCCGGGCGGCCGCGGCCGTCGACGGCCCGCCGTAGGCCGCCCGGTCGGCCTCGCAGTGCCAGGTCTCGGGGTCGATGTCGTCGAGGGCGATCGAGAACGACCGGACGCCGAGCTCGTGGACCGCCCGGAGCTTGGCGACGAGCGCCTCCCGGTCGCCGGCGTCGGAGTAGCAGATCGACACGCCGGGCGAGACCGCGAACGTGAACCGCACGTGGTTGGCGTCGGCGGCCTCGACGAGCCGCTGCAGCTCGGCGAGCCGGTCGGCGGGGTAGGGCTCGCGCCAGCGGTCGCGGTGGTAGGGGTCGTCCTTGGGGGCGTAGACGTAGGTGTTGAGCTTGAAGCGGCCGTGGAAGGCGAGGAGGTCGAGGCGCTCCTCCGTCGTCCACGGGCTGCCGTAGAAGCCCTCGACGCTGCCCCGGTGGCGCATGGCCGGGTGGTCGATCACGCCGACGCCGGCCACCGCGCCGTCGGCGACGAGCTGGCGCAGGGTCTGGGCGGCGTAGAACGTGCCGGCGGCGTCGGCGCCGGCGAGGGCGATCGTGCCGGTCCCGTCGGACCGCCCGTAGGCGGCGAGCGCGTAGCCCTCGGCCGGCAGCTCGGCGGGCACCTCCAGCCGGGCGCCGGCCAGCGCCTCGGCGAGCGGCTCGTCGTCGACGCCCCCGACGAGCACGGTGAGCGCCGGCCGGTCGTCGCCCCGGGCCTCGTCGGCGGCCCCCTCGGCGTCCTCGACGGCGACGTCGGTGGCGCCCGCGGCCGTCAGCGCCTCGGTGACCGCGGCGAGGGTGGCGTCGTCGACGCCGGGGGAGGGGCGCACCGCGACCTGCGGGGGCACGGGGACGTCCGGGCCGAGCCAGCGCATGGTGCGGGGCGTCGGGGTGACGACCGGCAGCGGGTCGTCCCGGTCGGCGAGGTCGGCCTCGGTGTCGTCGGGGGTCACGGCGTCCTCCGGGGCGTCCTCGGGCGCGGCGTCGTCGCCGCCGGAGCAGGCGGCCACCAGGCAGGCGACCGCGGTCGCGAGCGCGGCGAGCCGGCGGGCGGGGCGTCGCGGGCGGTCGGGGCGGGGCGGCGTCATGGCTCGGGCGAAGCTACGACGTCCGCCCCGCCCCGCGTGAACCGGCCGGTCGGGTCCGGCCCGAGCGCGCTCAGGCGGCCGTGCCCCCCGGCGGCCCGGCGGCGCCCGCCCTCCGGGCGTGGCGGTCGAGCGCCCAGGACGTCGCCTCGCCGGCGAGGGCGGGGTGGAACCGCCAGCGCAACAGCTGGCGCTCGGTGCCGGCGCGGTCCTCGCCCAGCTCGACGAGCGACAGGGCGAGCTGCCGGGCCCGCTCCCGCATGTCGTCGGTGAGCACGGCCGGCGGGCGGTCGATCCAGCGCTCGTGCGCAGCCTGCAGCGAGTCGGGCAGCCGGGCGATCTGGCGGCGGGTGAGCGGCGGCAGCTTCCGGCGCACCTCGAGCTCGGCCGGCCCGAGGAACCGGGCGGCGCCGAACTGGCAGCAGCGGGCGAGGGTGCGGGTGAAGGCGCCGTTGGGGCCGAGGCGGCGCCCGAGGCCGAGGGAGCGGGCGCACTCGTCGAGGTCGAGGTCGTAGCCCTCGGGCTCGGCGTCGAGGCGGTCGACGAGCAGGCGCAGCAGCCAGGTGGCGCTGGGCCCGAGGATGCCGAGCCAGAACCGCTCGACGTAGACGGTGCGGGGGTCGTGGCCGACCCGGTCGATGACCGGGTCGCTCCAGGGCGTGACGCGCAGGCTCTCGATGTCGGACGGGATGTCGCGGGCGTGCATGGGCGGCGGGCCTCCGGCGGCGGTGGCGGGTGCGGCGGGGAAGTCTCTCGTGGTCTCTCAGTGTTTTCCATGTCTCTGCTAGCCTGTCAAGCGTGCACCGCGACACGGACGCCCCGCCGACCTCCGCCCTGGAGGACGAGCTCGTCGCCCGGGCCCGGGCCTGGATCGACGAGGCCGAGCGCGTCGTCGTGCTCACCGGGGCGGGCATCAGCACCGACAGCGGCATCCCCGACTTCCGGGGCCCGAAGGGCCTGTGGACGCGGGACCCGGAGGCCGAGAAGCGGGCCACGCTGCAGCACTACATGTCCGACCCCGAGGTGCGGCGCCGCGCCTGGCGCGACCGCCTCGACCACGCGGCCTGGAGGGCCGAGCCCAACCGCGGGCACCTGGCGCTGGTCGAGCTCGAGCGGCGGGGCAAGCTCGACACGCTCATCACCCAGAACGTCGACGGCCTGCACCTCGACGCCGGTCACGACCCCGACCGCGTCGTCGAGGTCCACGGCACGCTGCGCGAGGTCGTCTGCATGTCCTGCGGCGAGCGCCGGCCGATGCAGCACGCGCTCGACCGGGTGCGGGCGGGCGAGGACGACCCGCACTGCCTCACCTGCGGCGGCATCCTCAAGTCGGCGACGATCAGCTTCGGGCAGAACCTCGACCCCGACGACCTCGACCGGGCGTCCGCCGCGGCCCGCCGGGCCGACCTGCTGCTCGCCGTCGGCTCGACGCTGTCCGTCCACCCCGTGGCCGACGTCGTGCCGATCGCCCGCATGTCGGGCGCCCGCATCGTCATCGTCAACGGCGGGGAGACGGCCATGGACCACCTGGCCGACCTGATCCTGCGGGGGTCGATCAGCGACCTGCTGCCCCGGATCGTCGGCGGCTGACGTCGCCACGGCCCGCCGCCGGGCGGCGCCCCGACACCCGTTCGCGGCGACCACCGCGAACGTCGACCCGCTGGTCGGCCCCGTCGTCCGTGTCCCGGGTCACGCGTTGTGAGTAGCGTGTCCGCCAATGGCTGCGCTGCTGGAGGCTGCGAGGCGCCGCAATCCCCTTCCCACCGGCACCGCCGCGGTCGCGCTGGGGTTGATCGTCGCCGGGGTCTCGGCGTACGGGTTCCTGTTCGTCGCCGACAAGGCGCTGAGCGACAGGGCCTACTCGCCGCTGGGGGTCCTGTGGAGCCTCGTGTTCCTCGCCGGGCCGGGGCTGTTCCTCCCGCTCGAGCAGGAGATCTCCCGGGCCCTCGCCGCCCGCCGGGCCCGCCGCGAGGGCGGGCTGCCGGTCGTGCGGCGGGCCGCCACCATCGGCGTCGGCCTCGGCCTCGCGGTCCTCGTCGCCCTCATCGCCACCGCCCGGCTGACCACCGACCACCTGTTCCACGGCCACTACCTGATGGTCGTCGGGCTCGCCCTCGGCCTCGCCGGCGCGCTGGCCGGGCACGTCACCCGCGGCTGCCTCTCCGGCACCGGCCACTTCACGGGCTACAGCGTCTACCTGGGCGCCGACGGGTTCATCCGGGTGCTCGGTGCCGTGCTCTGCCTGGTCGTCGGGGTCAGCACCCCCGGGCCGTTCGGCATCGCCGTCGGGATCGCCGGGCTGCTGGCCGTGCCCGTGGCGCTCTCCGTCCAGCGGCCCGAGCTGGAGGAGGGGCCCGAGGCCACCTTCGCCGAGGTGAGCAGCGCGCTCGGCCTGCTGCTCTGCGCGTCGATCTGCGCCTTCGCCATCATGAACATCGGCCCGGTGCTCGTCGGCCTGCTCGCCGACTCCTCCCAGGAGGACGCCGCCGGCCGGTTCGTCAACGGCGTGGTCATCGCCCGCATCCCGCTGTACCTGTTCCAGGCGGTGCAGGCGTCGCTGCTGCCCAAGCTGTCCGCGCTGGCCCACGCCGGCCACCTGGGCGACTTCCGCTCCGGCCTCCGGCGGCTGCTCCTGACGGTCGCGGGCCTGGCCGCGCTGGGCACGGCCGGCGGGGCGCTCGTCGGCCCGTTCGTCGTCGAGATCATGTTCCCCGGCGCCGACCTGGGCACCCGCACGATGGGGCTCCTGGCCGCTGGCGCCGGGCTCTACATGCTGGCGCTGGCCTGCGCCCAGGCCGTCATCGCCCTCGGCGGCCACGCCGACCAGGCCCTCGGCTGGTTCCTCGGCCTGGCCTCGCTGCTGGTCACCGTGGCGGTCGCCTCCGACGACCTGTTCCTGCGGGTCGAGATCGCCCTGCTCGTGGGCAGCGCCGTCGCCTTCGTCGCCATGGCCGGGCTGCTCCTGCGCCGGCTGGCCGGGGCCGGCGCCGGTCCCCTGCACGTCGACGAGGGCGACCTCATCGAGGCCATGCACGAGGTGCCGCTCGAGCCCTGAGGCCGGCGGCGCGGGCGGGCACCGGGAACACGCGCCCTGGTCCGATTGTTGAGCAGGTCGCTAGGCTTTTCCGACGGACCACGCGCGCACCGCACGACCAGCCAGAGAGGGTGCCCGAATGCCGAGCTTCCGCGAGCTGCTCGCCGCCACCAAGTCCCAGATCCGCGAGGTCGACACCGCCACCGCCGACGAGATGCGCCGGCAGCCGGGCGCGGTCGTCCTCGACGTGCGCGAGCCGGCCGAGTACGAGCAGGGGGCCATCCCCGGGGCGCTGCACATCCCCCGGGGCACGCTCGAGAGCTCGATCGAGTCCCGCGTCCCCGACCGCGACACCCCGCTGATCGTGCACTGCGCCAGCGGCGTGCGGTCGGCGTTCGCCGCCAAGACGCTGGAGGAGCTCGGCTACACGAACGTCGTGTCGGTGGCCGGCGGCTTCAACAAGTGGAAGGACGAGGGGCGGGAGTGGACGACCCCCCGCAGCCTCACGCCCGAGCAGCAGAACCGCTACCAGCGCCACCTGCTGCTCCCCGAGGTCGACGTCGAGGGCCAGCTGAAGCTGCTCGACGCCAAGGTGCTGCTGCTCGGCGCCGGGGGCCTGGGGTCGCCGGCCGCGCTCTACCTGGCGGCCGCCGGGGTCGGCACCCTCGGCATCGTCGACATGGACGTCGTCGACGAGTCCAACCTGCAGCGCCAGATCCTCCACAACACCGAGCGCCTCGGCGAGCGCAAGGTCGACTCGGCCAAGAAGACGCTGACGGCGCTCAACCCCGACGTCAACGTCGTCACCCACGACGTGCGGCTGGGCGCCGACAACGTCGTCGACATCCTGTCGGGCTACGACCTCGTCATCGACGGCGCCGACAACTTCCCCGTCCGCTACCTGCTCAACGACGCCTCGCTGAAGGTCGGCATCCCCGTGGTGCACGGGTCGATCTTCCGGTTCGAGGGCCAGGTGACCGTGTTCAAGCCCCACGAGGGGCCGTGCTACCGGTGCTTCCTGCCCGAGCCGCCGCCGCCCGAGCTGGCGCCGTCGTGCGCCGAGGCGGGCGTGCTCGGCGTGCTGCCCGGCATCATCGGGACGATCCAGGCCATCGAGGCCATCAAGCTGATCCTGGGCCTCGGCGAGGACCTGTCCGGCCGGCTGCTCGCCTACGACGCGCTCGAGCAGTCGTTCCGCACCTACAAGATGCTGCGCGACCCGCAGTGCCCGGCGTGCTCGATCGACCCCGACCGGCTGGTCATCGCCGAGTACGACGAGCTCTGCGCACCGCACCCGATCGCCCCGCCGCCGGGGAGCTGAGCGCGTCCCGCGGTTGCCCCCGGCCGCGCCTCGGCGCGCGACGATGAGCGGGTGATCTCGCAACTGCGGCGCTCAGCCGAACGTCGTCTCGGCCACCTGGTCTTCGGGAGCCGGAAGTGGGTCGAGGACCAGCTCCGTGAGCTCGCCCGGGAGCTCCGCTCGGCCCGGATCCTGGAGATCGGCAGCGGGCGCCAGGACCTCGGCACGGACGCCTACTCCTTCCGCCACCTCTTCGACCCGTCGAACGAGTTCGTGCAGTCGGACGTCAACCCGGCGTACGGGCACCGGATCGTCGACGTCACGACGATGGAGTTCGACGAGGAGTGGGACCTCATCCTCTGCGTGAGCGTCGTCGAGCACCTCCCCGACTTCCGTGCCGCGGCCGAGCGGATGCACCGGGCGCTCCGCCCCGGCGGGCGGGCGGTGGTCGTGGCGCCGATGTGGTTCCCCTACCACGACGAGCCGCACGACTACTGGCGCTTCACCGTCCACGGCGTCCGCCACATGCTCGCCGACTTCGAGTCCGTCGACGTGCGCTTCCGGGGGTTCCGGCGCATGCCGTTCACCACCCTGGCCATCGCCCGCAAGGCAGGGGGCGACGGCTCGCGCTGAGCGCTACTTGGCGATCAGGAACACCATGGTGGGGAGGGCGCCGCGCACCGCGCTCAGGGCGCCGTCGGGCAGGGCCGCCGCCGTCCGGGCGACCCGGCTCTGCTCGATGTCGGCCGTCGTGCGCAGGGCCTCGAGGGTCACGTCGGTCGCCCGGAGCCCCGCTCGCTCGATGAGCGACAGCATCCCGGCCCGCGTGCGCGGGTTGATGTCGTAGACGCGCCCGCGGCCCGTCAGGCGCAGCACCGGGGTCCGCTGGGCCGGCGGCAGCCAGCTGAGCAGCGGGACCTTGAAGTGGGGCTCGACGAGGGCCCACCGGGTGGGCGACGCCAGGTAGCCGACGCCGTCGGGCCGCAGGACGCGGGCGATCTCGCGCAGGTGGGTGAGCTGCTCGTCCTCGGCCCCGACGTGCTCGATCGTGTGGTTCGACACGACGACGTCGAAGCTCTCGTCGGGGAACGGCAGCTCGACGCCGTCCACCAGGTGGAACTCGTAGCCCTCGTGGACGGTGCGGAGGTCGTCGACGTCGACCGAGACGACCCGCCCGGCCGGGCCGACCTCCTCCGCCAGGAGCGTGGCGATGATGCCGGCGCCCGTGCCGATCTCGAGCAGGTCCGCGCCCGCGAGCGGCCGTCGCTTCTCGATCAGCGCGGCGATCTTCGCCGCCTTGGCGCGCCGTGACCGCGCGTCGAGGCTGCGCTGGGGTTTCCAGCCACCGTCCGTGACCATCGTGCTCTCCTGATCGAACACTAACCGAACGTCCGCAGATCGGCCGGGGACACTACCCGCGGGCCTCGTCGGCCCCGTCCACCCACGCGGGCGTCGGCGGCCCGTCGACACCGGTCGACGCCGCCGCACCCGCGGGGGCGGACGGCGGGGCCACGTCGGGGACGGTCCCGTCCCCGACACCGTCGGCCTCCGTCGCGAGCTGGTCGGGCGTCGTGCGACGACCGGTCAGGTCGCGCCAGCGCAGGCCGGTGAAGGGTGCGCAGAGGACGAGGCCGACCTGGGACGCCACCCGGTCGACCGCGCTGGCGGCCACGGCGGAGGCGACCTTCACGCCGACGGCCGAGGCGATGCCGCCCGCGAGGGCCTCCCGCAGGCCGAGCCCGGCCGGGGCGATGCCGACCATGGCGGCGATCACCGTCGAACCCGAGATGGCGAGGGCGGCGCCCAGCGACGTGGCCTGGTCGATGGCGGCGAGCGACAGCCACACCCGCAGGCCGGAGGTCAGGACGAGCCCCGCCTGGGTGAGGAACATCTCGACGTACACCCGCCGCCACCGGGGGCCGACCCGGCGGACGAGCACCCCGGCCAGCGCCGTGAGGACGGCGCCGACGGCGGCCGTCGCCGCCCCCCGGCCGACCAGGTCGGGTTGCGCCAGCATCGCCAGACCGGCGATGAGCGCGGCGAGCCCGGCCCAGAGCACGCCGGTCACGGCGTTGATGGCGAGCGCGGCCTTCACGCTGGAGCCGCGCTGGGCCAGCGCCGCGGTGCGGACGGCGATGCCCCCGGGGGCCGGGATGGGCAGGTAGTTGACGAGGGTCGCGACGATGCTGACCCGCATCGCGCTGCGCAGCCCGATGTCGTGGTCCAGGGCGTGCGCCATCGTGCGGTACTGCGCCGCGTTGAGCACGACCGTCGACGGCGTGGCCACGAGGACCAGCAGCACGAGGAGGTCGATGCGGATCGACCGGCCCTCCGGCAGGGACCGGAACGACCCGACCACGAGGGCCAGGAAGATCGCTGCGGTGATGGCGAGCAGCCACGGGCGCCACGACGGCTTGGAGGCGGTCCGTTGCACCCGGCGGACCAGCTGCCCGAGCCGGTTCAGCCAGAGCCGCACGTGGGTCCGTCCTCCCGCTGGGGGCCGAGAAGGTAGCGTCGTCGGGTCATCCGAGGCGTCGCCGGTCGTTGACTCGCACAGTTCGATGAAGCCTAGGTCCGTTCGCACTCGCGACCCGCATCACCCCGAGCCGCCGTCTCGGCCGACGGCCGTCGTCGTCACGACGACGTTCCCGGCCCGGCCCGGCGACGGCACGCCGGAGTTCGTGCTCACGCTCGCACGCGCCATCCCCGGCTACGAGGTCACCGTGATCGCCCCGCGCATGCCCGGGGCCGCCGGGGAGGCCGTCCACGACGGCGTCCGCGTCCGCCGCGTCGCCTACTTCCCCCGCCGCTGGGAGGGGCTGGCCACCGACGCCATCATGCCGACCCTGCGGGCCGCCCCGTGGCGGGTCGTCGAGGCCCCCTTCCTGGTCGGGGCCCTGCTCCTCGCCGCCGTCCGCGAGGTGCGGCGCCGGCGGGCGTCGGTCCTCAACGCCCACTGGATCGTCCCCGGCGGTCTCATCGGGCTCGTGGTGCGGGCGCTGACCCGGGTGCCGGTCGTCGTGACCGTCCACGGCGCGGACGCCTACACGATGCGGGGCCGGGCCGGCCGCTGGCTCAAGGCGCAGGTGCTGCGGCGGGCTGCCGCGGTGCTGCCCGTGAGCCGGGACATCGCCCGGACCCTCGGGCTCGGCGACGTCCCGGTGCTGCGCATGGGCGTCGACACGGCGGCGATCCGGGCCGCGGTCGGTGAGCGCGCCCCGCGTGAGGGGCTGCTCGTGTACATCGGGCGCCTCGCCGACAAGAAGGGCGTCGACGTGCTCGTCGACGCCGTCGCCCGCTGCGAGGGGGTCCGCCTCGAGGTCCTGGGCGACGGCCCGGAGCGGGCGGCGCTGGAGGAGCGGGCCGCGGCCGCCGGTGTCGCCGACCGGGTCCGCTTCCTCGGGCGGGTCCCCAAGTCCGAGGTGCTCGCGGCCCTCGCCCGCGCGCAGGTCGTGGTCATCCCCTCGCGGGTCGGGGCCGACGGCGACATGGAGGGCACGCCGGTCGTGCTCTGCGAGGCGATGGCCGCCGGCGTGCCGGTCATCGCCTCCCGGGTGGGCGGCCTGGCGGAGTGCATCCACGACGGCGTCGACGGGATCCTCGTCGAACCCGACGACGCCGACGGCCTGGCCGCCGCCATCGACAAGGCGGTGTCGGGCGGCATCGACCTCGACGCCCTCGGCCGGGCCGCGGCCGAGGAGGCGCGCCGGTCCCTCGACATCGGGGCGGTCGGGGCGTCCTACGCCCGGATCTTCGACGAGGTCGGCGGCTCGTGATCGGCGTCCTCCACGCCTACAGCCGGACGAACTCGGGCGACGGCCTCCTCGTCGACCTCACGCTCGAACGCCTCGGGCGGGCCGGCGTGGCGGTCGACGACGTGCTCCTCGTCGCCCTGGATCCCGAGTCCTTCCCCGAGGTGCCCCGGCGGGCACCGATGGGCGTCAGGGGGCGCGGCGTCAGCGCCGACCTCGTGCCGGCCGCGTGGCGCAGCGCGGCGGTGGCCACCTCGGCCGTGACGCATCGGCCCCTCGGCGATCTGGCCCGGCGGCTGGCCGAGTGCGACGCCCTGGTGGCCGTGGGCGGCGGCTACCTCCGCGCCGTCGACCTGGTCTCGTCCGTCGGCACCGCGCTCAACCACCTTCCCCAGCTCGTGGCGGCCGGCCACAGCGGCCGGCCGACCCTCTACCTGCCGCAGAGCATCGGCCCGCTGCGCGGCCCGGTCGGGGAGGCGGTGAGGCGGGGCCTCCGCCGGATCGACGCCGTCTGCGTGCGGGACCGGTGGAGCGCTGCCGAGCTCGCCGGGTTGCCCGGCCTGCACCAGCTGCCCGACCTCGCGGTGCTCGACCTCGCCGAGCGGTTCGACGGTCTCGAGCGCGCCCGGCCGGGCGGTGCCGTCGGCTTCGTCGCACGGCAGGTGCCGCACGCCGACGGCTACGAGGCGGTCGTCCGCCGGGTCGCCGACGGCTTCGGAGCCGACGCCGTGTGGGCGGTGCAGACCGAGGGCGACCGCACGAAGAGCGACGCCGTGCACTACGAGCGGCTCGGCATCAGCGCGGCGGGGGCGCTGGCCGACATGCTGGCGGCGCGCCGCCTCTCGGTCGTCGTCTCGGTCCGCCTGCACGGGGCGCTCATGGCGCTGCGGGCCGGTGTGCCCGCCGTCCACCTCGCGTACGACCGCAAGGGTCCCGCGGCGTTCGCCGACCTCGGCCTCGACGAGTGGTGCTTCGACGTGCGGGCGCTCTCGGCGCCGGCGCTGGCCGAGGCCGTCCGGTCGCTGGCGGCCGACCCGGGGCCGTACTGGGACAAGGTGGCCGGGCGGATCGGCGAGCTCCGAGCCGCCTCCGCACGGCTCGACGAGCTGGTGCGGGCGACCGTCAGCGGGTGAGGTCCGGCGCCGCGCCGAGGTCGCCGACCGCCGCCTCGCCGGCGCACCCGCCGACCCGGTAGAGCTGGTAGCCGTCGATGTTCGCGACCTGGCAGAACGACGGGCTCGAGGCGACCCGGGCGACGTGACGGGCGGGCCGGCCGTGGTGGGGGATCAGCCACGTGTTGTGGTAGCCCAGCTCGAGGTCGAGGTTCCCGTGGATGAGCACCCACCCGATGTCGTGGCGCTCCAGCACCTCCAGCACCGCCTCGTCGGAGGGCCAGGTGAGGTAGGTCACGTACTCCTCCTCGGTGAGGAACTGGCCACCCCAGGTCGGGTTGCGGGTGCTGACGTTGAGCAGGGCGTGGGACCGGGCGCCGATGACGCCCCTGTCGTCGTCGATCAGCGCCGCCAGCTCGTGGTACGGGCGGACGTGCGTCACCCGGACCTGGGCCTGGTGGAGGTCGCCGACGTGGTCGAGGCCGGTCCACGCGAGCCGCGCCAGGCCGACGGCCCCCAGCAGGGCGACCGGGAGCGCCACGACGCGGAGGCGGCCCGACACCCGGACGATCGCCGCACCTCCCACCCCGACGAGGATGGCCATGCCGGGCCACAGCGGCGCGTAGTAGCGGGGGAAGGGCGGGATCTGCTTGACGGTGACGGCCACGAGCATGAAGCCGAGCCCGGCCAGGGCCACGAGGCGGCCGCGGCGCCGGCAGGCGAGGAGGGCGGCGGCGACGGCGAGCCAGAAGACGACGGTGCCCCCCAGCTGGAGCGTGTGGAAGAAGCGCTTCGGCAGGTGGCCGAGGTACTCCGCCAAGGGCTCGTCGACCCCTGCGTACCCCCAGAAGCGCGTCTGGATCTCGCGGACGTAGCCCTTCGTGATCCAGTAGTCGGTGCGGTAGCTGGCGAGCCGTGAGAACCCGCCCTCCCACAGGTTGAGGACCAGGCGGGGCAGGCTGACGAGCGCCAGGACCAGGTAGATGCGGCCGCACGCTGCGAGCCAGCGCCTGAACGAGGGGGCGACGACGACCAGGAGCACGGGCGTCGCCAGGAACAGGAGGCCGATGCCCTGGGCCTCGGGCGCGAGCGCGAGGCAGACGGCGGCCGCGCCGGCGCGCGCCCAGGGGCGGTCCGGCTCGGTGATCGCGCGCGATGCCAGCCAGGCGCCCAGGTACCCGAGGGCCAGCATCGTGGGGTACATCGGGACGTAGCCGGCCCGGTCGACCACGGGCGGCGTGGCGACCAGTGCGAGGGCGGCCGCGAGGGTCCCGAACATCGACCCGGTGATGCGCCAGGTCACGTAGCCGACGACGGCGCCGAGGGCGACGACCGACAGGGCGGCCACCGCCTTCGCCCCGGCCAGGCCGCCGAGGGCCACGACCGGGCCCAGCACGAGGTGGGGCAGGAGGTTGTCCTGGGTGTCGACCAGGAAGCCGATCCCGTGCCGGCG
>Ga0207873_1001096_pt1 | contig 27472 bp, 27 predicted proteins | sample BGWIniCompost_FD_187373 | JGI IMG/M metagenome (GOLD analysis project Ga0207873, IMG submission 187373) | Cellulose adapted compost microbial communities from Newby Island Compost Facility, Milpitas, CA, USA - BGW Initial Compost (SPAdes)... ...
TTGGGCCTTGAGCCGCTCGCGCTCCTTGCGCTGGCGCTCGGCCTCTTTTTCGCGCTCCTTGCGGATACGCTCCTTCTCGCGCTCTTTGGCGAGGCGCTCCTTTTCGGCGCGCTCCTTCTCGGCCTCTTTCTCACGCCTGGCGCGCTCGGCTTCTTTTTCGCGCTCTTTGCGCTGGCGCTCGGCCTCTTTTTCGCGCTCCTTGCGGATACGCTCCTTCTCGCGCTCTTTGGCGAGGCGCTCTTTTTCGCGTTCCTTTTGGGCCTTGAGCCGCTCGCGCTCGCGGTTGGCCTTGGCCGCCGCCTTGGAGGCGCCGTTGGACGCGCTACGTCGCTTCGACTTCGGCGCCTTCGCGGCGGCCTTGGTCGAGGCTTTCGCCGGTGCCTTGGTAGGAGCCTTCGCCTGGCCCTTGGCCGCCTTGGCGCGCGGAGGGCTGGATTGCTTGGCGGTAGCAGGCTGCTTGTCCGCCGGGCGCTGCGCCTTTGCCTTTGCCCCTTCGGGCTTCGTCGCGGTCCGCTTACCGCCCTTTCCGGCGGCAGCGGGCTTCGCTGCCGTCGACTTCGCGGCGGTGGAGGCGGCCTTCTTCGTGGCCGTCGCCTTCGGGCCCTGCGCCGCCTTCGTCGCGGCCTTCGAGGCCGCCTTACCCTTCGAGGTCGGCGTCGGGCTTGCCTTCGGGGTGGAGGCCTTCGGGGTGGAGGCCTTCGGGGTGGAGGCCTTCGGGGCAGCCGCCGTCTTCGTGCTCGCCTTCTTGGCGGACGTCTTCGCCTTCACGGGCTTGGCGGGCGACTTTCCCTTGGTGCTCGCGGCCTTGGCCGAGGCGGGGGCCGGAGAGGCGGAGGCGGTCCGGGACTTCGCCTGAGCGGAGCGCGCGGCTCCAGTGCCGGCGCTGGACCCGCGCGCCGGCTTCTTGGTCGTCGCCTTGGCTGAGGGAGAAACTCGAGAGCTTCCGCCAACTTTCGCCTGGCTCGCCTTGGCCGGACCTGCCTTCTTCTTTTTTTGGGTCTTTGCCGCCATCGACTGGTTTCAGGAGCTCGCCCGTGACGGTTCCCGCGCCGTGAAAGGGGGATGTTCGGAGTGGTGGAGCCGAAGCTCCGTGCTCCCAAGTGGGGGAGCAGAGCGCCTGGGAAGCTAGTCGGGCGCAATGCACCCCGTCAACTGGCATCTACAGCCGAGGTCCGTCCCCAATGGCGCGCGCCGGGTGGGGCGTGGTCGTTCTCCCACATGGGTGAGCCCCCGGGAGGCGTCCGCCCCGCCAGAGCGAACTCGGCTGAATTTGGCTGGGAAACAGGCGCGAAGGCCCGCCTCCCGGTGCGCGGCGAGGGGCCGTCGGCGGGCGCCGCTCACGGGACACCCGGTCCGCAGCGGGGCGCTGGACGGGGCTCAGTGCTTATCGAAATAGTCGGGGAACCGGTCGCTATTGCTCAGCGGTCCGCTGCGCGCGGTGAGTATTTCGTGACCGTCCTCCGTGACCAGAATGGTATGCTCGAACTGCGCGCTCAGGCGCCCGTCGACGGTGACGGCCGTCCACTCGTCCTCGAGGATGCGGACCCGGTAGTCGCCCAGGTTGATCATGGGCTCGATCGTGAAGGTCATCCCCGGCCGGAGACGCGGCCCGGTGCCGCGCCGGCCCGCGTGGGACACTTGGGGCTCGGCGTGGAAGGTCCGCCCGATGCCGTGACCCACGAAATCCCGCACCACGGAGCAGCCGTGGCTGTGGGCGAACGCCTGGATCGCCGCGCCGATGTCGCCGATCCGCGCCCCCGGGCGGACCTCCGCGATACCGAGCTCCAGGGATCGCCGCGCCACCTCGGTGACGAGGACGGCCTCGGGGCTCGGGGTGCCGACGTAGAAGGTGACCGACGTATCCCCGTGAAATCCCTTGTATTTATGCGTGACGTCGACGTTGATGATGTCGCCGTCCCGGAGCTTGCGGTTCGAGGGGATGCCGTGGCAGACGACCTCGTTGATCGAGGTGCAGACGCTCTTGGGGAAGCCCTTGTAGTTCAGCGGAGCGGGGACCGCGCCCTTGGCGAGGGTGTCCTGGTGCACGAACTCGTTGATTTCGTCGGTGGTGACCCCCGGGCGGATCAGGGCGTCCACCTTCGACAGGGTGTCCGCCGCGAGTCGCCCTGCTTCCCGCATGAGCTCGATCTCCTCGGGCGTCTTGATTTCGATGGCTGAGGTTCGGAAGCGCAGTTGCATGAATGGGTCTCACATACGGGCGGCGATGATGGCGTCGTGAACCGACGGCTCGTCGGGTTCGACGCGGGCGTGGATCCGCGACTCGCTCTCGCCGCGGAACCATTTCAAGAAGAGCACGGCACGCCGACCGATGAGCTCGAGGCGCCGGGAGCGGATCATGCCATGAGAAGGGTTGTCGGGCCCGATGTCGAGCACGAAGCTGGGGGCGGGGTCGAGCCCGGCGATGGTCTTCTCGAGGGCGAACACGAGCTCGAAGCTGGAGTGGGCCCCCCGAGAGCGCTCGTTGATGGTCTCGAGGCGGCCGAGCGCCACCGTGTCGGCCTCGGCGGCGCGGACCGCGAGGAGGTGTTGTCCGTCCGTGAGGGCCGGGTTGGCCAGGCGCAGGGAGAGGGTGTCGTCGAACCAGCGAGCCCGTTCCCCCTCGTGCGCCGGCAAGGCCCGGGCCGGCGGCTGCCCCGCTGGGGGGGCGGCGCAGGCGACCCCTCCGGCTGCCGTCGACGCGACGAGCAACGGGACCACCCAACGGCGCCAGGCCGGTGCTGGGGAGGAGCTGTGGGGACGGCCGGACATGGCGCGCTTCCCATACTGCGGACACTCCGGCCTTGCCAGCCTTTCCCTCGCTCCGGCGTGTCGTGCGGTCCGATGCTTGGCGTCGCTCCGCGCCTGGGTGGCCGTTGCCGGATCGCCTTTTCGCTCCGGCACCCTCACTCAATCCGACGGACGCCTCACGCTGGATTCGGCGCCTCGGGGGACGGCGGGGGCGCGCTCTGCGGCGAAACCCGCTGGGCTCCTGGGGGGAGGAGGGGACCGGAGCTGACGTCCAGGCGCACGCCTGGCGCCTCTCGGCGCAGCAGCGGGAGGATGACCTCTTCAGCGACCAGGTTGTTCCCCGGGCAGCCCGAGAATTTCCCCCGAAGGTGCAGCCGAACGTGCCCCGACGTGGCCTCCAGGAGGTAGAGCTCGCCTTCGTCGGCTTCGACGAGGGGAGCGATGACGGTCCGCAGGACGCCGATGATTCGCTCGCTCCCCGGGCCGGCCACGTCCGCCTCGGTATCCAACACGTCCCGCTGAGCCTACCACCTTCCCCTCCCGATGCCGAGGGCGGGGCTCGTGATGGGGCCAGCATGATGGGGCCAGCATGATGGGGCGGGCGCGCGACGGGCTGATCGGCGAATTTCGTCGCCGGTGGGCTGCGACCGCTCTCCTCCCGATGGAGCCCCCTTGCCGAAGGGGCCGGCTCGGGGTAGTGGAGGCCCCCCGCCCCTGCGCCCAGTAGGGTCCGGCGGGTGCTGGTGCCTCTCCTGGGCCGGCGTCAGAATCAAGAGTCCGAGGAAAAATGGCCGTTCACATTCGTCTTGCTCGCCACGGTTCCAAGAAGCGTCCTTTCTATCGCGTCGTGGTGACCGATCAGCGCAATGCCCGCGACGGGCGCTTCATCGAGAACGTGGGGACCTTCGATCCCTCCGGTGCAGGTGTGTTCCAGGTGGATCGTGCCCGCGTCGACTACTGGAAGGGGCATGGCGCCCAGACCTCCGAGACCGTCGACCGCTTGCTCAAGCGCGCAGCGCGTACCGCGGCGCAGGGCTGAGGGTCGAGGGACGGCGTAGCCGACCGGACTATCACCATGGCATTGAAAGACCTCATCGCGACCCTCGCAGAAGCCCTGGTCGACGACCCGGACGCCGTCGAGGTGGAAGAGCTCGAGAGCGACGACGGCTGCGTGATCGAGCTGAAGGTCGCCCCCGAGGACATCGGCAAGGTCATTGGCAAGGACGGGCGTACCGCGCAGAGCATGCGAGTCCTGCTCACCGCCGCGGCGACGAAAGAGGGACGTCGAGCTCACCTCGACATCCTCGACTGAGGGTTCGCGTGACTGAGCGCGAGCGCTCCAGCTCGACCGAGGAGGCCCGCCCCGGGAGCCCCTCCTCTCCCGATGCGCCTCTCGAGATCGGCGTCATCCTTCGCCCCCACGGGCTCCGCGGTGAGGTGAAGGTGAAGCTCCACTATGCCGAGAGCGATACGCTCTATCACGTGGAGCAGGTGCTCTTGGAGTCTCCTCGGGGCCAGCGCAGCCAGCGGCGCGTCGCGGCCGTGCGCGCCACTGGCAAGGGGCTCCTGCTCCGGTTGGACGGGGTGGACGATTGCGACGGCGCCGAGGCTCTGCGGGGCCATCGGCTGCTGGTGGAGCGCTCCGCCCTGCCACCCCTCGAGCCCGGCGAGTACTACTTGGCCGATCTGGTCGGCTGCACCGTTCACCTGGTGGCGAGCGACGCGAGCGAGGGCCGGGTCGTCGGCGTGGTGCGGCAGGTGCGCCCCGATCCGAGCGTGGACACGCTGGTCATCGAGGGGCCGGAGGGACGCCTCTTGGAGCAGCCCATCGGGGACGCGTGGGTGGCGTCCGTCGACGTCGGCGCGCGGCGCATCGAGCTCTCCACCGAGGACGGCCTGATCCGCTGAGGCGTGGGTCGCGCGACCGTCGTCGCGCCCCGTCGCAGCGACGTCGTCCCGTCTGATCTCACGAGTCGTTCCCATGCGTGTTTCGGTCGTTACCCTGTTCCCGGAGCTCTTCGGTCCTTTCGCGGAGACCAGCTTCGTTGGGCGGGCGCGCCGCGCCGGTGATCTGGAGCTGCACTTCGAGGATCTCCGCGCGCATGGCATCGGGAAGCACGCGTCGGTGGACGACACGCCCTACGGCGGTGGCTCGGGCATGGTGATGCGTGTGGACTGTGTGATGTCTGCGGTGGAGGCGGCGGAGCGCAAGCTCGGCGGGCGCGCGCTGCGCGTGCTCATGACGCCCCAGGGGCAGCCCTTTCATCAGGGGCTGGCCCGAACCTTCGCGGAGCGGTCCGATCTGGTTTTGGTGTGCGGGCGCTACGAGGGCTTCGACGAGCGCGTGCGCGCGTTCATGGATGAGGAGGTCTCCCTGGGGGATTTCGTGCTCACCGGCGGAGAGATCCCCGCGATGGCGATCATCGAAGCCTGCGTCCGCCTCGTGCCCGGGGTGCTCGGCAACGAGCAGTCCGTCCAGGAGGAGTCGTTCAGCCCCGAGCTCGACGGGGGGCTCGAGTACCCTCAGTACACCCGCCCCGCGGAGTATCGAGGGCTCGAGGTGCCCGAGATTTTGAAGAGCGGTGACCACGGGCGTATCGCCGAGTGGCGGCGGGAGCGGTCCCGAGAGCGCACGCGCGCGCGTCGCCCGGAGCTGATGGGCGAGGTGTCCCTGGCGAGGCGCACGCGGTCATCCCGGGCGAAGCCCGCGGAGGCGGAGAAGAGGGACCCATGAGCCGTCGTCGGGTCGCCGCCGCGCTCGTCCACCACCCCGTGCTCGATCGAGCCGGCGAGGTGGTGACGACCGCGATCACGAACCTCGATCTCCACGACATCGCCCGCAGCGCCCACACCTTCGGTCTCGAGCGCTACTATGTCGCTCACCCCGTGGCGGCGCAGCGGGAGTTGGCGTTGCGCGTCCGCAATCACTGGACCGACGGGTCGGGGGCGCGGCGCATCCCGGATCGCCGACCGCCGATGGAAGGACTCACCGTGCTCGCGTCCCTCGACGAGATCGTGGGCCAGTTCGACCCGGCCGCGGACCTGTGGATCACGAGCGCGCGCCCCTTGGCCGGAGCCGTCGACTTTGCGGCGGCGCGCGAGCTGCTCGAGAGCCCTGGACCGGGCGTCTTGCTCGTGTTCGGAACGGGCTGGGGGCTCGCCCCCGAGATCGTCGAGCGGGCGGCGGTGCGCCTCGCGCCCATCGAGTCCCCGCGCGCCGACGGCTACAACCACCTGAGCGTGCGCGCCGCCGCCGCGATCGTCTTCGATCGGTTGCTCGGGCGATGAGCGACGTGGAGCGCGACGCCGAGGCAGGGTGGGCCCCGCGTTCGGCGGGGTGGCGGCGCTGGGCCTATTGGGGCGCGCGCTTCGGTCCTCGCGCCTTCGTCCGCTGGAGCCCGCCTCTGATCGGCCTCGGCTTCGGGATGGCGTTACCGCGCGCCCGTCGTCAGGTGCTCCGCAATCTGCGGCGGATTCATGGCCGCCGCGACGAGTTCAGTGAGCTCAAGGACATGGCCGCCACCTTCGGCGCCTTCGCAGCCTGTCTGGCGGAGTCGTTGGCTGCGGAGCGGGCGGAGGGCAGGGCGGCGCGCTATCGGGTGGTCGGCGCGGAGCGCTACGAGGCGCTCCGCGAGCGTGGGGAAGGGGTGCTCCTGGCGACCGCCCACGTCGGGCCGTGGGATGCGGCGGCGCAGGGGCTCCGGGGAACCCGGCAGGAGCCGATCCTGCTGGTGATGGGGCAGGAGCAAGATGCGGCGGCCGGCACGTTCCACGACCTGGTGCGACGCACCGCGGGGCTCGAGGTCCGGCGGGTGGGAGCTCATCCCCTCGACGCGCTGCCGGTCCTCGAGTGGCTGCAGGCGGGGAAGGTCGCGGCGGTGCAGATGGATCGCGCTCCGAAGGAGGGGGCCATCGTCGTCGATCTGCTGGGCGCTCCGTTCCCGTTGCCGAAGGGGCCCTTCGCGCTCGCCAGCGTCGCGCAGGTCGCCCTCCTGCCGGTCTTTGCCAGCCGCCGCGGGTTCTTCGACTACCGGATCGACGTCGGTCACCCGATCCGCCTGCCGCGTCGCGCGGATCGGGAGCAGGTCGAAGGGGCGGCCGGCGCCTTCGCCGCGCAGATGGGCGCGTTCCTGCGGAGCAACGCGACCCAATGGTTCCATTTCACCGACGACGCCCTCGCCGCGGACCTCGACCTCGACGAGTGACGCCGCTCGTTTGCTCCGGGTCGCACACGCCCTCGCGCCGCGGCAGGTCTCTCGGCGACGAGCCGGCGACGTGGTTCGTCGCGCCGTCGACGGAGCCAGCCAGCGGTTCACGTCGCCGTGGGCGTAAAGAGGTGGCGCCGCGTCGAGGCATTTGGCAAAAGCATCGCCCATGAAACTTCACATCGGGCAGTCCGCGCTGCAGGGTGGCATTCGCCGGTATCCCTTCGATCTGCTCGAGTTGCTCGTGGCACCGAACCTGCCACAGCCCAAGAAGCTCGCCCTCTGGGTCGATGCGATGCCGAGCCGCGTGTTCTCCCTGCGCCTGCCGCCGGAGGTCGTGCGACCCGGCAGTGCGCAGGAGGAGATCGTCGAGCGTGCCCTGAGGGCTCGTGACGCCCTGGGCGCGCGCTGGGGGGTGCTCACCACGAGCCCCACGACCACGCCCACGGCGCGCAACCGGGCGCTGCTCACGGCGCTGACGGAGCGGCTGCGAAGCCCCGACTGGCGGCTGGCCTGGGAGCCGCACGGCGTGTGGGCGCCGGAGGAAGCAGAGGGCTGGGCTGAGGAGCTCGACCTCACCCTGGTGCGAGACTTGAGCCGGGACGATGCCCCCGAGACATCGGTCGTCTACACGCGGCTGCGGGCCCTGGGCTTCGGAACGAGGGTCGGCGCCCGGGCGATCGAGCGTTTGGCCGAGCGCCTCGAAGGTGTGGAGGAGGCGTACGTGGTGATCGAAGGAGAGGGCGCGGTGCGTGCAGCCGCGTCCTTGCGGGAGCTCCTCGGCGGGGAGGCGGACGCGTGAGCACTTTGCTCGTCGTGTGCGGGTCTTCGCGTGGCTCTGGAGCGCGGCGCGGGCGAGGAGTGTCCTGATGCAGCGCGCTGGCGTGGTGTCCACGCATCCGGAAGCGGACGACGTGGCCGCCGAAATCCTCCGTGAGGACGGCACCGCGATGGCGGCGGCCTTGGGAGGCTATTTCGCGGCTGCCGGCAGCGAGCCCGGGGTGTTGTTCGCGCCGCTGACCATTCTGGTGGGCGGGGGGGGCGCTGGCGGGCGCGTCTTCGACGGGCGCTGTCGCCAGCCGGGTGTGGGCGCGAAGCGTCCGCGCGGGTGGACGGACGCAGATCGCATCCCCGAAGCGGCTTACGTGGCGGTGCCGGGCAGCGTCGCCGCGGCGGTGGTTGCCTGCGCGTACGTTCCCGGGACGAGCGTGAACTCCGTGGTGCGCCGCGGTGTCGCCGCGGCACGCCGGGCGGGGGCGGGGCGGCGCGCCGCGCTGGTTCGTCAGGTCGCGGCCCTGGGCGCAGGGATCTTGAACGACGCGCAGCTCAAGGGGGCGCTCTTGGGCGAGCTGGGGCCGGCGCAGGGGGGCCTCATGTCGTCCGGAGATCTGATGCCGCCGCGGGATCTCGATCGACCGGCCCTCGAACGGGACGGCGTCTGGTTCCCGCCTTGGGTGAGCGACGTCCCGGAATCGGAGGGCGACGAGGCGCCTGGGGCTCCCCCGTCTCCCCTCGGGGTCGGACACGTCCTGTGCGCCGTCGACGTGCGGGGACTCTTCGTCGCCTTGTCCTTTCGGAGCTGCCCCGGGTGGGAGATCGAGGATCTCGAGATCGCCTTGCCGAAGCTGGCGGTGCCGGTCCGGCGCGGAGTTCCGCGGACGGAGCCGGGCTCGCCCTTGCCGACGCCGGCTCCCATCGGGCTCCGGCGGAACCCGTCGGGCCAGGTCGTCGAAGCGATCGCCTCACCGCGGAGCCAACGGATCGACGAGCCCGAGATCGTCCTGCGTCGCGATCCGAGCACCCTCGACGTCTCCGTGCTGCGTCACTGAGAGCTGCGTCGCCGGAGCCCCGCTGCAGCCCTCAGCGGCCAGCGCTTCGCCGTCAGCCGGCGGGGCTGGCTTGCAGTCAGGCACTCGGGCAGCAGGGCCCGGCTAGCTAGCAGCGTCGAGCAGCCGTGCTGCCGACCAGCCGGTTCTGAGGCTGCAGCGCGGTCGAGGAGTGCCCGGCTCGGTGCTGTCGAGCAGTGCCGGGCCGCGAGGCCCCCTGGTCAGCTAGCATCGAGCTGCCGTCGAGCAGCCGCGCTGCCGAGCAGTGGGCTCTCGGGCGAAGGACGCCGCGCTCCGACATCGACGAGACAAACGGAGAAAAGGTCGCTTCCCTGGGGAGCGACCTCGACACGGACGTCTGCTCGTTCCGATCGGTGACTCGGCTGGGTGCTGAGAATGAACACGACAAAGCCGGGAGCACCGCTCGAGCGCTCCCGCCGCGTCGTCCTCAGACTAGTCTCAGGCGAACTTGTAGCCGTGCTTCTTGGCGAAGGCGATCAGGCCGATCTTGTCGATCGTGCGCAGGTCGTCCATCGTCAGCTTCAGCGTCACGTGGCGGTTCAGCTCGGGAACCCAGAGCCTGTGCCGCTGCACGTTGACCTTCTGCCAGCGCAGGGTCTTGATGTTGGAGTGCGAGACGTTGCGTGCCCGCATCCGTCGCTTACCTGTAATCTGACTTCGGGCCATCGGGACGGCGCGGAAGCTATCTCAGGCGTACCCCATATTCAAGCCGGAAATGCGGATCCACTGCGCAGATGATGCGCTCGGGCCCGTCGATCACCCGGCGGACCACCGCCACGGCGCGATTCACAGCTGGAGCTCGCCGAGTCGGCGCACCAGCTCTCGACAGAACGCGCGCGCGGTGGAGAAGCCCGGTTCCTGTCGGACGAGGGTCATCTCGTCCATGTACGTCGACCGACTCAGCTCGATCTGGATGGCGTGGACGCCCTCCGCCGGTCGCCCGTAGCGCCCCGTCGAATAGCCCCCGCGGTAGGGAATGTCGTGCTCGAGGCGCAGAGAGAACTCCTCGGCGACCTGCTCCGTGACCGCGAGGACCGCGGGTCCGGCGGACGTGCGACCGCGGCTGCCGGGCACGACGTCGGCCCGGCGCTCCCCCATCCGACCGAAGGTGGGCATCGAGTGACCACAGACCAGGATGGCGAACCCGAACCGGGCGTGCTTCTGGGCGAGGAGCTCCTGGAGGGTCCGGTGGTACGGGCGATAGATGTACTGGAGGCGCCGCTCCACCTCCTCCGGGGGGAGCGGCTTGGCCAGGGCGGGGCGCCCCTCGGTCGTGCGGCGCCAGATCAAGCCGTGGGGGGCGCTCCGCGCCGTGCCCACGGGGGACGTCTGCTCGTCGAGCTCGGCGGGAGCGCGGTTCAGGTCACACACGTAGCGGCTGAGGTGGGCGCGCAGCATCGTGGCGCCGCACTGGGGAGCGTCCGCGAACAGCTCGTCGGCGTAGAGATCCGCGTCCCGGCCGATGGAGCGGGCGGGCGCGACCAGGCTGGCCAGGGACTCGGGGTCGACGGAGATCCCTGCGTGGGGGACCTCGACGACGACTGCCGTCTCCTCCCGCTCCGGCGCTTCCACGGAGAAATACACCCGAGTGGCCATAGCACATCGGTCCCACCCGCGCGCTAGAGCACGGATTGGTTCGCCATCGGCAGGGCGCGCGCGCCGCCGGGCCGGGAGGAGCGCGGGGGCCTCAGGCGCGGGGGTGGGTCGCCGCGTGGGCGCGCCGGACGTGTTCGTTGGACACGTGGGTGTAGATCTCGGTGGTGCCGATGGAGACGTGCCCGAGCAGGGTCTGCACGCTCCGCAGGTCGGCTCCGCCCGCGAGGAGATGGGTGGCGAAGGAGTGGCGCAGGGAGTGTGGGTGAACGTCCTCGGGGACCCCAGCGGCACGCCCGTGGCGCCGCACGATCTTCCAGAAGGCTTGGCGGGTGAGGGGTTTGCCGCTGGGCCCCGGGAAGAGGAGCGTTCCGCCCTTCTTCCCCTCCGCCGCGAGGCGCGCCTCCAGGTACGCGTCCAGGTGGTCCAGGGCGATGTCCCCGACGGGGACGAGGCGTCGCTTGCCTCCCTTGCCGAGGGGGCTCACCACGCCGCGGCTCCGATCGAGATCGCCGAGCTGCAGGTGGATGAGCTCACTCACGCGCAAGCCCGCCGCGTAGGTGAGGCTCAACATCGCCCGGTCCCGGAGGCCGCGGAGCGTCCCCGGATCGGGTGTCTCGATGAGCCGGAGGACGTCGTGCTCGGTCAGGGCCGAGGGGAGGGCGCGTCCGAGGCGGGGTGACGGAGCGAGCTCGGTGGGGTCGTGGTCCAGTCGCCCCTCGTCGATGAGGAAACGGACCAAGCCGCGCAACGCCGACAGGCGCCGCGCCATGGAGCGGGCGCTCAGCCCGGACTGGGAGAGATCCGTGAGCCAGGCGCTCACGATCGCCAGGTCCAGATCGCGAGCGTGCTCGACCGGTGGGTGTCCGGACTCCGCTCGGGCAGCGAGGAACGCGAGCAGTCGCCCCAGATCGTGGCCGTAGGCGACGATGGTGTGGGCGGCCAAGGCCCGCTCGACGCGCAGGAAGGTCAGGTAGGCGTCGACGTCGTGCTCGAGGGACATGGACGCCCCCAGAGTAACGTAGGGCGATCGATCGGGCCAAAGGGCGCGCGGCTCAGCGCGCGGCCGCGACCAGCTCCCGCAGGAGCGGCTCCGGATCGTCCTGACGCATCAGCACCTCGCCGATCAGCGCCGCGTCGACGGCGCTCTCCGCCACGTCGCGGACGGCGGCCGGGGAGGCGATCCCCGAGAGGTGCGCCCTGGTGACGTTCGCCGGCAGCTGGCCGAGCACCCGCCGCGCCCGATCCATGTCCATCGTGAGCGTGTCGAGGTCCCGAGCGTTGACGCCGATGCACGTCGCGCCGCAGTCCAGCGCGAGCGACGCCTCGTCCTCCGTGACCACCTCGACGAAAGGCAAGAGCTCCCGGGCCCGGGCTTCGCGAACGAGGACCCGCAGGCGCTGGGGGGTGAGGCAGCGGACGATCAACAGCACGGCGGAGGCGCCGTAGGCGCGCGCGGCGTCCAGCTGGCACTCGTCGAGCACGAACTCCTTGCAGAGCACCGGGAGGCGCGTCGCACGCCGGGCGACGGCGAGGTCCTCGTAGCTGCCGTCGAAGAACGGCCCGTCACACAAAACGCTCATCATGTGCGCGCCCGCCCGCTCGTAGGCAGCGGCGCGCGCCGCCACCGTGAGCCGCGTCGACAGAGGGCCGGCGGAGGGAGAGCGCCGCTTGATCTCCGCGATCAAGCGGAGCGGCTGACCCGCGGCGCGCTCGAGGTCGGTGGGGCGGAGCGGCGGGGGCGCGGGCAAGCGGCGCCGGCGCAGGGCAGGGAGCTCCGCCTGCTTCGACTGGAGGATGCGATCGAGGACACCGTTGGACATCGCCGTGCCTCGCCCTCAGGGTTCGCCCGAGACCGCCCGGGGCGACTCCGCGCCGATCCGCGTCACCGCGGAGGGCGCCGCCGCGGCCCGGCTCACGGTCTTCCAGCGCTCGAGCAGCTGGAGCGCCGCCCCCGAGTCGACGGCCTCCCGAGCGCGCGCCAGCGCGTCGCGAGGCGCCGTGTCCTCCGCCACGCACAGCGCGGCGGCGGCGTTCAGGAGGAAGGCGTCCCGCGAGGGGTGGCGCTCCCCCGCGAGCACGGCGGCGAGGACGCGCGCGTTCTCCGCCGCGTCGCCACCGTCGATGGCGCCCTCGGGGCTCGGCTCGATCCCGAAGTCCTCCGGGGTGAGCACCCGCTCCTCCAGGCGATCGCCGTCGACGACGGTCACCCGGGTGGGACCGAAGGGGCTCACCTCATCCATTCCGTCGGCGCCGCGCACCACCCAGGCCCGCTTCACCCCGAGGCTCTGCAGGGTGCGGGCCAGGACCGGACGGAGCGCGTCGTCGAAGGCGCCGAGGAGCTGGTGGCTCGCCCGCGCGGGGTTGGCGAGGGGGCCGAGGACGTTGAAGACGGTCCGGATCCCGAGCTCCTTGCGCGCCGGCGCCACGAAGCGCATGGCCGGGTGGTGGGCGGGCGCGAAGAGGAACGCGATGCGCGACTCTTCCAGGATGCTGCGCGCGGCGGTGGGCGGCGCGTCCAGGGGGACGCCGAGCTCCTGGAGCACGTCCGCGCTGCCCGAGCGACTGGAGACCGCGCGGTTGCCGTGCTTCGCCACGGGGACGCCCGCCGCCGCGACGATCAGGGCGGCTCCCGTCGACAGGTTCAGGCTGCCGCGCCCATCGCCCCCCGTGCCACAGGTGTCCAGGAGCACGTCGAAGGAGTGGTCGACCGCCACCATGTGGTCCCGGAGGCTCCGCGCCGCCGCGGCGATGACCTCCGGGGTCTCGCCCTTGAGGCGGAGGGCCACCGCGAAGGCGGCGATCTGCGTCGCCGTCCAGGTGCCCGTGAGGATCGCGTCGAACACCGCCTTCACGAGGGCGGCGTCCGCCTCCGGCGCCGCTTCCAGCCGCGCGAAGGCCTCACGAAAGGCGATGGCCGTCACGTCTGGCTCCCTCGGGCCAGGGCCCACTCGGGTTCCGCAGAGGGCTGCGTGAGTCGCGCGTCGTCGAGCATCTCGAGCCAATTTTCCATCATGCGCATCCCCCCCTGGGTGAGGATCGATTCAGGGTGGAACTGAACACCTTCGATGGGGAGCTCGCGATGGCGAACGCCCATGACCTCACCCGCCGCCGTCCGCGCCGTCACCTCCAAACAGCCGGGAAGGGACGCGGGCTCGAGGATGAGCGAGTGGTAGCGGGTGGCTTCGAAGGGGTTGGGGAGCCCCTCGAACAGCCCCTTCCCATCGTGATCGATGGGTGACGTCTTGCCGTGCATCAGGCGGGGGGCCCGGACGACGGTCCCTCCGAAGGACTGCCCGATGGCCTGGTGCCCGAGGCACACGCCAAGCAGCGGCACGGTCCCGCCCAGGCGCGCGATTAGCTCGAGGGTGATCCCGGCGTCGTCCGGGGTCCCCGGTCCAGGGGAGAGCAGGATCCCTTCGGGCTCCGCCTCGATCACCTCGTCGACGCTGACGCGATCGTTCAGGTGGACCTCGCAGCTGGCCCCCAGCCCCTCCAGGTACTGCACCAAGTTGTACGTGAAGGAGTCGTAGTTATCGATGACGAGGACGCGTTTGGACATGACGTCTCCTGCGCGAAGGGGGCACGCCGGCTCCTGCGGCGTCGGGCCCAGAGCCTGTCAAATCACCTGGAACGGGTCAATCGGACACGTCCGGAGGGGCACCGGAGTCGCGCCGTACCCGGCGGGCGAGGCGCGCGAGCCCCGGCGAGGGGTCAGCCAGCGGCGCGGGTCGGGGGAGCCTCGAGCAGCCCCTGACGCTGGAGGAAGCGGGTGATGCGCCGATTGATGACCTCCGGGTACTCCGCGGCCGCATAGTGTGTGCCGCCCGGAACGATCAGCAGCTCCCCTTGAGGGATCGTGTCCGCCATGCGCTCCGCCATGGCCGGGGGGGTGAAGACGTCGCGGGTGCCGGTCACCACGAGGGTGGGCACCTCGATGCGCGGCAGCACGTGTTCGGCGTCGTGCTCACCGAGCACGGACAGCATCTTCAGGTAGGTCTCCAGATCCAGGCTACCGAAGTCGACCGCCATCTCCGCGAAGAGCTCGGCGTCGAGGCTGTGGGCGATGACCCCGAGACGCTTGAGCCAGGCGCCCGTCTCTTCCCAGCGGCTCGCCCTCTGTAAAATTGCGCTACCAACGACATGGAGCCGCTGCGCGTGATGAACCGCGCCCGGGAGGAAGCGCCCCAAGAAGGGCACCCCCACTCCGTCGAGGGGACGGCCGAAGGTACCATTGATCAACACGAGGTGGCTGACTCGTTCGGGGCACTCGTCACAGAGCTCGAGGATGACCTGCACCCCCATGCTCCAGCCGAAGAAGACCGCGCGATCGACCCCCGCAGCGGCGAGGACCGCCTTCAGGTCCGCGACGTGGGCTCGGATGCTGAGGTCGGGCACGCGACCACGGGGGAAGGCCGACCCATACAAACCCCGATAATCCCAGCTCAGGACCCGGAAGCGATCTCTGAAATGCTCAATCTGGTGACTCCATGCGGTGAGCGGTCCCCCCAGACCATTCGCGAGCACCAAACAGGGCCGACCGTTCCCGGAAGATCCGGGCTCGGTGTCGAAGTAGCGTAGGGTTGTTCCGTCCTCGCGCCTGATGGTCTGGTGCGTGATGTGGAGCTTCGGCATGCGCCAATTCATTCTTGCCCACACAGGTTCGGGCCGCTAGTGTCGCTGCGGTTCGCCGCTGGAAGCACTTGTTTTTCACTCCCTCCGCGGCTCCTACCCGATGGCCGAAGAAGCGAATAAGAAACCCAAGATCGACCTCAAGGCGCGTCTCGGAAAGAAGACGATCTCGAGCGGGGCGGGTGCATCGATTCCTCCTCCCGTCGGAATGCAGCCGAGCATTCCTGCGCCCCCCTTCGGGTCGCGTCCGTCGGCGGTCGCAGCAGCGCCGATGGCTGCCCCGATCTCCGCGCCGGTCTCCGACGCCTTCGCCCCCGTCGCGGTGGCGGAGCCGCCGCAGCCGGCCGCGCCCGCGGCCATCCGGATCGAGATGAGCGAGGAGCTCGTCGAGGCCCAGAAGAAGGGACGCAAGAAGATCATCGCCATCGCGGTGGCCACGGCCTTCATCGGCGGCGTGCTCGGGTACGCGGTCGGCGGTGGCGCGGAGCGCGGGCGTCGTCACGACACGGCGCTGCAGGGCGCGGCCATGCTCGCCGATGAGGTCCAGAAGGCGAACGAAGAGATCGAGAAGCTCGCCGAGGTGCTCAAGAAGGCGAAGACGAAGCTCGCCGAGGGCAAGTACCCCGAGGAAGAGATCAACGCGCTCGGCGGCATCGACATTCCCTTCGACGGCAACTACCTGGCCGGTAAGGGGACGGGCCTCATGGGCAACGAGGTGAACCGGCTGCTCGTGAAGTTCGCTGGCGACGCCGTCATGGCCAATGAGCAGAAGGAGACGCTGAAGCGCGTCCTCACCGGGCGGCGCAAGCTGATCGAGGACCTGCTCGGGCAGCGCGAGAACCCGAAGGTCAACTGGGGTGTGTACGTCGCCAACGGGCCGCACGGCCCCATGGCGGGCATGCAGCTCATCCCGGAGCCGTTTTTGGTGAAGTCGGACAAGGGGAAGGACGGCAAGCCGTACTCCTGGCCCGACGAGTTCGAGCTGAAGGACGGTGACAAGACCGTCAAGCTGAAGCGGTACACGTCGGGTGCGCCGGGCTCGGAGCTCATCCCCGTCGATCCGACGACTCAGTCCGCGGTCTGCACCTCGGATACCCTCGTGCAGCTCGCTCGTGAGATCGGAAATCTCGAGACCACCCTCAAGGGGGACAAGAGCGATCCGACGAACGAGAAGTTGGGGTTGGTCGATACGGGCACCGCGCTGTTGGAGCGTCTCAAGAGCATCGGCGTCGGCGCCTGACCGGCGGTTGACACGGAGCTCGGTGCTGCTCGGTAGACCCTGCTCGGTAGACCCTGGGTTCGTCGAGCGGTGAGCGACGAGGCCGTCCTTGGTTCAACCACGGGCGGCCTTTTCCGTACGCCCGGGCAGGTCGAGCAGGGCTCGCTCCGGTGAGGGCCCGTGCCGCGCTGGCGTGTCCAGCGAGGCCCCCCACCGGCGAACCGAAGGTCCCCGAACGCCGCGCGCCGAGTGCTCGTCCCGGGAGAGGGGCGGTCACAGTTCCGCGCGCCGGACGTCTCCGAACGCCGCAGCCGCCGAACGCGGGGCCCGCTGAACGCCGCGGCGCCGCAGCCGCCGAACGCGGGGCCCGCCAGAGGAGGTCGCGGAGCAAGGAGGGAGCGCCCCAGGAGGGAGCCCCCCAGGAGGGAGCCCCCCAGGAGGGACCCGCTCAGGCGGCGCTGGCGGGTCGCTGGCTCGACGACGACGGCTCCGTCTCGGGGCTGGGCTCGAGCGGCTGAATCTCCACGCGGCAGATGTGTCGCTCGTCGGCCTCCCGCACCAAGAAGCGCAGTCCATACGCTTCGTGATCGGATCCGGTGCTCGGGACGTAACCCAGCTGATCGACGAGCAGGCCGCCCACCGAGACGTAGTCCCCATCGTCGGGGATCTGCGTGCCCAGCTTCCGGTTGAGGTCCGCGACGGGGATGCTCGCGTCGACGAGCAGCTTGCCGTCCCCGAGCTCGAGGATGGGCGCCTCGTCGTCCAGGTCGTGCTCGTCCTGGATGTCGCCGACGATCTCCTCGAGGAGATCCTCCAAGGTCACCACCCCGGAGAACCCGCCGAACTCGTCGATGACCACGGCGAGGTGATGGCGGCCGGCGCGCATCTCCTTGAGCACGGTGGAGGCGAGCTGAGACTCCGGGACGAAGGCTACGGGGCTCCGCATCAGGTCCCGGAGGCTCGTCGATTCGAGCCGCCCCTCGGCGACGGCGGTGAACAGATCCTTCACGTGGAGGATACCGATCACGTTGTCGATCCCCTCGGAGAAGACCGGGTAACGGGAGTGCTGGGTCGCGGCGACCGTGGCCAGCACCTCGTCCAGGGGCATGCGCTCGTTCAGCGCGTCCACCCGTGTCCGCGGCACCATGACCTCGCCCGCGGTGAGCGCCCCGAAATCCAAGACGTTTCGGATCATCTCGGACTGATCGTGGGCGAGGGAGCCGTTCAGCTCGCCTTCGTTGACGATCAACTCCACCTCGGTCTCGGTCATGCCGGCGTTGGTGAAGCGCGCAGGGGACTGAGCTCCGCCGATGGCCTGGGCCACCGCGGCGATGGGGTCGGCCACGGGCGCGACGACCCACTCCAGGGGCCGGAGCCAGCGCAGCAGCAGGGGGGCCCAGCGCTCGGCGCGGCTCGAGAGCAACGCCCGCGCCAGCTCCGCGGGGAGGGCGTAGGCGAACACCGCCGCGCCGATGCCGGCGATCCAGTCCAGGGGCGCCGCGAAGGAGCTGGCCCAATGGGACGAGAGCAGCACCGCCGTGAGCGAGATGCCGATCACGCGCCAGACGCGCCAGCGCGCCTCAACCTTGGCCTCGTTCTGGACGTACCTGTCCAGGGCCCGGCGGCCCGGTGGGGTGAGATAGTCCCGGAGCGCGGCGCGTCGGGACGTGGAGATGGTCGCGAGGACCGAGCTGGCGGCGGAGAGCACGGCGGCGGTGACCGCCGGCAGGAACGCCAACCCGTAGTGCAAGACCTGTTGTGGTGGCTCGGAATCCAATTCGAATCGCTCGCCCTGGGACGGGATGTCCGTGGGCTTCAACCCTTTCGCGGCGAAAGGCCGCCTTTCATGGAGATCTAGCCGACGGCGCCGGGGGCGTGCAAGTCGGGCCCCGTGGGGTCGTGGATCCCTCGGACAATCTTGAGGGTTCCCGGGGCGGCCTCCTCCGCCAGGGCGATCAGCCGATTTTCGAAGGCGCAGGCCACGAGGGAGGGCGCGCCGGGGGTGACATTTCCCAGGGAGGTCGACCCGAGCTCGTCGACGTTCGTTGGCGGAGACGTCGCCTCTGGAGGCTGTCCTGTTGGGAGAGCCGTCGCGGCGGGCTGATAGTCGTCGTGCTCGCGTAGCCGCTTGCCGGAGCGGGCCCGCTCGACGCCGTCCCGGGTGAGGTGGGCCAGGGGAAAGGCCTGGCGAGCCACGTCGAGGAGGCTCAGCGGGTGGACGGTCCCTTCCAGGGGGAAGGGGACGGCCTGGGCGAGGGTGAAGGGGCCGCTCCGGGTCCGACGCAGCGCGGCGAGGTGAGCGGGCACACCCAAGGCGTCCCCCAGGTCCCGGGCGAAGGCGCGCACGTAGTAGCCCTTGGAGACGGTGAGCTCGACGGTGAGCTGCTGGTCGTCCCAGCGCAGGAGGCGGAGCTCGTGCAGGCGCACGTCCCGCGGCGCGAGCTCCACGTCCTCGCCGCGGCGCACGCGGGCGTGAGCGGCGGTGCCGCCGACCTTGATCGCGCTCACCGCGGGAGGGATCTGCAGCTCGCGCTCGAGCTCGGCCTGGAGCGCCTTCGCGAGGGTCTCTTCGGAGAGCCACCCCGCGGTGAGGGCCCGGCGCCGCGTCACGGTCCCCTGCGCGTCGAGCGTCGTGGTCGAGCTGCCGAAGGCGACGACCGCCTCGTAGGTCTTCACGTCGCGGGTGAGATGCGAGGAGAGCTTGGTGGCTTCGCCGAGCAGGAGCACGAGCACGCCCGTCGCCATCGGGTCCAGGGTCCCCGCGTGGCCGACCCGTCTTGTCCCGAAGTGTCGTCGCGCTGCGGCGACTAGGTCGTGGCTCGTGGGGCCGGTGGGTTTGTCCACCACGACCACGCCGTGGATCGAGCCCTGGCCCGCATAGCGGTCGCGCTTGGTGCTCACAGCCAGACGCTGCGGCGGGCCCGCAGGGAGCCCTCCAGCATGGAGCTGATGCTCGCGCGCACGCGCTCCGACAAACGGCCGATCAACACGTGGTCGTCCGCAGCCTCCGGGCCATAGCCGTCGAGGGCGATGGGCTCTCCAAAGGTGATGCGCCACTTGGTCGGCGCCGGCACGAGGCCGAGCGGCCCGAGCCACGGGAACGTGGGCGTGACGGGCAAGTACTGGAGCCCCAGCAGGCGCGAGAGGTTGTCCAGTCGATAGAGCATCGGGTTCGTCTCCTCCGCTCCGACGATGGCGCAGGGGATGAGCGGGCTCTGCGTGCGCAGGCACAGGCGGATGTAGCCGCCGCGCCCGAAGCGCTGGAGCTGATAGCGCTGCCGGTAGAGCTTCTTGATGCCCTTCGTGCCCTCCGGGAACACCGCGACGAGGTGATCCTTGGCGAGCAGGCGCTGTGCGTTCTCCTGACACGCGCGCACGGCGCCGATGCGGTTGAGGGTCACACCGATGAACGGCAGGTAGAAGACGAAGTCTTCGGCGAGCCAACGCAGGTCGCGCGTCGCGGGGTGGTGCTCGCGCAGCGCTTGCCGCAGGATCACGCCGTCGAGGGGCAGGGTGCCTGAGTGGTTCGCGACGACCACCGCGCGCCCCTCGCTGGGGATGTTGTCGATGCCCTTCGTCTCGACGCGGAAGTAATAGCGAAAGAGAAACTTGAGCAGGGGCAGGAGACGCTCCTCGAACTCCGGCGCGAGGCCGAAATCGTCCACCTCCTCGACGTGGGCTCGCAAGCTCGCCCGGCCCCACTTCCGGCGATAGTAGTCGTTTTGGAGGAGCTCGCGCGCGGCTTCGACGGCGTTGGCCTCCGTGAGCTCTTCCTCGCGGGGTTCGTCGCGCCGCGAGTCGCTGCCCTCCGTGGTGGGGCGCGACGCGGACGGGGGCGTCGTGACGGTCGTCATCATGCCGTCGAGCCGCGCCTCGAGCTCGCGGATGCGTTCCTCCACCGTCTCCGCGTCGGGGGTCGGCACGGGGTGCATCACGCTGGAGTCCTCCTCGAAGAGCTCGAACTCCATGTCCGGGGGCAACACGCGCGTCCCGATGCCCAACATCCCGAAATCCCCGGCGTCCGTGGTATCATGGGGGGAGGAGCGATCCGCGTCGGGAGGCTCCTGCCGTTGGGTCCGCTGGCTCGACGGGGGGGACTCGTCCGGATCTGCCCAGACGTCGACGCCCGGCGCCCAGTCGGGGGGCGGCGCCGTCAGGGGCGGCGTGGCGGCTGCGGGGGACGAGGGGGCCTCGGCAGGCGGCTTGCGCTTGGGGGGCGCGAGGGCCGTGGGCGCGTTCGTCCGGGTGAGGTTGCCGAAGCGACCTCCGCCTGGTGGGGGGCGATTCGACGAAACCAGCGGGCGCCCGCGGAGCTCATTGGCGCGCCGCTTGCCACGCCGCTCGGAGCCGCTCGGCCGGTCCGCGTCTTCGCGTGAGCGAAATGCCCCGGCCGCGCTCGCTCGTCGCTCGTCGGGAGCCGCACCCGGGCGGCCCTGCTCACTGCGGCCCTGCTCACTGCGGCCCTGCTCACTGCGGCCCTGCTCACTGCGGCCCTGCTCACTGCGGCCCTGCTCACTGCGGCCCTGCTCGCCGGGACCCTGTTGGCTTCGTCCTTGCTCGCCACGGCTCTGGCTTCCGCGACCCTGCTTGCCGCGGATCTGGGCGGCGCGGCCGAGCTTGGCCCCGCCGGGGGAGCGCCGCGGGCGATGCTTGGGGGTTTTGTTGCTCTTGCTACTGGTCACGCGGGATTCTCCGAGAGCAGCTTCACGTCACGAAGGTTCTGAGCCGCAGCGAAATCGGAGACTGCCTCTCGGCTCGTGTACATGGGGACGAACCCGAGCTCCCTCCGGGCGCGGGCGGTGTCGGCCACGCAAACGTACTGGAGATAGTCGAGGAAGGCCGCCGGAATGGCCGACGCGCGAGCAGCCCACAGGGCGCCGATCACGACGTTCGCCGCCGGGCGCGGGAGGGCGACGCGACGGCGGCTCACCAGGCGCACCACCTTGCTGAGGGGCAGGACCCCTTCCCCGCTGATGTTGAAGATCCCCGGGGCGTTCCAGTCGATGGCGCGCTTGAAGGCAGCCACCGCGTCGGACTCGTGCAGGAACTGCCAGAGCGGATCGAAGCCCATCACCGTGGGCACCACCGCCTGGCGGAGGTACCGGGTGAAGTAGTTGTCGATCGTCGGTCCCACGATGGGGGCCGTGCGCAGGATCGTGACGGTGCGGCCGCGGCCGGGCTTCCCGAAATCGAGGGCGTCCGCCTCCGCTTCGATCTTGTCCGCGAAGAAAGCGTCGGAGCGATCGGCGCGTAGCGGATGGCTCTCCGAGAGAAAGTTCGGGTTCGTCGGGTGTGCCCCGTAGAGGAACGTCTGGCTCCACAGGACGACCTTGTGCACCTGGGTCCGCCGGCAGGCGTTCAGGGCGTGCATCGTGCCGACGCTCTCGAGCTCGTGGACTTTTCCGGGGCGGTGGCTCGGGGAGCCTCGGAAGGCGAGGTGCACGAGGGTGTCGACCTTCTCGGAGGCGAGGATCTCGGCGATGCGCTCCTCGGGGTTCCCGCGGGTGAGGTCCACGTCGAAATGCCGCGTCTTGGGGCCCGCGGTCGCCGGCGCGCTCCGGTCGAGGCTCACGACGCGTTCGATGCGATCACTGTCCTCGAGCAGACCGATCAGGTTCGTGCCCAAGAAGGCGGACGTCCCCGTGACCGCGACCACGCGCCCTGGGAGCCGCCCGGGGCGGCGCGCGGAGCCGTCGTTGGTTTCCACGTCGGGGACGATGGGCGGCGTTGCGGGGGGCGAAGGGTCCGACATCTCTGCGAACGGAATACCCCTGGAGCTGCAGAAACTCCAGAAGTACGCGAAAAGCCCGGACAAAGGGAAGAAAGTCCAGAGCTCGCCCGGGGGCGGTTCGCGGCGAAAGCTCCAGGGCTTCGGAGACCTACGGAATCGTGGGTGGGGCGGTGGAGCCTCCGGCCGGTGCCGTTCGATCCGGGGGCGGCTCCCGCGGGGTGGGCGCCGCCGGGTGGGCGCCGCGGGGAGGGGAGCGGGCGGAGAGCCGTCCGGGGGCCCTGCGGGAAAGCCGCGGGGCCCCACCGCACATCGGGCCCGGCCGCCCAGCGGGACCAGCAGCGGGGCGGTCATCGAGGTCACGGTCGAAAGAGCCGCTGGGTAAGCGCCCTCCCCACCCCGCGGGGATCCGCGCACCAGACCCCTGCCCCCCGCACAGGAGACCACTCGTGGTGAGCGAATTGTGAGGCCCGGCAGGGCTGGGAGACGGCGCTCGGTTCTTCCGCTACCATGGCTAAGATGGCTGTCGTGAGGGCATCCTCCAACCGCATCGGCGACTACGTGCTGCTCGAGCGCCTGGGCGTGGGCGGCATGGCCGAGGTCTTCGCGGCCCAGCGCGAGGGGCCCTACGGCTTCGCGAAGAAGGTGGCGCTCAAGCGGATCCTGCCGGGCCTCGCGGCGGACCCGCGCTTCGTGGAGATGTTCTGCGACGAGGCGCGGGTGTCCGCAGCGTTGAGCCACCCGAACATCGTGCAGGTCGTCGACTTCGGCGAGTGCGGCGGCGAGCTCTTCATGGCGATGGAGTTCGTGGACGGGCTGACGGTGGCGCGGCTGCTGCGCATGTCCGCGTCGGCGAAGAGGCCCGTGCCCATGGCCGTGGCGCTGTACGTCGTCCACGAAGTGCTGCGCGGCCTGGATTACGCGCACGAGGCGCGTGACGAGTCCGGGAGGCCGCTGCGGCTCGTGCATCGCGACGTGTCGCCGGGCAACATCCTGCTCGGGTACTCCGGTGAGGTGAAGCTGAGCGACTTCGGCATCGTGCGAAGCGAGATCGTCGCGCGTCGCACCTATCCCGGCGAGCTCAAGGGCAAGGTCGGCTACATGTCGCCGGAGCAGGTGGCGAGCCTCGACGTCGATCGGCGCAGCGACCTGTTCACCGTGGGGATCGTCCTGACGGAGCTGTTGCTGCTCCGGCCGTTGTTCCAGGGCAAGAACGAGCTCGAGACGCTCACGAAGATCAACCGGGTGGATCTCGGCGTGCTCGATCGGCACGGGCACGGCCTCCCCCGTGGGGTCCGCGCGGTGATTGACCGCGCGCTGCAGCGGGATCCCAACCGACGTTTCGCCAGCGCCGCGCAGTTCGCCGACGCGCTGGCGCACGCGGCGCGCGCCGAAGGGATCGCCCTGAACGGCGAGATCATGGGGAGCTGGATCCGCGACGTCACGGGGCGCTCGACGGTCCTCGAGGCGCCCGCTTCGGGGCGGGGAGAGCGTCCTGCGGGGCCTCCCGCTCGGCGCCCGGAGTCCGGGGCCCGGCGCGCCGTGCCGTCGGCGCGCGATCGCAGCGTGGCGCTGCGGGCCGCCGACGGGACCTCCCTCGGGATCGTGACTCTCACGGAGCTCATGGGTCGCGTCGCCACGGGGCGGGTGCCCCTGGACGCCTGGGGGAGCCTCAACGGAGGGCCGTGGGGACCGCTCGCGCAGCTCCCGGGGGTGGCGCACCTGCACGCGCGCACCGCGTACCGGTTCGGGCCCGGGGCGAGCGGCGCCGCGTCGAGCGGGAAGCCCGCGCGCGTGACGCGCTACGAGCAGCGCCTGCTGCCGTCGTATCTCTATCAGGCCGTGCGTAACCGGGTGACGGGCACGCTGGTGGTGCGCAGCGGGGAGCGCGCGCGTCGGATCTTCTTCCGCGACGGCGAGATCGTGTTCGTGGCGTCCAGCGACGGGGCGCAGCTCCTGGGGGAGCTGCTCTTGGCGGATGGCGCCGTCGGCAGCGGAGAGCTCGACGACTGCCTCATCGAAGCCGCGGACGCTGGGTGTCGCCTGGGGGAGGTGCTCCTGGCCCGGGGACACGTGCGGGCGTCCTCCCTGGCGCGTCTCCTGAGCCGCCAGCGGGAGGAGCGCCTGACGACGATGTTCGCCTGGTCGAGCGGCGCCGTCGCGTTTCATCCCGGAGAGAAGAGCGGAGAGCTCCCTGCGCCGGGACCGGGCGGCTACGCGCTCGTGTCCGCGACCGTGCGCGCGGGGTTCGGCGACGAGGCTTTGGGCCACGCGATGGCGCCCCTGCGGAACTCGAAGCTGGTCGAGACCGCGCGCCGCCTGGAGCCCACCAGCCTCGCCCTCACCGAGCCAGAGCTCCGTTGCCTCCGGTCCGTGCTTCCGGGGGGAGCCCACCGGGGGCAGACCGTGCGACAGGTGGTGGACGCGTGCCGTCGCGAGCGGTCGTGCCGCGGCCGCGAGGCTCTGCTCGCTCTGTTCATCGGGCTGAGCTCCGGGCTGATCGAAGTGGCCCCTTGAGCGTCAGACGCCCGCTGCGGCCGCCAGTGCAGCGCCAGTGCAGAGCGAGTGCAGCGCGAGGTAGAAGCGAGGTAGAAGCGAGGCCCCGCGGCGAGGGCGTCGCGGTCAGAGCTCGCGGCGCATCACCGGGTAGGGTCCGAGTTCGTGCAGGACGGTGAACCCGAGCTCCTCGTACAGGGCAGGGGGGCCCATCCAGTGCTCGGCGTCGGAGACGCCCTCCGCGCGTCGTGGGAAGGCTTCGAGCGCGCGGGCGCCCGCCGCCGTCGCCACTTCGAGGGCTTCCTGGAGGAGCCGTCGCGCGACACCGCGCCGCCTCCAGGCCTCGTCCACGAGGAAACAGGCCACCGTCAAGACGTCGCGCCGTTCTCCCGTGAGGCAGGGGAGGCCGCGGTAGAGCCGCCCGTCGTAGAGCTTGCCCATGCGCCCGGGCCGCTCGAGGCGCATCCAGCCCACGCAGGAGCCGTCCGCCGCGAGGGCGACGAGCCCGAGCAGGCCTTCTCCTGCGGCGTTGGCCGTCGCCAGGGCCTCGAGCAGCTCGGTTCGGTTCACGCCGCGTGCGTTGGCGCAGCGGTCTTGCCACTGCCGCGCGTCGCCCGGGAAGTCCCAGTAACGGCAATAGCAGGGGCAATCGACACGCTCGAAGAGGGCCGCGAGCGCCTCCGCGTGCTCCGCGCCCACCCGCTCGACGCGCAACGCCTCCGGTGTCTCGGTCACGTGGCGCGCACCAGTTCTTCGACGCCCGCCGCGGCCGCGAAGAGGCGCTCCTCCTCGAACATGGGGCAGAGTAGCTGGACGCCGATGGGGAGCTCGGGGGACGAGTCACGCCCGTCTTGCACCGTGGTGAGCCCGCAGGGGACGGAGATCCCGGGGATGCCCGCGAGGCTCGCGGGGAGGGTGTAGACGTCCGCCATGTACATGGCGAGGGGATCGTCGAGGCGTTCGCCGATGCGGAAGGCGACGGTGGGGCTCGTCGGCGTGATCAGCACGTCGACGTCCTGGAAGACGCGATCGAAATCCTGGCGGATGAGGGTGCGCACCCGTTGCGCTTTGGCGTAGTAGGCGTCGTAGTAGCCGGCGCTGAGCACGTAGGTCCCGAGGAGAATGCGCCGCTTCACCTCGCGCCCGAAGCCGGCGTTTCGGGATGCGCCGTACATGGCCTGGAGGTCCGCGCCTGGCGCCTCGACGCGCTTGCCGAAGCGCACCCCGTCGAAGCGCGCCAGGTTGCTCGACGCCTCGGCCGTGGCGAGGATGTAGTAGGTGGCGACCCCGTAGTCCGTGTGGGGGAGGCTCACCGGTGTCACGGTGCACCCAGCGGCCTCGATCTTGGCGATGACGCCCTCGATCGCCGCGCGGATCGAGGGATCGAGCCCGTCGCCGAAGTACTCGGCGGGGACGCCGAAGCGAAGCCCGCTCACACCTCGCTCACAGGCGGCCTCGTAGTCGCCCACGGGTACGTCCGCGCTGGTGCTGTCCTTCGGATCGTGTCCCGCGATCACCTCGAGCACGCGGGCAGCGCCGCGAACGTCCCGCGCCATCGGGCCGACCTGATCCAGGCTCGACGCGAAGGCGACCAGGCCGTATCGGGACACGCGCCCATAGGTCGGCTTCACGCCCACGACGCCGCAGTGGGCCGCGGGCTGCCGAATCGAGCCGCCGGTGTCGCTGCCCAGGGCCGCGCTGGTGAGCCGCGCAGCGACGGCGACGGCGCTGCCACCGCTCGAGCCTCCCGGGATGCGCTCCGGATCCCAAGGGTTGCGCGTCGGTCCGTACACGCAGGTCTCGCTCGACGAGCCCATGGCGAACTCGTCCATGTTCGCCTTGCCGACGAGGAGAGCACCTTCGGCGCGGAGCCGCTCGACCACGGTGGCGTCGTAGGGCGAGCGCCAGCCATGCTCCCGCCCGTCGTCCCCGGATCGGAGCAGCATCCGCGAGCCGCAGCTCGTGGGCTGGTCGTGGGTGCACAAGGCGTCCTTCAGGGCGATGGGCACCCCCGCCAACTTACCGAGGGGGCGGCCGCCGCGACGCTGTTCGTCGAGGCGGCGCGCCGCCGCGAGCGCCGACTCCTCGGCGACGTGACAGAAGGCGTTCAGATCCGAGCGTTCACGAATCGCGCGGAGACTCTGGTCGGCGATCTCGACGGCGGGCACGGCGCCGCCTCGCACGCGCTCCGCGAGCTCGGTCACCGACAGGGAGAGCAGGGACTGGGTCATGTTTCGTCGACGAAGGCGGGGACTCGGAAGCCCTCCGGGGTGCTGCGGGGCGCCTCGCGTAGGGCGACCTCCGTGGGGAGGCCGGGACGAGCCTCGTCCGGGCGGAGGGGGGCGGAGCTGACGGCGACCTGGGTAGTGGGGGGAACGTCGCTCGTGTCGAGCTCGTCGAGCTTCCTCACGTAGCCGACGATCCGATCGAGCTCGTGAACCAGCTCGTCGAGCGAGTCGTCGTCCAAGTCGAGCCGGGCGAGGGTCGCGACGCGGAGCACGTCGTCTCGCGTGATGGTCATGGCAAGGGGCGGTTAACAGGCGCGGAGAGGGGGTGCAAGGGCGGCGCCGAAACCTTCCCGTCACAAAGATGTTTCAACCAACGAATCGAACCGGAGCGCCTGCCGGTTTTCCTCCCGGGGGCGCGTCTTTAGTGTTAAGTGGGGCTCGACGGACCGCCCCTCTCCGCGCGGTCCGCCCTCCGCGCGTCCCCGCGCGACCCACGCCAGCCAGCGCCATGAGCGAACAGCAGAGAAGCACCAGCTCGCCGGACGTCCCCGTCGCGCAGACGTCGGCCAAACAGCCCCTCACGATGATCTCGGAGGCGCCCCCCTGGGCCTGGGCGCCTGCTCGACAGGCGGCGCTGGCCCTGGTGCGGCCCTTCGAGAGCTTTCTGCGTATCCAGGCCTCGAGCGGCATCCTGCTGATGATCATGGCGATCGTGGCCATGGTCTGGGCGAACTCACCCTGGCAGGAGAGCTACCATCGGCTCTGGCACACCCCCG